>Ga0265798_10000541_pt1 | contig 62285 bp, 67 predicted proteins | sample P3T30metagenome_FD_192430 | JGI IMG/M metagenome (GOLD analysis project Ga0265798, IMG submission 192430) | Plant litter microbial communities from East Loma Ridge, Irvine, California - P3 T30 | ecosystem: Environmental > Terrestrial > Plant litter > Unclassified | place: USA: California... | reverse complement strand
CCACTTCCCTTCCCCTCCTCATCCAAATGCCTATGCTGCCCCGTCAAATTATGCCACGCGCTCTTCAAAAACCCCTCCCCCTCATGACTCTCCCTCACCCCCTCCTTAACCCTCGCCCTCTCCCTCTCAACCTCTTCCTTCATTTTCCCCGGATGAATCACGCGCTTAGCGCTCTTATCGCCCATTTCGTCCGCCAGCATCTCCAGGATAGTCCGCTGGTTGACGCTCAGGTACTTTGGCATCGCGACGCGGAACTCGACGCGCAGGTCGCCCTTAGCGTTGCGCCGCGCGGGAGCCAGCTGCTTCATGCCCATGCCCGAGAGCGTGACGTGGTCGCCTGTGCCGCTGCCTGTCGGCACTTTGACCATGACTTCGCCTTCGAGGGTGGGGACTTTGATTTCGCCGCCGAGGATCGCGGTGGTGAGGGGGAGGGTCGCGGTGTGCAGAATGTCGGAGCCGTTGCGCTTGAAGTTGCGGTCGGTGGCGACGCGGATGAGGACGTATAGGTCGCCTTTTTGGCCGCGGATCGTGCCTTGGGACATTGCGTGGCCGGTGAGCGGCGCGTCGCCTTCGCCGTTGACGCGCATGCGCATGCCGTCTTCGACGCCGCCGGGGATGTCGATTGAGATTGTTTTGCGCTGCTTGACGGCGCCGTCGCCTGAGCACGTGTTGCATGAGGAGCCGCGGGGGATGGCGAAGCCGGATCCGCCGCATGAGGCGCATGTCGCGCTCATGTGGAAGCCGCCCATTGAGGTTACGCGCTGGCCTGTTCCGCCGCAGGACTTGCAGTCTGCACGTTTGGCGCCGGCTTTGAGGCCTGAGCCTGTGCATGTGGTGCATTCGACGAGCGGGTTGATTGTGATTTCTTTCTTGACGCCTTTGGCTGCGTCGAGAAAGGATATGTTGGTCTGGATCTCGATGTTGTCGCCCACGAGGATTTCTTCTTGGAAGGGATTGCGTCGTCCGCCGCCGCCACCGCCGCCACCGCCGCGTCCTCGTCGCCCGCCGGTGAAGGCGCCGAATAGGTCTTCAAAGTTGATGTCCTGGGCGCCCCCAAAGCCACCAAAGCCCCCGAATGGTGAACCTCCGCCGCCGAAGGGGTTGCCGCCTGGACCTGCTCCTGCCCCCGCGTTGGGGTTGAAGCCGCCGCTCGAGTCGAATGCGGAGGAGCCGTACGAATCGTATGCGGCTCGCTTCTCCTTGTCGCTGAGGATCTCGTAGGCTGCTTGCGCCTTGTTGAATTGTTCTTTGGCGCCAGGGTCCTTATTCGTATCAGGGTGGAACTGCTTTGCTTTGGAGTAGTAGCTCTTTTTGATCTCGGAGGCTGAGGCGCTCTTGTCTACGCCCAGGGTCTTGTACGGGTCGGGTATTGCTAATCGGGACGGCGAAGAATGAAAGCATCTTATCGACGCTCCATTCCGTTGTCTCCGTGTCGTGGCATCCGGTCGGTTCGATTGCGGTCGTGATGATTGGGATATTCGTCTTCGCTGGGAGATGGGTCGGGTCGCATTCACAGCACGTAATGGTGCCACCACTCGCAGAGGCAGCGGTCCTACTACGCTCATTGTGAAGTAAATCTAGAGGTAATGGCTAATGAACGTGGTGGTCGGCGTGCAAACAAAACCTGAAGATTCGTTGACGCAACTGCGGATGTCCGCACATAAAGTTTTAGACGCACGGACCGTCGTCCTGGCCTCGGCTTTCTTCGAGCATGTTCCGCCAGACTCTCTCGAGCTTGCTTTCAGCTTCACATTCATTTCTGTGTTATCTTGTTGATGTTTCATGGAGTCTCGTGATTTGAGCAGTGGTTCTTGTGTCTCATGGCAAGTGCGATAGACCCCCAAGAAGGGTGACGAACTCACCATCAATTCACTTCGAAGATAGACAGGACTCACGATACAACAGATACCGAATATGCATTATGACTACCGTATTTCTACATGCATCATGATATCCTGGGCGTTAATGTGTCACCCTTAGCCTAATCATGCCATGCCCAGATTCCTATCATAGAAGTTGCATGCTTCCAAACCTAGATGCCTGCTCCCAGCCCAATGAGATTATGTCCGTATGATGCGCCGATCCGATGCTGATGCAAGTGTTGTATAGTATGATATGATATGCGTCGACTGCGTGCCGAAAATGGGGTATCGTGAGAAAGAATCGCCGTAGCCACAGCGCGGTGTATGTATGCGTGCGAGGTGGTCAAGGTCATTTCCGTTGCGGCGCGAAACGTACACGAAACTCCTTGTCTATCCATATCGTTAGTACACCGTTATACCATCCAGCAAACCGCCAAGCGTACCCTGATTCTTCGCCTTGTACAGCCAGTCAATAATCACATCTGCCTCAGTGACGCCCAACGCATTGAAGTTCTTTCTTACTGCCAGCGCCAGCACGTCCTTGTGTTGCCGCCGCTTCGCTTTCGGCCGCGCCATGGTCGGCGAGAAGCGTCCGATGCCTTGGTTGAGCACGACGTGGCTGAGGGGGTTCTTAAAGGTGGAGGGCGTGTCGAGGCGGTAGGCGCGGCGGTATGACTGGAGGACGGCTGGCTCTTGTGCGGACCATTTTATCTGGAGGGAGGTTGTTAGGATGGATGCTCGTTGTGGGTAGAGTTGTGGAGGGAGGGTTGGTAGGACTTTTGGTAGACGTGGGTTGGGAAGTTTGGAGTCATGGGTAGTAAGGAAATGGAAGGACTTACATGCGACGAGATGTTCTCGTTAGACGCTTGACTCGCATTATCGACCTCTTTCAATGCGCTGCCATTTATGGCCGTCTTCCCATTGCGGCGATTGTGTGGGTTCGCGCTCTGGAGCTTCTCCTTAAGAGCAGCGGGATCTTCGTGCTGGCGCTTCGGGGGCATCGCATGAGAGCCTTTTCGGGCAATATGTACAAGAGATAGGGCGTCGCTGGAGCTTTCTCGAATTCTATATTTGCAGTTGGTGGATGGGCGGAGAGGCTCTTCCTCGACCGCAATGTTCCTACGCTCCTACCCCAAAATTAGACGGGATGCCGACGTCAGAGGGTCCCAGGCTAGCTGCTCTGAGACTGGATCCGACGCGCTCTTCTCCATGCTTCGGTACTCCCACCTCAACTACAGGCCAATGTAGCTTCTCACGTTTATTTTTGCATCATCGTACCTTGCAGCAGTATAATCCCTACCACGGTCCTGGATTGGAGGCCGTCTATCATGCTGTACTGCGCGAGGACGTGACTTGACGCGAAATTGACGCGACAGGTCGTCGCTAACAAAGTCGATGTTACCAGCCGAAACATCTGCGGACAGCTCAAAGCTCGACTCGAGATGCGAAGAAGGATCAGCTCCATCCAGGCATATACGTTGGCAAGCGTGATATATCACGCTCGCGCGCCGGCACACAATGCTGCCACAGTGGCTTCAACCCGTGTGTCCGCTTGAACAGTTCCTGAAGCTGCAAGATGCTCAAAGTGATGCTCGACATCGATCGTCGAATCTAACTTCGAGTCCAGATAGGCAACACTCAATTCCGAATGAAGAGATAGTCTTGAGAGAGTACAGAGCATGCTTGTCGGCGCTATTACTGAGACTCGGTGCTATCCTGCTGAGCCGCATTGCCGCTAGCATGATGTACCTGCATATCGTCCCGTTGACTCTCACTACACGTCGGCGCTCATGAGCCTCATCTCTCTCACTCTGGACAGCATGGTGAGATCGCAGCCTTGGCGCCATGGGCCGGCTGCGCTGCTAGGGAGCATATAAACCTCTTCAACCACAGATCTGCTTCTCTCCTCCACCACAGATCTGCTTCTCTCCTCCACCACGAATCTTCTTCTCTCCTCCACCACGGATCTGCTTCTCTCCTCCACCACGGATCTTCTTCTCTCCTCCACCACGGATCTGCTTCTCTCCTCCACCAACTCAACTACTACTTCTGATTAGATCCCTGGAACAGCACACTATAGCCTGTCTATCTTCAAAGTCTCATATGAGCAACCGCGATCCAATCTTCGTGCACTCCACTGAGCTCAACCCCACCGCTATCAGTTACACGCCACTATCATTCAACAGCATGCCCAGCCAGGTGAGCCCTCCACCATCTCCATACCTGGAGAGTCGGATTGTCAACTTAGAGGAGAGCCTCGGTGAACTCAAAGACTGGTATCACGAACTGTCGTCGTCTCTTGCCGGAATGAAGAAAGATATGGGCTGGCGTCCCTTACAGGCTCAGAACAACTCGCCTACAAGTCTCCGCGCGCTCGAATTCAGCCAAGAGCTCGAAGAACTGACTCGGGAGGTCCACAAGTCAGTAGATGGTGTTGTTGACGTGGAGAAAATCAGCGGTACAACTATTCCAAAGGCTCATGTCAGCGTGCCTCCTCACCTGCGTGGTGCTTCTAACGGAGCGGTTTCCAAGATAGTTCCACCTCATCTGCGTGGCAAGGTTGCAAGCGGGTAAGTTGCCCATCGCATAGCCTGAAGGCGTTCGCCACACTCAGACTAACCACCTTGTACAGTGTGCAGGAGCGTGGTGCGGTTACAACACCCAACAGTCGCCTCGTCACCGACGGCCCTGTCGATGGTGTTACCATGGGCAAAGTCTCGGCGACCGTTCCTAGCCCTCCATCTTCACCGGTTACGATCGTTGAGCAAGGGCTAGACGTCGACAATCTATCTCTGAACACCTGGAAACCCTTCTACCTCACGACTCTGAAGCCCTTCGAGGGCAGCGAGAAGATCCCTCGAGCAGACAAGGTCACCACCTTCCACCCGCAGTTCCTCGAGGAGGTTCTCGGAGGCAGCGATTGGTCACCAGGCCTTAAGTTCGTCGTCGGAAACTCTACCTGCATCATTCGTAATCGCACATACTACCAGTTCGACGCGGCCACCGAGCCTTACCTACCGGAGGCGCCCGGCCAGCATGGCGCTAAGCTTACTGCGTTTTTCAACAAGGCCCCGGAAGAGGAGCACGACCTCCCGGAGGACGTCTCGTCGTCTGAGGACGTTCCCATGTTCGTCAGGCAGACTGATGGCCGCTATGCCTACTTCGGCAACTATACGCAGTCTAGGTGGAGCGACAAGCTTGACTACGATTCGATGATGGCTAGAGTGCCTCAGAGTATCAAGGAGCACTGGGCAACCGAGCTGACGTCTGCTGTGCGGCCCCCATGGGTTACGGAGGAGCTCAAGAAGGCAAGTGCGTGAACGAACTGCGTGCAACACATACTGACTCCATACCTACAGCACTTCTTCCAGAAGCCCGACTACAGTGGTCGCATCTACTCAGCCACTGAGCCCGACGCCCCAACCGCAACCACGGAGGAGGAGATCAAGGATACCGAGCGCATGGTCCGAGACGTGCGCAAGTACGTCGAAGAGCTCCGCGAGTGGGAGCGCGATGCCAACATGATGACCGCACTCATCAAGAAGCAATTCATCCTGGACGCGTTCGATGCCGTAAGTCTGAGCTGGATGGCTTCGCAGTACTAGAATCAACACTGACATCCACAGGCTGACGCTGACAACCCGCCTGCTCTGCGCCTCTGGTGGGAGTACCTCGAGTGCGTCAAGTGGCACGGCGAGTTCTACGAGCTGTTGGTGACGCTGCAGTCTCGCGAGGCTAGGTACAGCAAGTAGGTGCGCGGTGTGGTAGGTCTGTTTGAGGACAGACAGGAGGTGGTATCATGGGGTTTGCGGGGATGAATATCGGAGGTGGGCAAAAGCTTGGGTGTTTGAGGAATGGCTGCATGGCGCGGCAAAAGTGACTTTTTGGGATTATTGCTTCATCTTGCTTGGATGGCTGCGAGCCAGCACATATTGGTATCTCAGCACAAGGTACTGTGGAATTAGCATACTCGACCAAATTGTCATTCAGTTGGATTTGTGTTTTTGACTTGAGTGATTGCGATTGAATATTTGGTGAGGGCTGGATGTCTTCGCTTCAGGTCGCAGACTGAGATTGAGACTCGATTCAGGCTTCACCCAGTATGGAGAACAGGGCCTGAGGATGAGCATGGTCGATTTGCAACAGCTGTGTACCCGAACAAGAAGGTGCCGCTAGCGTAATTTTACGTCGAGTACTTACCACAGACGCGTCTTCCTCACTCCACCATCCCCACGCGCACCATCGCGTACAAGTGCTCGCATCGCAACGTCAGCCCGAGAACCGCGTGCGAAAAGTCTTGTGCACGGTAGACGTCACAAGACAATGTGCAACTCCATAACGAATCTGGATCGAGGACTCAGCGTATCGAGCGACATACTCAAATACGCGTGCAGCACCTTGGCCACTCTTGCTTATCTCACGATGGGCACCAGTGCATTGCGCGCTATTGACAATCTATCCCTTCAGTCAAGCGACTATGCTAGGCCGCAGTCGAGGAAATGCCGTAGAGCCTGCCACACCAGCGATATGGCTACCGCAGACAAAAGCAAAAGCAAAAGCAAGTGCGAGCAGTGAAGATTTTTAGGCAGTTCGTCGTCAAGGTGTAGTACGAGAGATTGACAGAATTCAGGAACGCACCTGCATAACCTTCAGGCTGGGCAAGCCAAACTCTCCATCTAGGTATTACTCCTGCCAATTATAGTCGACAGTTCCGTGACCGACAGGGCTTCTCCGCAAAATGCGAGGACCTGTAGTGCATCACGAGCAGGTGGCCACTCGGAATAGCGCAACGCTCATGCGTAAGCGAGCGCCGTCGCGTGCTCTAGCCGACTATTCTTCGTCACTAGACCAACTGAAACATCGTTCCTTTTGTCTCTTTTCCTCCATCGTCGTCCAGAAATTTGGGTTCATGCGGCGTCGTCGTGAACGCAGACCTGGGTCGTGGAACTCAAGCTTCGATCTGCCCACGCACTATACGACTAAGCCTCACCACTCCTCGCTCAAGGCTTTGCCGAAGTATCGATGGCCCACACCTCATATACCAAGCATCAAGAGATGTGCTCACGTTACCACTTCCGCCGCGGATTAGGCAAGCCGGCTATATACATCCCTGCGCAGCTCATCTATCAGACTTCGATGGCGGCGAACTCAACCGCGAGACTCAGCAAAAGGCTGACAACTCCTGATGTCGCTTCGAACGCGATTGGTTACATTGTCAAAGGTCATCTATGTTATTTGTTCTGGCCCGGTTACACAGGCCTGCGACCACACCAAAATCTGGGGTACTATACGACCGCCCTCAGAACAGCATGTGGACCGGAATGTGCTGCGTTGATGGCACCTCGTGGTGGAGATTTGGTCCAGGAGGCAGCGTAATATCCGGAATGTTACGAGGGTACGCCTTGGGAGACTTTTTGGGAGGCTATATGTAGGTATATAGCGAGACTGACTTTTCCTTTATCTCAACTTCGTACTCAGCACACACTTCCGTCTTCAGCATCTTCACTTCAATCTTCTCACTGCAGATTGACTGTAGCATCTCATCATGAAGTTCACCACAGCTTTTGCTTCGTTGGTCGCGGCTGTAAGCGCACACGGCGGTGTCGACACATACACAGTAGGAAGCACGGTGTATCAAGGGTATGCGATACTGTCACCAAAACTTCTTATACTTGAATCTGACTCTGTACCAGATGGTCGCCCTACCAGAGCGCCTCAGGGCAGAAGACGCTCCAACGCCAATACCCCAGCTACGATCCCCTGCTCATCAAGGATCTATCTGTGAGTTTCACACCACCTCTAGAAACAACAACTTACTGACCGCTTCAAGTCTGTGAACATTAGATGCAACAACGGTGGTGCTCTGGGAACTGGCGTAATTGGAACCATCGCTGCTGGTGCTAAGCTCAAGGCCCATTGGTACAGTGCCTCTTCAAATCAACACAAGCAACTGTATGCTGACCAACGAACAGGAAACAATGGACCCATAGGCCTGCTTCCGTGATGGTATATATGGCAAGATGCCCTGGCTCTTGCGACAGCTGGGATGGATCCGGCAAAGTTTGGTGTAAGTCGCACTTTTTTACCACAAGAGAGAAAGCTAACAAAATGTTTCAGTCAAGATCGATGAGAAGGGTCTCGTGTCCGGCACACAGAACTCTGGAATATGGGCAGGCGACGAAATTCTCGACACACTCTACTGGACCAGCACGATCCCAGCTACCCTAGCACCGGGAAACTACCTCATCCGCCATGAGCTCCTCGCCGTGCACCAGGCTAACAACCCTCAATGTAAGCTCATCCCACGTCCTGGCCTCACTCCCTGCTAATCGTCACAGTCTACCCCGAATGCGCGCAATTCGAAGTCACCGGCGCCGGCACCGTGACCCCTCCTTCATCCGTGCTCGTCTCCTTCCCAGGCGCATATACCGGCAAAGAGCCCGGTGTCGCATTCAACATCGACTCGTCGGACGCCATGAAGACCACCACCTACCAGATCCCCGGACCACCGGTCTGGGACGGAACGGGTAACGCCCCTGCTCCTGCGGCATCGTCTTCGGCAGCAGCGCCTGTTCCCACTACGCTCGTTACTAGCGCGGCGCCGGCTCAGCCGACTATGCCATCGTGTACGGCTGTTAAGAAGTATGGTCAGTGTGGCGGTAAGACGTACACTGGCTGCACGGTGTGTGAGTCGGGGACGAAGTGTACCGCGAACGGAGAGTACTACAGCCAGTGCACGTAGATTCTTCCAGACGATATGTAGTATCTTTCGCTTCATGCATAGTTGTCAATAGCGCCTTTCAAGCATCAACAATCTTACTCCACCCCTACACAAACAACCTCTAACCTTTTCCTCAACCCTACCAAGGCTGCACCCCATCCTTATGAACCACCTTCCCCGCATCCCCATCCCTCTTCCCCCCAACAACATCCCTAATAAATTCCCCACCAACACTCGCATCCCCGGCCCCAAACCCCTTTAACGCATCCTTCCCCAGCCCGCCCAACCCTGTCGCCAAGAACCCCGGACTAATCGCAAACACCTTGACGCCATCCGGCTCCAGCATGCGCGCCCAGTCCAGCATCATCATGTTCAGCGCCGTTTTGCTACTACGGTACGCCACCATACTAGGCGTCGCGGGCTTGGGCCAGCCTTTAGCTGCGGCGCCGGGCGCGAGCGCTTTGGAGTTTGTGCCGCTTGCGCAGGTGGAGAGGGAGGAGAGGCCGGATGTGATGAAGAGCAGGCGGGGGGACGGGGAGGCGAGGAGAAGGGGCATGAAGACGTATGTGAACGCCTGGGTTGACGTTACATTCAAGCTATACGCTTTATCCCATGCCGTGCGCAGCGTAGCGATAGATGCATCGTTGCGCATCAAAAGATCGAAAGACGCGCCTGCGTTGTTGACGAGCGCGTCGATGCGGCCGTGTTTACTGTGCACTTCATTGAAAGCTGCTTGAACGGAATCGTCGTTTTCGATGTCGACTTGCAGTGGGGTGACGGTGGAGCTGGAGTCTGGGACTTCGGATTGGAGGGTGGATATGGCGGCGTGGGCTTTGGTGAGGGAGCGGCTGCCCATTAGGATTGTGGAGGGGGTGGGGGAGGCGTAGAGGGCTTTGACGGTTTCGTAGCCTATTCCGGTGTTGCCGCCTGTGATGAGGATGATTGGGGTGTTGGACATGGTAGCTGGGCAAAGTGGGAATTTTGGATTGGATGGAGGTGGTGTTAGGTTTTTTTTTTTGGGATGGGGAAGTCGGTTGGTGGCTGTCGAACGATTTGTAGGTATCTTGCTCGTACTTTGTACTTGGCCAAATACTGTGCCTCGCCCTGCTTTTCTCTTCGAATGAGTATTCTGTGTCGCTTTTGTACGAGGTACAATGGTTTTTTCGTACCGTAGATAACTGCTTAAGTCCGCGGGTACAAGCTGCCGACCCCACATCTGGTTGAGCGGCCACCTCTCCCAACCTCCCGCGTGCTTGTAGCCACTAACGCCGATGCCGGTACGAAGTCCTCAGGAAGGAGTGCTTCGTTCTCGACGTGCACACTTTGTGGCTTTCAGTTCGAGATGTTACTCGCTCAATTGAGACGTTTTGGGTTTTTTATCAGATACGGACCACTTCGCTCGGCCGAGATTCAAACAAAGGTACTTTGTGGCGTTGTACTTCGTACACGGCAGCAAAACCAACAAGCAACCACGAGGATAACACAGGGGTAGTCTTAGCAACCGGTGGAACAAAGTGCTGATGCTCATACTAATGTAGTCTCGACTGTCACGCTGCACAAAAAGCATCTGAGAAGAATCAATTTCCAGTCCGAACATACATTAGGGATGCGAGAGAGCGACTGTGCACTATCAACCGATGGCGACACATACTCCTCAAAACACTCATTTAGTACTTAAATCCACAAGCCCCGCTCCGAAATGCCCGCTCATTATTTCGACGCCGCAAGAAGCTCAAGATAGTGGCCGACCACGTCCTTGACCATCTCTTCGTAGCTAAGATACTTGAGCCCAAGAGCCTTCTCCGAGGCAGAAGCGTCGATCTCCAGAGGCACGGTCAAGATAGTGCCGTTGTTCTTGATGATTCCATCCCTGACTGCATCCGGGAAATGACGCGCCACAATCTCGAATGAATCCTCCCATCGGGTACCCTTGGGTGATTCGGCAATCAAAAGGTATGCCTGGTTGCCCGGGACCTTGGGGTCGAGACTTCTGACGTGCGCCATAGAGACGTCGCGAACATGGATGGTAACGCCGGGAGTGTAGCTCAACTTGCCACCAGTGACGGGTCCGATGACGACCATGTTCGTGCCACGCCGGGCATCTTCTACGTCGGTGACCAGCTCGTCCCTCCCGATAACGAATCCAGGGCAGATGTTGACGACGTCGAAAGAGATAGAGGCTTTCTCCTGCTCCACCCACTTCTCTGTCTCGTTCAGCGCGGCGATCTTGCTGGCGCTGTATGCTTCGAACGAGTCCGCATAAGGTTCAGGAAGGAAGACTGTGCGGATTTTCTCGTTGAGAGGTATGCCTTCAGTGTTGCCAGAAGTGAACGCCTTCCAGGATAGCATGGCAATGCCAGAGGACGTGATGACGACGCGCTTGATCTTGCCGGCTTTCTTGGCTGCTTCTAGGATATTGAGCGTGCCCTTTACCGCTGGATCGATGAAAGTGGTCTGCCACGACTCGCCGTCCTTGTGGGCATCTGTGATGGGAGACGCGACGTGGATCACATGGGTAGCTCCTTTGATGGCCTCATAATATGCGCCATCGACCAGAAGATCAGGCACAATGATGAAGTCGAGTTTCTTACCAGGATTGAGCTTCTTGATGGTGGGAATTGAGAGGATGCGGTCGGCTTTGACTTGACTGCGGACCACGGCGCGGATGGCGTATCCGGCTTCAAGGGCATCGATGATGACTCGGCTACCAATGTGGCCTGAGCCACCAGTGATTAAGACGAGGTCGGACATTTTGAGGTGATGTTTAGTCGTGACGGATGGAATACAGACTATATGGGGGCTACAGCAGGGCAGACTATGATGGTTGATAGAAATTCCTTTTTCTCGGATTGTTGTGCTGAACTGAAGAAAGCTGCTGTCGGTTTGATGCCATTGCCACACGATGATCCAAACTCTTATACCTGCTTTCTGAGCTTCACACGCTGTAGAGTCCGCATTCTCACCCCAAGATCAAAGATGGTGTTGCAAACAAACAATGCTTAGAGAGCATTAATCGCGAATACTAATCAGTAGACGAGTGGTTCACTAATCACCAAGTAACAGCCAACCACGCTGGTCGCTTCAACGCTTGTTTCTGGATGTTTGGTATACAAAGTACTGAACGACAAGACTACCACCACTGCAATACACACCGCCTAATCGTCTACCGTGGATTTATCTTGCCCATGAACAACAATGAATGACAAATGCAGTATAACACACCACTGATCAGTAAACACAATCAGGTCGCCAGCTTTGCACTGCTAATATTTACAGTGCACACATTATTCTGTACTGGGTACTCCGACTCTGCAACATGAATCTGATACTGAACCTCAGGGGACGCACGGATGGAGGAGAAGGGTTTCGATGCATCGCCTGTGCACTAGAAAAATGAACGACAAAAGTCTTGCTTTGCATGCCGCTGAAGTTATACAAGCTGACACTTCGTGACTATCAAAACATGTCGAATGTGAGGAAGAAGTGATGAAGACAGATGGGTCGAGGAGGATTCGCCAGTGCCTCAGGGCCTGACCTAATCAGGACGTGCTAGTGCTCTATCCAATCAAAAAACACGCCCTCTACGACTTCAATATTTGCTTCATCTCGGTACACTAAACAGGCGATCGATATGTATATGCAGCATCGCTTCTGATCAATTCTCTATGCATCGGGGCTTGTGGTTGCCGATAGCCATGTTTACACCAGTCGCACTGTGCCATTGTACCGTGCTCAACGCAGTCATCGGTGACACCACGCACCGGAAACTGCAGGTCGGAGATTCAAACGTGAGACAAGCATAGATAATGCGGGTAAGTCTAAACGTGCATCGAGCCCCTTCTCAGTCGAAAAGTCATGATGCAATCGAGACTTCCGAAACGGGTGAGCACAACGGACGTTGGGGAACCGATGCTCACGTCAGGAACGGTACTCGCTAAACTGTTCACTACACGCTCCAGCCATATGTGGAAGCCGTGGAACATGGAGCTAGACATGCGTTGCTAGGCGCGCAGAGGGCCGATGTTTATGTTTGCAAAGGTTTTATCGATGCTGAAACGCCGATTCCAGTTGCCTCTTCACGCCTTCGACTTCAATCTCAAGATATCCACTTAAGAACCACAACATGTCGGATCACTTCATCGTGAAAGCCGTTGCAGGCACCTGCGTGACATTTTCTTTCATCCTTGCTGGTAGGCTACTGTGACAAGATATGAAGTGGTTGGAATTGACGTGTTGCAGGCAACGCGATCACACAATCATACATGACTGTGCCGGCACTTCTGGTCGACTTCCCACCACCAGGCTCACCCGACCATGTCTCTCGCGCAAAGCTCCTAGGACGCCAATGGCCTCTTTGCTGGACAATCGGCAACCAGTTCTTCCGCCCAATATCAACCCTTGGGTTCCTGGGATACGCATACGTAGGCCAGGCCGTGTTTCGCGAGGGCGTTCTTGCGCGTAGCGATTGGAGACTCTTCGGCGTTGCAGCAGCGATGCATCTAGCCACCATTCTGCATTCGGCGCTCAATATGCAGCCGCTGAACGACAAGTTGGAGGCACTTGCTGAGAGGGCGGGCGACAAGGAGTTGATGGAGGCGGAGAACGTTGCGAGGAAGTGGGCGAACTGGAACAGACTGAGGCTGGCCACGCCGGTACTTGCTGGAGGACTTGCGCTGTGGAACTTGCTTTCAATATAGATTTTGAAGACTGGCAGTGCATCTGTCGTGCAGGAGTGAACGAAACAAATCAGTGATCAAGAAGCGCCACTCAAGGGATCAAAGACACACAACTGCGAAGTGGTGAATTTATAGCTGGAACACTACATTTCATTTAGCAACGTTGGAAAGAAAGACTGTAATGCTACCCGAGAATATGATATTTAAGTTGTCACGACCTGATCCTTCCAGCCACTTCTCTCCCTCAACCAAGTCTCGAAATCACATAGCTTTGGCTCCTCTTTCCTCAATTTCTCAATCTCCACACCATATCCCTCGGTAGCAAACCATGTAATCATGATATTGAGCTCGGTGACCATGTACTTGAGAAATGAACCGAAGACGCCATATGTCGCCGGCACGGGGCTGCCAATCGTGCGCTCAAAGCAACTACTCATCTCGTCCATGGTAAGCTCGCTGCCGGCCAGACCCTCAGCGCGCCCATTCCATTGCTCGTGCTCGCGGAAAGCGCGTGCGCCGAATATGCCGATGTCTTCGACGGACACCCACTGGAGGTGCTTGCCTTGCAGTGTGTCTCGCAGCGCCGCAAGGAAGACTCTGGTGGGAATGCCCGGAGCTAAGTTGTCCATGAAAGCAACTGGGCGGAGGATCGTCCAGCCCATGATCTCGCCCTTCTTGCCGGCCTTTTCGAGGAGATGCTGCTCGATCTGATACTTCGTCTGAAAGTGCGGGATTGGCGTCGTGTTTTCGAAGCTGCGCTGGTTGCCACCACGGTCCACGCTTGAGTAGACAAAGTGGGTGACGCCTTTTTTGATGGACTCGTCAATGAGCGAGCAGCCTTGCTTGACCTCGCCCTCCGTGCTTGTGCCTTTCCCCATAGAGATTTGCACAGAATAAACGCCCCATATCTTTTCTTCTTTGCCGGCTTCCTTCAAGGCGGACTCCGCTGATGCGAACAAAGCTGAGACATCATCGAGGTTGCCTTGCACCAGCTTCACTTCTGGGTACTGTTCGGTGATGCGGAGCGCGGAGGCGGACTTTGCGTCGCGCGTGACAGCAAGAAGTGTGTACTGTGAGCTGCTAGGATGCGTAGCGAGCTGCTTGAGAACCGAGCCGCCCTGCTTTCCCGTTGCGCCGCAAACGAGGATAGTCTTGATTATGTTGGCCATGGCAATGCTTGATTGGTTGCAGGAGACTCGAAGGAGTATAGTGTCGCTGAGGTAGGAGGATCTGAGCAAGGAAGAAGATCCTGGATCGAAAATGTGACAACGACGAGATCTAACGACACACCTTCATGATATGGAGAGTTTGTTGTTGCACGACCTAAACGGTCACGGCTCCGCACAAGGCGACATTCGCACGGAGGTACAGATTTGGTTGAGAAACTGAGCTTTGAGGTGCTGATCTCTTAGTGTAACCCATCAAAACCCGTCCTTGAACGCGTCCGTTGATCAGGCAACCGACATCACGATCGAGCGCTTTGTGAACTTCAACTCTAGCGTACATATCCGACTGACGGTCTCACTTGCCGGAACAAGGCTGCTCTTTCTCAGCCTCAAGTTTCGGAGTTATGCTTTTCCTCCGTAGCATCTGGCAAGATGCAGAAGACTACCAGTGCGACCGCGAAGATTGAAGCTAATACTGCGGTGGCGACGCGAACCTCCGACGAGGTGAACGCCAGGTCCGACATGATGATAGGACCGCTATTGGTGTCTCTGTCTTTGTAGAGAGTTGCTGACTGTCGTGTGAAATGCTGTAGTAGGGTGAGGCAAGTGAGTGAGCTTATGACGCGTAATCACATGTGTATGATTTCTCTGCATGTCTGAAAACATCAATGAATATTTCAACCGATCGAATGTTGAGAACCAAAAAGAGCCCAGCACGCTAAAGCTAGAGATCGACAAACACTGCTGATCTCCCGCCCAATTCCCATTGACCAACATCTCATTGGTTCCTCACATTTTCGATGAATCTCACCCAAGTATTGTTTCTCTCTAGCCTCGCACAATATCTCCAACTTACCTCACATCGAGTCGTGTCAAAATGCTTCTGTCGCAAGTGGCTCTTCCAGGACTCACCTAACACACCACACTAGCGCGCCTCGGCATCGTCATTGACTTCTACATCAGTCATCACTACCCCAGCAACGTCCCACGCTTCTAGAACATGCGTCCGAGTACCGTTGGAGAGCCGCAGTAATATCTATCGACATATGTATGATTGAACATTAGGGAGCTTGCGATGAGGCTGATCTAGGGTACATCTTGGGCCTTCATAGCAACGATCGAGATCGCAATGCATCTATGGGTATTGGCGCGATATCGATAGTATCGAGAAGTGCATGAAATCGAAATGGATTGCATGTCGTGTTTTGACACAAGCGCTGCAGAGTGAGAAGTGGAGTTTGGTACTTGTGGGACGCTGTTATCGTGCCTGCATAGACATTTCTCCTTGCACGGAAAATGGAAACTGCCTCTGGTGACAAAATGTCTCTGCGCAGACGCACATGTACAAGGATAAAATCAACGATGCGCGGGACGAAGTTCCACTTCAATAGGAACACAACAGCCTCGTTGAGACGCACCATGCAGATCGCGAAGTATAATTTGTGTATTCCTGCACATTGACGAATGCAAGTATATCTTTACGATACAATGTATTGAAAGCCCGTACAATTTCGCTACCAAACTACCACTACGAAGTTGCAAGCACCAATCTCCGGGGCAACTCCACACCATCCTCTCCACACGTGACCATACCACTCACTCCCAATCACCAGCTCCCAAATCAATCGGCTTACCAGCGCGCATATCCTCCATGACCTTCTCAATGCTCCACGGCTCATACTTGTAACCCCTAGGATAATTCGGCTCGAACGCATCCTCATCGCGCATATCGATCCCCTTCTTCATGCTCGCAGCGCTCTTCTCGTAGTTCTCGTACGCGTACGCCTCTGGGTCGTGACCCCACACCCACTTGGGTAGCTTGGGCTGTGCACGGCGAGGGTCGAGCTTGACTTTGGCCCAGTCGGTGTCTTGCAGGAGCTCAGCGTTAGAGAAGCCGAGCTTTTGGGCGCAGGAGTTGCGGATGAATCTGCGAAGATAGATTGTTAGATGCGGAATAAGGAAGGTTGGAGAACAAGGGGCTTACCGGAAGCGAATGTGTACGCGAACTGACTGAGGGATATTCTCCTTTCCGCCGATTTGCAAACACGATGCTATGGAAATGGCATCTTCGATGGCCTGTGTAGCGCCGTTGCCAGATGCAGGGAGGTATGAGTGTGCGGCGTCACCGATTTGGATGACGCGTGCGGCGGGAGACGTCCACTTCGGTTGTGGGTCTCTCCAGAGAAGTTCGAAGTTAACGATAGTGTTTGGCGGCGTGACGTCGACGAGCTCCTTGAAGATGGGCGCCCACTTGTGCTCTTCCATGCCGGGCATGTTGTCCATGCCATCGAGCACCTCATCCTTCTCGATGGTGTTATTCCAGCTCTCTTTTTCCGTGCCGGTGACCTGTGAATGTTAGTGGTGCGTAAGAGTGTTGGATGACTATGCGTACGTCGTGGTTCATGATCCAGACCATGACGTCCTCGCGGGTCAGGGTGAGTGCGTATGTGGATGGGCCAAGCCATGTCCGGACTATCGGCTCGTTGCCGGGCTGCATCTTGAAGAACTCCTTGACCCTCGGATTCGCATCGAGCGCCTCTCGTGGGAAAGCAGCTCGCCACATGGCTCGCCCAGACGGCTTCGCGCGCACCTGCCCACCAACAAGCTTCTGACTCTTTGACCCAACTCCATCGGCTGCAATGACAACATCTGCTTCGTACGATTTGCCATCATCTGTGACACAGCCAGCCTTGCCAGTTTTCTCGTCCTCGAAGTAGTCCACAATCTTGCGATTGAATTCGACAGACACTCCATGCTTCTCGACGGCATTGACAAACATCTTGTAAACGAGCGGTCGCATTTGGAACTCACCAGGCGGCGTATCTGGATCAAGTCCCACGTCGCGCAGACGGTCTGCAACTTTCTTGGGGCCAATCATGACATCGCCAGTGTGCTTGAACGTCTCGATCCAGCAATTATGGAGCGAGATCTTCTTGTACTCCTTGAGCAGGTCGGGCCAGTGCTTCAAAAATCGAGTCGCGCTCAGTCCCATGAAGTACATGTCACCTATCGGTTTGTATAAGCCATGCGCGATTGCATTGTTTCGAGGCTTTCTCACCAGCTGTGTTGATGTCTGCGCTCCTCTCCAGGACTCGTACATTGTGACCTTTGCGCGTGCACTCAAGCGCAGCGACCAAGCCTGCAAGACCTGTTCCTACAATAAGGACGTCGATGCCAGTCTTCTCGTAGGAGCCGACTGGCTTCGACTCCATCGTGGAGTCTCGAGATGTGAGCGCATGAGGCATGGTGGGTGGATTAGCTCGTCGGATGCGTGAAGTAAAATCGTGGAATTGAAAGTAGCGTCAATCACCCAGATGTGTCCTCTGTCAACTTAAAGGTCATCCGTCTAGTGACACTCAGTGCAGGCTCCCCAACCGTGGAAAGCCGAGACCATCGGACGTCCGATCTTCCGTTTATGTTGCGAGTATGCAAAGTATTGATCTAGCATCGCCCCAGGAACGTGCAAGATGATGTCTACACTCGGCGCGTAGATGCCAGGCACATGAGAGCTTCCAGTGCGACTATGATGTCGATCGCTCGACGTGGTGTTGATGTCTGCGAAACCTCCCGAATCAGGACAAGCTAGTGCGTCCGCACTATGGTTCCCCACGAAGTCCGAAGCCAAGACCACATGATGAGCAAGGCAATGTTGATTTCGGCGCTGGTAAGGCTGTACTGTATTATTCGCCTTGCAATCTGCAAGCATCTAACGGTACTTACTACCGCGCAGATACGAGACTCGACTACTCCACGTGCGAACACGACGAAAGTCGTGCTCCTACGTACCTTGCAGTCGCGCTCTCGTGTAACATAAAGTTGAATTTATCATGACATCTTGACTTGCTGCTTGAGGACCATAGATGCGCCACATCAATTTTAAAACTTGGTGGAGTTATCCCATGGCTGCTCTGGTGCTTCAGAACGCAAACCGACTGGTGGAACCTAGATCTGTGCGGACATTTCCCGGGTCAGATAAGGCGTCTATGCGGTCCGTGAGATAGTTGAGGACAAACAGCGGATACCGACTGTTGAGTGAGCAATCTCAATGCTTCTTGTGTACAAGCGTCGATAGTTTGCCCACGATTTCCACTGCCTGTGTTACGATGGAAAGGCTGGGATTGTTGTCTCGGTAGGTCCAGCAATCCTTATCTGGAAGTCCATGACGCTGATCATCACACGGAGATGCCTTCCGTAACACCACGATCCACTCACACAACGTCCTGACATGTCGTTGTCGGTTCTCGTAACCGCCGACTTGCCTTGGTCTACTGTGCTGGAAATCGATCTTGCCAAACCGATACTGCCGCTAGTTACTCGACAATCTGAAATGGCAATACTGATCGGTTCATCTGCCGATCGTTTGTAAAGCCCTATTGGCAGGCGCTCGGAGGGATGAGCGTGCTAGAATCGCTGCAGTGAGCATAGTGCACCCGTGTGTCTCATTGCGCCAGCAGGGTTTGCTTAGGAGAACACTGCCCACAAGCTTTGGGGAGCCGGACAAGACTGACAGCTGCGAGTGCGATGGCATGCGTTATCAAGGTGGTGCCCGATGTTGTGATACTTCGATTCCTGGAGTGTTGACTGTACCAATCTTCTTCCTGCGAACAAGTCAGATCTTCAAACGATCACTCCTTCACAGATCTGCTTTCTGTTAGTCGGTTGCTAGGCTCGACCATACTATTGAGGGTCCCTAGAATCTCTCCAGCCTCCTCGATAGCTTTGGGTGCGACGCTCTCTCGGTCCTGCCGCACGTTTCAAGACTCACGACTCCCTCACCGGCCGGCTCTTCGACGTGATGCATACTCTCACGGCGGGCGTCTTGGGCGTCGCTACGATCGGCTTCGTGGTGTATGCACTTATCAATGCCGTCGACAAGTACAACAACAAATACAATTGCCACAACCTTCCAGGACCGGCGCTTATACCATGGATTGGTCGCATCCACGATCTTCCAATCGACTTCATGTGGTTGAAGTTCAAGGAATGGGCTGATGTATATGGGCCGATATACCGGACAAAGATGCTAGGCGCCAACTTCGTCATCATCTCTAATGAGGCTATGGCTGAGGAGATGCTGGTGAAGAAGGCTAAGGTGTACTCTGACAGGCCCGAGATCAAGAGCCTTTTCGACGCCAAGAGTACTTACGGATCGATGGAATATCTGCCGCTGATGGGGAAGAATCGTGAGTTTGTCATTAAGTCATGCCAACACTGCTGACTGTCAGCTAGAGTACTGGGCTCGCCAAAGAAAGTTTACGCATGCTTACCTCATGGAGGGCACCAACGCTCAATACTGGGGCATGATGGAGTTCGAAGCGAAGCGATGGATGGCCCGTCTTGTCGAGAACCCTGACGACTTTGCTTTCTCGCTTGAGGATATGTGCTCGAAGGTCATGGCCAAGCTGACCTGGGATGACGATTCGCTGAGTGTTCCTCTTACGCCCAGCGCATGGGGCCTCTTAACGCAAATGTCACCGGCCGGTCCCATCACCAACGTGTTGACACCCTTGTGGGACTGGGTGCCAGAGGCTATTAACCCGTGGAAGATACGCGAACGCAAGCGACACGATACGCAACAGGCCTTCTTCATGGACAATCTGGTCAGAACCCGGAAACTCATGGAGAAGGGCAAGCAGGGGCCCTGCTACACCCGCACGTATCTCGAGACTGCTGAGAAGTCGAATATATCGGGCGATTACGAGGCTTCCTGCGTGCTCGGTATGTTGGCGCTTGTAGGTATTTTTACTGTTGCTGGGCCTTTATACTACTTCTTGATCGCGATGGTACACCACCCGGAGTGGCAGACAAAGTGCCAGGAGGAAATCGATACTGTCTGCCGCGGACTGCCCCCAACGATTGCCGATATGCCGAACCTCCCCATTTTGCGTGCGTGTATCAAAGAGACGATGAGATGGAAGCCAACCGTGCCGACTGGTAAGTGCGTCATCACTCGTACGATGCCAAGCTAACGAGCCTGCAGGTGTTGCACATGAAGCTGAAGCCGACGATTGGTTCCGAGGTTTCTTCATCCCCAAGGGCACACGAATTCTTCCTCTTGACTGGGCCTTCCTCCGCGACGCAAGGAATTACCCAGATCCGGACTCATACCGACCCGAGCGCTGGCTCGAGGCGGGCTGGCCAACGTTCCAAGAGCCACTCACCAAGTTCCCCACCATCGTCGGCATGTCGTCCTTTGGCTGGGGTCAGCGACAGTGCCTTGGTATGTCGGTAACACGCGATGAGACTGTCACGGGTTGTGGCGCATTAATGTGGGCTTTCAACCTTAAGAAGAAGATCGATCCAGTTACCAACACGGAAATTGAGGTACCTCTGGAAGCCTCGAACTCGCTGCTCATCATCAAGCCGGACGATTTCGAGATGGCGTTCGAGCCGAGGAGTGAGGCCCGTAGGGCTGAGGTGCTCCAGCTGTGGAGGGTGGCAGAGGCGAAGGAACGTAAAGAAAGAGCCGAATTTTTGAAACGATCAGAGATGGGTGTCGTTCAGCCGTAAAGGGAAATGTGTTGGTGTTTATTGATTGTAGCGGCGAGCATGGCTCGGTGTCCGTCGGCGTTCCTCAACATCGCCTTCAAGAAGTTTTAGCAGAGCGTAGATATTCAGAGCATCTATCTGCGAGTTGAAGCGATGTCGGTGTTGCTTGTGCTGTTGTGTCGTAGTGACGGTGATTGTTTGCGCAAGTGGTGATGTCAGGGGTCCAAAGGGGTTAAAAGGGCTGTTCCATTATAAACTCGAAATTAACGTCTCTGAAGCAAGAAAAAGTGAGATGAAAGTAACAGCTTCATTGTAGGTAGAGCAGAAATGAATGTTGTCGGAAGTCGGCCACATTTGAGGAGCCGGTGCGCAGGCCAGTGGCTCACTCCTATTGGCCCTGCCGCGTCACTTTACCCTATGCCATCAGCCCTCGTTCTCGAATACGAGAGAGTCGCAATACAGCTTCTTGCGCTCTCACCACACCGACGCGTGACGCTCGCGTGTTTGCGGGAGGTGAGTTGCAGCGCGACCCGGGATTGCCGAGACGGCCCGGTGGCGCAATCACCGCGTCGATGGGCGGAGTGAGTGAGTGCCCTTGCGTGAGGCGGCATGTCATTGGTGGCTGGAGGCTAGTGAGTTTGTGCGGGGCCAAGTAAGTACCTACCCCTCCACGCCCTCCTTCGAGCAAAAGCTTCGTCAACTTTCATCCCTCTTCACACTCTTCAACACACACATACACACCCAATTTCATCAAGATGCCTAACCCAAACGTCTTCTTCGACATCAGTAAGTCAAGTGCCATATGTACGAACTGTATTTGAGACAATGCTGACTTCGTGTGCCTACCTTAGGTATCGGAGGCTCCCCAGCCGGCCGTGTCGTATGTGGAACTTCCTGGCGAATTGTGACTGCGACAAATACTGACTCCGTACCCTTCTCTTAGGTCATGGAGCTCTTCGCGGACCAGGTTCCCAAGGTATAATATTCTCTTCACCCGCGCGGCTACCCCCGCCATGAGCATTCTTCGTACTATTGCTGACCACAACCATAGACTGCTGAGAACTTCCGCGCGCTCTGCACCGGCGAGAAGGGCACTGGCCGCTCCGGCAAGCCCCTCCACTACCAGGGCTCCTCCTTCCACCGCGTCATCCCTCAGTTCATGCTTCAGGGTGGTGACTTCACCCGCGGCAACGTACGTCATACAAGTTACTACATGCTAGGTGATAAAAGGCTGATTGATAGCAGGGTACGGGTGGAGAGTCCATCTACGGCGAGAAGTTCGAGGACGAGAACTTCAACCTCAAGCACACTGGCCCCGGTATCCTCTCCATGGCCAACGCCGGCCCCGGAACGTAAGTGGTCTTCAACTACCCCACCATGGGCACTACTAACAACCCACAGCAATGGTTCCCAGTTCTTCATCTGCACCGTCAAGACCTCTTGGCTCGATGGCAAGCACGTCGTCTTCGGCCAGGTTGTCGAGGGTCTCGACATCGTCCAGGCTGTCGAGAAGGTCGGCTCCCAGACCGGAAAGACCTCCAAGACCGTCACCATCGAGAAGTCCGGCCAGTTGTAAGCTAGTTAGCTGCTAAGGGTAGGAGGATCGAAGGTCATTGGAAGACAAAACAAAAGTACATCACGACATGACGACGTGACGACAAAGAGCGGAATGGTAGTCTTAGTACTGTAGTGGGAAATGACATGATCATTGCTCGTTCCAACTGCCCTCTTCCTGCTTTGCATGTCGCGCTCCTTGATATGATGATAAAATGCAACCTGACCAACAGTCGTGACGATCTCTATCCTGGTGACATCAACTCTCACTACCCTTTGTACGTCAGCTCGGCAGGATACTCTCAGTATAATTTGCGGTGTTCACCTTATTCTTGAGCTCCGTCCAAAGATCGTATTGGTTTTGCGTCGAGCATGCTCGGTTCAATATTCTCACTATCAATCATGTGCTGCTAATACTCCTCCGCTCAACGATTGGTGACATCAAAAGATTTGTACCGACCTTGACATCAATCCTCCAAGCCTTCACCAATCTGAACGCAAATAGATGCCAAACACCCACAACGCTAGCGGACCAAGAGAAGCAATGATATGGGCAACGCGCATTACACGCGTTCGCGCGTCTGTTGCGGAAGGCATGAGGATTGAAGGAGGATATTTGCAAGCAGAGGCAGGAGTCAACAGGTATGTACGCACTTTCAATGAGTCAATTGTGCCTCATGCGTACTTAGCCAAAGACTCGAGGCACAATATGGCATCTTGTTTCACAACACTTACTCTGCTGCCAAAAATCTACAGCGTGCGATATGCTCAAGAAGTTGACTCGATTGAGAAGCCTTTGCAAGCAGATCCGGTCGTTTTATGGTTCAAAGCGCGCCGACTCGCGAGATTACCTTCTTCTCATAGCTGACTTTTTTCCTGATAAATTCTCTTTGCAACAGCGAATCCTCCTTCTCTTCTCCCCAGCTTTCGTGATTGCATTTCTCCGTCCCACTTACACAGCAACCTCTACTCCAATCGCTTCTTTCCAGGGAAAATTACATCAGCCGGTCAAGGATCGACAGCCTTGTTATATGTGCGATCACATATCTTACAGTCGGCAGTCTAGTCCAGACGGCTATTCATATCTCGTTCGCGGTCAGAGTCCTTCACAACCACTTCTTCCGGGCGAGAGTGCCGTAAAGAATGGATTGCATCTACCCTGTCCCTATATCCGTAATGAATTCTCAGGCGCGAGCAGATCTTGTCCAGAGCGCAGGTTGGAGGCGCAGCAGCATTTCAGCCGGACCCGGCAGGACGGCACTTTACTGCTGGGACGCTCCGACCCTCCCGGCCCCGACTGCGAACGTCGGCCTGTATAGTACATACTCGGAGGAGAGAAGCGCTCCGCGAGACTGAAATGTACAGCGACGAGGGCATATGTAGTTCGATTTTGCTCGAAATGTCCGGATCACTAGCATGAACCTTTCTTGATGCCGTTTGAAGAAGCGGGAACCTGGAGAGGTGAGCTTGTTTACTCTGGAGTATCTGGAGAAATGAATTTGCTTACTCTCGAGTACTCTAACAATAGCTATGCATGACTCAAGGGTTGGACGACGAACAAACAACTGCGCTGTACTGTGCCTCTTCACTACATCTGCGAGTCGTTAGTGTTTGAATCCGGTGAACGTCTGTCTCACAATCAAGGTTGAGACAGCAGGTTATAGCTCAGAGCAGTATTGCATAGATATGATGCTCACCAAGGCAGTGAGCTTGCTAGGCAGTGAGGCTCGTCGTGAGGCCCGTCGTGAGATGGAGCTCGTTGTGATTGATTGAGACTGTGAGTTCAGCAAAAGATGTTGTCTCAATTTCGACACATCGACAATACACTCAATTGGTGATCTTGCTGCCTGGCAGCTGTATATATCGAGGTTGAGAAGCACGTCCCAGTCGCTGGTCGCTCGCTGCCACTTTTTGTGCACAGCGTGATCTACATGCCTACCCTGTGATCCTTCATACAAGGTTATACCACACCGCATGTTGTGATCGGTGACATCTCCAAAGGGCGATGGAGTACATGTCGTCGTAATGTCACATTTGTCAGGTGGTCTGAGCTGTGAAGACTGCGGATCTCACCTAGCAAACGTATAAGTATCAATGTTCGTCCTCTCCTTCGTTGACTCTTGTTCATAATCTTGAGTCACACTTCTTTTTGGCATTCTCAAACAAGCTCTCAGTCATCTTTGACCATCAGCTGTCACTTATCTTACCACATCCTTTGACCGCAGGAGCTACGAAAATGAAGCTCAACATCAATCTGGCTGCGAAGCTTTGCATCTTCCTGCAAGCTATCAGTCTTGCTTCTGCTGGTGCGCCAGCAGGACAGTTGTAGGTACAATACTCTCATCACGCCACTTTTCTGACATCGTATTCAGGGATCGAAATGACCCCATCTACCGCGCACAGCTAGAAGAGGAGTGCGGGGACCTTGGTGTCATGGAAGTGGAGGAAGGCCACCTTGAGAGCGAGGTGCGCCACTGTTTGAATCATCCTACTCGTGGCCCGCCAAATTTTGATGCCATCGCTGCGAGCCTTGGAGAGGAGAGGGTAGTCGACGCCGCAGTCCCTCGCGGCATGCGTGGCCGCTCCTCCGTCAACGACCCCACCAACATCTTTAGCAGGGACAGTCTCACGTGCTGGTACAATTCTGAGCAATTTGGATGCTCAGATAATTCATGCTGGAGGATCTGTGGATCTACGGGGAATTGGTGTTGGATCGCTGAAGGCGACGGTTCGGGGCCCTGGATCAAATGCTCAATCGCTGCGCAGTGCGACTGGAATATCGGGAGCTGTTCCAAAGGTTCTTGCGGTGCTTGTGGCTGTGGCGGCTGCTAAGGCTAGTGTCGTTGATCTCGCAGTCAAAGTTCATGATAGTGGCAGTCTTTCTAGGACGTAATCACAGTCGTTTTGTTCGTGTCGTATAGGAACCCTGGGCATGTTGATGGCTGAGCGCTGCGCCTGGCAGTTGCTCAACGATTAAAGCCAGATCGTGCGGCCAGTCGTAGAATCATCAGAGCTCGTTCAGAACACCCAGCAGTTGCTTTCGAATGTCAGTGATACTCAGGCCAATTAATTGCAGTCGGAAAGTCGCAGAATATTGCCCGAGGAACAGTAATCTTGCCTCATGACTATTAGGGTCGCGTATCATTCGCAGTTTCCCATCAGCACTTGGGCCGCTCGTGTTGCAAGACGAAGGGCATTGGAGGGGCCGCGGCATCGCCTCATTGACTGACGTCTCCCCAAGCTTACGGAGCGCGTAAGCCGTGGGGTAAGAATAAGAAGTGTTGTGTATGCATCGAGTAAGGCCGTCGAGCTCCAAATGGTTGATGCAGAGCCCAGCGCAAGCTAATCCTTCAAAGGTGTTTGGCCAGGATGGAGCAATCAGTGCTCTCGGAAATGGTGTCATTGCAAGTGATCCTCTTCACGGGGCGCTCAATCCCAAGAACAGTCATCGAAGTCTCCACTAGAAGCCTCTCATGGTGAAGTGCTCTACGCGAGTGGAAGATGAGGCGGGGAAGCGGCTGCTGGAAGACCCGTAGAAATGGAAGGAGCATATTGAATGACAAAATTGTCCTGGCGTGGTGCCTCGTCTAGACAGCCTAGACAACCGACTCGATTGAACCAGACGAAAGCCTGCGAGAGTCGGTGGTGGGGAAAAACCTGTGCGCGGTTGTGTCGTGGCTGCCATATGAGCCAACACGTACTGCACGCTAATTGGCCGAGGGTCCACAGAATGAGGCAGTTGTATATTCTGAGTCCAGGTGTGGTTCGAAAGAATCGACGAGACCCTTCATACCTCAACAGCCTGCATGATGGTTTTAGGCTCCTGCAATAAAGCTCATGCGTGAATGTGACAGTCACGTGTAGCGAAATGGATCCCGAACCTGCCCAATGCGGCGAGTGAAAGATCGGAAGATTCGTGTATCCGTTACGAAGTGGCCACAGTCCAAGCTGATCTGCTGTCTATCATCTGTTTGAGGTTCCGAAGTCGCAAATTTCGCTCTACCGGAAACGAGCAGGATCTAGCGCCGGGTTGTAGAGATGCCTGGTCCTTGTTGGATCTGCCTGATGGAGTTGCCCTACAAGCACCACAATTCTTTGATGTTCAAGGCAAGCTCGATAATCTTACAGCGCACAACAACCGATGCGACATGCGCTGTTGGCACCAGTGCAAGTGCAACGCGATAGTCGCGGCATGCGACACATGACGTCGCAATGTCACCGCAGTCCGACATCTCTCGCATTTTCGTCGCCCCACCCTCTGCTGATGCCAGGGAGTGCCTGTCGCGGCAGCATGCACGTGCGAGCGATCAGCCACCAAGGGAGCGTCGTCCCGTTGGCGTCCGCTTCCGACATGAGTGAGAAGAAAAGGCCACAAGCCTGAATCAGCAAATAATGGCGCGTTTCTGTGCGAGCCTGGATCTCATGCGTTGCTGAGAGTCGCAGCGCTGAGTGAGCGCTTGGCCCAGCTGCAAGCACTCACTGCTCCAGAGTGCCTGTAGATGAAGGTCGTTTCCGGAGGCTGCAGGACCAGCGTGATGAGCGTTGCGCGAGGCGGCCAGATGGTGCTGGTGCATCGGCCCTGATTCGCGCATTATCGCTGTGGATCGCTGAATTGGGTCGTCAGATGGCACAGGCAGACGTGGGTGAACCGTTCGATTCGTTACGTCTCAGGCCAAGCGCGACGGTGGGACGCAGTGGCAGGGGCGATCTCATCGAAACCTCGATCCCTCCAAGCCATCCCACGCCATAAGCTGCGCCCTCCATTCATGCTGCGTGCCATTAAAAAGTTTGCGTCTTTGCGCTTCTGTATTAAGTAGCCCTGCCGACGCCTCGTGCCAGGTCACTCGTTTGTGAACTGTCGCTGATCGGCTGCACTGCTCCATTTCTCCGCACTTCTGTTTAACACGACTCCACTACATGGCTGTGCCATAAGCAAGACTCAACTATCCACGCATTCTTCTGTTTATCCCTATCGTTACTACGTCAACCACATAAAAATGTCGCGAACCGTACATTGGCCACGATATGAGTCGAGTAACAGCACTCATTCCGCCCGTAGCGAACGCTCGTACGATACAAACCCGACCGAATACAGCGACGGACTACCGTCATTTGCTCACAGCGAGACGAGCAGCGCCCTTGTTAGGAATGACCACCGAGACTACTTTGCCACTGAGCACGATGCAGACCGATATGAGGGACAATCGCCCCGAGCCTCTGTCGACACCTACGCATCCACAAGTGAAGAAGAACTGGACGAAGACCTCCACGATATGCCCGAGTACTACGTACCCCAATACAGACACGAACCGCTACCATGCGACGCCGTTCCAACAACACCACGCGACTTCGCTGAACTCTTCCCCACCGGCAAGCGCATATCAATACGGCACGACGATGCCACCATAGACGGCAACATGAACTTGCGTGTTGACACACAGGTAGAAGAGAGAGATCACAGGAAGCAGAGTTATACGCTCTTCCACTTGCGCATGCAGGATCTGCGCACCCGCGAATTCTCTCTTCGTCGGTACTGCCGAGAGTCTGGTCGTGAGGTCTGCCACTCAATACGAAAGTATCAAAAGCCTCCAGCTGAGGTGCGCCCTGTCCTCCAACGGGCAAGCACCGCTCTCGCCAACCTGGTCAAGCCGGACTCCAGGCCGGCGACCTCAGCCGGCCTCAAGCGTTCTGACTCTGGCTATGAGTCGGTGCGTGGGATGTTCGCAGAGGAGGAGGAAGTAGCTACGACAAGACCCAAGCCAGTCGGCTATTCTGCCAAGGGCCGGGCGTTGATGCCTACCAATACCATGAAACTAGAGTTTTCCAATTACGCTCACCTGGACGTCAAGCGGAGAGGTGCCAAATCGTACAAGCGCTATGCCTTCGAATACTGGGGCGATGATTATTCTTGGAAGCGTATCGTTAAGAAGGAGCATGGTCATGAGAGTGTATCGTACTACCTGGTACGTGACGACAATGATAAAGAGCCATTAGCCCATATCTGCCCCGTACGGTTGAATGCCGAAGAGGCCCACGAAGAGCGAGCTCGTGGAGGCTGGGTCCCGCCCTGCTATATGCGCATCACAGACGAGGGGATTCTGCGTTCGAGCACTGACATCTCAGAGTAAGTGACACAATCCTGCAGCTTGCCGTCGCCCTACTTACGTGTTCTCCAGTGTCGTGGTTGCAACAGGTCTCATGGCGCTCGTCGACGACTGCATAAAGCGTCGATTTAGCTCAAAGCAGAGCACTCAGTTGCACATTCCCTTAATGCGGAGCGCCAGCTTCAAAATGAACATGGAGTATGTTGGTCCAAAGCGGCTCATTGATGAGATGTTTCATCGGAATACAGCCCCGAAGAGACAGCCGTCCGGGTTACGCCGCGTTCCGGTGGAAGCATGATGTCTCCCAGTTGGAACAAATTTTGGTCACCAGCCTTCCAATGCGCTGGCGCGGGACTCGCTCCCTAGGCGACGTGCATGAAATTTGTTAAAGCCGCGTCCACAAGCTGTCAGAATCATCTTGTTGGGATGCAGAATCGCGGATGCTGGCCGTACGCGTTGTCGTGGGTAGTCGACTTCCTTTTCTTACCTTGTTGGGCATTTTTGGCTCACACGACGCATAATCATGGAGCCTTCTTTGCACTGCATCGCTTTCGAGCATATTGTTTGCTGCGTCTGTTGTGCGGCATTTGCATATCCTTGCGAACGCGTACATCATCTTCACTTTTGGACACACCCTATTTGGTACATACGAGGCCCAATCTTTGGTTCCTCCTTCATAATGAGCACACGAACAGAGCGAATAAGCCTTTATCACGATTTGATATTTTGGTCTTCGATCCATGGTCTTTCCATTCCCTTGCGCGATTTGCATTGATACGGGAAGGAATTATGAAGCGTCTCGTACCAAAGTCTCGGGATTCCCGTGCAAATGTGGTCATCCGAAAAGTGAATGGCCGGGGCCAAAACTGATCATTGTGCTACTCTAACATAGCCTTGAACAGACAGGCGTGCTGTGTCGCAGCGCATCTCGAAGCTTGACTCGTGCCAGATCACGCAGCTAATGGCACTAGCAGGTAAGTGAAGTCAACACAATGAATCCTCGACAAAGTGGACGTGCGACAATCTTGCGAAACTGCGATTCGTTGTTTTGCTTCAACTCGTGAGGCTTTTGTCTTGCTTCACGATTAGGGCTGCACGAGGATCACTCAAGCGAGTGACAATCGGCAGGTACCCGTATTCTACAGCATCTCATGCTTGTGTAACTGAAGTCAACCGACTTTTGCCTAAGAGAGCAACTTTGTTCAGGGATTCTTGCACTCACATTACGATTGTGAACAACGCAGCCTTGTTCGCTTCATGAATTGTCGGAAGGGAGGCTACGTTCGCTCCAACCTAGGAAGCCACATGATATCACCGGCTTCGTAGCCAGGGCCTACTACTGCACAGTGAGTTGTTCGGCACTAAAATGTTTCGCAGGAAGGGTGGATACGCAACGTATCCGAGCACAGCGAAACCCAGCACACCCTCAATTCGTCAATGAACAACGCTGCAGTCCTTCCTAACGCGCACGATCGCAAGGCGCTGCTAGTTTCTGGCCAGAGCCTTGTCTGCCGTTGTTTTTGCTCACCCTGCAGCGTTGTTCCACGCTTGCGATCGTTGAACTTTTCCTCACTACTTCAAGCGAGAGCCCGCACGCCACCCATGCAAGTACGTATCCATCGGCCCGCTTCTGCGCTTGTAAAGATCCTTTTCGTGTCCCGTACCGCTGGAGCAGTAGAAGATGTGCGTAAGACCTCTAAAGTCCTCGATTGGCTCTGCGAGACGGCTTCAGGCATCGAGCGTCTTGTAAGTTGGAAAACGCATGATATGGCAGCGCGGATGCGTGCAGCTATCTGTTGTTATTGATTGTTACAGGCAGCATCATCTGAGGGGTTGCGAATGAGGCTCTGGGTGGGTTGTCTGTTGTATAAGTAGACTTCTCCTGTTGGATTCTAACTACACTACAACATCGCGTTTCCACATCCACTTCGACCTCAAATATCACGATTTACCTGATCCAGAACCAAGAATCACGTATCTACAAAGTTCGAAAACAAGCAGCGAAACTATGGCGACTCAGGAAGGAAAATGGGTACAGCGTCTGAAGGGTAAGTACAGTCATGAACCCGCGGGCCTCAGAGGATACTCAAGCTAACCGACATCAGAATACTGTGCAGTGCGAGGACTTTCCGAGCCCACTTTCCAAGATGTATCAGACCGGAGGGGTATGTACCGAACTCTTGGATGCAACGTTCTTGATGACGGAGGCATGCTGACGATGCATCATTTCCAGGTGGCCGAACAGCCTGGAGCACAGTTGCTTCGATTGATGGCCAAACCTTTCCGGCACGCTTTTGGTATGCAGGAGAGTACATGGCTCAGGCGAAGGAAGACAGCGCAGAAATCGCATTGAGACAGATGACCGGATACATGAACACCAGCCAAGAGCCGCCTGCGGCTAGTTACTACGCGCGCTCATAAACAACGCTACGCTTTGGACGATGAAAGACGCCGCATCTATGAGTTACCAGAGGCTGTTGTCGTTCTTCGATCTGCGATGGGATCTACTTCACATCACTAATTATGGGAGTTAGCCGGCATGGCGGAATGTTTTATTACGAAGACAATAAAGATCATCGAGCACGCGCAAGACGTAAAGTCAAAAATCTATGTGATGTTTTGCCCATACCTCTCTATCTTCGTCAATGACATCAAACTCACACCAGTGCTAGTTCCTTACCAGATCTTCAAGTATGAATCTGAGTGCTTTGGACAGTAACAATTTTCGTGCTCTCCGCGGTCGAATGAATATGGCTAAGCTGGCCGTGCGGAAACGGCTTGTCTTCCCCGGTCGACGGAGGAACTCGTTTCGCCTACAAGCTCAACACTGTGCATCGACAAACACAGGATCATCAACTTGATATTAGCTGTGTGACGCCCATTGATTTCGACACAGATCAATAGCAACACTGCACGTGCTCACGCCTGTCGGCCGGCAGTTTCCATGGTGAAAAGCATTTCAGAGCCCTCAATTTACTGACCACACATACTGAGTATTTGGCCCATAAAGTCACGTCCAGGGTGTGTTCGAATAGTGTCAGCGTGGGTATGCGCGCAGTAGAATAGGTGCTCAGTGGCTCAGGATGACAGGGTCTGTCAGCGAATCCGATCATTTGCGCGACACAAAGTGCTGACGGCAACGCATCGAGGCGAAAGCCGTGGTGGACTCCGGCACGTTCATCTCCACGGAGTACTTGAACAACATGGCTATCCTCAAGGCCACGTCGTAATTCAGCGCTATATGAGCACCACTCATATCACTGCCGAACTATGCAGTCTTGTCGCCCGATAGCTTTATGAGCCCACACCGGGATAGTTAGATTGCCTGTTTAGAGGTGGCTAGACCTCGCTGATACTACGTTTACACTCCTATTACGTCAATAGTTGCAGGATTCGCGTATTGAGCACATACTAGCGGGCACTGATCTAGCACGATAGCACGAGGCCAGTATAGTCTCTCTGCAGCATATGTGCGGTCATCAAGGGGTGGGTATGTATCGACATAGCTAAGAAGGTATCGTTATCTGTACAGCGAATTGTTCGATGACAGTTGCGGAGTTGACACGTTGTATGCCCAATACTCTTCATGCACAACCGTACTAGATGATTGGACGTATCTGCGATCCTTCTTCAAGTTGAGTCGTAGTGTCTGTTTGACTCCGCTGATGCCCCGGCCTGACTTTCTGAGATCAACACGTCGGAGCGTGCCGTGGTCGATGTAAAATAAGTACTCTTTTCGACATTATTTTGGTTGCAATGAGCACAGCAAAAAAAGCATTGTCTTTTATATAGCTCAAACTCTGCGTTTCTCAAAACCCTGCATCTAGAATGCCAATGGCAGTCAGATCTCTCTCGCACTGACGTATGATACGGCCGAGACACCGCCGCTCTTGTTAGGGGTCATTTTACTACTGACTACCGTGAGAGCATTCGTTGTTTGCGCTATACACGGCTATGCCTTCTGCATACTGCTGAGGCTCTTACTTCGGCTCCTTCTGTGATGCGTTGCAAGTGCGCAGACATACGTTAGCAAGCCTCTCACTGCCGACGAGATAGAGGTCGACAACGACGTGGACGTCGAGCACGTTCCGCTTCTTGGGGAAGTCCCTAAGCAGTTCTTCAAGTTGGCCACCCGTCGTGTAAGTCACCATCTCTTTCTGCCTGGCTTCGACGTGCCCTGCTGACATGTGGTTTGTGAAGATGATCCTGCTGAACCACCCGATCCCGTACCAACTATACCACGCCGATCCCAACCTCCATATGTGAACCATTCGCGAAAATTTCCACATGCCAGACGACTGGGTTTATAATGGGCGAACCAAACCAGGGCTCAATCTAGGGGAGGCCCCGCTTAGAGTTCGACCTCAGCAACATCCGAGAGTACCAGCGCGACTCCATGTCGGTCTACGAGGCGCGACTTTGGACGGTAGATGATGTGTCAAGGCTACTATACGACCAGTGTCTAATAATCGCCAAAGCGGTCATTCTCGAATACCACTTGAAGCTTAGCCACAAGATACGCGTCGCTAGGAACATCGAAGAGAATAACGTGAGGTGTGTCGCGATTATCGTGTGCGTCAGACTGGCCTCGCACTCTCAGGTCCGTCTTGCCCAAGTCAGTCATGCTCGCATGCTAATAGACAAAAGATTGCCTTGGCCCTTCTTGTTCGTCTTTGCTATGCTGCCGGTCAGCCCGACCCCTCCTCAGTCGCTCATTTCCCCATCTTCATATAACTCAAGTATAGTCGTTGCAAGGTCATACCAATCAGCTTGTGGATGGTTGGAGATGAAGCGGTGAACCATGACATGATGCACACCTACCAAAAGCAGTGGGATCGCAGTGCAGACGCGTTTCGAGATATTGTGGAGAAAGTTCAAGACTTCCCAATACTCAAGAATGCCGACATCCATTTTTCCAACGACCCTGGGGTGGTTAGTCCGCGATACGAGACGGTATGTTACCTGGCCACCCATCTCTCACAGGCAGAGATAGCGATGAGCACTCGGCCAGCCTTAATCACCACACACGCAACGAACAGCCATATTCGTCGACTGTATGAGGGTGGCATGTGCTACAATTCAATCGCCATGGTAGAGGAGAAAACATCCACCATGTCGCCACCACCTCCGTGCTTCATGCACGTCGGGAGAGAGCTGTTGATCTTGACAGGTATGTATTCAAGTGTGCCTGATTTAGTGGATCTCGGGCATAAAATTTCGGATAGCTGCGAAAGGATCGGATGAACTGATAGGCAACGATTCACCTTCGCATTTTGCAAGGGACTAGAACGGTAGAGAGTTTAAAAAGCAGATAGCACCGCTGCTGCGATGCTGGGAGAGCCTATGGTACCAAAGCATCTCAAGAACATTTTGCATCGGAATGTGTTTTGCGTTTGAAAGTGAGTTCAACCTTCAGATAGGGGAAAGGCTGTAGACATTAACGCTAAATATAAAAGGCAGTGTGCTTCAACTGTAATTACAAGAACGACATCACTGCCTACGACACAGCTTTCCGTTCTCGTTCGGCAGCCCGTCGACGCTTTCTACCTTCCATCCTTCAGTACCTACACCAGTTGTTGCGTAGAACAGCTCGTATGGATCGAGTTTCTTCTTCAGCTCCAATAACCTCGGGTACTTATCACCCCAGAAAGCTTGCCCAAAGTTGGGCTCCAGGCGATCTGCCTCAGCTAAATATCCTCCAGCACCTAGACTGATATCACGCCAGGACTGCATATCTACTTCCTGAAAGGTGTTTCGTATCTTCAAGATCTCTGCGGCGGTACTGTTGATTGGCCAGCGGACACTTTGCATGCTGAAGCTGACGAGAGGTCTCCAGTGGCTGTTTACCTAAAATGAGGGTACAAAGTCAGCATCCGTCTCATGCACATTTTGCACGCGAAAGTCAACTCACTGCATTCTCGTTGTTGGCCGGGTCCTTCGCTTGCATGTTGAAGTGTACTTGGACGCGGTTCTTTTCGCTCGATGTTCGAATATGCTCGTATAATTCCTTACGCTTCTCCGCTGTTTCGAAGTTCGCGCGTGGGAAGAGGCGCGATCCTGTCGCAACGTTGGGTTTCTGCACAGCTTCGAGTGGGAAAGAAGACCGCCAGGCGTCGTAGTAGTTGTCGAAGTGCGTAATGTTGGGGTCGAACTTGATGCCGAGACTTTTGAGTTGATCGAACCATGGCTGTAGGAGAGCAGTGGCTTCTTTTTCTGATTTTCCAGCGGCGAAGAAAGGCGAGAAGGCGAAAGAGAATGTACCGTTACTCGGAATGAGTGTCCAGTAGGTCTGTTGGACATTGAATTAGCATCTCCTCCACAAGCAGCTCATCTATATGCACTCACGTAAGTCCCTGCGTCGGCGTTCGCTACCCACGAGTCAACGTAGCTTCTGATTGCAGCCCAAAACGTCTCGTTACCGGTGTTTGCAGAGGAGAAACCAAATCGAGAGGCGGTCACTTCTAGGTCAGGATGCGCTTTGACTGTTACTGAGGTCGCAACGCCAAAAGTGCTTCCACCCCCACCACGAAGCGCCCAAAAAAGATCGGTGTTAGACGTGGAATTGGCAACCACATACTCTCCAGCAGCAGTAACGACTTCGAAAGAGAGAACGCTGTCTGCTCCGGTGCCGTACAGGCCAGTCAGTGGGGAATGACCGCCTCCTTGAATATAACCGCCCATGACGCCCACTGTTTCGCCCTCGCCGCCAACAACAACTCTGCCCTTCTCATGTGCAGCCTTGTAGATCTCAAATGCCTGTACACCAACTCCGGACTTGAAGGCTGGGCCGGAGTAGCTAAGGCTGCTGTCGTTGTACTCCTTAATGTACTCGATGTCCTTCATCCAATGCGTCCAGATGCTGAGGGCGTCCTTGCCTCCGGACTTGCCTAAAAAATCGTGACCTGTGTTCTTGATGACGAGTCTGACTCCGGTGTTCCTCGCGAAATTGACGGCAAGCTGTATGTGCTTCGGCTCGGTGGCATTCATAACATATTTTGGGAAGCCACCGCGCGAACAGCCACGCGAGTCGAAGAGTGTAGGGGGAGTGCAAGTCATGCCTTGTGCCACTGGGCTCATCATCTCAATGCTGTCACCCATATGAATGTATGAGCGTTGCCATTCTGGCGTGGTGTAAGACGCGCATTTGATCGGATCGTAGCTTGGCTGGTCTGGATAGCACACTGCAGCTAGAGGTGTAGGATCTGCGATCAGACGGCCTCCACTCAAGTCGTTCAATTTGCTCCAGGCGTCGTCAGATGGCCAGTTATGATCGCCAGGATAGACTTTGCATCGCGAGGCGTTCGCCCGTGGAACGTCGTCAGAAGCAGGCAAGAAAAGAGGCAACAGATTCGATGGGAGGTCCTTCAGGTCGATGTCAATGTCGAGACCACACGCTTTCAGGCTTGCGGAAGATATTGGCGACGCGCTTGTCTTGACCGCGAGTATGGCCGTCAGCCAGCATGACAAAGAGGGCATCGTGGCTCCGCTCGTTCCACAATCTTGATCCTAGGGCGTTGGCACACAGATATCATCTGGTGTGACTGCAGATCTGTTCCATTCATCAGCTTCCCAAGCGTCCTGTATTTCACGATGAAGTTTCAAACTCACGGTTTTCTTGATATCACCCTTCTAGTTCAGCCAGACTCTCACCTCGTGACCTTGGGAGCGAATGAAACCCGAATGCTATCTTTGATAGTGTACTCCGAAGGGAAGGTTAGCAACTGCCCACACTGAAGAAGGTCTGGTATAACCAGCGCGATAAGCGTGAGCTTCGTAGATGTCGATATCTTGGCTGCATTGCGACCTCATTTCATGACCTTGACTCAAGTAGTCGATCCTTCACAGAAGCGAGTCAGTACTCCAGTAGTGGGCCTGTCAAACGACCGCTCGTTCAAAGGATTTACTATCGTTGGGAGGGCACGGTTGCGGGGTCCAGGCACAAGTGGATAGAATTGACAAAGCATCAACTCAAGATGGACGACAGGAAGTGATCTTTGACGATCTGAGCAAGATGCAGATTAGCCTGCAACATGAACCCGACTTGGCGTACAAAAATTCTACCAAACTTTCATGCGTGAACGGCTCGCGGAGGCGGGTACCTTGGACTACAGCCCAATTCTCCCTGTGGTTCGTCGTCTTTTGCTGATGGCCAATGTTTGCGGCGCGCACCGTTTGTGACAGCCGCTGATGAATCCAAGCCCAAGCTCCTTCTCCGCAAACCTCACCATCATCAAGTCGTGCCTGCTCTCCAACAACACGCTGCTTGACTCGTCATCATGAGCAGCAACCAACCTCCATGAGAACTAGAGTCTTCTCCCATGGACTTTTGCCAACATAAGCACGTGCGATCCGGTTTTGGTTCTCCAATCCCGTTGCATGCCCCCGACGTAAGACCGGCAACCAGACGCATCGCAGGGTATCTTCTCGAATCTCGACAGTGGCGCGCGCCCCCCTACGTCCTTGACGACGGCTTGAGAAGTCGTTGAATCAAGGACATGTGTAGCAAAACTGTGTTAAGGCCGCTATGCTCCAGCCAGACTGTAAAAAAATCGAAATCAATCCTTCGCTGCCACACCAAGAGATAGAAATGCAGGTGAAGGTTGAGGATTGTCCTCCTTTCGGCTACCATGTGGCTTTCGACCCCACATCGCCCGGACCTTCCGCTTGACCTGATGAAGACAGCCTGTCCTATTTTCGTTAGCCACGAGGCTTACATGACAAGATCAACAACAGAATTCTCCGAATGCACTCTGGCTCTTCGTAGGTTGTTTGCTGAATCGCCGACCTAGCTTCATCAGTGACCTTTTAGGCCTGTCACATTGACTACCTAGTTCTGCGGGTACCTGTATCCTCAGCGTGCATTGGGCACCCGCTTCAACGCTTCTGCTACCGCTACGGCGAGAACAAACGCTTGAAACGTTTCTCTTCAGGATGCCTGACTCTGCTGTCGATAAACAACCATGAAGCAGGGTGTTGAGACGGCTCGGCTGATGCTAAGGACGAATCACGTACGCTGCCGGTCTCCGTTTGCGTTGGCAAGGCGTCGCGGCCCAAATGGTTTGGATAGTATCCTTGAACTTCACGATCTCGAGTCGTTGGTGACATTTTTTCTTGCACAGCAGGTGTCCTCTGCTGCAAAGTACCTTTTTCTTGACGTTACTGTCCGTTCCATTCAATCTGGAAAGACTTACCATAAGCTGGAAGCATCATCTCATCGACAGATCGACCACGGCTTCGGGCATTGGAGGCGTGCCGATCCGGATCAATCGACTTCGTGAGCCTCAGATCTACACCGCGTCTTAGATCCCGCAAGCCCTTCCAGTTGACACGACTTTTCGTCATCCTTCCCACTTTTCAGCACATCACCGTTGGCGGATACGCATAACTTCCTTCCACATTGGTATCGACCTTTCATCCAAGGCCTATTTGGCCACCACCAAACAGCATGGTAGAAAGTCGGCAGGATGAGGCTTTCGCCATTGTCGGCATCTTCGCAGTCCTCGCTTTTCTGTTCGTTGCTGTTCGAATATACTCGCGTTATCTTGGTCGAAACTTTGGAGTCGATGACTATCTGATCATAGTAGCGTTGATCTTCTTTTTTGCGCAAACACTGACCATATGGAAATGTAAGTCTCTTGCCATGCGGGGTACTAGCACTGCCAGATGCTGATAATGTGTAGTCATACTACTTAGTGGCACTGGGTATCACACCTGGGACTTGCCCAAGAAGACCGTCGCAGCACAAGTCCTTGCAGCGAAATGGAGCATGGCGGTTCAGATGCTGTACCACCCTCTGATGTTTTTGATCCGAGCTTCTATCATCAAGTTCCTTTTCCGCATGAAGGATACGCGAAGACGAGTGAGATACTCGCTACACGTTGTATGTCAGTACAGTTCTTCCACGCCGCACAAGACCATACTGACCATGACAACAGTCTGGCTTAATATCTTGTACGCTATCAGCACTTCCCTCGGCAACATACTCCAGTGCAGTCCAATCAAGTACGCATGGGAGAGGCCTGCCATGGACAGTATCGACGTCAACGGGAACTTGGTGAAAGGAGGTCAATGTTTCGATTCACGTCGGTTCATCCTCGCATCGTGTGCTCTGAGTATCTTCATGGATCTGATCATAATACCAATTCCATCGATCATGGTCTGGAATTTGCACATGGAGCGCAAAACGAAAGTACTGGTTGTCATCGTCATGAGTCTAGGATGGATGTAAGCATTTTCTCTTCAAGCCCATCGTCTTGGATGTCACGCTAACAACACACACAGTGCAACCGGAGTCTCCGTCGGCAGATTCATCGTATACTTCTACCGCTTCGCACCCACCAACCTCGACCGTACCTGGGACATCGGCATCGCAATCTCCATCGCCGAGCCAGCGGTTCACATCATGACAGCATGCGCCCCCGCAACGAAATGCCTCTTCCGCTACCTCTTCCCGTGGTTCGGACGCACACGAACACCAGCCTACTACGACGAGCAGGGCTCAAACATGCGAAAACCGCACCGCAGCAAACATGGATCGAAAGCGAGCAGAGGCACGCTTGGAGGATTCAAGTTTGGACTGCCGGGCCTGAAGAGACGCTCCGATGTGGAGGAGATAGACATGACGGGGCCGACGCCGAAGTTCTCGATTCAAAAAGATGATAATGTGCACACAATGAAGAGGGTGGAGAGTGTGAGCTCTATGGGAACGAGGTTGGAGTCGCACGCCGAGGAGAAGAGTTTGGAAGCAGAAGCGCCGCGCACGAGCTATGCTCACACGACGACCACGTCGTTAGGCGATGCGTGTGAAGCGATACCAGAACACTGTCTCGACCGTGTTACATATGGTAGATAGTGCTAGTCGTTTTGTAATACATGTCACATTGTATTCGCGTGGCGTTGAGCGATGGCGTCAATCTATGTTGATTGTGTAGGAACATGATACGCACGGCAGTATAGCAGGGAGCGGGACTCAATGTACGTTTGAGGTCGTAATCGCTTCGAACAATGTGAAAATATCTTATAACAATACTGTACAACAACCTCCAGGTGCGCCTACTAGAGTGGTGTATACCCCTAAAAGCATCCAAAGAACTTCGAATACAGAACATCAAACTCCACGCATACCATCACAAGGCATACATCACGGCCCTTCTCTCTTCTCGATCTCACGGCCCAATCGCAATCTCGCCAACAACACCCGCAACGTAACACAAGCCCGCCACCCAGATCGCCGTCTTGAACACACCAGCCCTACGCCTCCTACTCTCTTGCTTCTGCGACTGGCCATGCATCCGCTGCATGGTCTGTGCTAAATCGTGTTGTTCTTTGGACTCCTTCGCCGTGAGCTCACGCGAGTCTCCGGGGCTTACATATCCTGTGGGACTCAAGCGCGTTGTTCCGTCTATCGGATTGACTCCGACGTACGGGTGATTGAAGCTGAAAGGGTTCCCGGGTGAACTTGGTGTAGCAACGGTTTCGAAAGGCTTCACGGTAGCGGTTGAGTCGATGGCGTCGCGCAGGACTAGCATGTCTTGCTTCGCGCTGACGACTTCGAGACCTTCGGTGATATAGGGGATGAACTTCGCCGGGCTTTCGAGAGCTACGAGGGCTTGGTGGAGAGGCAGAGCGGGTGCAGTATCGCGTGGTGGACCAGTGGTACAAGTCGTAATGGAGAGGCTGTCGGTTTGCGGGTCACGTACAAGGATAGTGTAGTGAGTTGGAAGCAGTGAGATTGGTGAGGCGGAGGGAGCTTTGGGCTTTGCTTTATTTGTGCCGGAAGTATTCCTTGTATGTCCCGCAGCGGCGAGCTGTGCTTCATCTTCAGTAGACATAGCCTTGTCGTTATACACTTTGACTGGAACCTCCGCACCAGAGCCTGATAGACGAGATCCTGGTGTTCCGTGTAACATCACACCCACGTTGTCAGCGGATTCAACGCCGGCACTGGATGGGTCTTCCTTCAGCATCTCGAACTTCTTGACTCCATGCTTCTCGTTCTCATTGGCGTTTTCCACCGCAGGTGTGTCTTGGCTACGTTCTGCGGTGGTCTTCTCGTGTACCCTTTTATACGCATCCTCGTACGCTTGCTTCATTTCCCCGACGGACTTCATATCTAGCACGAAGTCCTTCTCTTTCTTCTCGAATGCCTCGTTGAACTTCTCGAAAGTAGCGTCGAATTCCTTACACTTACCCAAGCTGTTGATAGCAGGCGCGAATGGTCTGAATAAGCTATGCGTCAACGGACTTGGCTCGTCTAGGACCTTACTTGAAGAAGGTCTAGAGGTGGGAACAGGTGCTTCCTCAGCTGCGCTTGGTAACGGTGACTTAGGTGCGTTGATTTCGTTGATGAGGTGCATGTCGGCCGCTAGGCGTGCCTGTACGAAAGGGTCTTCACAAGCCTCTAGGTCAGGCTTGTCCATCTTGACGTCCTCCTTGGAGACAGTTTCTACGCCGTACACCAACATGGCACGATCAACCAAACGAATGAGAGTGATTTCCGTGTCCCGTAGAGACAAAAGGTTGTCCGCTACTACTTTGTAGTTCTTGAGGATCGCGCGGTCGATGTTGGGATCTTCAAGCCGAGCCTGAAGACTCCAGATGAGCGTGCGCAGCAGCTGTGCGTTCTTTTGCAGGACCTCTGAGGCAGTAGTGAGCCGTCGCTTGAAAGATCCAGTCGCGTTCGAGGCAGCCTCAGTACCTGCGATCTCGCGTAGTGCGTTGTATGCGACCTCCAACTCATGATTGGCTCTCTCGAATCTTGACTTAAGAGACATCATGTCTTTCATTTTCCTTGGTGACATGTCCTGAACATGGCCACTCGAATCGCGCTTGCGGAGTCGGAGGATGGACAAGTCCAAGACTTCTACGTCATCCTTGAGACGTGTCAGCAAAGGTTTCGAGGCTGGAATGTCTTTCTCCAAGTCCTCATTGGCCTGGCGCATTGCTGCTTGTCCCTTCTTAAGGTGACCTGCAGCCTTGTCGAAGTAGAGCTTGCTCTTCGTCAGATCCGCATCCTCGGTAGGATCTTGCCAAAACATGTTCGCGAACTGCACACCCCTGGTCTGTAGCCAACTTGTTATGCGCTCGACACTGGACTCCTCAGCGGGCGCGACTGTCGTACCATTTGTGCTGACAGGCTCTTTCCAGGATGGCGTTGCAGTGGCATCTGATGTTGAGACAGGATCCAACAACTGGCGTGCGGTACGCCGTACATGTTGATCATTAATGATCTGTGCCTCTTTCAAGGAGTCGATCGTGGCGTCTTTAGTAGCTGCGAATGCTTGCTCCAGATTCTCACGCTCCGCCAGTTTCTGCTCATCGGTTGGTAATCGACTTCGTTTGGCCCCCATCGATGCACGAACGTCTTCTGCACTAAGAAAGTCGATATCGTTCTCGGGAAGCTGCTTGAGAACTTCTGATGGAGAACGACGAGAGGCGGGAGATTTGATAGCATCAGCATCGTTGGGCGTAATGGAAGTATCCTCCTGTAAAACCCACGCACCGGCCCAATCTTCGTGCTTACTCGGAGGAGTTTCGGTGGAGACATTGTCTTTAAAGACGGTTGGCGTTTGTGTGGGCTGAAGTGAGTCGACTTCCGCACTCTGCAGCGAAGAAGATTGAGCTTGTGGTTTCTGTATAGTGTTCGAGGCTGCGCGCCGTTGTAGTGCGGTCTGTCTCCAAGAATTACTGTCATTCGTATTTGTGCCTGGCGTTTTTTCAGGAGATCCTATATTCAGAAACTCGTTGATGAGAGACGATTCCCGGGCGTTGGCCTCTTTCCTAGCAGCGAACTTCGCCACCATTCTGTCGTATTCGGATTCAGGAACTGTTTCTGCGGCGATGGGCTCTTGAGATGGCATATTTACGCTGAATTGTTGAGAGGCGCTGACTGTGTCCTGCGCTGGTGAGGAATCCGGTGCACTTCCAACGACCTTCACGTCTGAGCCCACCCTTGGTCTCCGCAGATCAGATGGCGAGACCACTCCCGACGACTCGTCCTTCGCCATTTGTGCTGGCCTAGCGTAGAACAGATGGCCTTGAGGATCGTATTGCCGTCCCCCTGTGCCATCACGCTGCCTGAAAAGTCCACGACCTCCTTCCCCAGCTCGAGGTGGCGTCGGCTCTGGGCGCGAGCGCTGTGAGAATTTGTTACGTGGAATCCCATTGTCGCGGTGCGCTGCTCCAGTATACCGCGAACCCTCAGCCCTGTTTTTCTGTGTTCCATGCGGCTTATCCTGCATATCCATCTCCAGCAGCATCCACTTAGGGAACGTCTTGTACACCCATTCCCAGTCACCCAGGCCTTTGCCTTTTAGCATGTCATTGCTTGCACCAAACAACGTCTTATACGGATCATCCAACAGCCGCTTGCGCCATCGCTCGTAGTGCTGCAAGTGCATCCACTCGAGATTTGTCATGTGCTCTGGGCGCTTCTTATTGCCTCTGTCGTCCTCATGCTGGGCAGATTTTGATGGCGTTCGGGAGTAGCAGCGTGTTCGCAGGACAGCTTCGCGGTCGAGGAGACGTTGGGCGTGAGGATGAATGTGGGAGCGTGAGAGGAGGCTGCGGCGCCACCAGGTCATGGTGAAGGACTAGAGAGGAGGTGGACTCGAGAAGTCGGGTGCTGTGTCAATGTGTAGGCTTGTAGCAAGAGCTTTAGAATATGATTGGCATCATCACGAAGGATACTACCTTACTGTTGGTCTTATCTATCTCAAGGCATCAACAGCTCCACGGAGCTGGTCAGGTCGTGCAACAAGGCCAACATCAACAATGACCTATATCGATCGAATCGAGGAACCTAGAGAGGAGATGTTTGACATTACCCGACGATAAGAGCCATCCACGCAGACGAAACAGCGAAGGAGACACGAAGCATTGCTCAGGGAGTGTTGCCTCACGGTGTTCCCCATATCCCCGCGCGTAAGCTCCGGACGAGACGTGCCGCCTATCAAGCCTCGCGGGGTACATGGCAGCGCGTGACCGTGTCGTTCGCGTCACCACTCTGCTAGCCAATTGTCGAACTGGAGGCTGCTCCTGTCAGGCTGATGAAAGGTCACTGCTGATGCATGCTTGGATGAAATGGCTTTGCGACTGTGCTTTAATTGAGGTTTGTCGCATTGCGTGCTGTTGATAAGGCGATAAGGCTAGCGGCAGGAGATTCGGTGGTAGCGAAGGTTGTGCTTCATACACCAATGTTAATTTGAATATCTGGAGTCCTTGCGAGTAGAGCTTCTGCTTGCTGAGAAAGCTGTTTTATGGAAGCAGAATGAGCCTCCAAAACACTGAGTGGGCAGAGCATTAGCCAACATGTCATTTTTTTTGTTGCTCTATTGAAGCCTGGAACGTTGAGTGGGGAAGCTTGACAGACAAACTTGATGCTTTTCGTAAGTCAATCCGCTATGCAAATATCACCACGGTTTCCTGAACCTAGAATGTGTACAAGAAGCCACAAATGAACATAGCGGGAAGAGTCTGATAGTGTCCAGGTCCTACGTACGCACGACTTCTCACTTCCTCAATTACCCCTTGTCCATATCCTCTCTCCTCTATGGCAGCTCCTGCAGAGGTGCCTGCTTACTTTGCGCATGCGCATACTTCGTCGTTGGCAGCTCGCTTGCTTGATGACTCTGCCCAGCCATCTCCATCGGCTCAACTTGATGCGCATACGTCCCTTGACCACCCGGATGATCGTGATATCCCACGCCAGGACTATACGCCGGCGCCGGCCCATACTGTGCCGGCATCCCGTCCTTCTCCACTAGTGTCGTGCCAGCCCTCTTTGCTTTCCGTTTGCGCAGCCAGAGAGCCAGGAGCGCGAGCAGTGCGATGGCTGCGATGCCGCCGAGCACTGGACCTGCGATCCACGCCATGGACTTTGCCTTGGACGAGGAGTCGTCATTTGGCGCGGGTGCGTCAATGAGCACCGCGTACATCGCGCTCGCCATATCCGCCGTCGTACTCGTCGTGTTCTTCAAATAGCAGTTGTTAAATCCGGACCCGAGCTTGGAATCAAAAACCACGCCCTTGCAGCCCTTGTCGCTGGCCGCACACACATCCATACACGCCGTGACATTCTGCGTATGAGCACTTGTGATGTTCGTGCCCGTATTCACCAACCCGCACTTTATATCGAACGTCTTGCGCCCCAAGGCGTACGTTTTGTTTGTGGGACACGTGTCATCGACGGTGTCGATGCGCGTGATGGTCGCGGAGTGTAGGACGCCCGCGTTGTTCGGCGAGTTTTGAAGACTGTTGTCGTCGAAGCCGGATTTCAGCCAGCAGTTCGCATATCCAATCTTGAGGTCCGGCGACCACGACACTGCTTTGCATAGGGGATGCGAGTCCACGCAGATGCGCAGGCAATTCTCGAGGGAGTCGGTGTGGTGGAAGCCGAAGTACGGCTCCTCACAGGGTCCAGGGACGCCAGAGAAACATGTGTCGAAGCCATAGACAACTTTGTTGCAGTTGACGGTGTATCCGAGGCCCTCGACGCCCGAGAGTGTGTGGATGGATTTGTCGGGTTGCGGGCAATTGGTGTCGCCGCTGGTCATCTGTTTACGGTCGACGAGGGCGGAGTGGTCGGTTGGCGAGGGCTTGAGGTTGGATGTGCTGGTGCCTGAATTTCTGATCCAGCAATTTCCGGACTCAACGAAGACAACGCCAAAGCAGCCTTCTTTGTTGCCCCAGTATCGCGAGCAGTGTTCCATGCAGTCCTCCATGCTGGCGACACCCTTTATTGGTGGTTGAAAAGCATCTAAGACGATCAGCTGTAGTTCGCCCGGAAGCGACAGAAGAAGTTGTACCGTTCCCAGGGTTATTCTGTTTACAGTATTTTGTAAAGTTCAGTCCGTTCTGTGATGTGTAGACGGCATCGGTGCACGCCGGTTTGTCCTGCCGTGCTTCGACATCGCGATTGAATATGGTGGTTTCCAACCCTGCGCCTTGTTAGTACCGAACGACTATCTGTTCCATCTTCAAGTACTAACATGGCGGTGTCGCAAGTGCACCGCTCGCAAAAATCAGAGCAACCAAGCTCTCCCTCATAATTGACTTCATCCTGGGTCTCACTTTGCTTTGCGAGGCACAATGACGCAAAGCCGCGCAGCACAGAGTCCTTGAGAAGTAAAAGAAGGCTTCGGGGTCCGAAAAGGCCCTCTTGGAAGACTTTCAACACCAGGACTCCAGGAAATCGAGGTAAGGAACGAAAAGGCAGAAGATCCTACGAAGGCCCAGTATCACTCGAGGCATCCCACCACCACATGCATGGCCCGATCTCCATTGCGAAATCCAGATCGTCCCTTAACACTGCCCATTGTAGTTCCTGGGCTTAGCTTAAACGGGTGTGGGTTTGGGGCCTGACGCACGGTTGTGGCGGCTGTCGTGAACTTGTTGACTGGCTGGGAAATACCGGCGTCGTTCGCGATGCATGCTGATTCGCTATGTGCAACATCTTGAGTCGGGCGTAAAGCTCGATTCTGCTTACGACGCTGCGCCAGCACATTGTTCCCAGCCTCATCTGGCTGTAAAACAACGCAGCTATCTGTCAGCTTCGTGAGTTTGGTGCTGAAGGATCGAGCGTTGTATTGACCAAATTTCCGGTTTAATTCCACCTGGAACGTCAGCCGCAGGGCTGAGCAGCTATTTTTGGCCCCCAATCCACCATGATTCGTGACAGCCTTTACCGACTCAACATTGCTGTCATTGACAGTCACCAAATTGAGGTTGCATGTATTGCAGCACCTCTTACCGTATGTACTTGAGATCTCGATGACCTGAATCAAGGGCATTAAGGTGGCTGAACGCTGGAACACCAACATTGTTGTGAGACATTCCTTCGCCAATACCTACCTCCTGCAATCTGATCTATCTGCATATAAGCGTGTAGAAAATTGCACTTCCACCATTAGCTCCGGCCAATGACTCGCGAGTCTTCTGGGAAATGCAGGTTATTTTGTGTCGAAAGATGCGACAGCAACGTCAGGAACACATTCGAAAACTAGACATTGTGACATCAATTGCCCTGATCGCAAGGCTTCGTACGATCTGGTATCTAATGCACCCGGAACGCCAAACATGATTCTTTTGACCTGTAACACCAGAACAGAAACTCGTGTAAGAACAATCCATGATCCGCTTATCTGCTGCTCGTCTTTCCGATACCGCGCTTGCCAGCAGTCTGTAGGTTGTGTTAGCATACTCGCGCGATAGTTGAAAGCCGCAGGAGTGACTTACCAAATGCTTGATGAGCGAGCCAGTCGAGTGCCTGTCGGCCTCACCCTGCCTGGCCATGCGGTTCATCTTCCTCTGCGACAACTTTGCAACCTTCTCGGCCTTCGTTGCTGCAGCTTCGTTCGTGATACCGTCATTCCTCCTGTTCGTGCTCTGGCTGCGGCCACGGCTCTTCGCCCGCTCAGATGCGGTCCTAGGTCTATCAACGTCCATAGCATCACCATCGACACCAGCTGATCGTCCACGAGCCAAGCTACGTCCGCGAGCCTGGCTTTGCGCCCGCTCCGCGACCTTCGATGTGTCGAAACCAAGACTCTGGAGATGCGACTCCATCTTGGACATCTTGACAGCCTTTGCAGAACGAGGAATGACTGCACGGTTCTTAAGACTCTTGCGCATCTTGGCTTCGTTGCGGATGAGTTGTCGCTTCTCTCGGATGAGATCCGCCTTGTATCTGATGTCCGCCTCTTCTGCGTCTTCGAGGTCATCATCCGACTCATAGAAACCCTCTTCCTCGAGCTTCTCTTCCTCAGCCTCAAGTGCTGCGAGCTTCTCCTCAATTTCAGGATCAATGAAGTCGTAGACGTTTTGGCCCTTGAAAACCTCGGGGATGCGGTCGTGCTTCCACTCGTCGTTTTCCAAAAGATAGTTCTTGCGAAGATCAATGTTGTACACACCAGCACCACCCTCTTGCTCTTCTAGGTCGCGCTCCAACATTGGCCGGTCTGGATCTTCCTTATCATACTTCTTCCGGTTCAGAACGGCTTCTGGGATAGAAGTCTCCCGAGTGACGCCCCCAAGAGGGACCGCCACGTGGATCCTTCGGAGCAGGTCACCAAGGCGGCCAGAGGGCTCACCAGAGCTATTGGTGCCGGCCTTTAGCTTCTCTGCATTACGTGACGCAATCAATCGGTCGCACACCGAGTTGCGCACCGCCATGACGCCCTCCATGGTGTTGCAGGACAACTCCAAGATTTCGACCTCACCAGACTTCAGCATACCCTGCAGTTGCTCTTGGGTTTCTGGGTCAAGTTGATCGGGGCGCATCAGATCGATCTTGTTGATGACAATGGAGATGAGCTTGTTGGCGAACAGTGGCTTGATGTTGTTGAAGAGGGCGATTTGGGAAGCGACCGAGTAGCCGCACTGCTCGCTGAGATCCATGAAGTACAGGATGTGGGCGCGCAGATGAGCAATGGCGCAGATAGACTGATGCTCGATTGTGTTCATTTCCTCGAGAGCGTGGTCAAGGATACCGGGCGTGTCAACGGCCTGGAAACGCAGCATCTTGTAGTCGAAATGTCCGACATACAGACTCTTTGTGGTGAAGGCGTATGGCTGGACCTCAACATCTGCTCTGGAGATGGACTTCAGAAAAGAAGACTTGCCAACATTAGGGAAGCCTGCAATGACGAGTGTGCGTGTATTGGGGTCGATTGAAGGAAGACGGCCCAAATGTTGCCTGACCTGCTCGAGGTAAACGAGCGGGTCCTTGAGCCTCTTGCAAATGGTGGCCATGCGACCCAGCGCTGCCCTCTTCAGCTGCTTGCACTGGAACAGCGACTGTCCGTACTTGAGCAGACGCACATAGTCGCGCGCCACGGTTTCGATGAGTGACTTGGCGGTGTTGAGCTGTCCAAGCGCGATGCGGAAGTGGTCCGCATCGTAGAGTGTGTTGAGCAGATCGCGGTGGAACGGGTGGATATCTGCGAGACGGGGGAAGGCCTCGATTGTGGTGGAGAGTCGCTCGCTGAAGGTCTCGGCGGTGTACTTGACTTTTCGCGTGTAGAAGGCTCGGATACGGCTGATCTTGAAGCCGGCACGGATCTTTTGAAGATGTCAGCGCTCATTCAAATTGGCCGGCATACCAAATATATACGCACTTGAGTGGGTAGGCGGCGTTGTCTGTGTCAAATTGTTAGCGATGCGCGCCACAGCGAGAGTGTTAGATTTGGTAAGACATACGTTCGGGAGAGGACAATGTCCAAGAACTCCTGGCTCGTCGGCACAGCCGGGATATCTTTCCACTGCGTCTTCATTCTGGCGACTGCTTGTTGAGAGGTGGTTGTCTTTGCGAATCGCCCTGCAAAAGTTCGAGCGCAGCTATCGATACCAGAAATTTTGGCTGCACCTTCCCCGCTAGCCTACTAGCGGGTGGCGGGACCCTGGTTTCGCCGGTCCACCGGCGCTAAGGCCATATCGAGCTCCAGCAGTTCACTCGCCTCTCAACACCAAAGCCCTTCCTCGTCAACGTTGAAACGCGGGAAGTCTGTATTCAGAGCGTGATCATCATCATACTAGATAAAGGGTGTCGTACAGATAATGTCAGAAGTGGCAAGACATCACTCTCACAGCGTCCATCAGCCACTACAGAGCTGCTAGAACAGTATTCCAACTGCTCAGTGTAGGTTGCTTGAGTGAATATATGACATTTGCATGTCAAAATTCTGCGGCAAGATACTGAAGATCGATATCTCTAGTCGTTGCAGGTAAGCACAGCCTACAACGAGCACCTGCCGTGTGCAACTGAGCCTCGCTTCTCTTTGTCTGTCCTGTCCTCTTGTCACACCAACATCTCCCACCTTCGCCATGGTTGCCGACACAACCAGCCGCTCATGGTCTCTATATCACTACTTTGAAATGGGCGAAGCTTACGACATCCCCGGCACAAATTACTCCATCGCGGCGAGCAACTACACCTTTGGCGAAGTTGTCACCCACTGCCGCAAGCCCGACTGTTTCTGGCTCTCGCTACCACATCTCGCGGCGTTGAACAATCCGCCTCCACTACTGCCGAATCCGGACATATCTGGAATTGGCGTGATACTCGGCTTTTCGATCACCGCGTACTTGACACTTGCGCTACTGATTCTGCACTACCTCACAGTGCACGATGTTCAGCGCACAGCGGTCGTCAATGTTGTGGATAATGGCCTGCTCACGTTCTTCCGCCACCGTGCCATTTCCTGGAAGCCCAGTCGCCGCTTCGAATATGCCATGGAGAAGTCCGTCCTAATACTGTCCGACACCCAACTCGTAACAGGCCTTGGAATACTAGCAGCCGGATACTCGCAGCTGAAGTGCGGCATATCTGCGTACCATTGGCAAATTATGGTATTCGTTGCGTGGTTCGCTAGCTTCTCCTTCTTGTCGGCCATAACTTTTCTTGAGGGCTACTTCCAAACGAACAACAACATGAGACTGATTAGAGTGGGCTTCATGTTCATCCTCGCGTCACTGCTCATTGGCGCGCTTCTGCCCACTGGCTCGAGGAACTGGCTTGATCTCTACAAGGAGGGCGAAGGATACTACCCCAGTCTAAGCACGGTGTGTTTCTACAGGCAGATAGCGATGGGCTCGTACCTCGACGGAGGTCCAAAGATCTGGTCCATGATCTTTTCCGTCTTCATCGTCGCTATCTCTTACTTACACTGTGGCATACGACTCTTTGATCCTGGCGCGGCTATTTCCCACCGGTATCTTCGTGCCTGGCCCGGGACCAAGATCAAACATGCCTTGTATTTCCTGGAACGCAAAGCCCTCCGCAAAGGACTCCAAGCCCAATTATGGACCGTCCCCTACCTTGCTCTGTACGCAATCTTTGCATGCTGCCGAGCGTTCTGTGATATCTCTGGCTCCATGCTACTTGAGTGCATTTGGCTCTCTTTCGCCATAGCATGGGGCACAATCAAAGTCTGGTCCACGCGAGCTGTTGCGGACTTCAACTTCGACGGTTCCCGGTTCTCTCTCAATTCAGATGTGTCAGAGGAGAACTCGTGGTCCTTTGGTCAGACCCTGCCGTTGGTCCTCATACTGCTGCCCCTCCTTTCCATGGCACAGGCATACCTAGACAATGACGCAAAGTCGCAAGACGCTCGACAGCCAACATCTACAACCGAGAAAAGGCACGATTCCAACGACGAACACAACGCGCCGGATTCATCCAAGGACACAAGCCTAGTATGCTGCAACCATCACCCATCTCTACCTTTGATCGAACCCCTCTCAGCGCCTCCGTCACCGTCACCAAACCCCCTTCTACCTCGCTACCCGTACTCATTCTCCTCCCTCCCCTGGTACCACGACCTGATCTTCCTCCTCCTCTGCCAGACCCTCATGCTCACCGCCTTCTCCCTCTGGATCCTAACCGAATTCGCAAACATCCTCGGCATAAGCGCCATTTTGCGGAACCGGCTGTTTCTACTCTGGGTCTTTGGTATGGTGCCTTTGATGTCGTTCGTACAACTTGTGTTGTGGTACGTAGCGGCAATGGCGATGAAGGCGTGGAGTGGTGGGAAAGGGGAAGGGCGTAGGTGGAATGGGAGAGTAGGGAAATGGGTGTATTGGGGGCTGAGGATGGGGTTGGTGGGTGGGTGTTTGATGTTTACGCTTTTTGCGAGCTTGGAGGCTGCAAGTCCGATGCAGCTTGTTGACAGCCTTTAGGTTTTGGTGAGCTAGTAAGGAAAAGGGCAAGCGAGTACGAATAGATCGGTATCCAGCAAGCAGGAAGTGAATTGACTCAAGTATAACATCTGAGCGCCTGCCCAGCTCCATTCCCGACGCCGCCCAAATGCATCCAACCCCCCATAATCACATACAGAAGAACCAACAGACCCAAAACGTAGCGACCTTCAAAAGCCAAAAGTACGCGCATGAAGCAACTCCTAACCTCCATCCCGCGTCGTCCCAGCCTTCGGCCTCCGAAACGGATGCGCCTCCGTATTTAACACAAAGTCATCCAGACTAATCATATCCGGTCGACTGAAGATAAGATAGAAGTACTTGAGCGTCTCGGCCGTCCAAAAGCTCTCCATTTTATCCTCGACGTTATCTTCTCTCGTGAATAACTGGCCCCTGACACCTGGTGCATTCTCGCCTCGCGGGATAGCCGGCGGCACGAACGTGACGTCGCGGAGTTGGCCGTTGGCGTACTTTGTCCGCGTAGCGCTAGAGATACTCGTAAACATGTTCCACGCGTCGTCGAGGTATTTGCGATCGCCGGTGATGCGGTACATGATGAAGACGGACTCGATAGCTTCGGGGCGGAGAAGGTAGCGCTTGTCGCGTATGCTCGAGAAGCCGGGAATCATATCGCATTCCTTCACAGGCTGCGATGTGCCGTATTCAGGTGTATCGAGTTGCAAGTTCGTACCGCAGTATCTAGCCTCCTTTTCTTGCCAAAGCGTTTCATTCCACGGACATTCTGAGCGCGGTGCACATGGCATCATGGTAAACGCTTCGGGCATGACGCCTGACGGCATGGCTTCGTATGCGTAGATACACCCTTTGGTGAGTTTCTCGCCGAGCTCAACATGCTCCGCGTCTTGAAACAGACGGCCTGCGAGGCCAAACATGCCTCCGATGAAGCATGTGAGGTGCTGCAGGTCTGGGTATAATCGCACCTCGTCCTCGCTTCCCACTTGTATGTCCCCGCAGAACAACAGTTGTTCCCCGAGAGTCTCGTCGGGTATGATGGCGCGGAAAAGCATGTGCTTGTCAATCATGACTGCAGCGTCCTTGTACAGCTTCTCGTACACGGGCTCCAAGCCTCCGAGTAGAGCATGCATTTTCGGCCAGTACTCGTATGTCGAATCGGCCAATGCGCCAATCGACATGAAGCCTGATCCGGAGAAGAACTCGCCACCAGCATCGACGTAGGTGGGAAACAGGCCGGGGACTTGTGTCGTGTTCTGCGCGTTGTCCATCATGATGCTCAATCTCGCAACGACGTCGTAGTACTTGGTCTCAGACGTGATCTGAGCCAGGCGCGTGAATTCCATGGTAAGCGATCCAAGACACGCGAAGCAAATATTGCCCTCGCCCTGAAAGCCGTTACGGTCAACGACCTTCGTTCCCTCAACCGATAGAAGACTCCGCGGCGTATTGTTCGGTGTATCAAACGCCCTGTACAGCATTTCCGCAACCTGAACGGCCTTTTCCAGCAGCACCGGTTCGTGGCTGAGATCATAAGCACTGATCAAGCCACCCAAGTATCTGATTGTCGTTTCAAAAACGCTGATTGACTGCGATTGCGACGTGCCAAAGTCAATGGCTGCTACGGCCTGCACTGCCTCGTAGAAGTAGTCCTTGAAACCCATAATCCACAGCGTGTCGAGCGAGTCAACCAGTGTCGCGCCCCAACCCCCAAACGTGTCCAGCCCATCACCAGATGTAGGTCTCAATTCGTCCAGGCCCCACGCAAACTCCCTGTATGACTCCCAGTTGCGCCGAAACTCGTTGCGCACGGCGAGTCTGCGTGTTTCTCTCGAGCGTCGCTGCGAATGACTTTCCGATCCGAAGGCGAACTGAACTTTCGGAAGATCGTATGGCGTGTCGGACGGTAGGGGTATATAGGACGCGATCTTATTCACGAAGGGAGCGTTTCTCCAATCGTATGATTGTTTCGACGTGAGCACCTTTTGGCTCCGGCGTTCGTTCATAAAGACTTCATGGCGATCGAATCGTACGGCGAGGGGGTCTAGGGGTTGCGCAGACCATACATAGTATGTTGCGACGAGGAGTACGCCGCAGAACAGCCATGTGAGTCTCCGTCTGTGGTGGCGCGAGAGTCGTTGGAACGGTCGTCTGCCGCGAGATATGTGTATGCTACGCATTGTGAGGTGAGAAATATCAACCTTCGGGTCGAAGAGCAGTCATCTAAAAGGTTCCTGAAGGTCGCAGTCGTTCAGACGTAAGGGTAGCAGCTGTTCGGTAGAAGTCTAAGCGCTCCAGAAGGATACTGAGCAATGGGTGCCTCAGGTAAGAGATTGCGAGGAAGAGAGAATAGCATCAGAGTGCTAGAAGAATAGTCGTTCTTCACGTAAAGTCCATGTCGAGAGACACGAAAGTGCACATCGCGCTCAGGACACCTCGCATATCAGGGAGTGTAGGGTACGGAAAGCAACAATGTGCCAAGCGAGAAGGCGCCGTGCCGATCCTAGGAAGGAGGGGACTACTTCGTACAGAGAACACGTTGGTGCAGCGATCAAGTACCGACGTGCCTATTGTCGAGGGGGTCACAAATGCATAATAGATGAAAGAGTTGCTCAGGTGCAGCTTTCCGGGGTTATTGTTGCGTCGGTTAGTCACGCTAGCTACGCGTTCGAAAGGATTGGCTCGTTTCCACCAATGCCTGTTGCTACCGTCTACAGCATTGTCTTCATTGTACTGCATTGGTGTATCGGCATTGCATGGACATGGTGTACATATTGATTGTACATTGATGGTTTTCCATGAGCTCAAGATTGGTATACAGCTCCGCAATTCATCGTGATTGCAAGCTTGACTACTTTTTAGTGGTTAGACTCTTCAGGCCTCATATCCTCTTGATGCATTATTGGCGTCTCACATACTTCTTACATATCTACATGAAGTAGACAGATGCTCGCTCAAAGCGCAACAAGTCCCAATACCGCGCGCCTCTAATCTTGATGCCCAAATGACCTCCAACCTCGACGCCGGCTGTTATACAGTATGGAGAGTGGTGAGTGTGTGAAGTACGCTAATGTCGACGAAAGTGGATGTCGTGAGGGAATGTTTGTTTTGGCGCTCATGATAAATCGGGCTCGAAGAAGACTTTTCGTGTCATCTGTGGTCATGTCAGTCTTGGTCCTGCCAGCTTTCCTAGTTGTTCTAGACATACCGCCCATCCGCCTGCCAAACTCGCGCAAATCCCTGTGCTGATGGCCATTTGCCGTGTGCCTCTTGTGCTCTTGAAGATGGCGCCGCTGATTGCGCCCGCCATGACGCTGTTCGTCATGTCGTGTTTCCCTCTGTAGTATCCTATCGTGCTGTTGAAGCCGTTGTAGACCATGGCAATCACACCAGCGCTGTTCCCCAGGAACGGCCCTCGCCGTGTCACCGCGTTCAAAACCCCGTTCAGCCGTAATCGCGGGGCCATGCTCGGTGGGTTCTTCTGTAGTCCTTCTGCTAGACCCCATGCGCCACCAATTGAGAGTGCTGTTAGATATGATACGCCAGTACCATAACACAGGTCATCAGACCAGCCGCGTGAGGGTAGCGCAGACTGTGCGCCTGGCAGGTCGGAGAGGGCTGAGTCCTCGAGCGAAAGGTAATCGAGAGTGTCTTGATTTAGACCGGCTAACGGATGCAGTTGCGAAGGATCGAGAATAAAGTCTGAAGGGTTCTGAATGGCGGAATTTGGGTCGAACGGTGTTGCTTGGAAGTTGTCTTCTGGTACAAAATCGGACGACTGGGGCGACTGTGAGGGTTGGCTAGGTTGTGGAGACGACTTGCGCCCTGTGAGTGTGTCCCATCTATGGCGTGTCAGATGTAATTGCCCCACAATGCATTGCTGGAGGTAGACCTACATCGTCATCTTGAAGATGTGGGCTGTTGGTGGTGTAAAGAGAGCCTAGAAGTATGCGCGTGCCGTTGAAAGCCGCACAATGTGACGAGAGACTACTCAAATCCTCTAAGAGAATAATCGTAGTCAGAGGAGAATCTAGGGCGCTCGCAATGTAGAGATGCGCAAGCGTGAGCGACGACAAGGCGGCGGAGGTGGTGATGTCCGCCTCTTCAAAGTTTTCGAGGCAGGAACGAGCGTCACCGAGCACGGACCACTACACAACATCGTCCCTTCCGATCGGAACAGAAGGTCATAGAAAAAAACTTACAACTTCGGAACAGCCAATCCCCAACAACAAATAAGAGACCCCGACAATGGCCCTCCCCAGTTATAAGCAGGACTTCATCAAAGACTGCGTCTCAGCTGGCGCCCTCAAATTCGGCACATTCACACTCAAGTCCAAGCGCATATCGCCCTACTTCTTCAACGCCGGCCTCTTCAACGATGCAGACCTCACCTACTCCATGTCCTCGGCGTACGCCAACACACTAAAGGAACAAGCCGACGCAGACCCCTCGTTCAAATGGGACGTTCTCTTCGGACCAGCGTACAAGGGCATTCCACTCGCTGCAACAGTAGTCGACAAGTTCCACGGCCAAGCCGACAAGTACGGCAAGAAGAGCTGGAGTTTCAACCGCAAAGAAGCCAAGGACCATGGTGAGGGTGGCAACATCGTTGGCGAATCACTCAAAGGGAAGAAAGTCGTGATTGTGGATGATGTCATCACTGCTGGCACTGCGATTCGCGAGGCTATTGAGATTATCAAGAGTGAGGGCGGCGAGCTTGTCGGCATCATCATTGCTTTTGACCGCCAGGAGAAGACGCCGACAGCGACTGATGATGATGGGAAGCCGGGGCCGAGTGCGATTGGTCAGGTGCGCAAGCAGTATGGCATTCCGGTGCTTTCGATCTTGACGCTGGACGATGTAGTGAAGTATCTGAGGAGTTTGGGTGGTGAGGAGGACTTGAGGAGGCTGGACGAGTATCGCGCGAAGTACAAGGCGAGTGATTGAGAGGTTGGGGTGCAGACACATGAAGAAATTGTGTATGATTACCACTGTCCACTCTCAGTGGATCCAGCAGGAAGTGCATCTTTTCCCGATGGATCACAATGGCTCCTGTCATAGAGATCAATGTGATCGAATCATTCCCCAATTTGAAGAGCCGTATTGGTGCTTGCTTCTCGGAGGAAACGCACTCACCAGCCATAACTCAGCATGTGCCTAATGTCTTTGCAGCGTTCAGCCTCCCCAACCAATCTCAATACCCATGATCATCTTCACCAGGCACCAAATCCAACTGAATCGGATGAAACAGCCCCGCCCCACCCTTCCAATAAACATGCCAACCCTCACTATTCGGCGCATCCTACACAGCAAGTCAGTCTTCAAACCACACGTAACAGACCACCATATCACCCCTACCTTCATAGGTACCCAACTCCCCTCAAACCCCCCAAAACTCACCTCCCCTCTCACCCCTTCCCCACCCTCCGCACCAAACCCCCACTGATCAGCCACACACTCATACCCCTCCCAACACGCATCCTCCACATTCGCCCTAAACGAGTGCCCCAGGCACGGCTTCTCGATGTCCAGCACGGCCATGCTAGCTGTGCGCGTAGAAGTGGACACGAGGGCCACGAGGAACGGCGCGCAGTCTTGGTCGTCTGGGGCGCCGGAGCCGCGGAGTGCGTAGGCGCCGCTGGGAAGTGCGATGGGGCGGAATTGGAGGCCCGGGGTGGTGGGGGCGACGGTGAAGTTTTCGAGGCCTAGTTGGTGGGTGGTGGGAAGGGAGACGATTTGGCGGTTGTGCCAGGGCTCGTGGGGGCTGTGGATGGGTGTCAGTTGGGAGGGGAGGGGAGGGGAGGGGAGGGGAGACGTACCAGTTGGCGCGCAGGAAGTACCCTTGCGGGTGGAGCTTGGTGAGGTGGTGAGGTCGGATGGGAGTAGCGAGGGTAGTCGAGATGACTGTGAGCAGGACGCTGTAAAGGGTGAGGAGCAGCATTTTGACAATGGTGCTAGTGTTGAACTTGGGGTGTGGTGGTGTGGGAGAGGTTGTATGACAGGTATCAGGCAGTGATTTATGGACGTTCGAAGGCCGGTCGCAGGAGATTAGGAGGTGAGATGAAGCAGTCCAGCGGTGAGAGGAGCGGGGACTGTGATGGCTACTCCAGGCACGTAGTAAATGAGATGCAAACGCCGACTCCTAGACATTGCCCGAATTTTTGGTAGATTCCACGTTTCTCGCTAACCTGGTATGTGGTGCCCAACGCAATAGTCCTCCCTAGCTATTGCTGCAAATCATCGCGCAGTGTCCATTCTCATACTCCGCGAAGCATATAGCCATGAATGACTCTGTACAGCGGTGGTTCGCGACCATGACCAAATTGTTCCGCGCAAGCACCGAAGATATCGTCGGCCAAACGACTTCAGCGTGTTTGAGCAAAGAAGTATCCAGAAAGGTCAAACGCAGTGCAAATGATGGAAACGCCCTTGCATCAAGCTGATGTCCTTCGCCAAGGCATGGGCCTAGATCGGTCATGCCGCAGTCTCCAGATCACACAAGTCTCTAGCCAACCCAATTCAGCCCACCCTAGATCCTTTCGACGGTGATTGCGAGTAGCTAGGCTGGCTGCGTCTTAACTGCGCTTCGGACTCAGTGACATGCAAGCCCACCACACAGCCAATTTCCCATCGCGGCTCGTTGCAGCACTTGAGATTGCCTTCGTGGTCGACGTCCTGGCTCGGGTGCGAGAAGCAAGTTTCGAAGCGATCCACAATCGTCTTCTGACATAGCGTGCACTTCTCGCATTCGTTCTTGATCCTCGGGCTCTCCTGCGCGCGAGCCATCCGCTCGGGGAAAGGCTTGAGTGTTGGTGCACGGAAGACGCTGCTCGAATCCGACGGGTCTCGCACCATCGGACAGGTTGGCCATGTTTGCTGCGCGCTGTGCGCGAAGGAGCCAGGGATGAACGAATCATTGTCGGAGTCTGTATCGCCCATATCTCGGCGAAGCTCCCGTTTGATGCGTGGTGCAGACTGAGATCCAGCGTTTCGTGACCCAGAGCCTTCAGCGGTTGGGGTAGACTGTCCACGGTTCTGGCTTGAAGCGCTCATATTCTGCTGGGTCTTAAGTCGCTGCTTCATGCGCTCATAGGCAGCATCGTCCGAATTTTCTTGCTTGACTGGTCTGCTTGCAGACGCTTGCTGTTGCTGACGCTGCTGTTGCTCACGCAGCTGTTTCTGGCGTTGCTGTCTAATGAGTCCTTGCGCGAATGTCGAGTGAGGTGCGAGGCCACGTGCGAGAGCTCCAGATAAAGCGGGTGAAGCTTTGCAGAGACGCAGTAGTACAGATTTGAGCGCTTGAGAGCTGCTGGTGTCCATCATGAGTGCTAGATGCTGAGGACTGATTTGTCGAGGGGGTTGTCGAGGAGGTTGTCGAGAACCAAGCGATCTTCGCTCGGTCTTGATACGCACCGCACTGCCGGAGCCATGTTGTGGTTCTGTCTTGACATATGTCGGGAGTCGCTGTCGCTGAGGGGGCAGTCGTGGGCGCTGCTCAGGCTCTGGAGACGAGAGGGTGAGATCGACTGTCTCTACGCCCTGCGACATGTTGTATTACTATTGCTTCTCTTTAGATCCAAAGGAGACAGAGAGTATAGCTTGGCGCTTTTGCAGTGACGGTGGTTATGATGCCTGATCAATTGAGGTTTGACAAAGAACAGCGACTTTAGCGCGTAACGGATCTCTCCCCACTGGGTCCGCAAAGTCGCCAACTCACGTGGGGCGGCCTGGCGCGGATCTCACGCTAAGGCTGCACCCCACAATGTACTCTTTCTCTCACCCCAACATCGCTTTGCAACAAACGCCACGTCTTTACGCATTGTGGTGATGGTAAGGATCCGCACAGGCTCCAATTCACGCGCCCTCTCATCTGTCTTCTAACGCGCTACAATATACTTCCGGCTATCGCACGGACATGAAACGACTTCCACCAACCAGGTCAGACCTCGCGCTCCACCCCATGATGCACATCGGTCCGCAAGCTGGGGTAACGAGGTCAGAAATTCTCCGTATGCTCGTAGACACGCACGACTGGTGTCACCGAAACTATGTTTCCAATGAATCTCCACTTCATGTTTGTCAATGCCCCGCGACGCACCCCAATATACGGAAAATATATGTTCTCCCGGTGATCCATAGAGCCAGCTTATATACTGCAAGTTCCGACGTTGACTCTCCTCCTGCAACTTCAATCACTTCATTGTCCGTTCCTCTTCTTGTATCAAAATGCTTACCTTCCTTCCACTTGTCTTTTCGCTCGCGGCCACGGCTGTGGCCGCCCCCACTTCAGTAACTCCACGGGCTGTTCGCACTACGGCTCCTGCTGGGTGCTTGACTGTTGGTAGCTCTGGGAAGTACAAGACTGTGCAAGCCGCTGTAAACGCCCTCAGCACCAGTAGCACATCGGCGCAATGCATCTTCATTGCCAAGGGCACCTACAAGGAACAGGTCTACATTGCAACGCTCAAGTCTGCTTTGACGATATACGGCGAGACCACAGATACTACAAGCTACACTGCCAATACTGTCACCATCACGCAAAACAAAAGCCAAGACAATGTCGCGAACAACGATTTGACAGCAACACTTCGCGCACATACCCCAAACCTTAAGGTTTACAACATCAATCTGGTCAACACTCGTGGTCAAGGCTCGCAGGCTCTGGCAGTGAGCGCCAATAACGACAAGCAAGGCTACTATGGCTGTCAGTTCAAGGGTTACCAGGACACAATTCTTGCTCAAGAGGGTGCTCAAGTGTACGCAAAATCGTACATCGAGGGCGCCACGGATTTCATATTCGGCCAGAAGGCCAAGGCTTGGTTTGATGGCTGCGATATCCGTGTACTCGCTGCCTCGACTGGCTACATCACCGCCAATGGTCGCGAGTCGTCTTCCAATCCCTCATACTACGTCATCAACAAGTCCACGGTCTCCGCTGCAAGCGGAAACTCAGTCGTTTCTGGCGCATATTATCTCGGACGCCCGTGGAGGAACTACTCTCGCGTTGTCTTCCAGAGCACGAGCATGACCAACGTCATCAACGCCGCTGGCTGGACGATCTGGAACAAGGGTGACGAGCGGACCGACAAAGTCGAGTATGGCGAGTTTGGCAACAGCGGAGATGGATCGAAGGGTACTCGTGCCAGCTTCTCCAAGAAGTTATCTGCTGCCGTTGGCATATCGACTGTTCTGGGAAGCGACTACAAGAGCTGGGTCGATTCGGGTTACCTCTCCTAACTTCGCTGACCGAAGAACAAAACGAGTCTTGATCTCATTCCCCTGTACATATTCTCTTGGTAGCAATGACACAGCACTCGGTCTCAATTACATCTTACAAACACGTGCTCACGAGTTGACGTTCGAAGACTCACGACCAATGAGGAAGCGGGGAGTTCGTGTTGCCGAATTTCGCTGGTTGTTGCGAGCGCCTCCTCGCTCGTCTGGAACCACTACAAAGAAGGCGGAACAGCTCCGTCCAAAGCGTTTGTAGTGACTTTACAACCCGCATACCTCCGCTTCGGATATGAACTCGATGATCGCCTACCAAAGTGTCTGTTCTTCAGTCGTAAGGTTGTAAGATCTCGGCTTTATACCCAAGAACCGAGCACAACTACACCGAACCGGTCTCTGTCAGTGGGTTACACTTATGTGCTACGACAGCAATTAGCGGAATGCTTGCGCTTCTGGACCTCGCCATAGTGGTACAATGAGGGGCTGCCTAATATCTGAGTGATGGTGTCGTCGCTCTGTCAGCTCTTTCCTTCTCTGGAATTACGAGTCAAACTTCCTCGCCTCCTAACGACCGTGTATTCTCGAGTCCCAATCTTCTACGCATATCCGTACAGTGCAAGTGTACATTATGCTCGAAAGTGCAGTTCCACCACACCTCCGTAAGGAGCGCCTGTGTCCTGTGAGCACACCGAAAGATTACCAGCCACCATTTCCTGCATACTGTGCCCGTTTTACACCGCAAACGAAAGACCTAGTTCTGGTTGTCGTTGGAGTTCAGCACGCGTCGCCCTCAGATTATAACGATGGCGCTATCTTCACGATCAAAATGTTTATGACAGGAGCTCGCGATGCCATTCGACCGTACTCATGGGATGTCTGCTCAATGACGGACAAGCGAGGCGCGTTCAATATTGCCGTGTTTGCATACTGGAAAAGCGCGGATGAGCACAAGATGTGGGAAGCCGAGTCTGGCATCAAAGCTTGGTGGGACAGCCCGGATCGCGAGCATGATGGTTATGGCTTGTTCAAAGAAGTTTTTCGTCCGTCCATCGACCGCTTCGAGACTGTCTTCTCCAGCAACGAGAACCCCGAGGGCGCGGCGAACATGCAAGATCATATCTCAGGCGAGATCGAAGAGCATGTCTACTGGGGCAGTATGCGGGATCGGATGCCTGCTAGTCAAGACGACCCTCTAGATGGCGAGAAAAACAGCACTGCTGGAGAGCGTAACAGTGGAAGCATGAAGCGAATCCGCATCCCCGGGAAGCAGAACCTCTGCATCATTCGCTCCGGCCAAGACTGGTCCGACACGCTTCCAGCCGAACGCGACCTCTACCTCAAGACCATGCACCCAGTGCTCGAGACCGGAATGAACTTCCTGCGCGACCAAGGGCGCGAAATCGGCTGCTATGCCAACAACTTATGGGCCGTTATGGATCCGGTGACAAATGAAGGGGGCAAGGAACGCACGTTTGGATTCGGATTCTTTCGCGATATGAAGGCGCTGGAGTACTGGAGCAAGAGCCATCCGACGCACGTTGACATCTTTGGTGGGTTCTTGCAGTATGCGCGTAAGCTTGACGGTGTGCTGAGCTTGAGGCTGTTTCATGAGGTGTATGTGCTGGAGAAGACGCAGCAAGAGTTCGAGTATATCGGGTGTCATGCGGAGACGGGCTTGTTGGGCTCATTGCGTTTCTAAAGTCCAAATGACTGGGCAACGTGCGAGTATGTTCAAATTTCAGCATCTTCACCTTGTCTATTTGCGGGATCCTCATCCACTTGATTTGTGATTTGCTTGTTTGAGGTGGACATACTCA
>Ga0265798_10000540_pt1 | contig 62302 bp, 41 predicted proteins | sample P3T30metagenome_FD_192430 | JGI IMG/M metagenome (GOLD analysis project Ga0265798, IMG submission 192430) | Plant litter microbial communities from East Loma Ridge, Irvine, California - P3 T30 | ecosystem: Environmental > Terrestrial > Plant litter > Unclassified | place: USA: California... | reverse complement strand
GAGATGCGTGTCTGCACGGCGTTGAGTTGGGCGTGCTGTTTGTCATTTTTATCGCCGCGATCGACGTCGCTCACGACATTCCACAGGTTACTCATGGCGCTTCTAAACGCAGCATCCTCCCCGCCTCGTGCTCGACTGTTTTGTTGGATTTAGTGGTTTGAGTGTCTGCAGGTGAAGTAGGGAAGGATCCATGTATTCTATACTCGGGCAATTTGAGGCTAAGACTGGTGCCTTAAGTGCATGTACACAGCTCGCTCATGCTAAAGTTTGTAGGCTGCACGGTGATGCTAGCGACTTCCTCATTTCCATATCGACGTTGTACCAGTGAGATGCTCACAAGATTTTTTAGAGTTTCTCACTAGAGTAGGCTGTCATGAGAGATACTATCAGTAGCTATAGCAGTGTATTAATATCGGCACCGGTGAGATACTGCCCAAATCAACAAACATTGGCAGATACACTAATCCCGCTCGTCTCGCCTATCGATAAGCTGCGATGACTTCACAGGTCAACGCGCGCCTAGAACTCTCGATGCGCGTTTACGTTTGAACCCATCTCCACCCTTGCTACAATCACCTGCTGTTGTCTGGCAGCCTGACCTCTAGACGAATCACTCGGACCACAGAGACAATCATCATGGTGGCAGTCATGCAGCCCGAGGCCACGCCGACGGCCTCCAGGGCGAAATGGTCATACCTCGACAGCTTCCTCTCCCGCCCTGGCGCATACACGGACGAGTCGTTCATCCCCGGGGAGCCTTCTATCACAGCTATTAGCGAGACTGCAAGACTGCTCGTCATTGGCGCTGGCGGTCTCGGATGCGAGATCCTCAAGAACCTGGCGCTTTCGGGCTTCCGCAACATCGACGTGATCGACATGGACACCATCGACGTATCAAACCTCAATCGCCAATTCCTGTTCCGCGCAAAAGATGTTGGCAAGGCGAAAGCGAGTGTGGCGGCGGAATTCGTCATGAAAAGGGTGCCAGGCTGCAAGATCACACCATACGTTGGCAAGATTCAGGACAAAGTAGGTACTTGTCGTTCCAATGGCTTTCGAAATACTAACAGGTACAGGACGATGATTACTACATGCAGTTCAACGCCGTCATCTGTGGACTTGACAGCATTGAAGCACGACGCTGGATCAACAAGAAGCTGGTCGATCTTGTTGACGACGAGAATCCGGACTCACTGAAGCCTCTCTTCGACGGCGGCACTGAAGGTTTCAAGGGACAATCTCGCGTGATCCTACCGACCATGACTTCATGCATCGAATGCCAGCTCGACATGCACGCTCCTCGAGCCGCCGTACCTCTTTGTACCCTCGCCACGATCCCACGTCAACCACAACACTGCATTGAATGGGCTCACATCATCAAGTGGGAAGAAGAGAGGAAAGACATACAGCTGGACACAGACGAGCCCGAACACATCACATGGCTGTATCAGAAGGCGCTTGGCCGCGCGCAAGAGTTCGGCATTCAGGGTGTCACGTACAGCATGACACAAGGCGTGGTCAAGAACATCATTCCCGCCATCGCGTCAACAAACGCAATCATTGCCGCAAGCTGCTGTAACGAAGCCTTCAAGCTTCTCAGTAGCTCTGCGCCTCCACTCGGCATTCCCGAAACCAACAACTACATGCAATACACCGGCGATGCTGGTGTGTACACCTTCACTTTCGAACACCAGAAGAAAGATGATTGCCCTGTTTGTGGAAACCTGCCAAAAGACATCACCCTCGATCCTGAGCAGACGCTCCAGGAGTTCGTCGACAGTCTCGCTGCACGACCCGAGGCGCAGCTCAAGCGACCCTCATTGAAGACCGAGGAGAAGTCTCTTTACTTCTCCAGCCCTGCTAGCTTAGAGGAGCAAACCCGGCCGAATCTTGCGCGCAAGCTGAAGGACTTGATGGTTGATGGAGAGCAGCTGGCGGTCTCCGATCCCTCATTTCCGATCGTGTTCCGGTACAACGTGCACTTTTCTTGATTCAACAGTGGGACAGCGAGCCGTCGCTGCAGCTCGAGCGAGCTCGCCACACTTCTGTCTTTTCTGGCATAGCGACAGGCGTTTAGTGGCATTTATGGTCCGGTCAGACGAGGGCCTTGTTCACACACGAAGGCGCATACGAAGACTATGACTGCATACATACACATAGCGAACGGTATGCAAGATCCCCGCGGAGACTATCAGTCTCGCAATAGACTGTACTTGCTGACGCACATTCCATAAGATTAATTGAAGATTGATTGAAGATTGATTGACATGTCATTAGGTTAAGGGTTGGGGTGAGAACGTCAAGTGACCGATGAGGCCACAATGTTAGTATCTTTATTTCTCTCTATCATTTGGGTCTGTGGTCACATTGGAATAACAAGCAGTGGGTCATTTACTTCGGCATGTCGAGTCGATCCCATCATTCTAGAATCACCGCAACCGAGCCGCTTGTTGGTTTGTTTCGGAAGTGGTTGGGATGTCGATCCTTCCCAGCTCAGCGGCTAACTAGATCCTCAGCTACAGGTGGGCAACACGATCCTGAATTCACTCTGAAGACTTTTCCTCGTCAACCACTTACAACATGGTTAGATCGTCAATGTAGCAGGGCCTGAAAGATCGACGAGAAGTACATTAGTTGTCTGTTGTGGAAGTTGATTCGAAAGCGGAATAGGTAACGGCCGATCTCCAATGGCAGAGTCAAACGAACCGAGGTCCAGGAGCCGCGGAATGCCCTGCGATGGAGTCGCCGATCACCCATCGACAACACCCAAGAACCGTAAGCACGAACACGAACATATCATAGCCAGTACCACATCGACCAAGCAATATGAGCTCCCTCAAAGAAGCTGCGAAATGGAACCAGCCATACGAAACCCCCGACCCGGAAGCATTCTCCTCCTACCAGCGTGAGATCTACTCGGCTTTCCGTGCTCCCATCTTCTCAACCAAACCTTCCGAATGGGAAGCTCTCGCCCGCAAAGCTGTTCCAGAGTCCAACTTTGGTTATGTATTTGGTTCAGCAAGCAGTCAAAAGACGTACGCGTCGAATTTGGCAGCATTCGACCGGTACAGACTTCGGCCTTCGATGCTCATCAACGCCACCCGCAGGAACTTGAGCGTCAATCTCTTCGGAACGACATACAAAAGTCCGATACTGGTTGCTCCTGTTGGTGTCCAAAACATCATGCACTCTGATGCCGAAGAAGCCACGGCTAGGGCTTGCAAGAACGTCGGCGTACCGATGATCTTGTCCACGGCGGCAACACGGACTATCGAGGAAGTGGCTCAAGCAAATGGAGATGGCGACAGATGGTACCAGCTATACTGGCCCAAGCCCCAAGATGAAGCCATCACAGCCAGTCTGTTGAAACGGGCGAAAGCCAACGGTTACAAGGTCCTGGTTGTCACTCTCGACACATTTATCCTCGCTTGGCGGCCAGTGGATCTCGATCATTCTTACCTACCTTTCCTATGGGGTGACGGATGTCAAATTGGACACTCGGATCCCGTGTTCAACGAAAAGTACGCAGAAATGCTAGCTCAAGACACACGATCAGCTTCGGAGAAATTGTCCGAGGCCTGGAACCTGATCAAGAGGAACGGAACGCCGTTTGGAGCATTGCGCGTCCTTGGAAACGCCGCAAAGATTGCAAAATCTCGAGCTTGGCTCGATGTTCTGAACTCTGGAACTTATCGCGAGTGGCAGCATCTGGAAGTTTTGAAGAAGCTCTGGGATGGTCCTATCGTGCTCAAGGGTATTCAGACCGTGGCAGATGCACATAAGGCCATCGAGTACGGGGTTGAGGGCATCATTGTGTCCAATCATGGTGGACGCCAACTCGATGGTGCGATTGCGTCGCTTGACGCACTCGCCGAGATTGGTGCGGACGAGAAAGTCAAGCAGTCTGGGTTGACAGTACTCTTTGATAGCGGAATTCGGACAGGAAGCGATGTACTGAAAGCTATTGCGCTTGGAGCGAAAGCCGTGCTTGTGGCCCGGCCATACATGTGAGTGTTGCTGTTGATTTCTTCTTAATACTACATTGCTAACCAATCGCTTCTAGGTATGGCCTCGCTATCAAGGGACAAGCGGGAGTGGAACATGTTTTGAGATGTATCTTGGCTGATACCGACAACTCATTGGCCAACATGGGGAAGAGGTCGCTTCAGGATGTCAGCAGAGATGATCTACAGATCAGACACGAGTCGAAGTTGTAGTGTTTGAGAGCATGAGTGTTGAGTCCTGATGTGTACGACTCTTACAAGACCACCTGTGTTTGAGGTGTGATCGATTGAGGTCGATTTGGAGTAGTGGTGCGTTCGAATTCAAATCACAAGACCACATGATCAACCATTTGTCGATCAAATCAGATGAACGGGCTAGACTTGCACCCTCGGCAATCTTGAGATGGTAATAAGGTACCAAGGTTAACCGAAGAGGAGTAGGTCAAATAGAGTTTCCGCTGGAGAGCTCCATGCAGATCTCCACATCTGCATTGATATAGCTTCCAAGTTGGGCGACTGATTCCTCCCAAACATCCACACCAAGATGTCTGGAGTCAAAGAATACAAGATTGACGTTCCGCAACAGAAGCTGGATCGGTTGAAGAGACGGCTAGATGACGCAGAATTTCCAGATGAGCTCGAAGACAGGCCGGGTTGGGATTATGGTGCTCCGGTGTAAGTCGTTCAACGCGCTCGGATCTTCGTACAAAGCTGACAAGCAAATCAGAAAGGACGTCAAGCGAATCGTTGACCACTGGCGCACCAAATTCGACTGGCGTACGCACGAGGCGAAGCTCAACTCGCTCCCAAACTACGAAGTGCAGGTTAACGTCGACAAACATGGACCTGTCGACATGCACTTCATACACCAGAAGAGCGATGTCAAAGGAGCTATCCCTCTCCTTTTCGTACACGGCTGGCCGGGAAGTGTCTTGGAAGTCACCAAGATGCTGCCTCTGCTGAAGGGTGGCGATGGCAAGCCAGCTTTCCACGTCGTGGCTCCTAGTCTGCCGTCAGTTCCTTGAATTTCGGGAGCATGTACCAAAGCTGACAAACAACAGCAACTACGGCTTCTCCGGTCCAGCTCTTAAGCGCGGCTTCAACGTCGCCCGCACCGCTGAAGCCTGCCACAAAGTCATGCTGGCTCTCGGCTACGATCAATATGTGACCCAAGGAGGTGACTGGGGCTTCGTCATCACCCGTGCTCTCGCATCTCTATACCCTCAACACGTCAAAGCCCACCATATCAACTGGGCCTGGGCCGCCCAACCCGAGAGCTTCCCAAACGGAGAACCAGAATACAGCGAACGCGAGAAGAAACAGCTCGCATCAGCCGAGAAGTGGAACCCCTTTGGAATGGGCGATGGGAGAGGATACATCGCGATCCAATCCACACGACCTGCTACCATCAACTTCGCATTCCGGGACTCGCCCGTTGCGCTTCTTGCGTGGATCTACGACAAGCTGGTAGACTGGAGTGACGAATATCCTTGGACGGACGACGAAGTGTGCCTTTGGGTGAGTGTCTACGTCTTGTCCCGCGCAGGACCCGACGCGGCGAGTTATCTCTACTACGAGGCGATGCATGATGCGACCGACATGCCGGTGCCAGTCGTGCAGGGCTACATCGATGTCCCGCTTGGTATTGCAGACTTCCCGGTGGAATTGGCAAACTCTCCACAGGCCTGGAGATCAGCGATGGGTCCGATCGTGTTCCAGAAACTCTATGAGAAGGGAGGGCATTTTGCGGGATGGGAGAGACCGGGGGATATCGCCGATGGGCTTTGCGAGATGTTTGGCAAGAAAGGTGGTGCATATGGTGTTGTCGCGGGTAAGGATGGATATTAATTACGGTTTCCGTGTGGATGGATCAGCAGATCAATGGCGTCTCCGTATGGGCAAGTCTTCTTCCAGCACCGTCAGTCTGTTATCTCCAAGTATGCGCGTCCTTGATGGACCCAGCTCAAAGAAGACGGGCTTTCTTATGATCATATTCATGCCTTCCGTACCCACTCCCCGTGCCCACTACCGTACCCACTGCCTTCGCCTCTTTGCTCGATAAGCAAATCAGTTCACCGTGTCTCGTAGCATTATGAGGCGAGGACTGTGTTGATATAAACAGGAATGCCGAGGACTCACCGCAGTTATGTCCACTAAGTCCGTCCAAAGTCCGACTTCACATCAATAGAGTTACCTTCAACATACGTATGACGAACGTTCTTGGAAGTAACGTAGACTGGTATATAACCTCATCAATCGAAAACTGTTCCGATCAGACTGTAGAACCCCGACTTACTTTCGCCTCATCATCGAAACCTCAACATCGCCCATCATCATCACCATGTCTGCACCACCATCCCTCCTCGCCCGGTACCGCCAGTTGGCACCCAATGCCAGCGTTCGAGTTTCTCCGTTATGCCTTGGAGCAATGACATTCGGCGATGGAGCAGGCAGGGCTATTCAGGGCAAAACGACCCTTGAAGAGTCGACGGCAATTCTTGACGCTTTCTACAAAGCTGGCGGCAACTTCATCGACACCGCTAACGGGTGAGTGGAATTTAGAGCGGGAGCTCTACAGCAAGGAACAAGGATTGCTTTCACGCCACGATTACCTTCGTTCTCTTGCTCGAAGTATAATGAAATTTGCTAATAATTTCGTCCTATGTTCACAGGTATCAAAACGGCGAGTCAGAAAGGCGTCTAGGCCAGTGGATGGTCGACAACAACAACCGCGACGAGATGGTCATCGCCACCAAGTACACCACCGGCTACATGGGAGGCGAGCCAAACAGGATCCAAGCCAACTTCTCGGGCAACGGTACGAAGAGCATGAAGATGTCCCTCGAAGCAAGTCTGAAGAAGCTGCAGACCAGCTATGTCGACATCCTTTACCTGCACTGGTGGGATTCCTCGGCCAAGGTCGAGGAGGTCATGCACAGTCTCAACGATCTGGTGGTCGCGGGCAAAGTCCTTTACCTGGGAGTTTCAGACACTCCGGCCTGGATTGTGTCCAAAGCGAACCAATACGCGCGCGATCACGGCCTGAGGCCTTTCGTGCTGTACCAGGGCCTATGGAACGCAGGCATTCGCGACTTCGAACGGGAAATCATCCCCATGGCCCGGGAGGAGGGCATGGGACTCGCTCCTTGGGGACCGGTCGGCGAGGGGAGGTTCAAGACAAAGGACGTTTTGGCCAAGATGGAGCAAGGCACGCGCGGTCTCCCCATCACGCAGAAGGATCGCGACGTCTCAGCCGTGCTCGAGAAGGTCGCGGAGCGTAAAGGAAACACCCTCTACCAGATCGCTGTGGCATATGTGATGCACAAGACAACCCATGTGTTCCCGATTGTCGGTTCCACCAAGGCGGAGCATCTCTCCAGCAACATCGAGGCGTTAGGCATCGAGTTGAGCCCAGAGGATATCAAGGAGATTGAGCAGGCTTATCCCTTCACCCACGGCTTCCCGCACACATTCCTCTCCGGATCCCACTTTGAGGGCGAGAACGTGGGGTCGAGACAGGTCAATGGGCCAGAGGATGTTGGTTTGACAAAGTGGTCTGGTACGACTTTCGATTGGGTTGAGGGGAGCAAGCCGATTCTTCCCAGCAAGATGAAATAATTTAGTGCAGTAGCGAGTGGGATAACAAGAATATAAGAACAAAAGAGCAAAAAACAAAAACATACAACAGGCGGGATTCCCAGATGGTCACCCACTCTAGTACTAGTCGCCCGGTTCAGTGCTTATGTATGGCAGAGCGGACGGGATGCCCAGTTCTCACTGACCTATGGTCGTATGTGCTCGGTCTTGATTTGATTATGCTATGAAGCTTGTTTATGTGATCGCGGGCTGCTGAATAATTATTTATCACTTACATCAGTCCGGCATGTCCAGTAGCCAGCAGAGCCGGTAGAGATATCGGTAGCCAGCCAACGGGATCTTCAATTGAAGGAAGCCAAGCCTATCGTACAAGCTGCCTTTGATGGGACGCTGAAGGGCATACGAGAGTCGATAGGTGCTCGGATGGGTTTTGTGATGTACCAGAGGGGATGGCGTTACCTCCGACAGGCTTAGTTGCCACTGAGATGCCCAATTTAATGGCGTTGCCTCTCAATGGGTCGATAGGGTTTGTGATGCGCTGAAGGAGATGGTATCGCCGCCAAGGAGTTGGGTTGCCAATAAGATACTCGATTTGAGGTGCTGCGCCGACCCAGATCCGCAGTAGCTCATCCCTTCCTTGCTCGCTTGCTACGCCTGACAGAGCCCTCGACCGTCAGAATATTCTTGTCTCCCTCGTCTTCCCTCTTGATTCGCTTCTTGGTGCCTTTTTCTTGCTCTTCGATCTTGACTTGCTTCATGATCAGTTCTTCGGGGGTCGCACCATCCACCTCTTCTTGCTTGATGCCAACATCTTCCACCTTCACTTCATCCTCTACTTTCTCAACCTTCTCCACCTTAAGTCTCTCACTGAACGCCCTCAAGTCTGCTGTGAACAGCACAGAATGCGCCCACCCTGCCTCTTTGCCCCACAGGCTCCTGAATTTGTCACCAATAGCGTCGTACGTCGCCTTGGTCAGGCTTGAATGCCTGCCTTTACCGATCTTGTAGTCGCGCCGGGCAATCTCGACAACATGGGTGTCAACTGGAACTGCTTCGCCCCAGCCCAAGCCAAAGAGGGCAACGCAGTCTGCAACTTTGGGCCCAACACCTTGCAACGTGATGAGCTCCTCGTGCGCTTTCCGGTAGCCCTCACGGCCAGAAGCACTCCACTCGCCGGCGTTTTGAACCTTGCAGCCCAGCAAAGGTGCTTCCGGGTTGCGCAGATTATCCAGCCAGCCCTCTGGCTTCTCCACGACCATGCAAGCAGTCTGGTATAGATACCTCGCCCGGTATCCAAAGCCAAGTTTCCTCAAGTTCGCTTCGACGCCCTCCTGCGCAAGCGCTATAGGCTCAGGGAAATCGTAGTAGTCCTCGCCTTCCATGTTTCCGAGCAGCGGTCCATAGTGTATGCATAGCTTATGCATCATTTGTGAGATGCGCGCGATGTTGTTATTGCTGCTGCAGATGAAGCCAATGAGCGCTTCCCACGCATCTTGTCGCAGGATGCGAATGCCTGTGAACTTCGGTGCTTTCTTTGCAAAGTTGGAGTCTGCCGACGACCATTCCTTGTACAGCTCTGTGAGATTCGGCTCGAGGTTGAGGTAATGCTGGACCAGAGCGAGGGTGTCGTCTGAGTCTTCTGCGCCAGCGACAGAGGGCGCATGCGAGGCGGGTGGTGTGGGTAGTGAAGGTTGCTTTGAAGGGAATGTGGCTCGATAGTATAGGAATTCAGGATCCTGGCGGAGGGAGAGGATGCGATTGTGCAAGGTCATGGACCAGATTCCTGCTTCGTTTTTGCGCCACCTGCGGATTGGTTCTAGTGATCAGTATATTGTGTTGTATCGCGTCGCGTGGAGTTGCGCAATTCACTTACCGGAAGGATTGTCCGCATCGCAGGGTGGTGTTGATGCAGAGCTCAGATAGGGAAGACGGAATCTTCTGCCATTCTATCACGCCCATGTCGAAGGATCTTTGATCGAGTCGAAGATGATGCGGGTCGGCGAAAGGTCATGTCGATGTGGTGGAGTCCAACCCCACAAATCGTCACACGCGCGCATTGATCGTAGTGAGGTTGAACGCGTGAACGCGTCTCAGCTTGGAGTTTCCTTTCCTTCACGCAGACCTCGACTGAACGTTCGCTTTCCCACACAGTTTCGTCTCAAATGCCACAAGTTGTCAGGTGAGTCGGTGAGAAGCGAGCGTTTCTTTTGGGCATTTCCCAATCAGCAACCAGCGACCATGAGCTGCTGCATTTGGCCGACACATGCTAGACCTACTGTGTCACTCAACATGCCAGAGCCAAGCAAGCAGGGTTTCAGGCTAAACTGACCAGGTAGATCGCCTGTTCCTCGAGCTGGTATTTCTTCCAAGTAATCCCCGCACGCGTTAGTTCAGCATCTGCACAGTCTAATCATACCAGCCTCTTGTGATCTGGGTAACTGCGGTCACCAGAGTATGGCCGGACATCGGCTCGAACATGGGTTCAAGACGCTGGTTCTATGGAGATTCTGTGACGGGCGACGGCCATGCCCCAAGGAAAAATATCAGATCTTAGGCCGTCGTGTAGATGAGACCATCTGGACCACCAGCAACCAATTGAAGACTTCGTCTATGCCAATGCTTGTGTGTATGCATGATCGGCGTGATCCTCAAGTGCTACACTACTGCATTTTGGCTATTGTCTCTAAGGTAACGGTGGCCATGCTAGTCTGAGCCAAGCTACCACTGCAGACTTCGTAACTGGGTTTGTTATATATCCACTGCCCGCGACTGATCACAACTTCCGATTCACTAACCACAGCTACTGACATGGCTTCCGTCGCAGCTCCAGTGTTGGCCATCCTGGCAGTATGCACTTTTTTGGTCTCCGCCACGCACGAGTACCCGGATTGCGAGAATGGTCCTCTCAAAAACAACTCTCTGTGTGACACCACTCTGCCAGCAAAAGTGAGGGCTCAGGCTTTTATCGATGCTTTGACCTTCCATGAAAAGATCAACATCACGAACAATTGGTCCCCAGGAGTAGAGAGGCTCGGCATCAACCCGTACAACTGGTGGGGTGAAGCTCTCCATGGACTTGCAAACGCTCCCGGTACTTCGTTCAACGACTCCGGTGAATGGTCATATGCCACTTCGTTTCCGCAACCAATCACCATGGCCGCGGCTTTTGACGACGACATGATCTACGCCGTTGCAGATGTGATCAGCACGGAGGCCCGGGCGTATAACAACGCGAACATGGCCGGGCTAGACTTCTGGACGCCAAATATAAACCCTTTCCGTGACCCACGCTGGGGAAGAGGCCAAGAAACGCCCTCAGAAGATACGTACGTCGTGAGGCGGTACGTTGAGAACTACGTGACGGCTATGCAAGGCGGGCCTCAACCGGAGCATTATAAAACTTTGGCAACATGTAAGCACTACTCAAGCTATGACATGGAGTTTTGGCAAGGAAACACTCGCTATGGCTTCGATGCTATTGTCAACGATCACGACATGGCCAGCTACTACATGCAGCCGTTCGTTCAGTGTGCCCGCGACACAAAGGTCGCTTCGATCGTAAGTCATGGCAGTGGGTCGATTTTTAAACCCGATCTCTAACGAACCGCAGATGTGTGCGTACAATGCCGTGAACGGGGTTCCTCAATGTGCGGATGAGTTCTTGATCGACACCGTACTTCGTGGGCACTGGAACTGGACCGCAGATGAAAATTACATCGTCACAGACTGCACGTCGGCTCAGAATATCTTCACAGACCATTTCTACACCGATACGCGCCAGCAAACCGTCTCAGCGGCGATAAGATCTGGTGCCGATCTCGAGTGTGGTTACTATTTCCCTACCTTCTTGGAGTCGACCGTCCAGCAAGGGCTTCTCGACGAGGCAGACATCGATCGATCTTTGCTGCGAATGTACACCGCGCTGACCAAGAGTGGCTATTTCGACCCGCCGGATCACCCGTGGCGCTCGCTCGGCTGGGAAGACGTCTCTACCCCCGAAGCAGAAGCCCTTGCGCTCAAGAGTGCCGAAGAAGGTCTTGTGCTACTCAAGAACGACGGCACTCTCCCCATCACCATCCCCGAAGACCGAAACTACACCATTCTAATGTCCGGTGGCTGGATCAACGCCACGTCTCAACTTCAAGGCATCTACGCCGGCCCTGCGCGAACTCTCGTGTCTCCATGGATGGCGCTGAACAACGTGTCGAACGTAAACATCGAAGTCGTCGCTTGGTATGAATCGCCGTTGCAGCGCGTCAAGGAAGTGCAGCCGGATCTCATCCTTTGGGTGGACTCCACGAGCGAAGGTGCCGAAGAAACAACAGACCGCAACACCCTGCACTGGGACCGAATGCAACCCGACGGCGCCCTGATAGCCGCCAGCTCGGGCATTCCCACCGTCATCATGCATATGGGTGAGCAAGTCGATGATACAATCTTCTTTGAGAATCCCAACATCAGCGCTGTCATCTGGGGCGGCTATCCAGGCATGTTCGGCGGCACCGCTCTCATTAATCTGCTTCTCGGTGTGGTCAGCCCTGCCGGTCGTATGCCAATTACCCAATACCCCGAATCGTACGCAGAGCAGGTGCCCATGACTGACATGGAAATGCGACCAAACAACGTGACCGGCAACCCAGGCCGGACATACAAATGGTACGACGGTGCCGTTGTCGAATTCGGCTTCGGGCTGCACTACACGAACTTTAGCGCCGACATTGTCTCCACCACAAAAGAAGAGGACAAGCCAACCTTCAACATCCAATCCCTAATCGCCGCCTGCGACCAAGCCACTCTTACGCACGTCGAACACTGCCCATTCCTGCCCTCCTCCTCATCTCCGTCCTCCTTGACTGTAAACATAACAAACACCGGCTTTCACCGCACCTCCGACTTTGTAACTCTCGCCTTCGTCTCTGGAGCCTTCGGCCCACCGCCTCGCCCGCGCAAATCCCTCGTAGCTTATCAGCGACTTTTCGCTATTGAACCTGGGAGTTCGAAGACGGCCGAGATGAACGTCACCCTGGGCTCGCTGGCTAGGCACGACGAGAATGGGGATCAGATTCTTTTCCCCGGGAGTTATAGATTTGAGGTTGATGTGCCTACGCAAGCAGTTTGGGAGTTTGAGCTTGTGGGTGATGAGGTTGTTTTGGATGCTTGGCCGAGGAAGGCGAGCAATGGGACGGTTGGTTAGCACATGGTAGCAAAAGGCACTACAAGAGAGTTCGTTAAGTCGGCTAGTCGATGAGGATTGGAACCATGTCTGCACTCCTTCTGTGGTGATCGGCCGGCCCGCTTTGACATATATGTCGTGAAGCAGTACCTCGTTGGGCGAAGTCAAGAATCCAATGCGGTATTCTCTCAGTAGTCCTTGGGTATAGTTCTCCCGCGAAGCCACAAGGTAACGTCAGATATAGTTTTCTCGAGTCTATGGAGTATCAAAACTGTGATTGCACGCTTTCATTGGCGATCGGCCAAATCTTGTAGAGGAGTCAAAAGGTATTACCACAGCTTGAGTTACCGACGAATCGGACAAGGGTCGAAATCGTATGCAAATTCTCACGAGAGGGTGATAAGCATTGGGATGTATCCTAAGAACCTGTCATAGAATATAAGTACTCAGACTATGGTCTTGCTACGGTGTTAGCTCCGGCCTGGTATGCATCACTGATACGCTCGTTCTTCCAGCAGACAACTCGACCCGAAAACACCGTTCACGAGTAGTCTTTAGGCGACACGCGGATGTCTAATGCATGGTGTCTTGACAGCTTGAGCTTGGGACCAAGTAAGCAGCGTGCTTCTTTTCCTCCTCTGCCAGCCATATACAGTAAGTAGCTGGTGTCTGACACATCGATGCCACCGCCTCGAGTCGTTCATCGTCCTAGTAAGCAAAGATGCGGAAGTAACCGGACACGTACGAATGTACACGCACGAAGTACCTTGCCCATTCAGAACAGAGTATGGTGGCTCCGGGGGTTAGCGTTGTCATTGAGAAAGGTTACGTTGCGGCAAGACAAGGTACTACTTTGCGTGCTCGGTGCGAGTCGTGCTTGACGTGACGTCTCACCTTGTGCGAAAGTCTATTTCCACATCTGAAGGTCAAAATGAAGGCCGCTGCTATCCGACATGCAAGCCATTAGAAGTGGCGTTCTTTTTTCTTATGCGGCTGACAGGCACAGGCAGGTACAAAGTCACAATCTCGAATGGCGCGCAGAGTTGCTCCCGCAGTATACGCTCACACGCGTCGAAAGCAGTGCACGTAAAACGATACGTAAAACGGCCGGCAGACAATCTAGAGCACAGAGGTTTGGTTTGATGGGTTATGGAGCCGATGAGATGCGATGCGCATGCGGCCGGCATCCACCACATGCACGACTAGCTGCCCATGGGGGAACCAGCTGGAGACTCGAAAACATAACGTAAAAAAGAATGTCTAGAAAGACCCACCAAGCGGTCAGACGCATGATCCTGATACGCGCATGCGGTGCTAGCAGCTCCGACGACGGACGACAGTCCTATGAGAGAAGCGATCTCCTAGACTGGCTGTCTTATTTGCATGGTATGTAATTGCCGCTGTCAGCGTGTAGCGCCAAGAAAGGGCGACGCACACAGTGAGCTTCAAGCCAGGCTGAAGAGACTTCGGAGACTTCGGAAGGTTCGAAAACGGGCAGACTCCCCGTCTTTGATTCGATTCAGTCAGCCCGACGAACGATAGAGATCTTCGCTGTCCGTCATCCGAGGGCCGCAAGGCCACGCGACGGGCCCTGCCATTGCGCCTCTTATCAGGCCTTGCCGTGAACGGTAGGTACACGCAGCGCCAGAGATATCTGTATCACCAGTGCACCACATGTATAGCACTCGCGACGACCAACTCCAACAGAAGGATTCTGGACCTCCTGAGACGGCCGACTGCGCGTTATCTGCCTTGCGCCGTCATCGCATGGACACCGGGACCAACAGAGGCCCAGAGCACGATGCGTGGGTACGGCCAGCACCTTTTTTACGTAAATCGGCTTGGAGTCTCCACGAACGCGTCTGGGGAAGGGTAGTCTGGCCGGTGCGCGAGTCTGTTGGCAGAACATGAAGACGAGAAGTCGATTTACAGCAGAATTGATTCGCTGAACCGGATGTGGAATGTCCTACCGAATCGAAGCTTAGGAGCAAGCCACATCGAAAATCCTTGGCCGCAAATCCTTGATTGAAGATTGGCAACAAAAACATTTGCTTTCCTCGCATTACTATCAGCGCTCAACGCCACGCAGATATGCGCGGGACAGCCTGGGCGTGCACGGCTCAATTTCTTCCTCCGGGGTTTACACTATCACTCGCCAAAGTTAGCGTGCCACACTTGCCCTCGACCTACCGTTGTAAGACCGAGTCTGCCGAACCTGGACCTCTCCCGCCTTGCCATCAGGTAGGTATAATACATTGACCTTTCCCTCGTCCATGGAACCCAACTCTATCTTCCACTGAGAGCCACCCACAAACACCCTCTCTCCTCCTCCCTCCGTCCCTCTTCACTCGCTTTTCCCTTCTCCGACCTCCAACCTCCAACGCTTTCTCGACTCTCCATCCACACACAATGACCATGGGGGAATCAAGAAAAAACAACTTCGACGAGGAGCTCGTCGGCGTTCCCTCTCGCGCCGATGGCGACGTCCAGGATGCAGTCTTCGGTAACGTCGACGAAGGCGGTCCCAACTACCTCAGCGTTGGCTGGCTCGGAGCCTCCGTCCTCATGATGAAGACTGAGGTCGGTCTCGGTGTGCTTTCGATCCCTGGAGCTTTCGACATCCTTGGCATGATCCCTGGTATCATCATCCTCCTCGCAATCGGTGGTATCACCACCTGGAGTTCCTACGTCGTTGGGCAGTTCAAGCTGAACCACCCTCAAGTCTACGGCATTCCCGACGTTGGCATGTTGATGTGGGGACCTATCGGTCGTGACATCCTTGCCGTTGCTTTCTGTCTCTTCTGGATCTTCATCGCTGGCTCGGCCATGCTTGGTGTGTCGATCGGTCTTAACGCAGTCTCCACCCACGGCGCTTGCACCGCGATCTTTGTTGCCGTCGCCGCTATCATCGCTATGGCCTTCGCGTCCATCCGAACCCTGGGCAAGGTCAGCGCGCTTGCTTGGATTGGTATGGCCAGTATTCTCGCTGCCATCTTCACCGTGACCATCGCCACTGGTGTCCAGGACCGCCCCGCGGCCGCTCCTCAGACCGGAGACTTCAAGTCTAACTGGGAGCTTGTCGGCCACCCTTCTTTCTACGAGGCAATGTCTGCCATCAGCTCCCTCATTTTCGCCTTCGCCGGTGTTCCCGCCTACTTCTCTATCGCCTCTGAGATGAGGAACCCCAGGCACTACTCGAAGTCCCTCTTCCTCTGCCGTGGCGTCGCCATCGGCACCTACCTCATCATCGGCATCGTCGTCTACTACTACTGCGGAAGCTACGTTGCCAGCCCGGCTCTCGGTAGCGCCGGCGCTCTCATGAAGAAAGTCTCCTACGGCCTCGCTCTCCCCGGTCTGATGGTCTCTATGGTCCTCTACACCCACTTGACCGCCAAATACGTCTTCATCCGGATCATGCGCAACTCCAAGCACCTGACTTCCAACTCCATCATCCACTGGGGCACTTGGCTCGCCTGCGTCTTCACCACCGCCCTCATCGCCTACTGCATCGCGTCCGGCATCCCCGCCTTCGGTGGTCTTGTCTCTTTGATGGGTGCCGTCTTCGGTACCCTCATGTGTTTCCAGCCCATGGGTGCCATGTGGTTCTACGACAACTGGAACCGATCTGACCGCGGCTCCGTGCGCTGGAAGCTCATGGTCGCCTGGGCCTCTTTCGTCATCATCATCGGTACTTTCCTCATGGTTGCCGGCACTTACGGCTCGGTCGTCAGTCTGATTGACATCTTCGCCGAGAGCGATGGTACCTCGGCCTGGACGTGCGCGGATAACTCCAACTCTGTCTAAATCGACCGGTTGGTCAAAAGTTGGAAGAGTACTCGGCGTGCTCACTGTTTGGCTGGGACGACAGCACTGTTCCCGGCGTATATACACTAGATTTTTGGGGACATCCTTTTCGGGAAAGACAAAACTAGATATACAACGATTTTCTTACGAATATTAATGAAAAAAAAATTATCAAAATTACAATCTCTTCCATCATCAGTTTTGAACGTGAAACGACTGGATTCTGATCTGGTGTTCTGCAATTGCTGAGCGTTTCTCATTACATCGCTTCGCATCAGCACTCCAGCAATTCAGTGGTCCCATATGATCGAGTAGCGGATGTTATTTCTGCAGATCTAAGTGAATGACATTACTATAGCTTGATGGCGAAAGACGTGTTTGAGAAACCTGGTCTTTCGACAGCATCATGTACGTCGTCATGCAATCGGTTGTTTCATCGAAGCGGACAACGTCCAAATGATGTGCTCTCTCAGTGGCATCGCAAGATGGCCGATGTAGTACAGTCGCTCGTGTTACTACTGAGCATGGTTGATGATGTGCACCCGGTTGAGAAACCTGTCTGGACGATATCATGTTGCACTAGCGTCGCGATTTCTGTTGTCAACGACACAAAGTTGATCATATCACCGCGTGCAGCGATTACCGGCTTGGTAGACATTATTCCGTTTAAAGAGGGAGACCTCTGATAGAGACCCGAATATATTACCTTTTATAATGATAGTCCGGTGATCTATTTGAAGAAGCAAGAGAGGGTGTTTAAATTGTCTCCAACCCCAACCCTAACCCTGTTCATGATGGGTGGTTTCTCATTCTGATGAACAACATTTGGACTACAGTGGTGTATGTATGTAAATAGTCGATCTGCCGATGCTCGAGACAAGTGAAATATTCGAAAATGGTGACGAGTATATAGACTTATCGATGGATAGATCGATGTTACATCAAACCAACCAACCAACCAATCGATAAATCAATCAATTAGTCGAACACGACCACTCACTTTCCACCGAAGAGAACTGCAACATGCGAACAATAGTTGATACAGAAGAAGGAGCAGCACTATACTGTAGAAGTCAACCTACAAGTTGCAAGCAACGACTGCACCCGCAGAAAAAAAAAGACGTGACAAGACGCGATCCATGGTGGTGATCTGATCCCTTTCTCTCACCATCACAACTCCTCAAAACACCATTTTCTTACCATTTTCAATCCCGAGCATCACTCCTCCCGCATTCAACACCAGATTAAATCTCATGCCTCATGAAGCCCTCACTGTCCTCAGCCAAAGGCTCAACATCACCCTCTCCCCGCTCAACACCCATCTTCTCGGTTGCAGGCACCTCGATCTTCAAGCCAGCCATCTTGGACTCGGCCTCGTGCACGCGACGCCTGAAAGCGAGGCGATCGAGGAAGAGCCGTTGGCGCATGCGCTCGACTTCGCGGCGCTCGGCTTGCAGCAGGGCCTCCATCTCAGAGAACTGCTGCATCTTGAGCTCGAGCTTTTGCAGCTGCAAGTTGACGGCGGCTGAGACCTGGTTTGTGAGTTGGCGCTCCGTGTGGCTGGCGAGAGCGGCCGAGCGGGCGGCTGTGAGGGATAGGGCGGTGGTGGGGAGGTCGTTGGAGGAGCCCGTTGGGGGTTCGCGGGTGGCGAGCGAGGTCGTGTCGTCAACGTCCATGCTCTCGGCGCGCTCGCCCTTAACGGCCGCGTCGGTCCCGGATGCCTCCTTCTCCTTGGAAGCTTCCTTCTCGGCACCAGGGGTGGCTTCACGCTCAATGCGGGATTTGAGAGTGCGGCGCATCTCCTCGACACTGCGACCGGCCGCTTTGGCGGTTGTGGCAGGGTCCGCAAGACCAGCGAGGAAGCCCATGACAGACATGACGGGGTTGTCGGACTGGCTGAAAGGAATGCGCCCGCCGCTCAGGTAGCCGAGGTCAGAGGCTCCAATACCACCAGCGGTGCCGTTGGCTGTTGGGGTGTCTTCGAGATACTTGTCCTCAATTTCGAGCTGAAGGAACTTGAGCACACACTCCTCGCGAGTGCGCGAGCTGACGTGCTCAGCGACTGACTCCCAGTTGTCGTCGAACATCTCGAGACCTTCAAGCAGAAGAAGGAGCTCGCCATCTGACCAAGGCTTCTCCTTGTCGCCTATGCTACGGTAGCTCTCGTTTTCGATCTTAACGTAATCCGCAGCGGTTGTCGAGCTAGGGAAACGGGCTTCCTGGTAGCAAAGACTGCACAGGTCGTACCTCTGGTCTTTGCTCGGTTTGGGAGTAGCAGCGCTAGGTGCCGGGTTCTTTGAGTTGTGGTATCGCACTCGGGTGCAATCTTTGCCGCAGGAGTGGCAGAAGTACTGTTTACCCTCCTTCTTGAGGCCTTCCTCAAGTTCAGACCCTTCTGCAGTCTCGCCCTCGGGCTTTCTGGGTGTGACGTCCTTACCCTTGTCGTCGTAGATGTTCCTTCGAACTTCGAGGTTGAGATCAGCCTGTCCAGCCGTTGATGTAATGCGCTCGCTCGCGGGGTAAGGTTTTCCGGGCGTGATTGTGCTGTTAGGTGCGGGCTGGTGTGGCTGCAGTCCACGAGGCGTGTCGGCTGTGATGCGGAAGTGGCCAGTGAAAGGTGGGCCAATGTTCGAAGGGCGGGTCTCCGGGTCAATCTGAGTTGTTAGTTTGGGTTCGGAGAACCAACTTAGTAAAAGTGCACCTACTTGGTAGTTGATCAACCCCCACTGCTCCAAAAATTGGTGGACACGCATGATGGCGCAAACATCTCCTGCCAAATTTCTCCGGCATGCGGTCACTGTGAGATACTCTGCAGGGTTCAACCTGTATGTGTTTACCATAAAGTCGCGGTAGTCCTTGTAGACTGCAGGCGTCTTGCTTCGGTTGCGGTTGTTGAAGAACTCGGGTAGAGCCTTCTTCTCGATGTTGTGGAGTTGGTGCATATCAAACCACGCGCTGTATGATGGTAGGATGATCGCGTGGTTTTGGTCAATCAAATGTGCGCGCGCAGATTGCTCAATGACAGCCTTGTTGATGACAGCGGGCGTCGCGGCAGTTGCGTCTTGCACAGCAGGCGTGCCATCCTTGGTGCCTGTCATCTCCTCGTCCTCGGGCTGTGCTGTCTCTTCGGCGGTCTCTGGCTGGGGTGCGCTGGGCGCATCGAGCGGGTTGTCGGATACCGGGGCGGACTGCGCATTAGACTCGTCCTGGGCGGTCTGCTTGCCGTTCGAATGCGCCGTGTTTGTGGGTTCGGTGTCCTCGGCCATAGAAGTGTCGCCCTCTTGCGCCTGAGTCTTTGTCTGCTCTTGCTCTTGCACGTGCTGGGCCTCGACACGCGCGTTCTCCTGCGCGATCAGGTCATCGGAAGCCTGACCAGGCGCCTGGTGGTCCTCGTTGGCAAAATTGCCCTCCATGGCGTGATTTAGGTGTTATTGCAATGTCCAATGCGGTTCGCCAGACTCCTTGTCGCAAAGCAGATAGACGGGCTCGGGCGCGTCGTAACGATCGCGTGAATGATCGCAAGCGTGTCACGAATCCGAGTAAAGTGAGACAGCAGATGTGAGTGTGGTTTGGTATGCGGTGGTGGAGAGTTGAATGGGCTTGTGTTAGTGAGTGCTTGCTTTCGTTTCGAGCTGGCGTCGCGTTGCGGGAGCGTGAGAGGAAGGAACAACGCTCGAAGTCTTCTGCCTCAGGCATCAACCACCCCCGAACCGAAGCCGCAGATTATCGAGACGCATGCTATGCGACCGTGGAGTGATCACGAGAGGGAAGCGACCACGCCCCATCTGAGCCATGCCTCGCAAATATCACGCACTGAAGGTGCCTGTACGTTGACCTTGATGATATCCTCCCAGGCGTATCCCATACTGACCGCATACGCGCGCAGAAAGCACGACAGGACTGGTCGAAATACAATCTCTACAACATCCAACGCCTCCGAACCCCTCCAGCACAGAACAAGACTTTCTTTCAACAGAAATGGGCCGCCAAAGCCCTCGCGCGTGGCTATCACAACCCCTACGTTCGTGAAGGACAATGGACGCGCATGTTCGATCGCCGACTACCCTCCGTGGTACCTATGGACTTCAAGTATCTGGCCCGTAACGATGGTAGCGAGCAAGCGACTGGCAGAGGATTGGGATTGCAGGAGCCTGAGGAGGAGCAGGTGCACACAAAGGGCCCGCAGCAAGGACGAGCGTTCGAGGGCCGCAGGAAGAGAGCGACCACGCCCTACATGCACATGGCTTTCCATCCACTGGAGCGAAGATTGGACACTGCTATTTTCAGAGCATTGTTCGCTAGCTCAAGTAAGCAGGCAAGGCAATTCGTCGTACACGGATCGGTGAAGGTCAATGGCAAGAAGGTGGGACTTTATTCGAGTATTGCAGTGAAAGGACTTGGCTGACTTGGTGCAGATGACATATCCTGGATATTTGCTAAACCCTGGCGACATGTTCTCGGTAGATCCCGAGAGAGTAATGTTCGCCACCGGCATGAAGAAGTCTGACAAGCAGATCAGCAAGCCCAAGAAGGCGGCTGAGGGCGAGGAAGGCGAAGGCGAGGAGGCACAAGAGGAAGCCACGGAGGAGTCAGAAGTCAAGGAGAGCGAGGCTGAAGTCGCAGAGGCCGACTCAGCATCGAAAGAGTTGGACGCCGCAACAACACCCGAGGAGGCAAAGAGAGCTCTGCGAGTAGTGATGAATCGCGCGAAGCGGATAACAACAGCCGCAAAGGGTGACCTTTCGGGACGTCGTCTTAAAGACCTCCGCAAGCTGTCGCATGACGTCCGCAAGACCATGGCCAAGTTCGGCAGCCGTGACAGCAAGGCAGCGCCCACTGTCGAGACGGTCGAGGAGCTCGCCAAAGTCCTCACTGAGATCACCCTCAAAATCCCCACCGAAAGCCTGCCCGCCTCCGAGGCACCCAAGAGGCCCTCAGAAGGCGAAGACGCCAATACATCTTCCAACCCACAAGCCCAGGACCCTGCAAAGACCGACAACTACCGCATACAAAAAGACGCCGAGCTCCTGCAGCAAGCTCTGCAGCGCGCTCGCGAGAACCCCGTCGACCCATCCAAGCCCTACGCCACTCCCTGGCGGCCTAGAGACTATATGAGCGCCTTCGCTTTCATCCCGCGCTACCTCGAGGTCAACCAAAATATCTGCTCCGCTGTTTACCTGCGACACCCCGTGGCGCGTCCTGGTTTGGCAGAGGTTCCTACACCCCTGAGCGCCGAGACAATGGGCCTGGCCTTCAACTGGTATCTGAGGAGGAGATAGACTTGTCCGAACGCGAGAGGTGTTTGGGGGCTTTATTATCTTGTCTCGAGGGGTTCGCGTGGAACAGCATAGTTTTGGGAACCAAAAGTGGCTGGATATCCGGAAGTTGGCTGGCTGCCATGTACCTGTACAGTGTTGTTGAGATGTAAGAGTAGAAAAAGAAATAAACTTTTAACTTTGCCTGACAACCACACAGCCGCCGGGCATGCGATTCGCGGGCCAGCCAAAAGCGAGGCTACATGTGTTCGTTCAGTGGCACAAGACGGGACTAGTTAGGTGCGTCTCTTCGTCAACACTGATTACTGCGATTCCGTAGGATTCAATTTTGAAGCAGTCTAAGTATTCTTGCTTGGACACTACATCTGGATTGGAGACACTACCGAGGTATGTATGTATGTATGCTAACTATACGGACGCCTAAATTTACTTGCAATGATCATGTCTCGAGACCTCGTTTACCTGTCCAATCATCCAGGCCATTGAGTTCGTCCGCAACAAACCCGGGCGAGAGAGAACGAGAAACACACAAAAACGCCTGACCTTTGGACCCGTAACATCACCCCCCCAAAAAACGCCATCGCTTTCTAATGAGATAAAATATGTTCGTTTAGAGAAGACGAAACCCACGAGAGACTTACTCATCCTTCAGACATGGAAAAGGGACTCGACGAAAATGTCAGACTCTCTTTCTCATCACCACCTTCCACCGGCCATGCCCTCCTCAGCGACCTTGCCGCTGACATAGCGTCTCCGACTGCCGTTGCCGTGGTCGGCGACGAACAGAGACTCGTCGGTGATATCCGCGCCGGAACGACTGATGACTCTCCCCGCTCCTCCAGCTGGTCCGTACGCCGAGTGAACCTGATGTTTCGGCGGCGAAGGCGGCAGATCGGCCCGCTGCTGGTACGATTGCCCATATCTCGAAGGCGAAGCCTGCACATCCTCATGCTGACGAATTCCACGGGTGGCGGAGGCCAGGTCGCCGTACTGTTTTCCCCTGGGAGTCCCGACGGAATGGACGTGCATGTTCTCCTGGAAGTCGGGCACGGATTGCTGGTGCAGGTGGTTTGCGGTGCGCAGGCTTGGGGCGGATTCAGAGTACACGCTTGATCCTGCGAAGTGGCTGGACTGGTTCGAGGCGTTCGTGTGCGAGCGGTTGACTGCGATGTCGTTGAGGGGTTCGCGGGTTTCCTGGCGGTTGCCGTTGATTGTGGAGGTGTCGTCGTCGTCGTGTTCGTTGATATCGTGATTGGCGTACTTCTGGTGCGAGGGCTGCTGGATGGGCTCTTGGAAGCTGTCGTGGCGCATGTCGCGTTGCATGATGTTGAGGAGTGGAGGGTCTTCGTTTGTCGGCGTGGGCGGGTTCATTCGGAGAGGCTCGGGCATGAATCGAGCGGCTGTCTGGGGAGAAAGCAGTGGAGAGAATCGAGCGGCGCGATCGGGTTCTGGAGATCCCACGGGCGATGGGCGGGAGAAGTTAGGGGTGCGGCGGCGGGCTGGTGGCGCTGGTGCTCCAAGGTCGCCATCTCTGGCCAAGTCCGGGTCGTCGTAGGTGAACCAGTTGTCTTGAAGTAGAGACTCCTTCTGCTGCGACTGCATGTGGGCATGAGTTGGGGCGTACTGCGCCTGTTGAGCCGGAGAATCACGAACAGAGACCGACGATCCAGGGCGAGGAGAGTGAGAGCGGTCGATGCTTGTGTGCGGAGGAGGCACTGGTGCTGTGGCAAGAGATCCGACGAACGAGAAGGAATCGCAATCACGCTTTTCCGGTAGTGGAGGGTGCGAACCAGGAGCTTGGGCGTACGAGTGACGAGACGACGGACGGCTTTGAACCAGGTTGTGGCATAGCTCCTGCTCCTGTGCTTGGCGGGAAAGCCGGGCAGACTGAGGGTTGTGAGGAGAGTAGTCCATGTCGGAGTTCATTCTGCTGTGGCGGAAGTCCACGGTACGGTCGGCTGCACCTTTCGAGAAGCGTTGGTCGTGGACACTAAGAGTGCTGCCGCTCATGTGTCCTGGCTTCTGCATCATGGAGACGGCAGACGCGTCCGAGTTCTTGTACTGATGTTTGCGACTGGTAAGGTTGTCCTCGAGCGGGTTCATGTCGGGCGGCATCTGCGCGATTTTTCGGAAGAGGATGGTCAAGTAGATGCCGAGTCCAAGACTGATGAGATGTAGACCGCCCACGACTGTCGGAATGATGAAGGTGGCAAAAAGTAGCGGGTCGGTGCTTGTGGTATCGTTGTTGAAGATGTTTTTCCATCTAGACTCGTTGTCGGGCATTGCGACCCAATTCTGATGGGCAAACCACGCGGTGTAGACGTAAAACGGGATCAGGCCACTGTCCATCATCATGGCGAAGATGTGGTAGCTAGCGCTCGAGGCGGGCGTGCGTGCCTTTGCAGGACGAGCCAGATGATAAACACCATATGCGGTGATACAGACATCCCACGCCGGAGGTATTCTCATGATCCAGCCTTGGGCCTTCTCGGTGTTTTTCACAAAAATGACACAGAGCAGACATCCAACGGCACCGAGGAGCTGCGCAAGTCTGAACCCGAATTGAACCCATCGAATCGCCTTGACTTTTGTCTTTGTGTTTGCCGGCATGGGTTCTCGGACTATCTGCGGCGGGACGATCATGTAACTGTCTGGGTGGCGGTTGAAGTCAACCAGCGGTCCTTCTTGCTTGGGCTTCGACACATTGCTCTCGGCAGCAGAGATCCATGATGCTCGAGTCACGGCCTTTGGATCGAAGTCGGAGTAGGGATAGGCGATTTGGCGGCGTGAGGGTGGATCGTAGAGGTATGGAGCGTCGCCGGCGCCCATTGTGTGCGGCCGAGGCGATGTAGCGATGGACGGACGAAGAGACCGATGACAAACGAACGACAGGCTGCGAAGAGACAGATGGAAGGTGAAATGTAGGATTGGCTGGCCAGGATTACCTAGCAATTCAGTCTAGAGAGAGGTGGTGGTCGATGCAATATTATTATCAACTGTTGTCTCAAACTTGACCGTTGCTACGGTAAACACACGAACGTCCCCGCATTGGGAAAGAGTTGGAGTCTTGGAGATGCACGCTATTGGATTACCCAAACTTAGTTAGACTATTTGATTGATAGATTAGCCTTATGGGGTCGCCCGATTGCCCTTGCCGACGCCTTGGCCGGCCGTTCGGAGCACAGAGGGCGGCTATGACATGACCATCTGATAATTGAATTGTTCCCGTCTCTCATTTCATCTTCACAACGCCACCACCACGGCATGCCGCCACTTCGCCCATATCTCATAAACACCTGCCGCCATATCCGAACACGGCAAGGCGGCGTCCATTATGGCCTCTCACCCTACAGCACCTCTCCCGTGCGGCGACCTATGCGCCTCGCGGTCATCGGATCAGGTCCAGCAGGATATTACTCGGCCTACCGCATCATGAAGAAAATGCCCGAGGCATACGTAGACATGTACGAGTCGCTACCCGTACCATACGGACTTGTGCGATTCGGCGTAGCGCCAGACCACCCCGAAGTAAAGGTAAGGCCAATGCGACCTGCGACGAAACCCGAGCAGGACTGATCGCTCATAGCCAGTCTAGAAAAGTTCCGAAAACCTTGACGACGTCGCCAAATGGCCAAACTTCAACTTTGTCGGAAACGTGTCGATTGGAGACGCACCGGACCACTTGCCCTTGAAGACGATCGCCGAAAACTACGATGCAGTGTTGTTCGCCTACGGTGCTTCGAAGGATAAGAAGCTAGGAATACCCGGCGAAGACCTGCACGGTGTCGTGTCTGCGAGGTCTTTTGTTGGGTGGTATAATGGACTGCCGGAGTATGAGCACCTCAACCCCGACCTCCAGTCTGGAGACACCGCCGTGATCATTGGACAAGGCAATGTGGCATTGGATGTCGCACGAGTTCTGCTGGCTCCGCTGGATGTGCTTCGCAAGACGGATATTTCGGAACAAGCGATCGAAGCTTTGAGCAAGAGTCGCGTAACAGACGTGAAGGTCATTGGGCGTCGCGGACCGCTGCAGGCACCATACACGATCAAGGAACTCAGGGAACTACTACACATGCCCGGTGTTGGCTTCGCTTCTCCTCCCGAAGGATGGGATGACCTAATCCGAATCAACCGTAAGAAGCTCCCGCGACAGCTGAAACGTATTGCCGAGCTTCTGGAGAAAGGCCCGAAAACACCCATGGAGCAGGCACAGAAAGCATGGCAGCTAGGCTTCCTACGTTCACCTGCTGAGTTTTTATCTACGGACGGCAAGAATCTCAGCGCCGTAGGTTTCGAGCGGACAGAATATGTCGCAGAACCCGAATCTGTCATCCCCAAAGACGATGGTCCTGCTTTATCAGGCCCGCCTGCCGCTATGAACGCCATTCGCGATCTCAAAGTCCGAGGCACTGGCTCGAAAGCCAAGATCGACGCTTCTCTGGCTTTCCGCTCTGTGGGCTACCAAAGTGAACCTCTCGTCGGCTTCGAAGAGCTAGGCATTCCATTTGATCGCAAACTAGGCATCGTCCCTAACGACATGCATGGCCGTGTGGTGGATCCTGAACGCGGTCCAGTAGCAGGCCTTTCAGCAGCCCACGTGCCGGGCATGTACTGCGCCGGCTGGGTGAAAAGAGGCCCGACTGGTGTGATTGCCAGCACGATGGATGACGCTTTCCATTCCGCGGACATCATCATGAAAGACTGGACCGATGAAGTCAGGTTCAGCGAATTTGGTGATGACGAGGCACGAGGTGGCTTCGAGGTGGTGAAGCGTGAGATTGAGAAGAGGGGTATTCGAAGTGTCAGTTGGGCTGACTGGGAGAAGATCGATGCTGTAGAGCGCAGTAGGGGTAAGGAGAAGGGCAAGGTGAGGGAGAAAGTTAGGAGTGTGACGGAGATGTTGAAGATTCTTGACGGTTGATTCCTGAAGCGAACCGACATGTACCATCACTCGTATACGCATATACATGTACAAACTGCAATACGTTTCGACTTATCCGGTCTGTTGATTCGGACTTGTAACACATCGGCGAGATTGTGTTCTACGTACTGAGGTTGCCCAATGCTTGCAACCAGACACCACTTTACTCACAGCAACATGGTACCTAGCCACTTCAAGATCTAGGTCAAATCCAGCTGAGTCAGCATTTCCGACCCCCTCGAGATCTCGCTATCTTCAGATCCGATGAACCTCACCGATGGAACGGCCACCAACACGCACGTCGCTACGACACTCACGCTATTGGGCCATCGAGCCTATTTCAGGCGCCCTGGCGTTCAAACTTTGCTATTACTGGACTAGACAATTTGACATCGATCCTTCGCCAAGATCGGTGTACTGTGTAGCAAAGCAAGCTGCAACTGCCAGCTGAGACGAGTCCCGCCCTGACATATTCCTCCGCAGAGATACAGTGCATTGAGAAGGTTGTCGGCACCTTTAGAAGACACGGAAGTCTTGTCGATTCTCTCATTCCACTCTTGATTTCTGGCTTGACCCTCCTACTTCCAATACCTCTCTAGTGGATCGCGACCAGGCAGCCATGCTATCCCTCCTCACCATCCTCGGATGCCTTTTGGCGATATATGTGCTCTCGTTCCCATTTAAACTTGCTCGCAACTACATCACGGCGCGAAAGATGGGCTTGCCGATCATCATAGTACCAATAGACCAGGGTCACCCACTATGGATGGCAACTTGCGTCCCTCTTCGACTAACGTTCAAAGTCAGTCCTTCTGGCTAGACTCAAGATGTCTCTCATTGCTAATGTCCACACTAGAGATACCTCCCAAAATGGATATACGAAAGACTCGACCTTTGCATCTACGGATGGGAATTCCGCCATGGACTCAGGCCTTTCCAGAAGATCGGAAAGCCTGGCAACGATAAAACTTTCTTTCTGGTGACTGCTGGACGAGCAGAAATCAGCACATGTGATCCAGAATTGGCATGGGAGATTGCTCGCCGTCCACGCGACTTTCAGCAACCGAGCAACACGGCTTTAATCATGGGCCAGTTCGGTCGGAATGTTCTTACGGACAACGGCGAGCAGTGGGCCAAGCAACGTAAAGTTGTAGCTGGCGTCATTAACGAGCGGATTTCAAAGACCGTTTTCAACGAGAGCATACGCCAGACCGAAGGGTTACTCGGTGAAGTCTACGAGAAAGCTGATGGCGCGGTTTCCGAGTCCAACCGCCTCTTCGACATGATGAAGAAGATCACAATCCATGTACTTTCAGGAGCCGGATTGGGAGCCAGCGTTACGTGGAACGGCGACGACGACGAAAAGCCACGCGAAGGCTACAAGTTGACTTACATCGGCGCTATCAAGACAGTAATCAACGGCATAGCAGGTCCAATCATCTTACCCATCTGGCTGATGAAGAACTGGCCTTGGTTCATGCCAGGACACGAATTCTTGAAAGCTCTCGCTCCCGCCATGGTCGAGTTTCCTCTTCACACAAAACACCTTCTCGAACAAGAGAAACAGCGAATAATCTCCCACGGCGGCCAAACCCAAAGTAACATCATGTCCCAGCTGCTCCAGGCCTCGGAGCAAGAGGAAAAAAGCAAAGCCCTAACCGAAGAAGAAATGCTCGGTAACCTCTTCATCTTCACAGCCGCAGGATTCGACACAACAGCCAACACGCTCTCCTACGCCCTCGTGCTGCTCTGCCGCTACCCAGAATGGCAGAATTGGATCCTGGAAGAAGTCGACAACCTCCTACCGACCTCTTCCACCGAGCCAGTAGACTACGCCGCCATCTTCCCCAAAGCAACACGCATAATGGCCGTCATGCTCGAGACCCTCCGCATCTTTGTCCCCGTAATCCACCTCGCGCGAGACGCCCAGACGCCCCAGGTCATCCAGACGTCAACGAGGACCTACAGCATCCCGGCCGACTGCAACGTCTATGTCGACAGCGTCGCGCTGCACTTGGATAAGACTCTGTGGCGAGACTTGAACAGACCTGAGGAGACTTCTTCTGAGAAGCCCTGTTCTATCGCCAACGACAACGACGCGGCCAAACTCCCCGACGAACAAACCTTCCGCCCATCCCGCTGGGTCAACCCCCCAGACTCTGCGAGCCCCCTCTTCCAACCTCCCCGCGGAGCTTACGTCCCTTGGTCTGCGGGACCACGCGTGTGTCCGGGGCAGAAGATGGCGCAGGTGGAGTTTACTGCGATCTTTCTGACGTTGTTCCGGAGGCATCGGATCGAGGTTGTGCCTTTGAATCTTGGGGATGGAAGGGAAGAGACTCGGGAGGAGGTCAATGCCCGGTTGGATGCTTTGATGCGGGATTCGATCAGTGTGCTGACGTTGCAGATGGTGGGGGTTTATGATGTTGAGGTTGGTGAGGGTGATGGGGAAAGTGGGGAGACGAAGGGATTGCCGGTCAGATTTAGTAAGAGGAGATGAGATCTTGGATCTTGTCATTTCCAGCGGTGCTAGTCGATTGGTTCGATGTGGAGTCCAGAGATACTATCTCAAAGAATTTATGAATGCCATTGAGATCGTATCTTTTGATTGTGCTCTTCTCGGTGGTACTGGACGATTGAATCGACTCAAGCTCTCGAGGTAGCACCGCAAATATTGCTGCCATCAGGTTACCTTTCTCAGCAGTGCCAGAGGTGAAATCCTTAGACACCAAATCGACACTTGCCACCGCGATACCATTTCCGAAAAAAGCCACCCTTAAGCATACCCTTCCCTCCCCGCCACCTTAACCCTCCCCGTGAATTCCGGATTGACCAAAGGATTGTGCAACTCCGCCACAGTACTCATACACGCCGCCGCCGGATCCCCAGACCCATCCAAACTGCCCAACCAATATTCATTCCCAGGAAACGCATTACCATCCCACGCATAACTCAAAATCAAAAGCTCACCGCCACCACCCTGCAACTTCTCCGCCGGATCGCGGCGGCTGAAAACGACCCGAATGTCTTTTCGCGCCGCAGTATCGCTGACTTCCTTCTGTACTTGCGCCGAGACGCCGATTATATAAGCGAACTCCACCGTTCCCACGTGCGCCAGGTCGAGGGCGTCGATTGCCTCGCCCCATGCTGAGACGTACCAGTCTCGCTGATCGGACGTGTGTTGCCAGACTCCCAGGCCTAAGCCTACGACGTACGCCCACGCTTTCTGGCCTGCTTCCGCGGCGCGCGAGTTGGCTTCTAGGAGAAATATCTCGGCTGTTATGCGGATGCGGGCTTTGTACATAAGAGTGTCGAAGTCTAGGGTCGAGTCGCGCGGGGCGCCGAAGAAAGTTTGGATCATGCCGCTGATGGCTGGGTTTTGGCTTGTTTCTTTTGCTTCGTCTGTAAAAAGAGCATTTGAGGAAGGCAGGATGTGCACGGAGTCCATGCGGTTTTCCCGCTCGAAGCGAGCACCTACCAGTCCAACGATGATGCCGCGGGGTTCGTAAGAGCCTGGTGATGTTGGACGAGCGCGATTGTTTCTACTGCCAGTATTGATGAAGTAAGAAGGGCCACTGACACCGAGGAGTGAGGAGAGCATAATCTCATCGTAGCTGAGATAGCTTTCTAAGGTGAGGTGCGAGTTGAGGTGCTGCAAAGCGGTACCATTGCGGTCCCATTCTTGGTCGGCGTCGGAATCCAATATCGTGCCGTTGCGAAGGAGGGTGAGGTCGTTGGAGTTTAGGAAAGATAGTGGCCGGGCGTTGATGAAGCGTGCTGCGAGTTGTTGCCAGGAGAAGTCGGCGTAGAGGTTTCGTTCGTGAATGGAGCCTTTGACACGTTTGTGGGCGAGGAATGAGGACAGTAAGGCTGGGTAGCGGGGATGGACGAGAATGTGTGTTGCTTTTGCATCAGCTTCAACGGTGGCGGTTGCGAAGTTGAAGATACTGTTGGTTGTTGTTGGAGGTTTGATGACCAGGCTGTCCAGGTGTAAGAATGGAGGGGCGTCTTTGGCAGTGGACATGATGCGGAATTAGGTTAGTCGATACAATGGGCGAGAGACGTTCTCAAACGGTGAGATTGATCCAAGGACGCAGTCCTTTTTATTATTGAGTCGCCGTGTTACGTTGCCTAGAATACTGTGGAGTCATTCAGCCTCACGCGCTGTTGCCTTGGGTATGAGGTACATGGATGTCAAAATTTCTGGTTGGTATATGTATCTCGTTGGTTTGAGTGAATTACTCCCATGACAATGTGTATTTTCGTAGGCCTATCAATTTTGTTCAGTCGAATGATGATTGTCAAATTGTTGTCGTGAAGATGGAAGTGAAGTTGAGTAGACTGAGATCCGGACCTCACCTCACCTCAAGGAAAGCGTTTGCTTCTCCACGACTCCAGAATTTAGAGTTTCGGCTAGTGACGACACTAAGAAAGGGCCCACACTGTCGTGCGAGCAAGCCGAGCGTCTCTATCAGTTTTTCATCCATCATCTACTCTACCATATCAAACACCCCGCGCGTGTGACGACCTGGGAAACACCCTCCGTAATCGCCTCCGACAATCCCTAATGATATATCCACACCGTCCAATACCCCTCGCCCTCAATCGTCTCCCCTAAACATGGTCTCCCTCGCCGCCGCCGCTCCACCCGGCGCCATGGGACCGCCGCCTACGCCCAAATCCATGCCTCCAAGACCCACCATGGGCCTCAAACGCGACAGCTCATATCTCGACACCGACGATGAAGCCGGTCTATCCCATACTGCCAAGAGACTGAAAGTTGCCTTTAGTCCCAATGTCGACATCAAAATCCTGGACGATAGCTGGAACGAGAAGAGCTTCGAGCTCGTCAAAGAGGAGGTCCGCGTTGGTATCGAGAGACATGCCGACATGAAGCACGATGTTCAGTACACCAAGCTTGTAGCACTACTCGGTCAGGACGCCTTCGACAGTGACGCTGCAAGCGGAAAGCTATTGAGAAAGTACCTTCTGGCTCTGGAAGCACGCGTCAACTCTCTCGGCGAATGCGGGAAACTCGTCATTGCAGCGTTAGACATGACATGGCTCGGCCGTGACGAAGTCTTCGTCGGCCTCTACGTACGCTTCTTGGTATCCCTCGCCAGTGCTCAAAGCAAATACATCCCCGCCATCCTGGAAAGACTGGTGTCACAATTCGCCAAGCTTCCCGCCTCATTAGGTCGGCTGCCAAATGAGGAAGGCGTGTCAAGGCCGCAGATGTTTGTGCGTCTGCATCTCGCTGTCAAGACTCTGCTGAGACAGGTCCCGTCGGCGAGTGGTGTCTTGGCCAAGACATTGAAGGCGGACTTCCCAAACGACCTCGCCACGACCAGATCATACATTCAGTACCAAAAGCAAATACTCAGACTGGCCGAGTACGCAAAAGAGTTGAAGTCGGAAGTCCTCGCATTGATCATGCAAAGACTTGTTGGCGTCGATGTTCAAATTCAACAAGACTTGGAGGATCTCGCGGAAGAGTCGGAAGAGCGTTTACTCCAACGGCCCAGCTCGAAGGACGGTGACAATGATATCGACGACTCCGACGACAGCGACTCCGACTCGTCTTCGGAAGAGACTTCCACTGAAGACGAGCAGCGCTTGAAAGAGCTGAGATTGAAGGTCGCGAAAATGGACGGCACTCTGGATTTGTTGTTCGAGTATTATGCACCTCTTGTCCAGGACGGCTCCGATCCGGAGTACAACGAAGCCTACCAGCAGATGTTGTCACACTTTACCACATTCATCCTTCCCAACAGAACAAGACATGCTCAGTTTCTGCTGTTTCATTTTGCTCAGACATCCGAGGAGCACACCACATTATTCACACGCCGGTGCGGCGAGCTGGCCTTTGTTAATGGCATGCCGGCGCAGCGCATCACAGCCATTGCATATCTGGCAAGCTTCATCGCTCGAGCATCACATATCTCCAGTCATTCTGTGCGTGACGTCGTTTCCGCACTCAGCGAATATCTCGACGCCATTCGCAAACGCGCCGAACCGGACTGCCGCGGCCCAGATAGGCGCTCGTACGCCATCTATTATGCCGTCGCCCAAGCTCTTCTCTACATCTTCTGCTTCAGGTGGCGTGATCTTGTCACCGGTTCCGCCAACCCGGAGCTCGATAGCGGCGACTACAACGCAGACGACATCCTCGCCGAGCACCGCGATCTCGCCTGGCTCCCTGGTCTAAAAGAGACTCTGTCCCGCAACATATTTTCTCGCCTCAATCCGCTCAAAGTCTGCTCGCCTGCCATTGTTGCCGAGTTTGCAAACATCGCCCGCCACGTTCGTCTTGTCGAGGTGCTGTCTCTACTCGAAAGCAACAAGCGCCTCCGGCTAGGACAGACTTCCGGCTATTTCGGCACTGGCGGACGCCATTCTATTGATATTGGACGCCGAGAAACCGCATGGGACCGCAAGACTGGCGAGGCTCATCATCAACTCGAGGCATACTTTCCCTTTGACCCCTACCACCTGCCAAAGAGCAAGAGATGGGTGGAGGGCGACTACAACGAATGGCAGCTGCCCAGAGGAATGAGAGACGACGAAGAAGAAGCATACAGTGACGATGATAGCGAAGATGACAGCGACAGCGACGACGACAGCGACGCCTCTGTGTTGGAGCACATCGAGGCAAACGCCGCATTCGTTGACGATGCTTCGACGAGCAGCTAGGTGCGCTCTACGTTGTCGACCATTCCGGGAGTTTTTCGTCACTTGTTTTTCGTTCTAGCGATTGCTCAGGAATTGTCCAGCGCAAGCTTCTCGCTCTTTCTGTTTTCCTTCATAATTGACTTTTATCGTATCGGTTAGCGAGGCGCTGTTTTGGGTTTGGCAAAAAGAAAAGACTACATGGGTATTGGCGTTTGATGAATGTACAGCGCATGAGCGATTCATTGATTGGTTGAGCGAAAAATTGCTGTAGTATACCCAAAGGTAGCAAGCTGGCTGGCTGGAAATAGTTGGAAGTATTCAACGTCTTCGCTTGGAATGATTGTGTTTGTGTTGAATGTGCTCCTTTCTTTCATTGTCAGGTGTTGCTGATCAAAACTCGGCTTCACGCCATTCGTGCTAAAGTCTGTCGACACGCACACCGCGGTGGCGTATGCGACTTCCTTGTGTCGAGACCATGACTATGCCAGCGAGATGCCGACAGAAACCAAAGGCTAGGACATAACATCTCACTGAGTCAGGCCTATGTATGCTGTGGTATCAGAAGCTTCAGCATATCATGAACATGTTGGTACCAATTAGATACTCTACCTCTGCACATTCAACAAACCTTGGCATTTACGGAGGCATGAAGTTCACACTTTGCCGCACGACGTCCATCACCTCACCTCTTCACGAGCAAGACAACGACACCACCAACCATGTCTTCCCTCCTACGCTCATCCATGGACGCTCCACCGCCACGGCCTCGACCACAACCAGTTTCAGACTCGGACGAAAGCTCATCGGACTCGAGTGCAGCCAGCGTCGACACGGTCCGAGGAGTGCAACCAGGGCCCGACCACTGGACAAACTATTTCGACCAGGAACTGCACTTTGAAAAGGAGCTCGATGAAAATACCACCGCACACTACCACGCCTACATCACCCCACCTTCAAACCCGGCCAAAGACCCTCTCTTCGTCTGTCACCACGGCGCTGGCTCTTCAGCCCTGTCCTTCGCCCTGTTCGCCCGCCAAATACGCGCTCTCCTCCCCAACGCAGGAGTGCTTTCCCTTTCCGCTCGTGGCCACGGCTCCTCCATCATTGTAAAAACGCCTAAACCTCACGAAGCGCCCGCAGACTACTCCCTCGAAACTCTAACAAACGACGCCCTCGCCACCCTCCTCGCCACCCAATCCCACTTCTCATGGCCCAAACTCCCACCTCTGGTCTTAATCGGCCACTCTCTCGGCGGCGCAGTAGTAACAAACCTCGCGACCCTCCACGGCTCCCTCCTAGCGCCGACACTCATCGGCTACGCCGTTCTTGACGTCGTCGAAGGCTCCGCGCTCGAAGCCCTCGCTCACATGAAAACATACCTCGCCCAGCGGCCCTCACTTTTCGACTCACCTGCAGCCGCCATAGACTGGCACATCCGCACTCGCACGCTACGGAACGCCGCCAGCGCTCGCGTCTCAGTCCCAAGTTTGCTCTTGCCCGCTCCTGCGCCTTCGAGCCGCTATACCTGGCGCACGAACTTGGGAGCCACATCTCCTTGGTGGGAGTCGTGGTTTTCGGGGATGAGCGCTCGTTTCTTGGGAGGCAGGGGCGCGAAGCTGCTTGTTCTGGCGGGCGCGGACAGGTTGGATAGAGAGTTGATGATTGGGCAAATGCAGGGCAAGTTCCAGCTGGAAGTTGTTCCTGACGCTGGGCATTTCTTGCAAGAGGATGTCCCAGAGAGGCTGGCGGGGATTGCAGTAGAGTTCTATAAGAGGAACGACCGTGGGTCTTTGGTGCTGCCTATGAAAGTATCGGAGATGCTTGCTAAGGGGATGAAAGTTTGATGGAGTAATGCGACATTAGAGATGAGGGATGACGGTAATTATATTCTCTGAGAGAAATCATGATCACCATAAAATAAACAAAGTCAAAGCCAGAACCATTCCCAATCTCTTCAAGCATCATCACAAGCAATGCAAGAACGCCGCCATCAGAAAGCACCAGCCCACAAATAGAGCATCAAACAACCAAATCAGACCCGGGATTCAACTTCAAGGCCACATCCCTCTAGGTATCCTCCCCTCATGCCACCCATCCCTCCCGACAACCCGACTAACGCCATCGTCCCAACAAATCCCCACGTCGCTATGCTGCACTCTCAGCGGATCCATAACCACCCTCGCCCCATCGCTCAACCTCTGCGCCCTAGCCATCACCACCCCAAAACTAAACGAGCTCTTCACAAAACCGGCGAAAACGCTGCTGCGTTGCAGAACCTCATAATCAACAAGCGCTTGCTGGTCCCACGTCAAAGCGTCCAGTTCCTCGAGAGCGGATTGCGAGAGGAGGGAGAGCTTGGAAGTCACTGCCAAGGGTGGGTTGTGTGCGGCGGCTTTGGAAGTGAAGCGTTCGAGTTCGCTCGCGTTTCCGGACGCGACGTACATGAGGCGCAAGTTATGGGATAGGGCGTGGGCGATGTAGGCGTCTGTTTGCGAGGAGTAGTTGGAGTTGAGAGAAGTGGCGCTGTTCCAGCCGGCTGCTAGGGCGTCGGCTTCGGTTCGCAGGTGAGAGCCGTGGAAGGCTCTTTGGGGGATTGCGGAGCGAGGGTCCAAGGGAATGCTTGGGTTGGCGAGGGCGAGATTCTGGACTGTGAGGGCTGCGAGGCGGCGGATGGAGGGGTTAGGGCGTAGGATTTGAGGGAAGGAGCGGCGGAAGGAGGGTGGGAGGGAGCGTGTGTCGATTTCCCAAAGAGTGCGTTCGAGGTTTACCAAGGTGAGGGATGAGGAGTCCGAGGGGGTGTAAGAGGGTTTCTTGGAGGTAAGCCAGGCATCTAGGTGGGCGAGATAGGCTTTGCGGGTGTTCTTTGGATCAGCGTCGAGGCGGCGGCTGGGCGGGAGATAGTTGCCTGGTAGTGCTTCGTCGAGGGACTGGTCTGGCTCAGGCTTGTAGATTGTCATCTGCGGACAGGCTTGAGACATGGCGGAGAGGAACCAAGCTTCGTCGAAAAAGTGGTCGAAGGGCGCACGGCTGGCCCATATGTTGGTGATGTCTGTCTGACTACGACTGGCCATTCCAGGGAGCATGATCGAAGCGCCTGCTTCGATGGCGAAGAACAGGAAGTCGAGCATGTTGCCTCTGATGTTACCGTATCCGCCGTTTGCATTTTCAAGGTTGAACACCAAGTTAGGCCGCCATTCGGTGGTGTTGCAATATGCTTCGACAGCGGATGGGTTGAAGCCCTCGACAAGATGTACGTCAAGCCAGTCGGCAACGAAGTCGGTCGAAGGTGGACGAGTAGCACGACTCGAAGGCGCGTGTGCGGTGTGATATTGCCATGATACGTAGTAAAGAGGTATCAGGATTGTGAGGGAGATCACTCCGTACACCGACGGATGTTGCTTCTGGATAGATGTAGGCAATTGCATGATGTCGACATCTTTGATGGTGCTGCTGCTGCTGAACATTGGGAATCGTCGAAGTGGCCAGAACTCGAGCACATCCCTTGCTTCACGTCTTGACATTCCAACCTCGGCTCACGCCAGAGTCGTATGCATCATCCCTACACGGTGGTATCAGTGACTTGCGTGTATCGAAAGAATCTTTTCACCAGTGAGATATTGACAAATCCTACAAGACAGATCTTAACATCTCAGTGGATCAGACATGCGTGAGCGGTGTTATCATTAGCTTTAGCGTGTCATGAACATGTTGTTACCGGTGAGACTGTCTATTTAACAGGCCTCAGCATATACGGAGGCCCAACAACTGAAACCACTTGTATTCCCACTTCTCCGCAATCAGTTGGGCCCTTGATGGCCTAGCGGGCTTCTCTTTACTTGCCGCGTGGTCGATGCACCAGGCGTGATACTGACAGAGCTAGGAGGCGGAGGGTTCGAAGGCTCCACCGCTAAACTCGAGTCGGTATCAACGTCCATCGACAACCGATGCTGATCGTTGTTCCTAGGAAGTTGATCACTTCCGTATTTCTTTTGCATGTTCTCCGAGGTCAGAGAATGGCTCATCTGATCGGCACCGTCCTTGTCGATTGCAACAGAGCTTTCCACACGACCAAGGTGGGTTCTCGGATGGTCAGCCGACTGGATGAGCATGTCGTCACGAAGAGACATGGCTTTCTCTTCGGCGGTCTGTTTGCGCATGGCCACAGTGTCAGCCGTCTCGGAGGAACGCTCTAAGGCGTTGCGCTGGGTATATTCCAAACGATCCAGCTCACTGATTAAGTGATCTTGTGGAGACTCGACAGAACTTGTGTTGGTCTCGAAGCTCGCAGGCGCGCGAGAGGTGCTAGGCCTGAGCAACTTGCTGCTGTCTTTCAAGAATTCCTCTCGCATACGTCGTCCTTCGATAGCCCACTTGACCAACATCCTTTCAAGATTGGGCTTCTTGACTGGTTTTGAGAGGTAATCGTTCATGCCTTGTTTGTTAGCATGAGGCTCATCGTTCTGCAAGACTGGAAATGAGGCGGAATTCTTACCAGACATTTGACATTTTTCGCGATCACCTTGGATGGCTGAAGCTGTCATGGCAACAATGGGCGTGCCTTGAATTCTTGGGTTGGTCGCAAACTCCCTCGCATTACGTATGCGGTGAGTGGCGTTGTATCCATCGAGCTTTTTTCGCATAAAAGTTAGTGAAGTGACCCTCAAAATGTTCGCAGAAGGCGATGAAAATTTCCAACTTCACGCTGCCGAGCAGAGAATCGCTAGAGAGCAACTGCTGGGAGTTGTGTTGGGTGAGATAGGGAGAGCGAAACGTACTACGGGCATCTGTAACGTGGCGTTAGCAATGTAATTCGATCAAGGGAGGTTCGTTGTGAAAAATGAAGATCTGTAGCTTGACGCCGCAGAGCAGAACTTGGCTACTAAGGTGATGATGGGAAATACGTTGCGTTTGTGTGTGTGTGTGTGAGAGAGAGAGAGAGAGAGAGAGATAGAGGGCGGAGCATACTGTAAAAGAATTAGTAAACATCTCATATAAGTTCAATACCGGCCAGGAATTCTTACCCTGTACATCCATCAGAATGACATCAGGCGGTGGTTGGTCCTGAGATGGGCTCCTCAGGTAATCAAGAGCCTCTTGACCATTCCAGACCGCCTTGACAGGGAAGCCCAGCTTCTTAATCGTCTTGAGAGCGATTTGCTGATTGATGGGATTGTCCTCGACAACCAGCACGTTGATCGTCTTTCGCTCGGCAGCAGTCAAGTCGGTGGCGACATGCTCTGCTGAGAGAGACAGTCCCGAAGAACCGATGACCGATGGATCGCCATTGGGTAGCGTTTTTCGAACATGTGTAGGTGTGTAAGTGCCGCTTTCCGACGAAGTTCTGGAGACAGACAAGTCAGATGCTAGCCTATCTGGGATTGCATCTAAGCCGACGAGCGGTGGTCCGCCACCGCCACTCTGGTACGGGGCTTTGTGGAAGGGAATGGTGAAGGATGCTTTGGTGCCAACACCGAGGACCGACTCCAGAGCAATTCTGCCATGCATCAACTCGACCAAGTTTTTGCTGATGGTGAGGCCTAGGCCAGTGCCTCCGAAGCGTCGGGCAGTCGAGCTGTCAGCCTGTGAGAAGGGCTTAAACAGCCTGCGACGCACTTCCTCTTCGATGCCTATGCCAGTGTCTTGTACGGTGAAAGTGACTTCCAGCATCTCGTTGGTCTCTTTTTCCACTCTCATGCTGATAGTGACCGAACCCTCCGAGGTAAACTTGATGCTATTGGTGAGGAGGTTGGTGATGACTTGTCTCAAGCGTCCAGGATCACCCATCACCTTCCAGTTTTTGATCTCCGGTATATCGTCAATGTAGGTGAGGCCCTTCCTTTCCGCAGCGAAAGAAAGCATTCGGTTGACATCGTTGATTACAACTGACAAATCGAACTGAACCTCTTCGATATCCAAGCGACCGCTTTCCACCTTTGAGAAGTCGAGGATGTCGTTGATCACGGTCAGAAGACCGTTCGCACTTCTTTGGATGTTCTCTGCACAGTCGCGTTGATCTTTTGTGAGTATGCCGATGTCGTCATCAAGAAGAAGGTCCGACATGCCTGCTCAAGTCAGTAATGTTCCAATGCGGCCATTGATAGAGGAACAAAGTTTGGAAAAAAGACATACCGATTACACCAGCGATAGGTGTCCGAATCTCGTGGCTCATGTTTGCGAGGAATTGTGACTTCATTCGACTGGCTTCTTTCTTGGGGAATGTCAGCTGGATTTCCAACGATAAGAGGAATTGGGACGGGGGAATCAATTTCACTTACAGCAGCAACGCTTTGCGCCAGTAGATTGGCGTTTTCTTGGTTGCGTCGCTCTAGGTCTCGCTGAGCCCTTTTCTGATCGGTCACGTCCATTGAGACTCCAACCACACCGTCGATGAATTCCTCTCCCGCGACACCTCCTGCGCGGTTCTGTCGCATGAGCGGCGTTAAACGTGTTCGGAACCACCGACCCGTTGAGGTGACCTCCACTTCGATCGTTTCGTCCTTGACCTTGCCTGTGAGAATGCCTTCGAGAGGTTTGCGGTACCTCTGTAGTTCATTATCTCGACCTTGTTCCCTGAAAATGTCCCATATGCTGATGCCAAGGAAGTCCTGCTTCTCTCGCTGGATCTGATGTGGGCCCGCCTCGTACATATGCTGACCTTCGAAGAGGCTGAGATTGCGGTCCATGTCCACAGCCCACAACGTGATGCGGGCGTGTTCAATCACACGTCCGAGTTGCGCGCGCGTTTGTCTGGCCTCTTCACGTGTGAGGACGAGGTCATGAATGTCTGTACATGTGCCGAACCATTTCAGGATCGTGCCATGTGCATCTCTCATTGGCACAGCTCGTCCCAGCATCCAGCGATACTCGCCTGTAGTACTGCGGGCGCGGTATTCGGTGAGATACTCATCTCCAGTGGCAAGACTGTGGGCAAACTTCGGCGCAGCTACCTTCAGGTCATCCGGGTGAAACCCTTTCATCCAGCCATCGCCTCTGCTATCCTCTACGGAGAGGCCAGTGTAATCGTACCAGCGTTGGGAGTAGTAGTCATGCTCGCCGGCTGGTGTGGTGCGCCAGATCATTTGCGGGATCATGTTCGTGATGTCTTCGAACTGCCTCTCATTGCGCTCCTTCTGCTCATTGATGGTGTTCTGGAACGAAGTGACATCATGGAAGACGACGAGACCTCCGATAAACACTCCCTTGTCATCGAGCATTGGCTCTCCCGCGACATCGAACAGTAGCTGCGAGCCATCCTTGGCAGAATACATGCCGACTCTGTAGGCGTCGAACCTCTTTTGCTCTCGCATCAGGCGCAGGATAGGAATGTCGTCCAAGGGGATTCGTTCGATGAAATCTTCGCGATACAACGCATAACGAGAAAGAAAGTCTAGTGCCGATTCGTTGGCATCCAAAACAGCGTTCGCATCCGTCACATGAGGGTAGATAAGCCTTATGGCGGCTGTATTTGGAACACCAAAGGAGCTATCTCTCCAAAGCGCTGCGTCCTCGTTAGCATTTACCATGATGTGAAAGACCTCTCACCGACTCGCTTCCCAATAGTATGCTCTACCGTCGCTGGTACACACGCATAATAAAGTGTAGACGCTCGAAGCACGATGACCGAGTATTGAGAGAGAGTAGTGTACTTACCATATGCTGGGAAACTCATGCTGTTCAAAATAGCGTCTTTCAAGCGATTGCTCTTCGTGAAAATCGACGGTTTAGCCGCGGCTGTAGACTTGTCGGGCGGGCCTCGAGGAGGAAATGTGATGGGCGAAGGCATGTTGGGTGTGCCAGCAGGAGAGGACCTGCTGCGATTCCCTCTACCATGAGGATCTGACATGCTGGATTCGGAGGCTGAGCTCACGGTGGATGGGAATCCCGAATTCATCGGCGCGTTACGGCGTGACACAAGTCGACTCGTCGTCTTGGAGAGCTCTGTCGTGCTGCCAGAGCGGCTTCCGGTACCTGAATATGAGCTACTTTTGCTCACTTCAACTTCGGCTGCGGCAGTGAAGGTAAGAGTGAAGTATTGTTCGTCCTCAGTGGCCCATACAGATATGATCATCTTTGACTGCATGTGTGCATCTGCGTGTAACAGCTGATCGGAGACCATATCCGATGGCGGTTTGGGAAGGCCTGTAAGCGGATCGCGGATAGTAGAGAAGACAATGTCCACAGCAGCATCATGCACCTCCGTGGTCTTCTTGGGAGCTCCTGATTGACTGTGTTTTGACGAAGCGACCGAGGTTGATCTCTTGCGTGTGTCCATGGGTGTGATTGAGGCGTCGTCCTCTTTTTCTTGTGCGACGTCTCCACAGTGTTTCCTATATGCTTTTTGCGCCTTTGCTGCATCATCGACCACATTTTGCAGTATATCCTCCCACGAGACGAAAACAGCGTTTCCTCCTTGCAACAGATCAATTCCGAGTTCTCCAAGCGTCTTTCCTTGTAAGATATCCGCGGTACTCTCGGCGTCCAGCTCATCTGGCGGCGGCGCATCCTTGTTTCCCTCTTCTTCTTCCGCCTCGTCAAGATCTATGCCCAGAAGCCTGCCAACAGCTTCATTGGCGAGGACAATATGCTTGGTCGAGGAAAGGACCATGATTGGCATAGGTAGGTACTGCAGTGCAGTGAACGCCAGGCCAGCTTGAGTCTGCGGTGGTGGCATGCGAATCGAAAGCGAGGCCCGCCGTCTTCGTTGTGTGCTGTCCATCCCCTCCTCTATGGAACCATCTATACTCCCATCGGATGTGAAGTAGTCGACGGCCTCGCCAGTAGGGCGGCGATCGTCGGCACGCGTATTGTCGCTAAGGTGGGACTCATATCGCACACCTTGGGTCTCGAAGGAGACGTGCGGTTTAGACATGGGTTGCTTTGGTGTAGGATCGCGAGCCCTCTCAATGGCACAGATCGGCCTCGTGGATTACGGCGCAGGCAGCATGCGTGTGACCAGTCGCTGTGCCGGCATGCGATTTGGCGCGAGTCGACAGGAAAGCAGCAGACTGGGGTCTACCGAGCGTGGTGATGAGGGCGCAAACGGGCGCAGAAGATGGATGTACCGTAGCCGGTAGAGGCTACAAGACGCGCGTACAGAGTGTTGTATCAGTGTATTCCGGAGTGCAGTACTGCCGAAGAGGAATTGTTGAAGACAGGAAAGACTACTGCGGGCACTGTCCGTAGTCAGTAGCAGAGCCGACGGGCCAGGCCATCCGAACTCGCAATTAAGGTTCCATGCTAGAAACGCCTTTGGTCAACAAGAATCGCAATGACGTCGTTTTGTGGGTATCTCAAAGATTGTAAGTGAACATTGGTCGAGTACAAAAACTGAGTGTTGTGCGGAGAGTCTTCCAACGATCCATATGCACACTTCTTGCCCTCGTTACCCCGACAAACTCGAGCCCTATTCCATGCAGCCATACCATGTCGTCGCGAATCAGTTGGGCGTCGATCATCGTGCCTCTCCACAGCACGCTGCCGGCCCGCCCCGTCTTCTAGAATCCCTCCGCAGGACCCGAGAATCGGCACTAGACCGGGCGAGACCGAGAAGACTTGAGACGAAACACGGAACTGCCCATACATTGAAGACATCACAACAACATCAACCATGGTTTCCTTCCGCGTGGAAGCCCTCGCTTACCCCGGCGTGGTAGCTCTCGTCTCCTTCCTCGCCTTCACCTCGCAATGGCTATTCATTCACATCCAACCCGGTCCCCTTCGAAAAGGAGAAACCTATATCTTCAACACACTGGTGGCAGCACTCCTCGTCTGCTATACCCGTACCTGTTATACGGACCCTGGAAGAATCCCTCACGATTGGCACGAGGACATCAAGACCAAAGATGACTGCGCACGCCTGGCAGCAGAGGTTTCCTCGAGACAGCGGTACTGTAGGAAATGTGAAATGCCCAAACCGCCTCGTGCTCATCACTGCAAGACCTGCAAACGGTAGGTCTAGGAGAGACTGGAGAGTCTTCAGCAGATCAATATCTGACAAGATGTCAGATGTGTCATGAAAATGGACCATCATTGCGTTTGGACAGGTAGGTTCCATGGCCAAGTATTATTTCAGCGAGAACGGTAGGTAACACCTTTCAGCGAACTGCATTTCTCACATCACCCTGCCACATTTTCTGCGATTTCTATCTTACGCCGTCGCCGCCATGACATACCTTCAGTACTTCCTGTTCGTTCGCTGCGCTGTTCTTTGGCAGAACCGCAACCTTCCAAGTGTGAGTGAGCCTCTCTACTGTCCACTGTGTGATACTCACATCATATCAGTACCTAGGTCCGAGTGCACTGCAACTATCTCATCTGTTTGTGCTTGTCGTCGTCAACTCGCTTGTATTGTTCGGATTGATCTTACTACTCGGTCGTTCAATTTGGGGCCTCGCTCTCAACATGACCACAATCGAGAGCTGGGAAGTCGAACGCCACCACGCTCTACTCCGCCGCGCACGTGTTCTCGGTGGCCAACTGGATGGTCCTGACGGTACCAAGGTTCGTATCGAACACCAAGAATTCCCTTGGGATGTCGGCATCTGGTCCAATTTCCGCCAGGCAATGGGTACATGGAATCTTTTTGCTTGGGGTTGGCCGTTCGCCAGCAGCCCATCTGTTGAGAGTGGTTTGGTGTATGAACATAATGAGATTGATGGTGAGCCATTTCGGACTATCTTGATGACCATGTTACTAATACCACCCTACAGACCCGTCCAAGCCATGGCCACCACCTGATCCAGATAGGGTATACAGGGCTCCGCGCGCACCTCTATCCGGCGATGGCTTCACCCAATCAATGGACATTGATGAATTCCGCAAACGACAAGAAGCCGATCTCCAACGTCGCCAGAACAATGATCAAGTCGTACGCAGGAGACCCTTCCACGAACGCTATGCTCATCTCGCCCAACCAAACCAGAAAGAAGACTACTACGACCACGACGACGATGATGCTATAACATCTGGCAGTGAGGCAGACGAGGAGATTCAATCTCCTGAAGCTGTAGGCCAGCATTTGGCAGCCGACGAAGGCGAAGAAGCGTGAGTCTGAACGAGAAATGACTTTGAGAGCCATTCAACTAACCAGCCATGCAGATGGCGAAACAAAGAAGGCGAACGCCTGGCGGACTTCGGCCTCGATGAAGATGCCGAGTTCTACGATGAAGACAATCTGCCTCTGTCGGAAATAATGCGCAGACGTCAGGCACACCAATGAGGTAGGCGAGGTAGGTAGGGTGGCCGAGATGCGGAGACGAGCTGCGTCCGGCATCGGATGATCGGCTATCGAACATGCACATCTATCCGACAGCGCTCGAGGGAATATATATACGACAAGTTAAGTTAGACATATTATCGCACTGTTAGTCTCAGGAATTGGGGAATCTACGAGACGTCTGTTTGTCTCTATATTTGCTGGAGAATCGAAATATCATACGCCTCACTTCTGGTTCCCCAAAAGCCATTCACTCATCACCAATAGCCAACAATCCTGTCCAAACCAAATCACAAAAGCGATCAACACCAAATCAGAAACAATGACCTCCACAGAAAAGCCTGACCACTGGTCTGCCACCAAATACGCCGCCGCCGCAAACTTCGTCCCCCTCCTAACCACAAAAGTCCTCCAATACCTCGATCCCCAACCCAGCGACAAAATCCTAGACATAGGCTGCGGCGACGGCCAACTGACGCAGACCATTGCCTCCAAAATCTCCTCCCCAGATGGCGGCCACATCCTAGGTCTCGACGCCTCCGCCTCCTTCATCCAAACCGCCCGCGCCCAGAATACATACCCGAACACTTGCAGCTACGAACTGCAAGACTGCACAGACTTGTCCAGCGCATCATCTTTGAACGAGAAGAACGAGTCCTTTGACAAGATCTTTAGCAACGCAGCTCTCCACTGGATCCTCCGCGCCCCATCCACCCGCAAACCCCTCTTCCGACAGTTCCACTCGCTCCTGAAGCAAGACGGGAGCCTAGTCTTCGAAATGGGCGGCGCAGGCAACGTGGCCGAATTCCACACAGCTTTCACCGCCGCCTTGACTACCCATGGCGGACTTAATCTGGAAGCAGCCCGAGCCGCGAGTCCTTGGTTCTTTCCCAGTGAGGTGTGGATGAGGGGAGTGTTGGAGGAGGCTGGGTTCGAGGTTCCGGTTTGCGAGATGGAGTATAGACCTACGCGGGTTACGGATGATGGGGGGTTAGAGGCCTGGGTAAGGTTGATGGGAGCGGCGTTTCTGGACGCGGTTGAGGGGGAGGAGAGGAAGGAGAATGTGGTGAGGGCGGTTTGTGAGTGGGTTGAGGGTTCGGTTTATAGGGAGGAGGGAGATGGGAGCAGATGGATTGGGTATGTGCGGTTGAGAGCCGTGGGTAGGAAGAGGTAAAGGTTGGTCATGTCGGGAGCTTTTACGTTTTGTGAATGCTCCTCGATGGCTACGATACATTTGATCTCTGCTTTCAATATTCAATGTTCAGTCCTTTTTGTACACAAGATATGTTTGATTTATCGCAAACAACAAGAAAAACGCAACGCCTTTTGGAAATTCCCCTCTCAAATTCTCTATTCGTCATCCTCGTCTTCATCCTCGTCCTCGTCCATACCTTCAGCAGCATCGACCTCGAAAGTGGGAGCCTGATCGACTCCAACGTAGTCCGCGCTCATCAGGAACAATGTAAGCGAATGCTTGCCCGGGGTAGGAACGACGAGCTCCAACTTCGTCCTGAGCGCCCTTGCAATCGTGACTCGCTTGATAGCCAGCAGCGACTTGGTGCTCTCCTCGCCCACAACCAGCCACCAGTTTTCTGTCTTCTCAGCAGGGTAGAAGGGCGCGTGAACGGTAAGGTTCGGCTCCTCATCCTCTTCGATCTCACGCTCGACCGAGACGTTGAGAATGCTAGGAGCGCCTGAAACGACGTTGTCCGGGTCCTCGAGCTCGAAGTTGAGCTCAACGTTCGGGTAGCGCTCGTTGGTGAAGCGTGCGGCGTCCGCGAGCTGCCCGTTGCTGAGGCCCATGGCTTGCACGAGTTTGCCATAGTTGGGGTTTTCGCTCGGGTCCATGGCCTCCATGAACTCGAAGACGTCGTTGACGCCAGCCGTGTTGCAGGCCTCGACAACTTCGGGCTCAAAGTGGGGGATTTGCTTGAGCGGCGAGTCGCGGTCCCACATGGCTTGCACCACCATTTGGCTCATCTCCATGGCGCTCATGGCGTTGAGATGACCCTCGGAGGAGAGGACATCGACCGATGCGCTGAGAAGGCTCAGGACCTTGCGGAGAACAAGCTCTTGATCCTTGGCAAGATCAGTGGGCAGCTGCATGCGAGAGAAGTGGGCTTGCAGTAGGATGAAGGCCTTGAAGTGAGGAGATTCGAAGTTGACTTCTCCCAGCTTGACGGGCACGCGGTCGTAGATGCGTTGCAGAGTGTGTTCCTCATGTCTGCGAATCTGGATGTCTTCGAACTCGGTGGCAGCGGTGACAATCTCAAGAATGCCCTTCAGCTTGGTGTTGCGTTTGAGCGAAAGCAACAGGGTCTGCATGGTGATGAACGAGATGTTGTAGTATGCCGCAATCATAGCAGCGTTCATAGGCTCCACTGTGTCTTCGTCCTCGTCAAGCTCAATCAGCTTGGCATCTGAAAGCTCCTTCAGCGTTGACTCAACAAGCTCGGACAAGTACGCGCTGAGTGCGTCGTGGCTGGTGTCCTGCAGTCCATAGAAACTGGGGTTCGCCAGTAGTCTCCTGTAGAAATATGTGTAGGTCGACCAGTCAACGGCATCCTGGGTGGACTCGATCGTCTTGGTGCTGATTTCCGTGACGAACGCATCGTGGAAGAAGGTTTGCAGTTGACTCTCGATAGGGAGTGCTTCCTTCAAGAACTTGCTGTAGTAGTCACGCTTGACAGCGGGACACATCAAGACACCACGACAATCTTTGTCCTGGAGTGTGCGACCAGCCTTGCCAAACATCTGCAGCACGTCACTGACTGGGTAGTCAATGTACCGGTGCTCACGGCCCTCGAAGAATTGCGTGCCCATGATAATGACAAGGTATGCAGAGCTCTGGATCTCCCAGCAGCAATCCCTCGACACAAGCATGACCTGGACTGCGCCTTGGCTGAACAAGTGATCCACGATCCGCTTGTCGCCTACGGACAACGCTTCATGGTAGTACGCGATACCGTGAGAGAGCGAAAGCGCCAACGATCGTTCCTTGACTTTCTCGAGCAAAGGCGCTATGGACTCGAGATCCGTGTGCAAGAAGCGGTCTTCATCGTCGTCCGCCACGCAAGCGGCAAGAAGGTCCGAAGCAGTCGCGCGCACTTGCTTTCTGCTGGGGACAAAGACCATGGCGGGCTTGTCGGAGGCGTGCTGCAGGATAGCCTGATATGTGGGCTTTGTCATGGCAAGCATGAGCGAAGGGAAGTGGGGAATGGTGAAGGACTGCAGATGCAAGCTGAGCGGGATGGGTCGAACTGCAGGGCTGAAGTTGTAAATGGTCTGCTTGCTGGCACCGATCCACTCACCGATGTCCCTGGCGTTCGCAAGGGAGACGCTCAAGCCCACGATACGGATGTTACTTTCCAAGTTTGCAGCAATAGCCTGAGCACGAGACACAACAGTCTCGTACACGTAGCCACCGTGGCCACCAAGAAGGTGCAAGTCATCCGCGATCAGAAGCTTCGTGCTCTGCACGTTCTTCCTCCTTTGCCATTGGCGAGACATCATGTCCCACTGTGCAGGCGTCGCGAGGATAAGATCACCCATCTCCAATAGCTTCAAGTCTGCGGCGGTCTCGCCAGTGAGCTTGACGATCTGTTTGCCGTCTGCCAGCTTTGAAAGACGAAGTTGCCATGCCTTTTGACGGGCATCCACTTGCTCCTGGAACGGTGCAATATACACAGCCTTACCAGAGTTCTGCTTCGACCAGTGTCTCAATAGCGCGAACTCGGCACACACCGTCTTGCCGCTTCCTGCAGCACATCCAACGAGGACGCTGTCGTCTGTCTGGAAGAGATGGTTGAAAGTCTGCGACTGGATTCGGTTGAAGGTGGGCCAGTCGGGGTACAGATCAACGTAGTCCTGTCTCTTCAAAGCAGCGACTGGAAGAGGCTGCAGTTCAAGCAGAGGTGTGTGCGAAGGGAACTTCTCAGGAAGATGCAACTTTTGGAAGCTCAACGCCAGCTTGCTTTCAGCGTGCATCCAGCGATCTGAAACAACGGTGATGAAGTAGTTTGGCGGCATCGGTTCGGTGATAGGCACAGTGAACTCGACGAGGTGCTCGTTCATCTCGGAAATGGCGTACTCTTTGCGGAGAAGGAATTGGTCATGGAAGAGGATCTGTTCGCCGTCGCAGTCTTCAACAATGATCCACCAGCCCTCAGCGCGACCATGGAGGGCGTCGTCCCACTCAAAGTTGGGAGTCAGAGTAAGCTCGACACGAAGCAAGCTCTTGGTGATGGGCTGAACTTGCGCTTGCACGTCGAGCCTAGGGAATCGGGACACCATATTGCAGACCTGTCGGCCATGCTTCTGCATGCCAAGAAGTTCGCCCATGCGAGGTGGGTCCAGATCGAAGTATTGTTGCCAAGGTACATCGATACGTTCGGCCTTCTTGATAATCTCAGGCGAGCATTCGGGGAACTGTCGCAGCGGGCTCATAGTAGGCCACATTCGCTTTTCGGCGGTCTTACAGAGGGCGAGAGCGTCCTTCGCGACACCAGCCCAGCCCTTCTTGAGAGCAATCTCAAACATCGCACGCAGGATACGCCCTGCTGACTGGGTCACGTACACCAGATCGGCCATGAGCGCAAGACCTTCGAGCTTCAGTCTGCTGACGAACGCTTGCAGGAGCACGTTGATCTTGCAATGCGGCTCGTCGATGGTTTCCTTGACCGGGATCGGCACGCGACCGAGCAACTTGGCCAACTCCAGCTTCTCATCCTGGCGGACGGGGATGTACTTGAACTCTTCGCTTAGCGCGAAAATGCGGAACAGTTCGATCGGGCTGACAGAGGGCTGGATGTTGCGGTTGTAGGTCAACATACTGTTGTGTGTGATGTAGTAGTGACTGGCCACACGTCCCAGCTCGGTAGATTGTATACGGCCGGACTTTTTGTCATACTTGACCAGGTTGGCTGCTTCGAGCATTACGGCGGCGGAGTGGATCAAGTCCACGCGCCTTTGCTCTAATGTGTGGTCATCATCGTAGTCAGCGCCGACCTGGTACAGAGCTGGCGAACGCAACATGCGCACAAACAGGTATGTGTATCCAAGCCACTCGACACCCTCATCCCTGGTGCGAATGTTACCAAGGACGACTTCGGCGTTCAGATTGTCAGCGAGCTTCGATGCCAACTGACTCTCAATTGGCAGCTGCTGGTTCAAAAGTGACAAGTAGTACTGCAGTTCGGCCTGCGAGGTGATAATGAGACCTTCACCATAAGTGTCGTATTGCGGACGACCCGCGCGACCCAGCATCTGCAAGACATCCTGCGGGCTGAGCTCAACCCAGCTACCCTTCTCGGGAGAGTACACCTGGGTACCCTTGATAATGACGGTGTGGGCTGGCAGGTTGACACCCCAAGCAAGAGTAGCTGTGCACACCAAAACTTGAATGTGACCATCAGCGAAGAGGTCCTCGACCGTGGTTCTGTCGGCTCTGCTCATTCCAGCGTGGTGAATACCGAAGCCGTAAGGCAGAACATCCTTGAGATCCGCGCTTTGTGCACCATCGGCCTCATCGCGCAGAATCTCCCGTGTAGCGCCATCGGTGCGTAGAATCTGACCGATAGTCTCGAGTTCCATTGCCTTGTCACGAATGTACTTGGCGGTCTTTGCAGTCTCCTTGCGGGAATGGACGAAGATGAGCATCTGCTGCTTGTTCTGTCCAACTTGCTCCAGAGTCTTTGTGTAGCACACGTCGTTCATCGTCTTCAGCTGCTTGATTGCCTTCTTTTCAGTGATACCAATGAACTCTTGCTTGAGCGGGCAAGGGCGGTAGCTACCATCAAAGTGGAACACGCCGGTCTCGGGGTCTGCTCGAAGGAAGGTGGCTACATCGCGGTAGTTGGGGAGGGTAGCGGAAAGACCGACGATGCGTACGGGGTCTCCAGTGTGCTCCTGGCGACGGATGGTACGTGCAACGATGCTCTCGAGGACAGGTCCACGGTCATCGTGCAGCAAGTGGATCTCATCGATACAGATGAGACGGACGAGATTGGTGTAGCTGGTGTCGGTGGCCTTGCGGGTGATGACATCCCACTTTTCAGGAGTTGTGACGATGACTTGTGTGTCAGCGATTTGCTGTTTCGTGAGTTGACGGTCACCAGTAAGCTCGGAAACTGTGATTCCATACGGCTCCAGCCTCTTGCCAAAGTTGCCGACTTGTTCCTGTACTAGGGCTTTGAGGGGTGCGATGTAGACGATCTTAAAGCTATCCAGGTCAATCTCGCCTGTCTCAGGGTTCCTGTGCTTGCCAATCTCGCGGAGCATGGTCAACATAGCCACGTTGGTCTTTCCAGATCCAGTCGGGGCACAGATTAGCATGTTGCCGTCGTCCTCGAATGCAGAGGGGAAACACCTTGTCTGAATCCTGTTGAGAGATTTCGAAGAGCCGAATCCAGGTTGTGCCCACGCCGGGAGATCCGAAGTCGGCTTGAGCGGCTCCGATGGATCGAATTTTGGCTTCGGCGCAGGGACGTGAATCTCCTCGTAGCCCTTGAATGTTCGCTTGGTCGATCCTGGAGGCAGTCGAACGTTGGTGTTTGTCATGGTGTGGTTTCCTTGATCGAACTTCAGGTCATCGATGTTGAGCGTACGGCGAGGCTGCAGACCTCCAACAAGGCCATCTTTGGTAGCTTCTTGTTCATCCCGTGCGGACAACTTTGCGTCCAGTTCCATGGGATCAAGCTTGACGCTCATCTTTGCTTTACCATCAGTCGATGGCTCGTCGCGGCCCCGCAGCTCGCGAAGAATACCGGCATGACCAGCACTTTGCATCTCCTTCTCAATCGTCGAGCGGGCCTGCTGATCGTCACCGGCGCGCTGCCACTTGAGTACCCATACGATCTTGTCTCTGTTCTTGACGAGCTTTCCGACCAGCTCGGGATGCTCGTAGTCGAAGAGCTCCATAAGGTCGTTCTCCACCTCGCGTAAGGGCTTCGGTTCGCCAGAATCGTCCTCCAAAGCAGCCATGATCTGCTCAGACTCTCGTGTCTTTTCAGACTGAATATGCGCATCCTCATAGAGCTGTCCGACTTGCCGTTGTAGCCAGTACGCATCGATTTCGTATGCAGGGACAATATCGGGATCCTGTGCGGTTTCCCTCTGCTGTGCCCGGTTCTCTATCACCATACCATCTTCCTCGGCTGCGTCTTCATCCGCCGCAGCGGGTGGAGGATCATCGGTTTCGCCGGTGATTTCCTCTGTGCCCATTTGAAGTTCGTCCTCTGATTCCTCGTCTTCATCTCGTACTTCGAAAGTCTGGCCTTTGCCCTCCTCCTCTTCGTCCTCTTCCTCGCCAAAGTCCACGGCTACACCTTGGCGCTCATCGATGTCAGCGCCATCGCCACCACCCTCGCCCATCTCTTCATCCTCATCTTGTGCGTCGTAGTCGGTGATCTTTTTGCCCAGATTTACGAGTCTGTTCATTTCCTGGCTCGTGAGAGTGACGCCGAGAATGTCATCGATTTCTTTCTTCTTGTCGAAGTCTTTCATGGTCTCGTCCTTCAGATACTCCAGAATCGAGTCGGTCGCCGAGGCCGTGATCGCTAGTCCGTAGTCGCCGCCCATCTTGCGCGCAGTCTCAGTCGCAATGAGATCGTAGACGTCCTTAGTCGCAGCCGTTCTGGGCCTGTATCGCAGGCCTTCGATGTCCAAGTCTCCTTGGCTCAGTACGCCTGCTGCTCTGGTATTTTGTACGGGCTCCGTGCGCTTTCTCTTGCGCGCCTGCTCTTGCGCTGGTGGACGCGCGGGCGCGGCTTCGCGTGCTGTCCTCGAGCCCATGTCGCCCAGGTTGATGCGGCCAGCTAGCGATTCCGGATCACCAGTATTCTCATCGCCACGACGCGACACGAAGCGACGGTCCGCCTGCAGGACCAAGTTGGACATGGCGCCATACTTGTACTGGCTCATGTTGTTGTCGCCTCCTCCTCCGCCCCCGCCGGCGCCGCCTTTCTGTTGATTAGACATCACGGCGGTAACTGTTCGCTACTGGACGAACAAGCCGTAAATGTCAATGTGTGGTGTAAAAAGGGTGGATGTCTCTTGGAGACTTGCGAGAGTGAGTACGCCACGCGACGGCTTTGCTACGATGGACTTTCGATGATGTGAAAGTCTGCGGCTGCGGCTAGCGCGAAGCTTAATCTCAGGTGGGTGTTTTCCTACTTAAGGCATCCCGACTTGAACACCCTCATCACTGGGCCTAATTCACGAAATGCATTCTTTCTATCGAGGGCAATATACCGGTAGCCCAACGATCATCCTGATCACGAGCAGGTTCGACCGCATGTGAATAGGCACACCCGGTATTAGGATGACCATGGGAATGGCTGCAGAACGCATCACGGCAAAACTGGACATACTCGAGTACTCCATTGTGCACTGTCACTATGTTGTGCTGTACAGTATCTAAGGACACTCCATAGAGGTTCTCTACAAACGCCGACCTACGACTTCTCCGCTCTGATCTCCTGCCCAGAAGAGGAATCGCCATCTTGCCGGGCCACGGAACTGATAGATCCTTCGCCGACCAAAAGCACTCGACTCTTGACATACTCAGGCATAGTCGCGTCATCGTGGAAGAACCCCTCGGTCGGAACCATCGACTCCCAAGCTTTGCTTTCTTCGCCGTGCCGAGCGCTCGAGGGATACACCCGCACTGGCCAGATCTTGCACAAGATGGTGTAGATGACGGCACCAGCCGTGCCGGAGAGAATGAACCCGCAGTTGTACACGTTGACAGCCGTCTGGCTGATGGATCCGGGGTTGATGGCGCCCGAGATGCCGGAGATGACGAGCACGACGCCGCAAGCCCATGCGATGAAAGCGCGGAGGTTGAAGCCTTTAGTGTAGTAGTACGGCGTCCCAGGCTCGGGGGTGTAGAGGGATGGCACGTGGATGTTCCCTCGGCGGGAGAACCAGTAATCAACGATCATCACGGCGACGATCGGAGTGACGAAACAGAGGTAAGAGCCAAGGAAGGTGAGGAAGTTCTGCGCGCTATTGACCAGCAGCCATGGCACGACAGGCCACACGAGGATGTGGCTGAGGATCATGCCGCGCACGATGGTGAAGTATTTGGGGAAGAGGCCGTTGAGATCGCAGCCTATAGGAATTGCGTTGCTGGAGACGTTGGTCACGATCGTGGCGAAACATTGGATGAAGGCTCCCAGGAAGACAAGGGTGCGGGTGCCCGGGCCCCAATAGTTATCGAGAACAAGGCCGTAGAAGTCCCACAGATTCCAGTTGGCTACGCCAAACCGCTTGGCGCCTGCAGCGGTGGTGAAAAGTCCGATCAAGATGACCAGAGGCTTGCTGATGAAGAGACCGGCAGTCAAAGGCAAGACATCGCTGGGCTTGTTCCCGTAGCGTCCCAGGTCGGCAATGTTGACCATGGGAGGCACGACTCCACTGACCACAGTGTTGATGGCTCGCATGAAAGACCAACCCAGCTGACTGCCCGAGGCCGGCGCCTTCGCTAGGTCGAGGTTGACGCCATTGAACTTGACGAGAGCCCAAATCATGGTTGTGATATAGGCAATTGGCGAGAGGACCGACTTGACCACGAAGAGAGGTCCAGCTTTGCTTGGGTGCAGCCAGGCGAACGGGAATTGGAACAGCCACGTCAAGAAGAAAGCCACCATTTGGGATGTGGTGATCTTAGCAGAAGCCGGTAAGTGGTTTGGGATGTCCGTCCATTGGTGGCCGAAGATGCAACGCAAGGACACGTCCATCATCCGGCTGGCGTAGTATGTTTGCGTGCCCATGTAGAAGACTGCCACGATCGCACGGATGAAGATGAACCAAAGAGAGCCATATATGCCAGCCGAGATTCGAACGTAGACGGGAAAGCCGATATGGTAGAGCGTGGCGCCTCTGGCGTTGAAAAAGATCACGATGCAGCAGAGACCAGTGCCGACGAACGATGCGATGATGATGGTCTGCCAGGTGAGGCCGATTGCGTACAGACTCGAGCCGATGTTGTATGTTGTTGGGGAGAAGGCTATGCTGAATTGGAAGGCGAAGAAGTACCATCCAGACCAGTTTCGGCTAGCTGGTGGAGTTGGTTCGAGATCGATGTTGCTCCAACGGCCGTGTGTTGTTCCGTCATCCTTATCGTCGTTGGTTTTCTTCGCTTGTAGTGCTCGGGCGAAGCGTGAAGTCATCGTATCGGACCGGAGTCGTGATTATGGACTCTCCAGGCAAAGACAGAGCGCTCGACGTGAAAGACGTCGAACTTTATCTTCGCCAGACAACCCTGGTCGATCCTTACATGAGGGTGAGATCCAGAAGGCCAAGCGATAAGGGAAGGCCGAGAGCAGACGAGATAGGCAAACTTGCAAAGTTATCGCCTATAGTTGCTGATCCATCTTCAAGCTGATAGCGCAACATAGGTCGATAGGGGAGCTCTCTACCTTATACCAAACCAGAACGCCATTTTGTCAACTTTGGATGATGTGATGGGCGGAAGAAACTTAGATGTTGAAGATCATGGAAGGCACAGACTACTGACTCTAGATTAGGACATCCCACCATCAGCTCGACCATGGTTAGAGTTCCGAATTGTTCATGCGGGGCGGCCATCACATCTCATCACATCTCAAACAGTTTCCCCCATTGCGTGATGCCTTTGTAATCCACACCGGCCATGCGCAACATATCCCAAACCACCGTTGCAGTCGTATCGAAGACATACAAGTCTCCGTACTTTTCCTCCCAATGCTTGACCCTCTGAGCTGCTTTCAAGTTCGTACAGAAAGTAGAGATGACTTTCGTCCCAGAGAGCTGGCCTATCACCTCCTCCATTTGCCCGTCAAGCGTGGCCTCACTGACTTTGGCAAACTCCACATTGACAGTCTTGCGCAGGTGTGACTCGGACTTGACCTCGTACCCAGCCTTGCCATACGTCGAGACGATTGCAGCTTGCACGTCGTCCAAGTATGGAGTCACAAGGCCGAAATCGATCTCGCCACGCCCTCGCGCCAAGTCTAGCAGGCGGTTCAGCGCCAGCACACTCGTGGTAGCTTTGATTCCCGTTTTCTGTTCTATACTACGACAGAGCTTCTCGTCGGCTTCGAAGCCCAGCCAGCCGCTGGAAGTCCCGCTCCAGCCGATGATATCGACTTGTGCGTCTGCCAGTAGACTGGCAGCTGCTAGGATGGCGGTTTCGTCGAATTGAGACAGAGCGGTTGCGGATAGTGCAATGTGTGTGACTGGGAAGCGGCTGAAGTGTACGCTCACGTCTGGGAGCGAAGACAGTATAGAGCAGGTGAGTGGCTCGAGGTTGGTGTTGGATGAAGGGACCAAGATTCCCAGCTTGATAAGAGGCATGTTTGCGTTCTTAGCGGGTGGTGGTGTATGCGTAGTGTTGGAGTGTTGTACTACGTGTAGAGCGAGCAGTGGAATCTATGTTGGAGCTTCAATGGCAAGGTGGCGGCCGGCCGGCCAGGATGTGAATCAGTTGTTACTTCCAACGGTGTTTCGCCACGGGCAACATTGCGTCTTGGCCGGTAGATAGGCGAGATGTAGTCGCCCTCCGCCATCGGCATTCGTTGTCATCTGCAAGATCGCCATGTGGAGGAGGCTGGGGTGGAATAGCTGTTTCCAAGACAGCGGCCTATCTGTGTCTTATCTTTGGACAGGCTGAGTCAGCAGCGACGACTTGGCCGAATATTTTGGGATATGTCCGTCCTTCCTTCCAGACTGCGACATCTCACTCCTGCGTAGAACAGATGACCGAGAGCTCACATAACATGGAAAGCTCTGGCGATATCGACATGCGCAGCACCATTTTCGCAAGAGCAAGGACCTAGATGTATGAGATATGAGTGCGGGCAGCTCTCGACGGCACAACAAACCCAGTTCGAAGCCTACGTCGTTCACGGGACTCTACACTTCAAGGCCTCAAACGCGGGTTACTGGAATTTGTCTCTCGAGATTCTTGCAGCACTCTGGCCAAAGTGTGTCGCCATTGCAGCGCCTCTGTTCTTGAGAGTGAATGCCGCGAGCTCGTCGCTGGCGAGGCGATTAAAGGACCGAGCTGTAGCTCTAAACGGCTCATGATAAAGCTCCATACTTCAGCGAAGGAGCGAAGTGGGAGGCTTGCGAGGGACAAGGGGAGTATTAAGCGGTGGATTATCAAAACTCTATTCCGACGGGTCAATCGGCATCACCTCTGTTGCGTCATGTTCCCCAGCGCGCAAGCAGTGGAGCGATCTGTGGAAATCATCCATCCGACTATCCGGTCGTCAACCTTTCCGTACGAGCGAGGAAGAAGAAGATCATCCTACTCTTCGCAAGATGCCAACCCGTAAATGTACTCTGCAGCAGCACCCAAGTGGGGCTCACAACTACCATGGGATCATCGTTCGGTAATCCGGAAACATACAATAAGGTCGGTTCCTATGCCGAACATACAAAAGGCAGGTCGAGATGCTCTATTGCCATTCTCTTGTCTGTAGAACTGCTAATCTGCGAGATCTTCTCCTTTCTTACTGCCAAATAGCAACGTCTAAGACGTACACCCAGTCATGCCATCAGCCGACGTATACGCACTCACTCGCGATGCCAAAGAGAGCGAGAGACTGAACGCCCAACACGAAGTGTGGAAAACCAACATTGGTTTCCTGTTACACCCTAGGATTGCTGAGAGCATACCCAGTGATGCACGCATCGGCGATATAGGGACCGGAACGGGCATCTGGATAATAGATCTGGCGAGGGAGCAGAAAGGCTCCCAATACCGGTAAGAAGGGCTCGTCCGAATGGTCTGGCAGGTCTGGCAAAATTACTCACTATCTGCGATGCTGCAGTTACGAGGGTCTCGATATGAGTTCTGATCAGTTCCCCTCGAATGCGCCAAAAGATGTTGCTTTCTCAACTCTGGGTACGGACCTTGCTTTTAATATACCTTTGTGGCTCTGGTGCTGACACAATTGCAGTACGTTTGGCTGTGACAAGCCTATAGTGTGGCTGACTAACGTTATGCAGAACTTGCTCGATCCCGTCCCTGAAGACAAGAAAGGAACATTCGACGTCCTGCATCTGCGACTCCTAATCCTCGGTCTGCCAAACGGCAAATGGGAGGTAGCGTGTAAGAATTTGTTCCAGCTATTGAGACCTGGAGGCTGGGTTCAGTGGGAGGAGGCCGATTTCACGTAAGTCTTTGCCGCTGCACATGGCTTTGCCTCTTCTGTAAGCGGGCGGGACCTGCAGACTGACACTCGCACACCAGGATGATGAGAGCGGTCCAAAACGAAATGGGAGCGAACCGGCGCCGAATGCAAGACATGTTCAAGGCAGTCATCGACGACGGGATCAAGCGCGGGCTGGGCTATGAAGACCTGAAGAACCTCGAGTCCATAGCTTCCCGCGCTGGTTTCGAAGACGTGCAAACAGATGTAGTCGGCTCCGATCGCGTCAGCGAAACTCGTCCCGATCTCACCAAGGTTGTTGTCGGTGCTGTCGGTGGAATGGTGGAGATGATGCAGAAGATGGATGGCGGTAAAGGATATTGGAGCTCTGACGAGGCAGCGAAAATGCATGAGGATATGGTCAAGGATGCAAAAAGTGGGAAGGCGTATTTCAGATTCGAGATGATGATAATGAGTGCACAGAAGCCTCGTTGATTTCAACGTCGAGTCTGTCACCATGTCGTTCATCCTAGCAACCTATGAAAACATAGACAAGATCGAACAGCTTAGCAGTCCAGTGTGTCGCTGATATAGGTCGTGTCTCAGTAGTTGTGAGCTATTGATAGCAGGGCTGTGAAGAGAAAGGGTACCGTAGACGCGGGGCTCGTGGATCAAGGTCGGATGCTTTGTAGCTGCCCACCGTTCGTTTCTTGTCCGATTCGATACGGAGCTGCCACGAATGTTCTTTACCACTGCTGAGGACAATACTGAAAGCAAGTGCCGCAGCAGGCTTTTTGACGGCTTCATATCACTGTGTTATTAGTTACACGGAACATTAGCATATTGATCAATAAACCTAGGCATGGATAAGTGGACGGCTCGAACCAGAAAGTATGTCATCACGTGACGTCTCATATAGTGGCCCCGTAGAAGACGGGCCGGGCCTCCAATCACCTTCCACCACGGTCTAGCACGAAGCATGATGCTGTTGCATGGGAGATCCGATTCTCCGATGTCCTAAGAATAACTCTTTGGTCTAACCCACGAGCCACGAGCCACGCGACAATCGACAATCGACAAGTCAGGTAGGTACTTCGACGCAATACCATTCCTGCGCGACCACTCTTTTGCGCGTACAATCGCGCCTGGAGCGCAGTCCGTCGTCGCCTTCCATACCAGCCTGCGACTCGTCTCGTTTCGTCGCCCCTCAGCCGCCTGCCGGGCGCAATCCTTCAACTCGCGCGACTCTCACACCACTACCACCACGACATATCACATACCACCTCCAACATATACTCCGCCGCTCCCGACACCCCCTCCCACTGCTATCTGCACGCCCGTTATCACGAGGCCAGAACGCGCGCACTCTGAGACAATCCCGTCGTTACCCTCCCCCTCCCTCCCTCACCTTGCACCACTCCTACCGCGCCATCTTCGCGCGCCATGGGCCGCCGCAAGATCGAGATCAAGCCTATCAAGGACGACCGCAACAGGTGCGTACTACTACTACAGCCACTACCCGCCGACTTCCAATCCATCAGCGCGCGCGCCTTGTCACGTTGATATCGACACTAACTCTCCATCGTGCCTTCCAGGTCCGTCACCTTCCTCAAGCGCAAGGGCGGTTTGTTCAAGAAGGCGCACGAGCTCTCCGTGCTTTGCTCTGTCGACGTCGCAGTCATCATCTTCGGTCACAACAAAAAGCTATACGAGTACTCGTCGGGAGACATCAACGAGACTATCGCGAGGTTTCAATACGTGAGTTGTCGCGCAACTGCGCAGACACTATAGCGCGACTACACGTACTAACTCTCTAGCAGTATGGCGGTGCGCACGAACACAAGGGACCTCAGGACTTCGCGGACAAAGGTGGCGGGGACGACGATGATGACGATGAGGGCGGCGACGAGGACGCGGGAGATTCGAGAGGCACACCAGATCACCACCAGAAGATGATGATGCAGCAGCAACATCAGGCAGGTCTACAACACCACCCGGGTCTGCAACATGTCAGACATAGCACGCCGCAAGGTTCGCCGCCCATGCCCAACGGCCCAATGCCACAGTTCCAGCGTGGGCCCTCGCCACTGCCTCCACAAATATCGCGCCCTTCGTCGAGAACTTCACAGCATGGCATGCAGCATCCACAACAACACCCTCAGCAGCACCTCCGTCGGACAAGCTCCAATCTCGTGCCACCGGGTCACCCGCAGCAACATACTCAAGGTCCACCTCCACAGCCGACATATGCATACGCACCGAACCAGCCTTTCTACCATCCACAAGCTGCCGCGCAGGCGCAAATGCAGCGTCCTCCGCCATATCCAAACCAGCATCCTCAGCAACCTCAACATCCAGCTGTGGCGCAGGTTATGATGCAGGACAACAGAAGACAGTCAATGCCGCCTAATTTCCAACCTCAGCCGCTCCAGCAAGTCCAGATGAAGCAGGAACCTTCAAACGAATACTTGCAACCTCCGCCTCAGCGACCACCTATGGCATCGCCTCAGCCGCAACAGCAGCAGCAACAACCCGGACCTTCTCAACCTCCACAGCATCACGACTTTGCCAGCCCGCCTATACCGCAACCAAGGCCTCTTCCTGCACACGCGAAGCACAACAGCATTTTCACGCCTATTGACGATAGTAGATCATTATTAGCACAGCACTGGGGAACCTCGGGGATGACAGAGCATCCTCGCACAGAACCGGTCATCAAAATGGAGGACGGTGGACCTCGACCAGCGTCGATCGATGTGGCAGCATTGAATCGCGACAAGGCCAACGGCTTATCACCTAACCCACCACATGCTCGAGCGCCTCAACAATCTCCACATCCTCCACCACCACCTCAGCGGACATCAAGCACTTCCAACGTCCCCGTAATCGCTCCACCGGTTCGTGCAAGCACAGCTCCTGATGCGAAGCGACCTCGCCTGAAAGTACAAATCCCCAGCGAAGCTTCCGGCGATGAGGCACAAACAGCAGACTCCGATGCAGCCAGTACCTCACTGCAGACCGCGACTGGCACACAACAACAAGGCCCACCTTCACATGTCGTCCTCCCTCCTCCGTCTCCATCTACCAATACCCTCCTCAGCGCCGGTGCCCAAGGACCTCCGAACCCCTTCGCACGCCCTGCACCTCCAATGAGCACGAACCCACACGCCGCCAACCGAGAGACAATCGAAACGCCCATGACTGCTCTGCCCTCGCGTTTTATGCAAGAACTGCTGCCTAGCCCGTCCACTTTCTACTCGGAATGGAATTTCGGTCGATCCAACGATAGCAACATGTTACCAAGTCCGCTGAACTTCCAAACGCCCGTTGTTGGTAATGGATCAGGGTGGCGGGAGGAGGATCGGAAGAGGGCGGCAGAAGAGGAGGCTGGGGCTGAGGCGAAGAGGAACAAGGGATCAGGCTGAGGCTGAGGCCGAACTTGTAACTTCGATCCCATTGTGCGCTCTGCACGCGATCGAGACTTTTTCATGGACCGGCCAGGTTTGTAAATCATTATTACCGCGATAGAACTTAACTTTGATGTGGTGAGACGGGATCATTCGGGAGGTTTCTTTTGCGAATTTCCTTCGGCTTACTAACGATACCAAATAAATTATGCATGTCGTTGATTTAATATTAGAAAAGAAGAGGCCATTCTTGCGGCAGATGACCATGCAATTCACCGACCACATGCTATTACAATTGGCAATTGACGAGTATCCACTCGCTCGCCAGTGAGATGCCATCATCGCGAAACGACCACCTCGCTAGTCGAAAGAGCATAATAGTACAGTAGAGCTGATGGTATCACATCATAGCAGGGTCGCGTCCACTAGGACGCCATAGCCGAAAGACGAGTATCTCGCTGGTTAAGAGGAGATTACAGTGTACCAAATGTGATGGTACCACCGCATGCGAAGGCCCCGTCCGTTGAGATACCATCGCCGCAAGACAAGCATCTCGTTGGTCAAGAGAGGAGTCGTGGTCATACTGAAACGTGCTCTGGATCTGATCTGATCTGATCAAGGCGCCTACATGTATGAGATGTGTACGGTGGGTGTAGTGGATGAGCAAGCACTTTCATGATCATCAACTTAGGGTTCGGGTTGGGGCAAGAGGTCTCCTTTACGACTGTCTTGATCAATGAACAACGCCCATACGACAGATTTGAAAGATGGTTCCTCATTGGGCTTTGAGTCCATTTGATGATGTATGCTCAATGGGAGGAGTACTATGACACATTACCCCCGATCAAAGAGAAACGAAAAGTCTCGATTCTCAGCCTCAACAGCAGCAACAACGTGGACGCGAATCAACCAACCAGAGCCGGAAACTCTCACAATCATATTGAGCTATTGACTGCTTCTGTTTTGTTGTCGGAATCAACATCAGCATGCAACACTGTTCACGAGTTGGGCTCGAAGGAACGTCTAGGTGTATGACAGGATTGGATTCCCGAGATCAATAACAATCCTTCTGTATACTATCGAGAGGGCCGGCG
>Ga0265798_10000539_pt1 | contig 62407 bp, 76 predicted proteins | sample P3T30metagenome_FD_192430 | JGI IMG/M metagenome (GOLD analysis project Ga0265798, IMG submission 192430) | Plant litter microbial communities from East Loma Ridge, Irvine, California - P3 T30 | ecosystem: Environmental > Terrestrial > Plant litter > Unclassified | place: USA: California... | reverse complement strand
GAACAAGGCGTTTCATCTGTACATTCGTTTCTTTTTTGTCTACGGTAGGAAGCCGGAGCACGCGGTACACTGAATCATGATGCAGTCAAAGACCGTATTCTAGCTGATTGTGACCTTGTGACATTGATAGGACATTCCAGGACGATCTGTGGTAGCAGGTAAAAGTAAGTAGGCGATAGAAGTAGATCTCCTGAGGTGAGATACAAGGCGAGAGCGCAAGTAAGAGCAGCTGAAGTTTCTTGTTTTTCCATGATACCCAAGCCCAGCAAAGGACGAGTAAGTGGCCAGCGCAGCTTTACATATCAACATGTGGCAGCACTACCAAGGGAGGCATTCCAGCCTCGAAATACTGCAACATTCTATCATATCCCTGCTTCAATCTGCGCCTTGTCCCTTCTCCACGGCTCAAACCATTGCCTACTCACCCAGTCTCATCATACTCCCCCTTCACACGCTTCCCATCATGCCCCTCCTCCTCAACTTCATCCCCCTCCTCCTCATCCCGCTCCCCAACCCTCGTCTTCGGCCGACTATACAAATACGCCGTCGCCAGCGGCACCGCCTCCATCAACTCCAGCGCCTCCCTAAACCTCCCCCCCGACTTATACACCCCAATCCGATCCGTAAACGCCGCCAGCACCATATCACGCAAAAGTCCCAGTGCGTGTCCCGTAAGCCCCGACTCCTTGACAAAGTCTTCCGAAGAGCATTCTTGCAGCGCCTTCTTTACGTTTTCGCTGGTGGAATTCGCGCAGTAGCATAGGAATGCTTTTTTGAAGTAGTGCACTGTGAGGTCCACGAGGTCGGGGATTTCGAAGCGGTGCGCGAGTTCGTGCGTGAGGAGGTGCGAGAGCACGCGTGTGGTGAAGGTGGGGCTGGCGGCGCGGTGCGTGGTGTCGTATGAGGAGAGGTAGCAGAAGGTGAAGACGTCGTTTAGGGCGGATTGGAGGGCGAGACTGGTGTATTGGTCTGGACTGGTGGGGTTTTTTTCGTCTTTGTCGAGGAATAGGTCGAAGAGGTTGGCGGTCTACGAGTTGTTAGATCATTACCGCGAGTGATATGTGTGCTTCACTTACTTGGTCGTGTTTCTGGAAGAAGCGGCCGAGTGCGGGTGATCGCGCGGAGAGTATCAATCTGTGGACTTTGTAGTCTTCTCCGTCTGGCACTGTGAAGGTGAAATCTGAGAACTCGCGGGTGCGGACGAGCCTGTGGTGTGTCAGCAAAACTCAATCAATCTCGAAGATGCAAGGCGTACTCAAGCATGAACTCCCGCGATAGCTCCATTGTGCGCGCGATTCGCGAGACGAGAGAGGTGCTTTAAGCGTCTAGTGGGTTGAAGTATTTGTGGATCGCCGTCAGTGGGAGTGCGAGGAACATGTGAGTGTCGCGCCTTGAAGCGCTTGAATTTTGTTAGCGTTAGTGAAAGGATCGAACTCTTAGGCCACTCTCAATCTGAGTGAAGGCTTGTGAAAGCGAACGCGAAAAACGACGTACGGACACCCGAGTTGATTGGGAGTGAATGACGAGGACAATGATCCATTTCACCGCCGCGACACGCCGACACGCCAGGAACGACACTCAGAGTTTCAAACGCAATATGGCCGGCTTCACGTTCACTTTTGCTCACGAACGGTCCATACACGGCATAGTGGAACGTGAGCATTGAATGACGTGTCAATGTGTCTTCACAACTATTCCTGTAGTTGTCCAAGCCCATCCTTCGGAACGCGTCGTGGTACCAGTAGTCATTCATCAGCGTCATTGCTGTAGTCGCTACCGAGATCCACTTGATGTTTGCGACCCTGATTTCAAATATTACAAGCTGCAGTTTCGCTCAATCTCTCTTGATCACACGCTGTCCAAAACTCTCGTGACCATACAAGCATTCAAAAGCAGAGCAAGCTATAGCTCATGCCTTCAAACACCAATCTCAGCAGTGTAGTGCCATTATCAAGTTGCGCTGTTTGTTCTTGTACATCTTCATCGGCCGTGCTTCCTTTTCATGTTGCCTTGAATCTGTCGAGTGCTAGCAGGAACTCTGGGCGGCTAGGAAAGACCGTGCATAGTAGCCCATCGACCTCGTGCCCATATCACAGGCCTGTCTTCTTCCACTCCAAGGCTTTTTTGAGATCTGACGTGGTCGGAGCTCTCATGGATGGAGCAATCTCTACCAGAGCAGGAAAGAACCTCCAGTGTCGGTTCTCACGTGCTCCATACCTCGCTCGCATCTGCATCTCGAATGTTTGGCGGACCGACAAGAACCCAGAGAAGCCTTAGAAGTTGAGCTCGTATTTACGGCCTCAGTGTCGACCACTTTCCAGATGTTGTTGTGTATGCGCAATTGTACGCCTGGAGGTAACTTGACGACGGCGAGGATATTATCAAGTAGCGAAGTAGCTACTCTGAAGTTTGAGGTGGCAAACGTTTCCAACGTAATCTTGCGGACGTTTTGGGAGATGTTCCGTCCTGCCCGACGGAAGAAGAAGCTGTACGCGTATGTAGCGCCATCTCTAAAATGCCCGAACAAACTCAGCCCAACACTGTCTTCCTGGAAGAGAAAATCGTTCGTCTTCCACACGATGGACGAGGTCTCGTTGTGTAACTGCTTTGACACTCGGCATAGCGACGTGAGATTCTCCAGGCCCACGAATGTACCTCGGCGCTTTCGGTTCGCCCCACGGGGACTCTAGACTTTTACCCAATTCTAGCGGAGCCGCTGCTCAGAAGTGAGGGCGTACTCCGCAATCATTACTCTCAGCTCCGTAGGTAAGTCCATAAGGCGGAAAGGCTTTTGCTAAAGGTGCACGGTCTCGCGGAAGCTTGAGTATGCGATGAAGCTATGGAGTGTCAGTAAAGGAGATGGCGTTTTGCGCTGATTGCTAATACTTCTCCTTCATTCGCATGAATTTCTCGCGGTTGTTGGCGTCCAGGCTCCGGTACAGCGTTAGCAGCTTGGCCTCCGCATTGCTATCACTCTGTGACAGCGACATGTTTGGGGCCGCTGTATCAAAGTGTTTCGTGGGCTGTAGATTGATGACTTTCGTGTGAGTTCCCAGTCGCGAGATGAACACTGAAGCAGAGGCCCTAAGCTAGCATCGACGCGGTAGCACGTGCCTTGTCCTTCACTGCGGGGTGAGTGTCAAATGGACACTTCAAGCCATGAGCGCATCTCACTCGCTGAGCAAGCCGACGGAACTCTAAAATTGAATTATAAAGATAAAGCACTAGGACAGCGTGGCCTAAGGTGGTCAAGTGATTGGAATCATGTATTGTGTATCTATACGTAGCTACGTTTAGTGCGACTATCACTCATACTAAATTAAGCAAAGACCTGAGAAGGCAGATGAAGACGTTCATCTTTACTAAACAAGTAAATGGTGCTCTCACTGGCTTCTCCGGTGTGATCAGATTCCTTCCTCAATCCATTCAAGAGCAAGTCGAAACTTTGAGGGCTCCATGTAAGTCTTCAACTTCCTCCTACCCACATCGGTGAGTACTGGAAACACTCGCCAATGCCTTGTCGCTTTTCCGAAGCCCTTGTCGTGAAGCTTGTGAAGTATCTGTCTGCCTAAAGACATGAACCTCTCGACGGTATCCTCTGTGGTGGCTTTGGTGTCGAAGAAGCCCCACGGGGAGTAGGTCACTTTCAAAATTGCTGGCGAAACATTTGTCGCCCATTTTTCCAGGAGATTATACAGACTGATATGATACCTCCAAATGGATGATTGCAAGTCAAAGACGATCTCCCGAGTATTCGCGGCGTGGACGGCACTCTGAGTGAATAGCCTCAGAGCATCGAAACACCCTGACATGTCGCTGCTATCGGGCCCATTCGTACCCCAGTAGACGTAATCGAAGTGTTGTTGGTTGAAGTGCACCGTGTTGAGTTTCCAGACCAGGCCAGCGGTCTCATGATGGAGTTGACGACATACACGCGTGAGTGCGGTAGCCTGGCTGAGATGCTTGAAGCTACCCGCTCTGCGTTTCGGCGTGTACTCTGAGTAGTACCAAGTGAGCGGCTTCGCGGAGACCAGCGCATACTCTGCGATCATAAGACGCAGTTCGACTGGCAGATCCATGAGACTGGTTCCTCCGGTGCCGCGGCGGGATGAGAGAGGTCTATCGACGTAGCTCTGAACTGCTGGTTTCATGAGACCGGTTCCTGCAGTGCTGCGGCGGGATGAGAGATAATTTTCGACGTAGCTCTGGAACTGCGGGTCGGTCGCAAATCTGTAGCACCTTAATACACAGTGTTCTCAAGGTGGCTTTGGTTAAGTCGTAGCTGTACTTACTGCTGGTTCATCTGCAAACTTAAGGGAAGTCGGGCGGGCGCGATCATTCTGCATACACTCTCGATGTCCTGAATGTTGTTTTCGAGCTCCGTTCGAGCCTGCGCATCTGATGATCTTGCACCGCAAGTGGGTGCTGAAAGCGCCATGTTTTTCGAGGTGTTGGGAGAATTCGAGGAGTCTTGGATTGTTGGGTGAGAAATGAGGTAAGAACGTATGAGGTTGAGTTGGGAGGAAAGGACCGCCCACACTAGCGTACCGAGATAAGACCCTGCATCACGTGCCGTGTATTTCACCATTAGCGTGCCTTTTAGCGCAACACCGGCGTTTGGCCAATATGATTGCAGCGGAAACTCACCACTAACACTATTATTTCAAACGCTGCCATGATTCGCACGTGAAAACGTCATTGACGCACGCCTGCCTGCTGGACGAACGGTGCAGTCAGAGACCCATATCGCTGTATCCCCTCACGCGACCTCCACCAAATCTAACATCACCGACTATCACCCAATCTCTAATGGCTGCATCAAACTCACACGGCTCGACGCCCTCGACGATTGAGACTATGCCTACAAGTACTGAAAGCCTCGATGTCGATGCCGCTACAGTCGCAAGCGTCTCCAGGAATCTCGATCCGAATGATCGACCACTCTTCCTACAGATATGCCACGAGTGCGTTAAGTACTGGCTCTCAAGCCGAGGAGAGCTCGATACTGACAGCGAGCAGGTTCTCCGCCCGCAAATTCTTCCGCGACACCATTTCGCGGCAGTATCTGCACCGCTCGACAACAATCCCCGCTTCGCCGCCTTCAGATACACCCTTCCGCTTCATGGATCTTCCCGCCAAGCTTCGCCTTCTAATCGCCGAGTACGTGCTCGCTGTGGGCAAGCCGCTGTTCTGGCACTGGATCAATCTGTCACCGACTAATCGTACGGGAACATTCAGCGACACAGACAAGCATACAGGCCTGTATCGAGCATCTCGACAACTCCACGCCGAATTGAACTCCACATTCTGGAAGGTCAATGTCTTCGTGTTCAACGCGTTTCGGATCAATTTTATGCGCATTCCATCGAGGTCAAACGAACCGGAAGCTTCCCCAGAGATATTTGAAGCATGCAGACTGTTCGTCCGTGGGGCAGGCCCTTCTGTCACCTCGTCCCTCCGAGCAGTTCAGGTCAAAATCGGATTCAACGAGATGCTGCGTGCGGATGGAGTATCGCCGGTCCTCCAGCTCAGTGAATTGGCCGGGCTATTACCGCAAGCGTGTCTCACCGTGCTGGATCCTACCTGGGCCATGACTACTTGGATCAGTCACAACGACCACAAATTGGCTGTATTTCTCGAGCGCGGGCGCGAGATTGAGCGAGCCGTCGTTGGAAAATTGCGGACGTGGACAAATTTCCCAATTGTGCTTGTGGAGGACCACCAATGGCTGCTCTCTCAAAGCAGCGGAGAGTCGATTGTGGCTGAGGTTCTGGGATGGATCGAAAACGGCATTTAAAAGGCAGTGGGCTAGCAGTTGGATGTTTCGAAACTTTTAGTAGAATGCGCAGAAGATACGCACGAAGTCGACGCATGATGGTTTTGTTCCAGCATGGAGCTGGCTGGCACTTGATTGTTGTATTGCGCGATACTGAAAATTCACACGTACAGATAGCTCCGGGACTCGGCGTAGCATGGCATGGCTATTTATCTGGGTATGAAGAATCTAAAATCTCAAGCGCCCATCATGGCCTCACCATGCATATATTTACCTATCAGCCTTTCCAGGGCTTTTCCCTGCAAGGCCTTTTTCCTACGAGGCATGAGGCACGATGTCTCCTTTATTTGAGCGCTCGCGAAGAGTACAAGAGGCACAAGAAAGATAGGGAGGAGGTAGAGATCTAAGAAAAAGAAGGGAGGAATGCAACACTAGGCTTAGAGTACACGTAGATCCTTATTTAGCTATTTTTCGATTAGCGAAGATTAGGGCTCGAAATACACGGTCCCTTGAATAACTAGGTCGTCTATGTACATAGTTCTACCTGTTTTTGTATACTCTACGGGAGGTTCACCTGTAACGTTTCCGTGTTCTAAAGCACCCAACAACCTATGTCTCTCAGCGCAACGTACGCACCAATACCCCCCAAAGTCCCAATCACCGTCGACTCTACAAACACAGTCTCCATACGCAAAGTCCTCACTCCGCTGCAATTCCTGCATACCTACCTTGACGTGCGTCTTACCTTCAAGAAATGATTCGCTGCGTCCACAATTCCACATGAATACATCACAATCACAAAACCCAACTCAAATCCAGTAGAAGTCAAAAACCGTTTCTTTCAATTAACCATATCGACTCCGCCTTCCAGCCCCCACCCTATCCATCCTATACACAGAAACCCCAATGCTAAAATGCCAAAAAAGCCCAAATCACAAAAACGCCCTAGACCGAATAACAACCCTTATAGTCCTCCTCCTCTTAACCCTTCCCCCTCCCCCATCCCCATCTCTCCCTTCCCCCTCATCATCCGTAATATCAACCTCAACCTCCTTCTCGCCAACCTCACCCACACCAACAAGCGTACTCCCATCATCATCATCAAGATCAACATACACCCTCTCAATACCATCATCGTTCTCCGCAAACATACGCGCCCGATCAACAAGACTATCAACCTTTGCCAGATCCTCTTCCACTACTTCAGCCATAGGATCTAAACCCCAGGACTTCTGCACCCCCCTCTCCGCAGAAATCCGCCCGCTCATAAAAAACCCTTCTGGCCGCTGACTCGCCTCAACGTACCGCGCAGACTGCCGTACTTGCCCGCGGAACCCTTTCCCGCCTCGCCATCGCCAGTCGCCATGCCCATCTCGCCCAGGTAGCTTCCTCTCCTCGACCCACCGCCATTTTCACTAGGAACGCCCAGCGCACTCCTCCTTTCGACCCTCAGATTCTTCCAGCCCTCAAGCTCCCTCTCAAGTCTCAGATTCTTCTCCTTCTCCTCACGGAGCTCGCGGTCGGCGCGCTTAGCGGCGAGTTGTGATGACGAGTCGCTCGACTGGAGTTCGTCGATGGTAGCTAGGAGGTTGGAGAGCTTGTCGCGCGACTTGTTGAGGTCCTCTGTCATTTGTGCGTTCTGCTTTTCGCGGCGCTCGATTTGGTTTTGGAGGTCTTTGACGGTGCGGTCGACGTTGCGGACGGAGCGAGATTCGGCTAGGCGCGTTGATTCGGATGTTTCTAGAGACTTTTCGAGCTCTTGGATGCGGCCGTGCAAGAAGCGCACGTCTTTACCGGCAGAGCCGCTGTAGCCTTTGGTCTCGAGATCAACAAGGCGGAGCTGGAGATCCTTGAGCGCCTTCTCAACGGCGGCCTTATCTTTGTGCATTTGCACATTTGCTTCGCGCTCTGCAACGATGTCCTTCTGTAGCTCTTGGGCTAGCGCATCGGCGCGGCGCATCTTGCCTACTGCAGCAGCAGCGATGTCTTCTTGCTGAGCGAGACCAGACTTGAGCTCGAGAAGCTCGCGGTCGTAGGTAGCGGCGTTGCGCATGGCTGGTGAATCTGAGCGTGACAGGTCTTCAAGGCTGTCTGCGGCCTCTTGCAGACGGGATTCGAGGCGACGCTTCTCCTCAATGGCGGAGTCGCGCTCCGCGGCAAGGTCATCGACGTTGGTGCGTAGCGTGCGGACTTGCGAAAGCAGGTTGACGATCTTGGACTGGGCTTCGTTGTGCGCATTGGCGGCCTCGTCGCGAGAGCTAGAGATCACCTGCAGAGTCATCTCGAGACGGCTCTTCTCCTTCGCCCATGTGGACGAGTTCAGAACCTCGTCATCCCACTTGCTTCGCATCTCCTCAATCTCTTCGCGCAACCTGCCGTTCTCCTCACGAACGTAGATGACATTCTCGCGCTCCAGGTCCAGCTCGTGCGTGATGGTAGACAGCTCAGATTGGTATTTCCTCCTTGTCTGCTCCAATGAGGTCTCGCCGTCTTCGATATCGTGGGCGTGTTGGCTTCTGTAGTCCTCGAGCTCGCTCTGAAGACGCTTCTTGGCTTGCAACGCGGTCTCCAGGTCTGTTGAAAGGTCCTCAACACGTTCCTCGAATCGCTGCACTTGTCGCGTAAGGTCATCGACCATGCCGTCCATATCCTTGCGTTCTGCCATGACGGTCGCACAAGTGTCTTCTGCTTCACGAGCCTGCGACTTGGCAAATTGCTCAGCCCGCGACGCCTTGAGGACCGCAATTTCCGCCTGCTCAAGCTTGCTGAAGTAGTCGTCCGCTCGGCTCTTGTACAGACTGAGGCTAGACTGAACATCCAGAAGGGTGGAGGTCTCATTGTCCATGCGTATTTGGAGATCAGCAAACTCTTGGAGCAGCTGGTTGTGGTTTGCCTGCTCCTGCTCCCTCTCAGAGGCGTACTCGTCAAATTCCACCTTGATGTCCCTCAACTCGCTCTCAAGCGACGTTTTTATTTGTTTGATGTCATCGAATGCTGTTTTCGCATCCGCAAGCTCGTTGACAGCGTTGTTGTGGGCTTGCACGACCGATTTGCGTGACTGCTCCTGGGAGGTCAAGAGATCGAACAGCTCCTCGTGAGACTTGGTCTGGACCTCTTGGTATGAAAGCTGGCCAGATCGAACACTGTGCTCGAGCGCAGAAACTTTCCTGGCGGAGTCATCCAGCATATCGTGCAGGCGGAAGTTCTCCCGCTCGAGCTTCTGTGCCCGGCGATTCGAAGGACTGTCGTCTTGCCAGGTGTTGCGAACAGGTGACCGATCGAGTTGGCTTTGGAGGTGCTTGTTGCGCATTTCTGACATCTGAAGCTGGTTTTGAGCAAGCTCAAGCTCTGCAGCCATATCCATGCGGTTGTTGTACGCAACAGTGTCGACCGTACGATCTGAGCGAGCAGAGTTCTCTGTTGCGTTGCTGATGTGGCGCTGGTTTGTTGGTGTGTTGGTAACAGAGAACGGTCTCCTATTCTCGCTCTCTTTCCTGACATGAGTCGGCGTTTGGCGGGCGTTCGCTTGATTGACCTGACTACTGTTCATCTCTTCTAACATCACACGCTTCGAGTTAGCATGACGAGCGTCCATATCATTGAGTTCGCCCTCATGCCTTTCGCGGAGTTCATCCACTTGAGCCTCAGCACGCGAGTAACGTTCAGCGGCGACACGCAGCGCTTGGTTGGCTGCCTCCAAACGCTCGGCGAGATCCACCGCTTTGGTAATCTCTGGCTTCGCGGCGTCGTACGTGATGGTCACATCAGCGCCTTCTGGATCGAAGACCTTGCGCAGAGTCATGAGCTGCTTGTGGCATTCTTCCAATTCGCGGTTGGTATTGTCAAGGGTAGCCTGCACTGCGCGCGTGTTCGTCTGCGCTTGTGTTCGGAGCTGCCTCTCGGTCTCGAGCTTCCGATTGACGTCCGCGAGTTGTATGTGGATAGTAGATGAGGCCTTTTCAGCGTTGCGGTTCGTCTTGTGCTCTCTCGTAATCTCGTGGTTGAGATCTTCGAGGCTGAGCGAAAGTTTCTCTTTCTGCTTTTCCAGGGATGCAATGTTGAGCTGAGCATCCTCAAGCTGACGGAACAATTTCTTGTTCTCTTCTTCCGCCTTGGCCTTGTCGTTCGTCAACTGTGTGATCTTCGATCGTTGAGTCTCGCCGGCGCGAGAGCTGGAGCGCGCAATGTCCAAGTTCTTCTGCTGAAGCTTGTTCAACAGGGCGCGATTGTCGTTCTCGGATGCTGTCAGGCGGCCCTTGACCGTGACTAGCTCACGCTCAAGGCGTTCTTTCTGCTGGTCGTTGCGCTCCTTGAAGGAATCTGAGTCGGCAAGCATGTTAGTGAGATTGTGCACTTGTTCGGCCAGGTCATCGCGTTCTGCCTCAAGCTGGTCGAGTTGTTGATCCTTCTCCTCGAGCTCGCGTTGTTGAGCTGTTTGCCGCTCTAGAGCTAGACGAGACTGGGTTCGTTCTGCCTCAGCATCTGCGTCGAGCTTTTCCTCCTCAAGCTTCATGTACTTCTCGCGGAGACTGCGCAGTTCGGTTTGGTACTCTTTGCGCTCTTTCTCATGGTTGGTGCGGGTCTCGTTAGCCCTTCGCACAACATCTTGCTGGATGTACATCTCCTTCTCGATGGTGATCTTGGCCTCGTTCAGTGCGTCAAAGTCGCGCTTGAGCGTGTCGTACTTGTGTTCCCCTAGCATCTCAACGTCATCGCGAGACTGGCGCTCTCGACTTAGCTCTTTCTGCACTGCGAACAGCTCGGTTTTGAGGGATTCAATCTGGTCCTCAAGAATCTTGCGCCCCTCGCTGTACTGCTTGTCTTCGGACATCTTTTCTTCCAGGAGGCGCTTCGCATCACCAGCCTCGCGCTCAAGCTGTTGCTGCTGCGAGCGCATGGCGTCCACCTCCGATTTTGCATCCCGCAGGCGGCTCTGTAGATCATCGTGCTTGGAAGCCAACGTGCGCTTCTCGCTGTCAAAAATCTGGCGGTCAGACTCGTAGTTCTTCAAGTCGCTCTTGAGTATAGCCAACTCGCTTTCCTTTCGCCGGATCAGGTCTTCGTAGCTGGTGGATGTCGATGAGAGGTCAGCCATCTGCTGGCGGACTTGGCGGTTCTCATCGACGAGATCTTTGATCTGCTTCTTGCTGGCTTGGACTTCCTTGATCGAAGCGGCGAGCTTGATGTCCAGATCTTGGTCAATCTTGAGTAGCTTGACTTGAAGTTCCTCAAGCTTGCGTTCTTTCAGGTGGAGGTGGCTCGTGAGCATCTTTACTTCCTGGCTCAGCGACTCTTCAGCTTGGGTACGTTGTGATTTGGCAGCCTCAAGCTCCTGCAACTGCTGGTCCAGGTGGGCGATTTGGGTTTCGAGATCTTGCTTCTCGCTCTCCAAGCTGCCGATGATTTGACCCGCTTGCTCCAGCTCTCGTCGCCAGCCCTCTGCCTGATCTTCAATCTTCTTCTTGGCTTCCATGAGCTCATCGAGCTGGTCTTCGAGCTTGTCTTGGTCTTCGATGGCACCCGCAAGTTTTTCGGTAAGCTCAGCTTCTCGGAACTGCAGACGCTTGAAGATCTCCTCTTTGTCTAATGCGAGAGCGCGTTCGCTTTCGAGTGTCTTCTGGATGCGCTGAATGTCCATTTCGGCTCGCCTTCGCTCATCCTCAACCCGTTGCTTTTCCGAGGCTTCGAGCTGCATCTTCTCCTCGAGTTTCACAATCATCTCATCACGCTTCTTGACTTCAGCAGCTTGGCGAGTGGCTCCAAGCATTGGACGCATGCGAGCGAAAAGCCTCCACCATGGATCGGACTGCATGTTGAGGTACACCTGGAAGTTTCCTTGGATGATGCGTGTAGCTTCAGCTCGATATAGTCGTTTGTGGGCGACGCGGCGTTGCACGAAACCTCGTGCAGCTGACTGGAAGCGAATCATGATGTCCCTAATAAGAGTATCGCGCTGATCTTCCAGTTCGGCCAGCACACCAGCGCGGAAGAACACTTTCGTGAGACCGACGCGGTACAGAGCCCTGTCGAGATTGAGCTTTTCCAAGATCAATTTTGCCGCGGTCTGTCCTTCCAGATAGCCCTTTGGCAGATCTCTGCAGAGGACCTCATATCGTTGGCGGAACTCCACAAAGGGCAGTCTGTTGGGGAAACCTGTCCGGGCGATACGGATACCCTCCAGTACACCATTACACCGCAGTTGGTCAAGTACGAGTGGAGCACTGAACTGTTTCGGACGCTTCTTATGATTTGGCAGAATACACCGAACAAAGTGTGGATGTGTCGAGTGGAGCTGAGTCATCAAAGTAGACAGCTGCTCTTTGTGACGTTGAGCAACCGTACGGAAAAGACCCTTCTTGACCCTGCTTCGAGAGCTGCCTGTTTCATCATCGGTATCGGCGCAGTCGACGAAAAGATGAGCGATCTGCTTGTCAGAGGAGGCTGCAAGAAGTCGAGTGACGTTGTCGTTGAGGGGATCCTTGTTCTTCTCCAGCCAGCCTGCAGTCGAGTACTCCACCTCAGCGGCGTAGTGCGTAAGCATGAAACCCTGCGTCAAGAGAGAGCGCTTGTACTTTGTGCTTTTCTTGTCTCCCCATAGTGAATGCAGCTTTTCAGTGAAGCTCTTATCTGTAGCTTTTGGCATGACACTATCTTCGTCGAGACATGAGAAGATACCAATCGGATTGGGCAGCTCGATGAGGTCAATTGTCGGCTGAAGATCGCGTCCAAAGTCGATGAACTTCCACTCGATCTGCTCGCGAGCATACTCTTCTTGCTCAAGAACGAACATGTGGTGATTGAAGAACTGTTGCAGTTTTTCGTTGGTGTAATTGATGCACAGCTGCTCGAAGCTGTTCTCGTCGAAGATCTCAAAACCGGCGATATCGAGAACACCAATGAAGTGCGAATCATCGCCACCGCTGCCCGTCTGGTCAAGCTGTTTGTTGATGCGATCGACGAGGTCTCCGAAGCCGCGCTCGTAGATACCCTTGGCCAAAGCATCGATGGAGAGGTTCACCTGTTCTGGTGTTTGAACTTTCTCAACCCATTCGCGGCCAGCCTTGACTCTGGGATGCAACAGGGCTTTCACAAAATCGTCTGCAGAGATGCCGAGCAGCTGAGACACTATCCGTGCCTGGGCCTCTGCAGCAAGGTCGAAAGTGGCTTGATCTGCTCGCCGGCTCTCTTTCATGGCTCTAATGTTGCCGAGATGAAGCACCGCTGCGACTGTTCGGAGAATCGCCGCTTGATCCTTCTCTGTGAAGCCCATGATATGGAAGGCTTCAATCAATGAGTTCCACTCGTCTCGGTCTGATATGCCAGATATCGCGTCGTTGCCGTGCTTCGTGTAGTCAAAGTCTTCGATCCCCAGATTATTCAGATGAAAGTCCTGCTTCATCCTGCTATCTGCTCCATGCAGCAATTGATAGAAGACATGGTAATTGCGCTCGTTGGAGTTGACTCTGACGACTCTTGACTTCTCCAGCAGGTACCAGTCAATATATGCGCCTGCAATCTGGCCGATGCGGTTGAACTCGATTCTAATGAATTTGCCGAATCGCGACGAATTGTTGTTCCGTACCGTCTGCGCATTTCCAAAGGCTTCGAGGATCGGATTGGCACGTAGGATCTGCTCGGAGAGGTTGGAGAGGTGGCGTCCTCCAGACTTTGCTCGCGGTGTGTCGGAATTGGCGACTGCTGCCAGGTACTGGATGACCTTTTTCGTGTTCTCGGTCTTTCCAGCGCCAGATTCTCCGCTGCAGTCTGTTAGTACGACGGGTAAATATAATTGTAATGTGAACTCACGTCACGAGAATGCTCTGATTCTCGCCCTCGTCGACCAAGTTCCGGAAGGCCTCATCTGCCATGGCGAAGATGTGCGGTTTCGTCTCCTCTCGACTTCGTCCCCGGTACATGTTGATGTACTCTCGCGAGTATATGGGGAGCGGACAGTACGGATTTATTGTGACCAAGAATAGTCCGGAGTATGTCTGCGCATGTTAGCATGGCGTATATCATCCCGTGTCTCTCCACGTACGTATATTAGGTCTGCCTGGTACCGCATATGCAGGTTGTGGATGACGGATGGCTCGTTCAGGTGTGTGAGCTCTGCCATGTCGTCGGCCTTGTCGAACTTGGCCGGATTGACCTTGTCCACTGCCTCGGCGTCGACCTCCTGTTGGGTGCCATTGTCGCATTGCACCAAGAGCCGCCCCTCAGGCAGGTCTTCCACCACCCAGCCTCGGACAAACGCGGTCGCCGGATCCTTAAGCCAGACGTACCGCTTGCCCGAGAAGTCGTTCTCGCCCTCGACGATGCCTCCCAACAGTGGCGTCTCCTGTCCCTCCTCGGCTATGAACTGCGGCGCGAACGTGCCCATTGGTGTGCTGTTTCGCGTCGAATTTGATCGCAGTCGCGATGTGTCGCTTCGTCCCAGTGGACTGCTGAGTTGTGTGAGGGACTGGTTCCGTGCGTGCGCCATCTTTGGCTCTGTCTCTGCGAGCGGCGACGAGACGAGTCCGGACTTGGGGCGCGTGTTTGTTGGCCCTGGCGAAGGCGTTGAAGAGTTGTTCCGTGCGAAGGGGCTGGGCCGTGCATGTGAGCTGCGCGGGTTGGCAAAAGGTCGGCCGGGGCCATTTCCAGAAGGTGCGCTCATGGCTGTTGGGAAGGTGTTGTGGATGTGGATGCTATGCGATAGTTTCGTGTAACAAGGGCCGCCGCTGCTGCATAATGCAACGTGAAGAATGTAGAGCGATGCGACCAGAAAACCCAGAAATGTTAATTATGATATGTACAGGGATGTACCGCACAGCAATGAAGATGTGGTGTTCAGAATGGCAATGGCAATGCAGAGGAACGGCTACATGCGTGTCGTGGTGGGCGCCTCTCCAAGGTTTGTTTACTCTCGGCCTGGCAACCACCCCATCAGACGCGAACCGACAAGCAGCCACTCACAGCCCGCGAACGCCGACAGACACGTGATCGACCTCCCGCAACTAGCTTGAGCACTAACTAGCACTAATTTCGAAGATCGCCCAGCCCAAATCACGAACGCGACCTTTACTTCACCCGCGCCCGTTTGTCAATTCAGCGCATCAACCAGTAGACTTCCATCGCCGCTCTCACTCCAACCCGCTTCTTTGCTGCCTTATGAACTGACGGCAAGCGCGACTAGCAGGAGAGCGACGCGCAGGACGGTGCGCCACGGTGCAGGATGGGCGACAACAACTATTCGCAGCCGTACAATGGCGTGCCTTTCAACTTCATGCAGCAGCAACCCCCCCCGCCAAATGCCCCTCCCACTGCGCAAGGCGGCCAGTATCCTCAACATGCGCCATTCCAGATTCCTGGTCTCTCTATGCAGCCGTCACATGTGCAGCCGAGCTCATCTCCAAGTGCTAACCAGTCGTCCTTTGGCCAGAACAGCCAGCAGCCTCCATTCGCTCCAGGTAAGCTCACCCCATCTCGAACTATCACGCATCTTCTAACAGCTTCTAGCTGGTTTCCCGCCTCAAGACCACCCCGCCTGGTTCGCGTCCATGATGCAGAACATGGCGACGGGACTGCCCCCTCCACCCTTACCAGGCTTTGGCTTCATGCCGCCATTCCCTCCACACACGCCTCAGCAGCAACCGCCACCCATGGCATATCCTCCACAGCCTGCGTACTACCCACAATCTGGGCACACACCAGTGAGCGCCGATCGCGTACAAACGGTCATTGATAGTGACAAGGAGGAGGGTGAGGTTAGTGAGGGTGAAGCTGTCCCTCAGCCGCCTCAGCGCTATCAAGAGCCGCCGCGCTCAGTGCCACATGCCAAACCGATATCTCCCGCGCAGGAAGAGTACAACCCTGCTCAACCTGCTGCTGGCCAAAAGATGGTGAGAGAACCGGTCCGAAAGGCGCCGCAGCCTGCACCTCCCAAGAGTCCAGCAGACATGCTGCAGGAGAATCGTGACCAAGCCAAGCAGTTCGTCAAGCTACTGCATAGCCATAACATTGGCTATCAGAAATTGGCGAAAGAGCCTCTTGATCTCGACCAACTGCGCGGCCTCTACCAGAGTCTGAATCTGCCATCCGAACCCGCCCCGATATTACCGCCAAAGCCAGCTCCAGCACAAGCTGCTTCAGCCAGCATAGCCGTGCAGCCCGTGCAGCAAATGCCAACGGCTTCATCAACGACGAATGTCGCTGCTATTGCCTCCGAGAAGCCTGCCCCGAAGGAAGATCGGAGCGAGTATATCAAGCGTCTGCAAGCTGCGAAGCTCGCGAAAGCAGGTGGCGCTAAACCCAGTACACCGCAAAAGACACCACCTGCGATCGCACAGTCTTCTGCACCAGCTGTCCAAACTCCACAGGCAGCTTCGACGCCCAACAAACGGCCCATAACAGATGAGGCGAGGGCACGGAATACTGAAGTCATCAGGCAACGCATGGAGGCCTTGAAGGCAGAAAAAGCGGCTCTAGCAGCCAGTGGAGCCCCAGTAGCCCCTTCTCCGGTACAGAAGGCTGTTGAGCCACCAGCGCCCTCTGCTGCGATGTCCACACCGATCAACCAGTCCTACAACTCTCCTTTCTCAGGTATCCCTGGCCTGTTCATGAACCCGCCTCCGGCCCACAACAATAACGCCGCTGAACTGACCCCCTCCGCACCGCAAAAGCATAACGCACCTGTGACCTTCAATGACCTCCATCAGGATGAGCCCATGCTCGTGGACGCCAGTGGAGATGAGTCCCATGGTAGTGACATGGATATTGAAGATGATCACGCGCCTTCGAAATTCGCAGTAGCATCACCTACAAGCCGACCACTGGGACCTCCAGGTATGCCGCCTGCTAGTGCTTTCGCCACTCCTTCCGCAACAAGTACCCCTGGCCCACCGACTCCAGTCACTCAAGCGCGTGAGCAAGAGCTGCAAAGTAAGGAAGACCAGCTCACAGCTATGCGCATCAAGCTCAAGCAGAAGCTTGCTGAGAAGCGAGAAAAGGACAGGGCGGCCGCAGCTGTCGCCGCCGCCGCCGCCGCCGCCGCAGCAGCAGCAGCTACTGCCTCTAGCGCAGTAGTAAATGATGCTGAGGAGCTTGTCCGTGACGAAGCGCGCCGCAGGAAGGAAATTATACAATCCGAAGTTCAGACGAAGGACGCAGAAGAGGCCCAGAACACGGCCCAAATCGCCCAGCTGATGAAGCAGGTGGAGCTGATCAAGGCACGGAACGAGGAGATTGCTGAAGACAAGCGGCGTCTGACGCGCGAGCTCGAGGACCTGGGCGTCGATACTGAAGGCATGACGCATGACGATATGCGCGCGAAGAAGGATCAGATTGACGAGGAGATCGCCGAGTCCCAAGAGGGACCGAAACCTAACTCCATCGCTGCTCCGACACAGTCCGAAGAGACGGTACAGCCCCGGACTACATCCATCTTCGACCGGCAGAGCAATGCCGAGCGTATCGAATTTGGAGATGGTTTCAACACTGAGATGGCTCAACAGGTTGCGGAAGTCGAGTCGCAATCCGAAGCTGTGAAGGACCCAGTTGTGGAGGAGTCAGCCATGGTGGAAGCCAGCAAAGAACCTGTCGTCTCCTCCAACCTTCAAAACCTGGAGCAAATCACGGCGCCTTCCCAAGCTTCGACCGTGGACGAGGTTCCAGCACTGCAGACTGATGCCATGGTTTCTGCTGCACAGCCGCCGATGACTCAAGATCTTCCACAATCAAAAGAGCTGCCTGTCACGATTGCACCACCTACAGGCCAAGAGACTGCTACTCCACAAGACGAAGATGACGACTTTTACAGCCCACCTCCAGCACCAACAACCGTATCCGGTCTTGACAACAGCATGGACCTGGATAACTCCATCCAGGCCCAAATGGCTGCCGATGCCAAGTCTCCTTCTGAAGAGGGCGAGGTTGAAATGTCTTTGGCATCAGACGACGAGGAAGAGGAGTACGAGCCTGAAGAACCTGCCATCGTGGACGAAATGCCTGCTCAAGACGCCCAGGTCCTTGAAGTGGAGAAAGCCAAGTCTGTGGCGTCCGAGGACATCTCAACGGGAGACGAGGAAGCGTACGAGCCCCCAGATGTTGATGAGGAGCTGCTTGAGGTTCCGGCTGAACAAGACGTTGCGGCCGTCGATGTGGATGTGCCCGAGGCTGAGGCGGACGACGGTGCTATGGACATTGCCTCCTCATCAGACGACTCTGACTCTGACTCTGATTTCGATGGTGAAAGCACTTCCGGAAACGACGAGATGATTTCAGCAAACCACGGCCAGCTCGAACTTGCTAACGTTGCCGATGACCTAGCACAGGAATTGCAGCCCGACTCTGCACCGGGAATTGTATGTTCACCACCAAACATGAGGCCCGGCTAACCCGGAATAGATCTTTGCGGCAGATGATGAGCCCCAAGTTCCCAAGTACACGCCGTACGAGAGCGCCCTTCGCATGTTCAAGTCATATCGCTATCACCCCAACTTTGCACAGGACGTATCTGGCGGCTTCTTGTCGCCTACCTTCAGCCACCAGATTGATGCCGAAAAGCCCTTCTGCCAATTCGAAACGGCAGGCGGCTCGTGCAACGACCCCGAATGCCCGAACCAGCACTTCCGGGGTGTGGGCATCAACGGTGCGTAAAGAAAAGGCTTTTGTTGCGTTCGTATCGGCCCGCCATTATACGCAGACTGACTTTTTATAACGTTGTAGGTGAGACTTTGCTCGTACAGCTTGGCACTGCGAACCCGGGCAAAACGCCCGAGGAGAAGCAGGGCTGGAACGATGGCCTCCGGCAGGTGCTGAAAGAACTCCGCAAGAAGAGCATTAAAGATCCAAATGGCATTGCTGTGGAGATCGCCAAGTATCGCCGAACGTTCTTGAACGATGCTACGAGGGTGATCAACCTTTGAGCGTAGTGGTGGACAACTATAGAGCTATGATCGCCGTGCTACTAACCCTGACCCCTCAGCACAGTGTATCTCGTCTATATATTTTACTTCCCTTCCCCTGCCGGTCCATCCACAACCCTGCATCAGCGGCACCCTTCTTCGACTTTCTGTTCCTCGACCAGTATTGTCAAGCGGCGCATGGCGCTATAAGCATCGATACCCACTTGCATTGGTGTGGAGTTTGGGAGCATGTGTACAACAGTTGGATGAGCATGAGTAGGACCCAGGTCTGAAAACAAGCTCTGGATATGGATGACCCGTCGCCGCCACCTCAGCATACCCGACATACATCCGCCATGCGCATCGAGATTCGGTCGTCTCTGCAATGTAGCGGTCGCTGAGGTAGATGGCGGCTGGACGCAGTCTTTGGGTGATGATGGTTTAGTCTATCTAGTCTACTTTGACGATAATGACATGAGTATTTGGTATCTGCTTGAGCATCTGCAACGCGACGTGATAAGATATCCTACCACTCACTCAACCTACATCCCAGATCGTCGGTCCCAAACTCCCGCTCCCCGGCTCTGGCTTTGGAAATACCGGCCTCATCCTCGATTTCGCCTTCTCGTACTTCACCGCTTCCACATGGTCTCCGACAGCATCAAGCGAGTTTCAAAAGACATTGGCGCCCCACTCTTCTCTGTCTATCTCGTCACCACATCGGATCCAAACTAAGCTCGCAATGGTAGAATTAGTCGAGAGATACCTAGGTACGCGTCCATCTGCACATTTCTCTGCCGCCCCTCTCCGTAACAACAATCCGAACAACGATCCGACGTTCGCAACCCCCATCTATCCCTCCCCAACTCACAATTTACTCCCCGCTCTCCTCCACCCCTCCACCCCCAGCCACCCATAAACCTCCTCATACCCCTCCCAACCGTACACCCCCTACCCCCGGGCCCAGCATCCATAACCTCCCCAACAACCCTCGTCTGCCCCGCCCCAACCTCAAGAATCTTCCCACCCCCCAGCTCCCCATCCTCCAAACACATGAACATCGCCTCAGCAACTTCCTCGGGGCTCGCCCACACGTCAACGGAGGGGTCAACGAATGCTAGTTTCTCTGGATGTTCGGTCCAAGGCGGCGTCTTGATCACGCCGGGCGCGACGCCGTTGACGCGGATGCCAAAGCGGTGTTCGAGCACGGTGAGGGAGCGGATGAAGCCGCTTAGAGCGTGTTTGGCGGCGACGTAGAGCGGGATGTTGAGATTATTGATTTGGGCTGCGATGCTACTTATGATGATTTCTCTTTTCGGATCGCCTTCTTCGGTTCCTGGTCGTGGGTGGAGGAAATGGCTTAGTGCGAGCTGCGTGCTGCGGATGGGGTGCGTGAGGTTGATGTCGAGGGTTGCGTAGCGGCCGGTGTGGATGGGATCGCGGGATGCTGGGGAGCCGGGTGGGTGCCAGAAGTTGGAGCAGTGGGGGTCGTATATGCCGGTGCTGGGACAGACGATTATGGGGGGATTAGTGGGTGGATGGAGAGTGGGGTGGGGGATAGGGATTAAGTTACTGTCTATATATCCGAATTCTTTGAGAGCGTGCTCGAACATGGCGTCTAGTTGCTTCCAGTCCGTAACGTCTATCCTGCAAAAGACAGCACGTGGCGTGCCGTTTTCATACGTATGGAGTAGCTAGAGAAGGTGTGGGTTCGAACTTAAAGTCGTCAGCAGTAGAGATGCGAAGGGAAAGTTTATGCCTTGGATTGGTGTAAGTTGGAAGTCAGATGGTTGCGGATAGGGGGAAGCCGTGAGCGTACCGTGCCTGATCCTGCCCCCGTTACTATCGCGATTTTTCCATTGACGCTGTATGACTGAGACGCCATGGCCGATGATTTTCAATAGCGTGGACAGGGACGCATGGTCAAGGTGAATAGTTTTCAAGATCGAGTTTCGCGTGCAGCATGCAAAATGCTGGATACCGTATGCTTTGTATGCTTGATCTTGTGTTGCGAGTATATTTGTAAGATTCGCTTCGGCCGAACGCAGCATGATGAGATGGTGGAGGGTAAGCCGGGTGAAAGGGTGCCGATGCACCGAGCGGTCGGCATGTAATACGGTACTTGTGATAGCGGTCTGGAAGGAAGTATATAACAGCCGAAGCTTAGAAGTTCGTCGTGGTGCTTATCTTCACACCTTCAGCGCCTCTGTTGTGTTAGACACTTATGTCGTGTGGCTATCAGCTCCATAATCTGAGTTGACGTCTTTAATGAAGTCAGCCTTTGGGAAGTGTCGCCCTGTATACTAAACTTCACACACACGTCCCCTTGTTTCCTTCTCAGCATCGCCGTCTCGTTTCGAGGTCCCTGTAGCCCTTCACCTTTATGCATATCCCAGCAGCTGCATCATGCTCTCACTTCCTTGCTCATCCGCAGCAACCCTACTCGTCCACTTCCCTTCCCAGTCCCTATCAACCACAACATGTTTCATCGCCGGCACAAGACAATGACTCACGCCCCCATACCCACTCAATTCCTCCTGGTACGCGCCCGTATGAAAGAAGCCCATATACTGCTCCTCCCCAGCCTCATCAAACTCCGGCATCTTCACATCTCCATACACGTCCTGCGAATCACACGTCAGGCCTCCCAGCAATACATCCCTGCCCGAATGATTCCAATTATTAATCGGCAAGCAAATAAAGAGTTCTTTCTTGCCCCACGTATCCGGTATCTGCGTAATCAACGAGCCGTTGATGACATACCACAATTCTTCCTCGCTTTGCTGTTTCTGTGCAATGACTTGATAGATAGTCGCGCTACTTTCGGCGACGGTGTAGCTCCCAAATTCGGTGAAGAGATGTGGCGGAGGGACTGCGTTGTCTGCGCAGATGCGAGTTATTGTTTCGACAATGCGATCAATAACTGCTTCATAGTCGAAGGCAAAATCGAGAGAGTGCGCGATCGGCATGCCGCCGCCAATATTGATGCTGTCGAGATGTGGATTGATCTTGTGGAGTGTGCAGTACGTGTTTATAAAGGAGGAAAGCTGGGTCCAGTATTGTGGCGTGTCGGTAATGTTGGTGTGCATATGCAGCATTTTCAGCTTGAATTTATTGTGGGTTTGAATGCGTGTGCGGTAGAAGTTGCAAATGTCGCTGGTCTGCACGCCCAATCGAGACGATCGAGTCGCAATGCGGATGCCTATGCTGAAGGGCTGGGACAATACGTCGTCGTAAGCTTCAAGCTCACGCACGCTGTCTAGCACGGGAATGACGTTGAAGCCCTCTTCGACGAGTTTCGTGATATGCTGTGTGTAGAGTGGTTGCTTGTGTCCGTTGCAAATAATGTAGGTGTCTTTGTCAATCTTCCGCGTTCGATACAGCTCTCGTATGATAGGAACGTCGAATGTGGACGAAATCTCGATGTGTGTGTCGTTCTTAAGAACTTCTTCCAGGATGTAGCGAAAGTGCGAGGTCTTCGTTGGGTAGCAGTAGTTGTGTCTACCAGGGTATCCGCGGCGCCTCATGGCCTTCTCAAATAGTGATTTCGCATGTTGGACGTGGCTCGATATTTGTGGTAGGTATGTGATCTTCAAGGGTGTGCCGTGTTGTTGGACAAGCTTCATGAGAGGCACATCGTTCCACGATAACTCATCATTTGTGACATCGAAGTGGAAAGACTTGAGGTTGTGGTCCAACTTCGCCTCTTTATGGTCGTCGAGTGGACGGGATGGAAGACGCATCGTCTACGAATTTGTGCTCGCTGAGGCAATGCTGGTAGGCTGAATAGTCGGAGAGAAAGAAGAAAGAGATCCGAAGGAGAAGGTAGGGGACAACGTCGTTGCACTCGGGTAATTGTGCTTCTCAAAACCATGATCAGTCACAACCGCATGCAAGGATCGCCACAAGTTTGATAGGACACCAGCGCTGTGAGTGATGTAGCTCTTCTGAACCCAATTTTGAACCAATCGGGGTCTCGATTTGCTTTTAGCTTGAGATGCAAGCGTGAATGGCGTGGATCGGTGCAGGAGAAACCTCCGATGTAACTCGTGGGCGGCACCATGACAGCGCAGCGACGCCCATGTAGCACTTGGATGTACAAAAGCCCCAAAATGTCTCAAATTCGAGCAATTGCTTCGAGTAAGTCCTATTGTTTTTATTAGCCCTTGTTGTGTTGTATGTCGCCTTTCCAATGCTGATGTTGCCTTTCCATGTTCTATTCGTGCTCGCGCAATTCTTTGGGAAAGGTCGGCTCTTGTCAGCGCCGTGCTTGAGGAGTACAGTACGGTGTGCGCTACACTAGTATGATGTTAGCGTCCGACGGCCTTCACGTCATCCGGTAGACGGGTAGATCCCCTTAGTGCCCGATGTCTCCGAGTGCTTACTTGCGATCGCACTGGAGGTAATCGCAGACCCCTCTTGCTTTTGCATTTTGCTTCTTAGGTTGTGCAATTCGAAGACTATGAATCAGACAAGCAAGGAAAAGCCTGGACAGCGCCACCTCTTCACCGGTTCCGTAAATGTGTACATTGCCCGGTGAAACCGCAGAGCTGGAATTGCAACGAGCCTTGCGTGAACCTTTGCATGTTGAAAGCTGATGCTTGGGCAGGATTCCAGTCGTGGCTGAGAGTAATCAATGAGAAGAGCGTGAAGGTGCGCACAGCACATGCAACTGAAGTATTCCGGTCAATCAGATTTTGAGTGAGTGCATCTCCACCACGAGATCTATGTAAGTATTGTGCTTGTGGCAGCTGCCCGTACGGTTTTTTCATCGAAACTTCAATCTGGAACTTCTCTTCCTTTCCTTCCAAATACTCATATTGTTGATTCTTCACCATGCCAGACATGTTTCACACACATTGCCATATCTGTGTTTCGATGCGCAAGGCCAATCCAAAGAAACACGGAAGCATCAACTTAGATGTAGATACAGTCACTTGTGCGCTCTGCGCCAGAGACTTTTGCAACGCACATAAGGGACGCTCCGGCAATACCTGTGAGATCAATCACATCACGTATCGCGCCAGACACCCAGGTATCGAGGGTATCTACGCGAGGATTGAGGATGTGCCGGAGCTTGAAGCCGGGTCGCCGTAAAGATGGATGGTAAGTCATTGTACTTTTCTCGGTGTGCTGAGTGTCTGAAGCCTGACTGGATACTACAGACTGCGTTGGAGAAATAGCGTTGATGAAAAAAGGTGATGAATAGGGCCGGTATAGCATGTGGTGCGCAAATAAAACAAACGAACAAGAGGCGGAAGAGAAGAATGAGATGCAGGAAGCGAAACCAATGGCGAAGAGACTGCGAGATGACGATTTTCACTTCCTTGAGGTCGGTACTGCGTTTGACGAGAAAGAGACGCGGATGGTCGCAAATGTAGCAGTATGTGAAGTTCTTCGATCTGCCTTCCGATGTCGACCATTGAACAAGTGGGTAAAATGCTCTGGGACTATTTGACGCGTTTGGGAGGGTGTGTATCGTCCCAGTCGACACGAGTGAGGACTTCCTAACATACTAATCATCTACATTCCATGTTTGCAAGAACCATGAACCATGGAGTGGGTCAGAGAAGGACAGAACGAGGTCCAACCCGGTCCGATAATCTTGGTGTTCAACTTCGTTATGCTTCGTGCTGTACCCAGAGGGTCGTGAATGGACCAGACGTTGCTATGCGGTCGCACACCGAGTGTTCCTTGTGGCACATTGAAGCAGAGGAGAGATAGTGCCTTCTCGGTATATCTCCGTAGCTTTTCAATGCTTGGGGACCGGCGCATTCAAAGTAGCACTCTTGCGGCGGTGAATGTCGGCGGCCGAAGAGATCGTGAAAGTGAGACTAGCAGAATCTTCGCGATCGTGAGCCATCGAATGCCTCGTGCCCTGGTCACGTTCACGATGATTGGCGATACACTTCATTGTTCGCGGCGTTCCATGTTGGTCAACAAAAGACAAAAGCCGCAGCGGAGATACTGAACCGGCTATTGGGCGGCTTGGCTGCTCGTCTCGGGCGACAGTCCCCCGCGCTGTACTGCGGAAATTGAAAAATTCATCATCCACCGGAAGGAAACATCGTGCCGGGCCAAATGGGAAAGAGGCAGCGCAAGCACTGCAGCCGGTGTGGTCGAGATCTGTCGAGCGTTGCATCACATGTGCGTAGGTAATACAATTGGGCGTTCAGTACGTCTTGAAGACCGACACAATAGGTTCACGGCCGTGGAAGCCGCCAAAGGAGGGCAGACCAACAAGCAATGGTTCAGGGTCTGCTTACCGTAGCATGCGAATGCGCTTATTAACATGCCATGCGGTGTCTTTTGGTTCCTTTTGCCGCCGCCTGTGACGCACTAGTGGGGCAGCCTTTACTCCCGCCGACGAAGCTCAACATTTCACTTTGACATCCTCCCAAACCACACCACACACACTATTCCTACTACCTTCACCCCATACACACACAATCATGCCTAGCTCGCTCGACCAGTAAGCCCAATACCATATGCGCACTGCTTGTGAGACATATTCTGACTTCGCATAGACTTAAATCCTCGGGAACCGTAAGATGCCCACCACATTTTGCACCGGAGCGCTCGGAGATATCGCAGCGCTCCTTGCGTTAAAAGATATGGGACCAGTTACTGACAGTCTTTCCAGGTTGTCGTCTGCGACTCCGGCGACTTTGCGACCATCGACAAGTACAAGCCCCAGGATGCGACCACCAATCCCTCGCTGATCCTCGCCGCGTCGAAGAAGGAGGAGTACCAGAAGCTGATCGACGCCGCCGTCAAGTACGGCAAGGAGCACGGAAAGGATCTCGAGCACAAGGTCGACTGTACGCTGGACAACCTGCTGGTGCAGTTCGGCAAGGAGATTCTCAAGATCGTGCCCGGCAAAGTCTCCACAGAAGTCGATGCGCGCTTTTCCTTCGACACCGAGGCCTCGGTCAACAAGGCCCTGCGCATCATTGACGTACGTTGATATTACTATATTCTCCTGAAAGTCCCACTAACAACCCCAGCTCTACAAGGAGGAGGGCATCGACAAGTCGCGCGTCCTCATCAAGCTCGCCTCGACATGGGAGGGCATCAAGGCCGCCGAGATTCTGCAGTCCAAGCACGGCATCAACTGCAACTTGACCCTCATGTTCTCGCAAGTCCAGGCCATCGCCGCCGCCGAGGCCGGCGCCTTCCTCATCTCGCCCTTTGTCGGCCGCATTCTCGACTGGTACAAGGCCTCCACCAAGAAGGAATACAGCAAGGAGGATGACCCGGGTGTCAAGAGCGTGCAGCAGATCTTCAACTACTACAAGAAGCACGGCTACAAGACGATTGTCATGGGCGCTTCGTTCAGGAGCATCGGCGAGGTCACCGAACTTGCTGGCTGCGACTACCTCACCATTGCCGTAAGTTGCCGAAACCTCCATCTCGGAAGTCAACACTAATTGATGTCTTAGCCCAACCTGCTCGAGCAGCTGTACAACTCGCAAGACGAAATCCCCCAGAAGCTCGACGCCAAGGACGCGGCGAAGTTGGACCTCGAGAAGAAGACGTACATCAACAACGAGGCCGAGTTCCGCTTCTTCTTCAACGAGGACCAGATGGCCGTCGAGAAGCTGCGCGAGGGTATCTCCAAGTTCGCTGCTGACGCCGTCACCCTCAAGGACATTCTGCGCAAGAAGGTCGAGGCATAGAGCGGTATCGGAGTGCTCACGAAGTCATGAATGTTGGGTCTGTCACTGAGGATTCGGTGGGACGTAGTTACAAATATGAGACACACAATGCACATACATGATCTCGCAATTCTTCCGTCATGCCAGGTGGTGTTGTGATACGATTGTGATATTGTAGTAAGCATGATGTAGCTCCCAGATTCATCATTCGTCCAGTCTGGCTCGCTCGGCTGTAAGACTGCGAATGCGCGAGCTGTTGCGGGTCCAGTGGCGTCACTTTTGCCCCGCATCCACCTCACGAGCAGTGACGAAGCTCTCAACTTCTTCGCTCTCATCTCACTCACTCCTTCACTACGAAGAAACTTCACATACCACCAAACACTCCAACTTAATCAATCAATACCGCCAACATGGTCAAAGCCGGTACGTTACAGCACCGTCCCATACCCCTTCAGGCATGGCGGGGCCATGGAACTGCGCGGAAATGAGCACATTCTTGTCCACCACGCCGTTCCCAGCGTTACAATACGCTCTACGCAGCTGTGAATGGCTCAATTGAGACGCCTGAGGACCTTGCTGGAGACCTGTCTCTGATGGAGCGTGTCCAATCAGCTGCGGTACCTTGATGGGCTCCAACGGCTGCGGATAGGGCTGCACTACCATGCAAGTCATTCTAGAGAAGCAATTAAGCTAATAGTGCTGTGTAGTCGCCGTTCTCCGTGGAGACTCCAACGTCAAGGGTACCGTTACCTTCGAGCAGGCTGACGAGTCGTCCAACACGACTATCTCATGGGACATTAGCGGCCACGACGCCAATGCTGAGCGTGGCATGCACGTTCATGCGTTTGGTGACAACACGAATGGATGCACGAGTGCTGGACCTCACTGTAAGATAAACAGTCTCCGTTCTGGTGGTATATGAGGATTGTGCTGATGACGATACCAGTCAACCCTCACAGCAAGACCCACGGCGCTCCCTCCGATGATGAGCGCCACGTTGGCGACCTGGGCAACTTCAAGACGGATGGCCAGGGAAATGCGCAGGGTAGCGTGACGGACAAGCTCATCAAGCTGATCGGCTCCGAGAGCGTTATTGGCGTAAGTCCTGTCGTTGACACTACCCTGAGGGCTCAGTGCCTTTGATATGAGAGCGATGAGTACTGACACACTTCCAGCGCACCATCGTCGTGCACGCCGGCACCGACGACCTCGGCAAGGGCGGACACGAGGAGTCCAAGAAAACTGGCAATGCCGGAGGACGTCCTGCTTGCGGTGTCATTGGCATCTCCAACTAGACGCTGCTTGTGTGGTTGATGGCAAATGTGTTAGCAGCCTGAGCACATCGATGGAAACAATGTAATCATGAGAATGTAACATGTACATAGGCTCAAAGCTTGTATAAAATGGAATGACATATCTCAGAATGTACAATGAAAGGAGAGCGTAACAATGATTGGTATCTCAGACGCTCTACATCGAAAGCTGTGAGACTACTCTATCGTTCCCAGATCAGGTTCATCGACTTCTATCCAGTAGAAGGTGATTGGTTTGATGATATAGGTAGGGACTACGTGTATGCAATGCTATCACTCCATCCTCGGATCAGAACCCAAATCCTCCTCTCCCAAAGGATATCAAGATGCATGATTATGCCGAACCGAACGCCAAACACCCACCGCGACCACCTCTCACGTCCTCTTCCTCAACTCTCGTGTCTTATCATCCACCCCACTCGCCGCCGGTAACGGCATCCCATTCCTTCCCCCATCAACCACATGACTCAATCTCACCAACTCCTCAGTCATAACCTTCCTCACCTTCTCCACCAGCTCAGGCACATCATCCTTCACACACCCCTCCGTACTAATCGGCGGCAAGATAGTCACATCGATCGTCCCCGGCGTAAACCTCCTTTCCTTGAAGTTCAAGACGTGAGCGTAGTTCTGGCACACGACAGGCACGATGGGCACGCCGGCTTGGATGGCGAGGTGGAATGCGCCTTTTTTGAAGGGCAGGAGGGTTGGGGTGGATGCGTAGGAGCGTGTGCCTTCGGGGAAGATGAAGACTGATTGGCGGGTTGTGGACATTGTGGAGGCGGCGGTGTTGAAGGCGGCGCGGGAGGCGTGTGCGTCTTGGCGGTTGAGGAAGACTGTTTTGGAGAGAGTCACTGCGAGTGATATATTAGCTTCCTGTCCTCTAGAATTGCGATGGGGACTCGGAGAGAGGAGAGGACGTACTGAACCACCCCAAAAACGGCATCCACTTCAAACTGCTCTTCGCCGTAACACTACAATACTTGGGAAACATAGTGCCCAGCATCAACACATCCAACTCGCTCTGATGATTGCCCACAAACACCACGGGCCGCATATTCAGCGCGTCCTCGCCGCTCACGCCGCCCTCGCGCCTCATGCTGCCCGTGATGTTGAACCACACGCCCGTCGCCCACCACATGGCCCACTTGAACACGCGCCCAGTCGCATACTGCGAGCAGCCCCCGTAGCCAATGAAGCGCAGGAATATAGATGCGCCGACGCCGTAGGCCGCGCTGCAGAGCAGGAGCACGACGCCGGTTATGCTGAAGGCGAGGAAGGAGGCGAGTTGTGCGAGTTTTCCGGGGAGGATGAGAGACGCGAGGCGCAGGAACATTGTTATTGCTGCTGGAGCGAACAGGGTGTAGAGGAACCAGCCCATGGCGCGTCGTGGTATTATGTGTAGGCGGTTCGTGGGAGGTAGATGAGCCGGTCGAGCGGCGCGCAACTTCTCCCTATATAGCGCGTGACATGTGATAATTGGCACACGTAGGAGAGGAAAGAGAAGTTTGGGTCGTGGACCAAACTAGGTAGACTCGTGGGCGAGTGACGTTGTGCGTGCCGGTGGACTGAGGCGGAATTCCAGATGTCGGTGGGGGGTTGGAACTTTTCCACGTGGAACTGCAAACCTCGGCGCTTCGCTAAGCTTTTGCGTGGGATGGCTTGTCTCTGTTTTAGGCTTCGCTTTTACCCTGCGGTATGATTTGGATGGAAGTTGAAAGATGGGATGGCGATGAGGAATGTCGAGGTAAAGTTTGAGGATCGAGGGAAGGTCATCTAGCTTCATGGTCTCATGCACCTTCCCCATGGTGGCAGGCGCGTGACTTGCACATCGTTCACTAATTCGCTTTGGGGAAGGTAGGTACCGCGAAGAAACGTCTTGCAGAGACATTTCACGCTGCTAACACGTGTTAAATGTAAAGAATGGAAATTTCGAGACCTTCGAAAGAACTAATGTTACGATTATTGACCATCTAGTCTACGAAGCAATATCGCGTCCCTTCAGTCCGACATCGGTCAGATCAGCCATCTTCAAGAACGACACGAATGACCATCTGTACAGCATCATAGTCTCATTTCTCAACCACATCCGTCTCTCTTACCCTCTCCTTTATCCCCATTCTCAGCCTCCTCCACGCCGCCACTGTAACACCAAACGCGCCAACATCCACAACAAACAACGGAACCAGCATCCACCGCCAAGCAACCATATTCGTGACTTTCCCCTCAATCTCACTGCGCTCCCCGTCATCAGCTAGCGGCGAGTCGAGAATAGCCTTGAACCACGTTTCCGGCGTCCATCTGAACTCGGCGTAATTTGAGCCTTGCGTATTCGCGGCGATGGGCAAGCGGACGTGTTGATCGTCCGTTTGATATGTTACGATGAAGACAAATATGAGCGCGCTGAGTGTGAACAGTACGGCGAGGAATTGGAGGATGAGCAGGATGGTGAGAAGTTTAGATGGGTGCTGTTAGGTTTGAGTTAACTTCCTCAATGAGCTGCATTGGCGACTTACTGCGCGTTTCCTCAGACTCCACGCAACGAACATGCCAAAAAGTCCGAGGAAGAAACCATATCCCGCGACGCCGTTGCTCGTGTGTCCTTGATCAACCCATAAATTCTTTGGCTCGACATTCAGATCGAACGGGGCGCCTGGGAAAGCGATGCGGTAGCTGTGTACGTTGTGTTTCTGGCCGACCAGCCATGCGACCATAGAGCTTATTAGGCCGAGAGTCGAGATTGAGAGCGCTGAGAGCACGAAATTTGAGGCGAGTAGTGGCCAGAATAGGGAAGCCATTCGACTTGATGGTGCAGCTGGCCCCGACTGTGTCGGTGACGACCTGTGGAAGTACTGTGCGATACCCATCTTGCGAGCACAAGTTGAGGGCCAAGGAGGAAAAGGTAGCGAAGCCCGTTTCGCCCATGGCGCGCAATGGGGCGCTCAAATCATATAAGACCCAGACTTCGGAACGCCCTGCACCTCTTTCTCGTTGTGTTACCTCGCATCGGGCTGACGATGAGCTCAGCCTGGATGCAGCTAGTCTCCCTGCATCACCAAACCATGATATCGAAAAATAGAAGACTCATGCAGTGACCTGTCGTAGAAAGGCGAAATCAAGTTGTTAGTGCTGTCAGGCATGCAGCTGGAGCTCAAGCTTTGAGGCTCTTCGATGTAGGTAGAGCTTCGCGTTCCTCGGCATGCGCATGTTGGTGCTGACGAAGAGGGCGGATTCATCGTGGAGGGCCCAGGGGTGTATGTCATCTGATTCAAAATTTTCGATCGGTCGTTGTCCTTGTGGCTCGCAAGATGGTCGCTCAACAGTACAAGTGTCGAGAAGGTTAGGAGTTGGTAGGCTCATTGACACGGTGGAGCTCAATACCTATGGTATACTTCGCGAGATCAGGTGGCGATCATAGTACGACTCTAGACTGCATGATTTTCAGAATGAAAGGGCTCAAAAGAATAACATGTCAACTCGGTAATCGTTTCTGAGGTGGATGTTTTGGGGAGGTGACACCAGTGAGGACTGCCTGGTGACGTAATCTGTCATCGCTAGTGCGCCGCGTTCTTGCGTGTGCTGCCTGTATGTACTCGAGCACTCCAGAAGTCGACACCACCATGTCGGTCTGTTCCATCCGGTTTGGGACGGTTTCTCTCGTATCGCGAAACATTACGGTTTCTGTAATTGAACTATCGCTCTTTCCACTACTCTTCTCGCATCCATTGCGTGCTGTGATCGAGCCTACCCCTACCGTACATGCGGCGCGCCGTTCATCACAACGACAACCAAAGATTGAGGGAACTAAGCGAATGCCGATGACTTCGTTAACAGAGTTCAGTGACAGCCTGAATGCATCCGTACCGACTCTTTTCAGGTGTTTCGCCGACCGCGTATGCGACCCGTATCACCGCAGCGCTTACCATCAGACATATCACAAAGAAGTCACCATACGAGGCTGCGCGATTTTCATGCACAACAAGACTGTGTTTCGAAATGACTTTTGCTTTATTCTGCTCTACTCAACAAGTTTGCTGGCAATTCAAGTCTCTTAACGAAGGTCAATTGCAAAGCTACTGCATGTGGCACAGCACCCTATTAAGACTCATGGCCCTACTCCGCAACCAGACTGTACGAAGTACGCGAGCACAGATCCTTCAGGAGCTTGCCACCTGTTCAACGCAACGAAAGCCTGATATTCGGATCTTCTGCGCACTCGACTGAGGAGCGGCGTGCACACATTGTGCTTCATGCTCGGGTCATCATTGAGTGGCCAGACCGGAAGCGATAGGTCCTCCCTACCTATCGGCAAACTCCCGGTAGCCGCTGCTCGCTATCGTCAACGACATCAGAAGAGACTCCAGGAGGATGTGCAGACCTACTCACGGACCAGCATCGTGGGTGGTTTCTGGCGCTTAGCTGCACAGACCGCGACGACGAAACCGTGGACGCACGACCAATGCTTCCCACCCTGGAGCTGCGTTACTTCGAAGTCGAACAGCAAGCGAGAAATATGCACAACAATTCTCACTGCTGCTAGATGTTATTGCGGTGATGAAGCTCGGCAACAATCTCCACACTCATTAGCTTCCTTGCTTTGGCTCCCGCAGTGCAGCGGGACTGGTCCACGATCTTCAGCATGAAAGCGGCACAGCAAAACAATAATTTGCACAAACACTGGACCGTCAGCTCGCGAGGTAGCTCTTGTCATGGAGCCGCCTTATATGCGTGACGACCCCGGAACACTTCTTCAGTCATGCACTGGCTGCTATCTTCGTCATCTCCCGATCTTTTCTTATCCTCTTGACATTTCGGCAACTGGCTGGTCCGGCGTGTAGCTTCGAGTTTTAATTAATCGCGTCCAAGTTTAGTAATGCGTCTACCTCGTCGATCACTTAAAAGCATTCAGCCTCTCCCGAGCATCCACACGGCATTCCCTGTACACAGCGATGTCAACACTTCGAGCGAACATTCTGGAAAGTGCCTGATCAGAAGAATCGAAGATGGAATTGAGATGGTGCCGTTCGAGAGACGCAACAGCCTCTCCGCACCGATACTCAGTCCGGACCAAGGCGAAAAAGAAGTCCTGGTTCCGCGACAAAAGACGAGTCCGCTAGATAAGCCATTGCCGACCATACCCAAGTCTCTGTGGGCGAGGTTGTCTGTGAAGCAGCGTATGGTGGCTATCTTTTGTTTACAGATGGTCATGCTGTTGACCATTGGGCTTGCATTGCTAGCAGCAAAGCGCCGGTCTCCGAACAAGTAAGAGAGAATCGCTGCTCAGTGGAGGATCCACCCTGACCTATGTTTAGCGAAGTTGAGACCACGGCACAGACAGCGAGCGGTGACCTGACGACCCCGCGTGACATGGACTCGATATCACCAGGCCAATATTCCCTGCCCATATCTCTATCACAATCTCGAGACGCATCTTGCCTCGCATTTATGAATGAGTCGATAGCGTGGCAGTGTGCTTCTAATACCATGCTTCAGCTTAGTATTCTACCTCCGCCTGGCAACTCAAACTCCATGTATGTTAAACTAAGCGCGACGACGAGCAACAACGGAAAGTTCTACTATGGTCACCAAGCTCCGGATGTACAGCCCATCCCATTAAACCCAAGAAATTCCGTCGCACCTTCAGAAGCAGAAACAATAACACACAGCTTCCGCACTACCTACGACCGTGTGGTCTTACTGAAAGAGAAAGACTTCACGAGTTGGGTGCACCCAGTCGAGACACGCTCGGTGTTCCAAGAAGGGGACACCTTGTGGAGATGCGTCTTCGACCAGACCACGATTGATGGATACATATACGCGAATAGAACAGCGGTCTCGGGGCGACCTACCAACGCGACTACGACTGCGCAAAAGCTACCAAAGATTCCGCATATGCTCAAGCTCGTCGAGCAGCGCATGCCTAGTGGAAAGGGGCCTTACTGTGAGAAGATGAAAGTCAAGGGCGACTCCTTGTTCGCTGTTTCTGATACTGGCAAGACGATGCTGAACTTGGCAGACCCAGCCGCAGAAGCCGGCGCATCAGATATTGGTGGCCGCAAGAGCGCCAAGTTCCGCGCAAGGCAACAACCCACAGGAAAATTCTGTAGATGCCAGTGGACGGTTCAATGACAGCATTATTTAGAAAAATTTCCGTGCTCGATGTGATGCACTGGTTGGGGCCGACTCCGATCCCGATGCCGAAGCGGGTCTGACCATGAACCAAATAATGACCGCAGCCCTTATCACAGCCCTGCTCCGCAACTCGGAACGTTCTGCCAACCTCACGCATATTACGGTGAGTTGCACGCCCATCACCATACGAGCGAGTGACAATCACCGCCCAGTTATAATTCTTTTGTAAGTAGAAGCTCTCAAACATCAAGCAATTCATGAACCTGACATACAATTCAACGCTATAGGAAAGCCGCATGCGATTCGAACCAAAGCCCTTCACGCTCATGGGTGCTTGCGTCGAGATCTAGACATTGCGATAGAGTGAGAACGCACTGAAACAACGACCGTTCAATAACGACATTGGGAGAACCTTCGGGACCGAGCAGAACATGGGGCCCCGGGTTCGAATGGTTCAGGCGTATGTGGATTCCCAGCAGAAGACGTAGTGGCACGCGTCGAGGACCATGGAGTACAATATTAAAGGGCCCTTGGAAGGAGGGAAGGGAATGAGTGACGTCGCGGTCATTCGCTCGAGGGAGAAGAAGCGGTTGAGACTCAATTCTGATCACAGCCGCGACGAAAGCGCAGTAGGACCCGCGAATGCCAGAAGACACCTCATTGGTCGTCTTCGGATTGCAACAATTTGGGAGCAAAGTGTCTAGCTCGTTTCCCGTCTCGCCGTTTCAGTGGGAGTGTACCGATTTGAACCAACCATAGTTGGAGACCCGAACTTTTTGTTATGGCACCAGCAACATATTTGATCCTCTTCTGCTGGCCTTCTTCTTCCTCATCCCTTCTCTCTTGCACATCGACTCCGTTCCACTGTACCGCGTCCGCCTACAAGCATTCCAACATGCCCGATTCATTTGACCCGCTACTGGAGACCATCAACAGCATGCTTGACGTTGACGCGCTCCACGTTACGTACGATGCTATGGATGGAATCAGCCAACCACCCGCTATACTTACCCATCGCCCCAGGGAGAGCAACTCCAACACTCTGCCGCGCTCATCCATGATGCGTGAAGAGAACCAGGAAGGTCACATCAACGGTCTCATGGGATTCGGACGCCAGCACCGCGTCAAGTCCCAGGAGACGAGACCAGACGAGACAAATCCGGTCTCGAGTTCGGTAGGACAGAGCACAGAATTGGAATCGGCTCCCCAGGATACTCCGGTGAACTACTCCAGAAAGATCACGAGTTCCGCCGAGCGTACATCGAGCACGCACCCAGAAAGTCTCTCCGCTGAGGCTCAGACCCACCAACTCGTCCATCCTCTTCTCTCAACTCGTGGAAAACTCCGCGTCACGAATGTGTACCCTTCAAGCAGCGAGAGACCCTCGAGAGATCCCCGCGATGACTCCGGCGTGGCCATAACTACGCAGCTGTGCGAGTGCGAAACACCCCAGCCCGTCGCACCTCACCAATCCACTGCGACTGAAACTCTCGTGATTAGATATCCGCACATCATCACCCCACAATCACGCTATGGTGAAAGAACACCATCGACGTCCCCTGGTCGTCTCCCAAATGACTACCGCCCTAGCACCGCGTTCTCCTTCGAGAGATCTGCATCGCCGACGCCATTCTCCTCACCTGGGGCGACCTTTGCGCCTCCTAATGATCCGTACTACGCCATCCATCATGCCATCTCAGGCCCAGAGCTCGAGCTCAACGCCGTCATCGCCTCGATGGCACGACCGTTACGGCGAACCATGTGGCTCGAGGAGATCCGCGCCATCAAAGAAGATGTGAACGCGTTGGTGCTGGGTAGCACGAGGGAAAGGGTTCAGATCAGATATGACGCGGCAAATGAGAACGAGGCGAGGGAGATGGGAATCACGTCCAAGACGGGCGAGAAGAAGCCAAAGAAAGGCAACTTCAGATGGTGGAAGTGGAACCTATTCAAGCGCAAAAAGGCGATCGAGCAGTTCTCGCTGGTGAATGCGGCTGGTGTCGTAGGACATGCTGCTACTATCAACGGCCTTGTGCAAGAGGCGCTGCGGAGCACCCACAACACATCATCTACAACTCCCACACCCCTACCTCGCCCATCCTTTCCAGATAGACGACGCGACAAACCGCACAGACGCCTTGCGCACATCTCCACGCTCGGTCAATCGCAGCGTAGTGCTACGCCATCGACGCCATCGCCGCTGCGACAAGCGCACCAAGCGGCCATCAGCAATGGGATTGCAACGCCGGCGCCAAAGAAGAAGAAGAAGCTCACGAAGCAGGGGCCGGTGCCCTATGTGTGCGTGGAGAAGAAGCCGTGGTGGAGGATTGGAAGGAAGACGAGGGCTCTGCCTGGCATGAAGGGATACAAGGGGAAGGGGAAGAAGGCGGTGGTGACGCCGGTACAACAGGCGAGTGTGAGGGAAGATACGGGGACTGTGCTTTGAGCTGCTTAGACTGAACTGTGAAGCTTGCTGCGATGTATAGTATGCAGAAGTGGTAAGATCATGGGAAGTTCCTGGAATGAATGAAAAACCAGTTGAAAACCATGTATCCAAAGCTCACGACCGCGTCCTCACAGTGGTCTTTATAGCCAGTACGCGACGCAACATCCAAAAAACTCACTGCATTCACGCATCTTCACCAGAATACCAACTGACAGACGAGCTCATTCACGCTACATGCCGCGCACACTCATCAGCGAAGTAAAACGACCACAACAGTAGCCGCCAGAACAATGCCGCCCATATCCCTATCTACCCATACCCCAGTCACTAACACCATGATATTCAACCAAAATGAGAAAATCCAGCCAACCCTCAGGCCAGCTCATGAAAAACGCTAGAAATGCCCTCCCAAAAGAAAAGGAAATACGTAACCACCAGCTAGACAGCTAGCAATCTAGACCGCCCGATTCTCACGGTGCTCGGCAGCAGGGACGTGAACACCCTGCTTGTCCGTAGTCTCCATGCTGCTAACGTCGGCGTCGGCGGCGTAGGTTGAGTGCGGGACCCACTTGGCGGATTTGCGCGGTGTGGTCTCTTCGAGCATGCGGTCGACCTGCTCAAGGCTGAGGCCCTTTGTCTATGAAAAGTTAGCGAATGTGTGACATGCAAATTAATAGACAAAATTCTTACCTCCGGAACGAAGAAGTAGGCGAAAAAGACACAAGCAGTGCACGTCGCGCCCCACACGAAGAAGACCTTGGTCTTGAGGTTACCGTAGTCGGTGTCAACCATGTACGGCGTGATGAAGCCAATGACGAAGTTCCAGAACCAATTGGATGCCGTGGATAGCGCGACACCCTTTGCGCGGATGGGCAGCGGGAAGATCTCGCCGATCAAGACCCACGCACCGGGGCCCCACGTCGTCGCAAAGAAGAAGATGTAGAAGCACGTGAAGACGATGAGGCATGTGGACGCGGCCTTGGAGCCCTCGGCGGCGGTGCCGATGATGGCGATCAGGAACTCGCAGATCAGCATGCCGAGCGCGCCGTAGATGAGCAGCGCGCGGCGGCCGAGCTTCTCGATGGCCCAGAAGGAGAGCGGCGTGGAGCCGACGTTGACGGCGGTGGTGATCATGGACACGAGGAACGAGTTGGAGATGCCGACCGTCTTGAAGAACGTGGAGCCGTAGTAGAAGATGAAGTTGACGCCGGTCCACTGCTGCATCATTTGGAGGACAACACCAAGCAGCACGCGACGAAGGTTGCTCGAGGGCTTGAAGCCGCCGGTGAAGCAGTCTTTCCATCCGGCCTGCATGTGTGTCATCTCGTACTTGTAGTTGGCGACCAACTCCGCGAGCTCCTCCTTGACGTAGTGCGAATCGACGGGCTGACCGCGCAGAGTGCTCAGGGACTTGGCAGCGGCGTCGAGGCGGTTCTTCTTGACATACCAGCGCGGCGACTCGGGGAGGAGGAACAGGCCGGTGCCGAGGATGATGGCGAAGAGCCACTGGATGGACATTGCGATGCGGTACGAGCCCGAGTCCATGCGGTCTTTGGTCGCATTGTCGACGACGGCAGCGAGGAGCAGGCCGATGGTGATGCAAAACTGGTAACCGGAGACGATGGCGCCGCGGACAGCCTTGGGCGCGACCTCAGACATGTAGAGAATGATGATAGCCGAGACGAATCCAACACCAATGCCAGCGATCAGGCGGCCCGGAACGAGGACCGAGACCGTGGTGGAGGCTACCTGGAGAACGACACCGATGGAGAAGATACCACAGCCCGCCATGATGGTGGAGCGACGGCCAATCCAGTCGGCGAGTGAGCCCGCGAAGAGCGCGCCGAAGAAGGTACCCGCCGAGAGAATCGAGACGATGAGCGACTTCTCCCATGTCTGGTACATGCGGCCGTTGAAGGCGTCCTTGTCGTTTGAAGGGCCTGCATTTACTGTTAGATGAATCGCAGTGCGCGCTTTCGAGAGTTACATACCTCCAAATTCCTGCTTGAAGAAGTTCATGGCCAGAACGCCATTGATGTAGCCAGAGTCATATCCAAAAAGGATACCTCCGAACGCAGCGAACACGCAGAGGAGATAGCCACGAAGCGTGACCGGGGCTTCAACACGTGCGCCAGTGGCGCCGCCACGCGCGGCGGCAGATGGAACCCAGGAGGGCATGTCGTCAGCGAAGCTTGTTGTGATTAAGCGTATGTGGTGTGTAAGTAAGGGCGCGTGCCGGTCGATTGGACTGCGCGAGTGTGTAGCGAGGTTGCGGTTGCGGTATGCAAGGGCGAGAGTGGAGTCGGTGGTGAGAGGCTGGAAGATCCGGGCGGCGTAGAGGCTTTGTCGTGAGCGGAGTCAGTCGTCAGCCTAGACTCGGTCCATTTATGCGCGCTGTGCCTGCTGGAAGCGGCGGGTCGCGTGGGCAGCTGCGGTGAAAGTGCCAGGCGCGAACAAGTGCGCGTTTGGGTGGCGTCCGGAAGAGGAAGTTCGAGGAATGGAAAACCCCGGATGCTGTGTTGCACGAATTGGTAGCTGAAGAACTCGAAGTAATAGTTACACGGCGCACATGTGTTTGAACCTCGTTGTTGGGAGCGCGCGAAATTGCGGTGTGGTTTGCGGACTCGACAAACTCAACCGGGCGCAAACGCTCTCTACGGCGGGGCAATCCTGTTACCAGTCCTGCAATATCAGCGTCATTCCTCAAGCTAGACGAATCGGGTAGTCGACGATATGTCCCAAAGCGGTAGTGCGGTGTCTTTGTCTTGGTCGGTTTCTTTGTCACATTATGACGACTGATGTTATTTCTCACGATATTGATCAGCTGATCTCTCGGCTCTACTCCGAGAGCGTGCAAGTTTCTGTTGTTTCTTAACGTCGCCTCGATTGTGCTGTGCTCGCCGGACTAATCATGCGGACCAATGACCGAGTAGCGCATGATCTCGTGCATTGGCTCACCGGTTTCGAGGTTGTACTCGTGTGTGCGATGAGGAGGCTTATTGCAAAGACGCACTGTCGATTTAAAAGAGAAGAAACATACGCTTGTACACATGGTGGTTGAAATTGATAAAACGTTTCAAGAAGGTGTGACATTGTTGGTGAACGGTATATGTGCAAGAAGTGGAAGATACATACACAGAAGAGGTACGCCTGCCCGATAAGCATTGATACGGCAAAAATCGCCAGTGAGATTGATAAGCGCCTGTGATTCTTCAAACACGTCTCGCTCCTTGACGTACAGCTTCCTCGTACTGCGGTGGCGCATCTTCCGGAAGTAGTGTCCTTTCAGTGCTCACACTGCGACGCCGCTCGTAGATACCATCCTTCTCTCTTCGGGCTTCCTCACTCTTGCGCTCCTGTCTCCTCGAATGTCCTGAGATCTTGGTGTTTGCGGCGCTTGCAGTCGAAGACTCGCCATGGCCATAAATTAACTCTCGCTGCTGTACAGAAATCAGCGTCAATCATGAGCACATTGCTAAGACATCATACGTCGATTGCCTTCTTCTCTTTGCACTCGCTTCTCTTTTCGGAGATCTTACGGCCTAGCTTTTCGCAGCCGATTCCGATCCCAACAGCAAGAATGCCGGCCATTGAGTATTTGGGACGATTGAAAGTGGCCGGATAGAAGCCTTGTTGCTCGAAGCTAAGATCAGGTGCTTGGTATTGAAGGCCCTTGCGATTTGCTCGTCGAGATCCGCAGCAGCCTCGTTGGTATGATTGAATTGCAAGTTGTTGCTGGAAGAGTTGCTGCTGGAGGAGATAGCGTTCGGCGCGCTTTCTGCCGCACATGATGATTTAGTATTTGGACTGTTCGATAGACGGTCGATGTTGTATTATGATACAGGGTAATCGTATGGAATGAAGTGTTGGATCGCTATAATGTTGTGTTGCTGGAGGCATGCGATGAAGCTCACCTTAATATACTGATAGTACTCGTTGCAACTGTTTACGATGATACGCCCGCGAGACGAATGCGGACGTAAGATAGTGCTAACTCAAGAAGGGTGGAACGATGCTTCTCTTGAGGTTATGGTGTGGCGAAGTTACGGCCGAATGGTGACGTCTGCCAGGATTCATGGTGTGGAGCGAAGATGTGGCGCCAACTCGTAGACATGATTGGCTGGAGAGGACAAGGCCACCAATTCCCGAATGCGAAAAGCTGGGGTAGGGTGTAGCTGCATATTTCCCGCAGATGATGTGTTAGCGAATGCGAAATTCCGGCGCGATGATCGCATCTGCTGAGTTGCCGGAAAGCAGCCCGTATATGCTCATAGTAGCTCTCTGAATCAACCCGCAAGGCTGAAGGATGGTCGCCAGCACTGTGAAGGTCGTCGTAACTGTGAGTTACCGACGTTCGCGTTCAGTGCGTCCTGAAGGTCGACACAATGAATTCGAGCTGCTTCGTAGGACTTCTTAGACGACTTACGGCCGATCATCTAAAGTTGATCCAATTGTCTTGATCCCAATCCATGCCCTCCAGCCAGCGCACGAAATCGCCGTCAGTCGGCTGAATCAGCGGTGCTCCAAACATCGGATCGGTGGTCTCGTCCGAGTTCAACACTGCTGGATTTCTTGTAGCAGAACCCGCGCCGAGAATCATGTCCAGGATCTTTTTGAGAAATGTCCGACCTCTGTGGCAGCTGTGGTATCCGCTTGCCTCAGGCCTGATGCTCCCCAGACATGCGACAAAGACTGAGAGGCTTTGGATGGTGTCGGATCGGTGCAGAGGATATGCAGAAGCGGACGCGGAACTGGGGTGTTGCTCTTGGTGCAGCAGTTCGACCGCAAGAACTGCAGCTGCGGGTGTGCCGTGCTTCACCAGTAACTGGACGAAATCGATCTGGAAATCGCGAAAATGATCTTTGCGATCCACCAGCATGACTACAAAGTCGAATATTGTATTGCATACCGACAAGAGATCGGTATTGGAGCTCAACCCGGCTTTGACTTTCTTGCTCAGCGTCCGTTGCAGCATGAAATGGTGGTCCAGATGGTTGAGTTTGATGACGGCGAGGAAGAGGACTTCGAGGGGAGACCTACGAGAACTCCAAGGATCCACGACGTCGAACTGCAGGAAACCTGGAAGCTGGGCCCAATATTCTTTGGTGCGCGTCTCAATGTTAGCAGCGCGCTGCCTGACCTCTTCTTCCGACAGGTTGCCCAGGGACATCTCCAGAATCTCCTCAAGGATGAGGGCGTTCGTGGAGGCCAAGCGTGCGAAAGTCGATCGCTGGACATCACCTCGCCGGTTCCAGCCTTCTTTATCGAGATTCTGGAGGGCTACGTCAAGTTCCGCACCTTCTGACATCGTCTGCGTGTCCGTCAAGTCCAGTGGTAATTGTAGGAGACAATACTGTCTCGTCAATCGAGGTGGCCGTCCACTCGAAGATGCGGTGTGCTTGTCGCTGTCGTAGGCGCAGATGAAGAGGCGCTTGCGGAGCTCAGCCATGAAAAATGGCGTACGGTCGTCCACCTTGATTTCTTGGTGGAGGTTGAAGCTGAGGAGCGCGTTTGCTACACTGGCGTTCTTCTTCGCATTCTCGTAGCCTGGTGATATGGTTAGCACTGATCTCGGAGAGCAGTCAACACTTTGTGTGTTGAAGCGTTGTTCCTACATACCTCCCTTGGAGCGCATCGAGCAATATGCGATCGAGTTCTCGTACAACAGCCACAGATAGACATCGTTGAGGACGCCAAATTCGTCGCAAAAGTTCACGCACATCTCGGAAGCGTTGTGCATCTTGAGAGCAAGAGCGGCTCTATCGACTGGAGCGTCGTCGTGTGAGCAGAATATGGGATCGCCATCTGAACACCCGTTAGCGTTGCTTGACCATGCCACGGCGCACACGAACGTGCTCGCATTTCATGAGTCACGGATTTTGGTGTCAAGTGTGCCTTAAAGGTTGATAAGACAAAACACGAGCACCTTCGCATTCCGCATCTTGGATGTGGTACTGACCTTTCAGTGACTGAGCCATAAGTGACACCAGAGTCACGAGTAGACCAACCACTTCCCATCGGAGATATCTACCCGTGACATTTGCGCAGAACTCGCGAGGTGATGTGTGCTTACTCAAAATGCGGGACATAGGCTTCAGGGTATTCTCCCAGATCCGTTCGGACATCGTGCGCAGCTCCGTAGGCTTCTGGGTCTTAAGTATCTTGAGCCAAGTCGACGACAAGCCATCGAGGTAGATATTGACCATGGGCTGGATCACTACGATGCCGCCTGCAAAATTAAACCATCTAGTCGTCGCTCGTCAGTCTCGTTGAACATAAATCAATATATGCGGATGTCAGGAGGCTTACTTGTCAATATACTTCATTATGGCCGGCAGATCCTTGAACATTGTAAGCACAACAGCACCACGATCAATTTGCAACTGCGATATCCTCGGCGTCGATGCTGCATCATCCAGCGGTGGCAGTATGCCAATACTGAGCTCGTTCTCTGCGAGCACTGCGGACTGGTTGATGAAGCCAGCACTATCGTCATAGCTGAAAGACTCAGTCACTGGCTTGCAAAGCGGATCGAAAGTGGTTTGAACACATGGCACGGACTGCGCTGAAAACCCCACGAAAGACTGCTCTGACTCGTGCGCCTGTGTGAGCTTCACACGTTTTGGCTCTGATCGCATCGGGTCGTAGGGACTTCCACGACTTGATGGTGACTGAGAAGCAATACTGAAGCTGTTGACGCGAGGACTGATCGTATTTGATGCAGCCGCTTGGTCATTTGAGGTCTTCGTCAAGGGTGCGGGATGATAAACACATTGATCAGGCTTGTTGCGCTTCGCACACCTGCCGCACGCTGGCAGCATATGGTCGCATCGGAGTTTCCCCTTCCTACATGGCTCACAAGCCTGTAGCTTTCCATTGCGGCGGAAATTGTTGTTTTGGTGCCTGTCGGTGTGTGATTCTCGGAGCCGCGAGGGAAACAAATTGCCAGTCTGCATCAATTAGCAGTGCGCGAGCAGAGTGAGGGGTGTTGGAGCACTCGAACCATGATACAGTGCTGTGATGTATCTGTTAGAGGCCGACCTGGCTATCTCCAAAATTTGAACACCCTCGCGATATTGCTGCCATGCTGGTGAGCGCAACGACATGCCGAGCACCGAGCACCGGATGCGGAGTTCGCGAAATGTGTGGCCTGTGCTCAGCAGCTTTCCAAGATGAGATGAGTTCCGCCCGCTCGTAAACACTATGTCTCCAACCTTTCCATCTGGTAATGGCAACCGGCATCACCGGCTTAACGGTAAGGGATGCATCGATCATCGCGGTATAGTACAATGTACGTAGTTCCATACCCAGGTAACGCCGGACACCTGGCACCTTCCGGCCTCGTAACTCTGGACACGTCCGCGTGCATGAACAAAAGAACATGGTGTCTTCGTTGCAGTAAGGCATTTGAACATGTGTTCGACTTCTCATCGTTATTGCTGTTCATTTCCATCACCAGCATGCAGTCTCCATAGGGAGATTGTAACAGTAGCCACCAGCATCTATAGATCGCAGACCTTTGTCTAGCGAGCATGTCCCCATCAGCGAGGCGCCGTGTGATGCGCAATCACATTTCGTCGGCTCTGAGCGAGTTCTTGGTGGGCGCAAACAGGTGAGGTCACGGGTATCGCGTTTGGAAGGTGCGACTACCTCTCTCGTGAAACCTCTTCCTCTCACCTCGCCTTACCTCACCTCACCTCGTCACCTCACCACGCTACTGCTGGAGACCTCAGCCCTTCGCGTTAAGATAGCTGTGCCGCAGCCGTCGCCGAACATGAGCGACGACATCAACCTCGACCGCAGGTTCACGATGCCGGCGAAGAAACTCTACGCGAGCACAGCACCATCGGCTGTCTGCTGTGACGAAGCGACCGCGCTCCAAGGCGACAAGAGTGCTCGAATCGAAGTGCAGCTCTCTGGCGCAGACGCCGCAGGCGAAGTCGGCAGTCTCCTGCTGCGACCTAACGTCTACAGTGCGCTCACTGCTGACGACAAAGCGACTCTACCTAAACTCCTCGGGAAGTGAGTAGCTATATCGACATGCCCAACATCGTCTGACTCGACGTGTAAATTCCTGACCAGTCGCGCCTTCCGAAGCACAATGCATTACGATCTTGGGCCCAAAGCCCATGTTCCCGTGAGAGAGGAACGAGACACGAGCGCCACAGTACAAGTGTACGCTTCGTGCTCCGAATTTCTCCGATATAAGATGAGCATCAGTAACGGCAACTCTTATCCTACCACCCTAACCTCCGACGACGATTACGAGCCAATCTATCGGCGATCGGTCTTGCAATTTCCGCTCTTGGAGCTCCCTGCTGAGCTGCGCATCATGATCGCCAAGTACGCCTTTCATCGCTCGAAGGGTCTCATCTGGGAATGGGAATGTCATCGCAAGGGAAAGCGAGCAGCAACGTTCCAACATAATAACATCTATGTACCTGACAAACTCCAAGGCATAAACGCTTTAGCTCGCACTTGCAAGACACCTCACGCAGAGACGAGAGGCCTTGCTTTGCAGGTGAACACACTACACTTCGATCGTCAGAACATGCATTCCAGTCGGACACCTGAGTGATGGTACACGTCATGGGTGGGAGCAAATGGAGGCCTGTGGGCGATAGAAGAGGCTCTCTACTTCTTGCATCGCCTCGTTCCCTTACAACTGCAACCCAAGCCTCATTACCTGAGCCTTCGTTACACAGGCCCTTCCGACTCAGAGGATCATGTGGAGAAGTTCCCGAAATTTCTTGGCAAATACCAGCATCTGCAAATTATGATGGTCGACACTTCATGGCGTTTGAGAGCTTTGAACGATTACGAGGTGAAACGCCTGTCGGAGAAGGAGGAGGATGGAGAATCGTTCGTGTCATATTACGATCAGATGAAAGAACGCGCTGCATCATAAATATTTGAGGAGAGCGTGTGGAGCGTTTCGTCGATATGGTGCAGGTTGAAAACCGGAATTGGCGCGGCTTTCCGGACACAGCATTGCACAGCAACGAGACAAAGCTTCTCGAGCTCATGACGACCGATGAGCAGGATAAGGCGTTCGAGTGGGAGAAATATGGTATCTGAAAGGGAGCAGACTATGACGGTATGAGATCGAGGCTACTGAAGGATTGTGCAATGCGGTGGATAGACAAAAGGAAAACCAGAAGGTGATATGGTGAGATAGGGCGCAATGGGGAACAACAGTATATAGCAGATCGAATTTACCCATGGTATCTCAAAGACCATCATACGATCCAAGCGTGCACTTAAGCTTTAGATTAAACGATACCTAGATATTATGTAAAGAGTGAACGAAAAGTCACCTGACACCGCGTCCGCCAAGCCCAGCGTGCCTTCTCCAGCCAGCTTCTGCCCCACTTCGCGCCTCCAAACCTCACCGAACCCTTCCCTTCTGCCTCTTAATGCTCACAAGTCATCCCGCGTCACCGCTGTCCACGCCCGGCTACCTCCACCATGGCCCCTCTCGCGTCACCGGAGATGCAGCCAGACCCCGACACCACCAGCACTGCTGCCGCAGAAAAGAGTAAGCAAGACGAAGTGGCAGGCTCGCTACTGCCCAAAGGATACGAGAAGTTGACCGCCAATGAGCGTTCGCTGATGGCCAAGATGGATGAGAGGTGAGTCGTGGGCGATGCGTCCCGCCTTGAGTGAGGGCTGATGGACATCAGATTCATCAACGGCCTGTACTTTCGAGATATTGTTCGCATTTACGTCGACCCACAGCCGGTGTCACAGGACATCGAGACTTTCCGGCTCATGGATTTTCCGACCAAGATTCGCGTCATGGTCGCAAAGTATGCTTTGACTTACAAAAATGGCCTCGTCTGGCGCTGGATCGAGCAGCTGAGCGGAGAACGTGTCGGAAGGTTTTGTGACATGAGCAAGAATCAGGATATTGAAGATCTTGGTCCCTGCGTCAATATCCTCTCGCTCTCACGTCAGTTGCATGAGACTGGTAATTTGATGATCAAGGTCAACAGGCTTCACTTCGATGACGAGAACAGTTACCTCTCACACTACGACGACATCCAAACATTCGACGAGCGTACCCAGGATGAGCTGCAGTTTTTCCTCTCTCATAAGCGCACCAGTACTCTCACAGGCTTACACATCTCTATCCGTGGTCTGAGCACTATCAGGGCCCCCAACACAGCTGAGCTGGTTGACCTGACCGACACAAAAATCGTCCGCTACTTGGATATACTTTCACTGAGCTGGTACATGGCCCTGGCAACAAAGAATTCAGTAGAGGCATTCGTTAAGAGAGGCCGAGACGTGAAGGACTTCCTCACGAACGAGTTCGGTGATTTGCCTGGGAACTGGCGCATCTACCCCTGCATGATCATTGAAGATGATGAGAAGATCCTTTTGAAGTATCTCTCTGAAGAGGACTTCCAGTTCGCCATGGAATGCGTCGAGAAGGGACTCTGACAGACCACAAGTGCGATCCGACAGCTGAGTGACCTTAGGGAAAGGATAGCATCTAGGCCTGTTGCTCCGATACGTGTATTTCAGATGGAACATAGATCTTCACTTTCGGCAGCTACAATGTAATCAGCAGTTGTCATACAGTAGTCTTTACCTCGCCGTCCATACCACTCTCCATCTATTGCAAATACCCACACACATCGGCACACCTGCGTGCCTCGTGTACCTCGCACCAGATCTCGACCAGTCAATGACGACTCACATGACTCTGCGTGAGCCAAACATTCTTGTTTGCTACTTTGAACCGCTCACATCCAGATTCTCAAGCACACCCCTCACGACTATCGCGCCCACTACTCCTGCTGCTCACATCCAAATTCTCAAGCAAACCCCACGACTATCACGCCCACTACTCCTGCTCTCAACCTCACATGGCAAGACTATCACAGCTATGGAGTTCCCCGATACCCCTATTGCGCAATCAAGCAGCAAAAGCGCCGAAGATGAAGTCAGCACCGTGACTTCCAAGGAACTGTCCTCAGCAGAGCGCTCGCTCTTGGCAAAGTTCACCGATATGTAAGTACTTGTAGGTTATAATGGCCCGCAGTCATCAACTTACGCGCGCATAGGTTCTTGCAAGACGAGTCTTTCCGCAACACAGCTCGTCAAGTTCTGGCTCCGCTGGTACATCGCAACCAGACCTTCTCCCCCTCATGAGATTCCCCACCGAGCTCCGCCTCATGATCGTCGAGTACGCATTGACGTTCAACCAAGGCATAGCGTGGCGTTAGATCCTGACGTCCGCCGGAATTCGAGTCGCTGTCCTCACCGCAATCGATTGCCCCTCTCCAATGTTCGCGCACAAAACCCCTATCAACGCACTGTGTCTATCCCGGAAGCTTCACCAGGAAAATGCCTACAAGTTGCTCCAATTCAACGAGCTGCATTTCGATGGCTTCATACCTTACGACGAGTCCTCCGATAGCGACGACGAAGACGCACATGGAGACAGCGCCAGGCTCGATCGTGCGATCAATGACCTGGCGTTCTTTCTATCCCACACACCCGCCGATGTCATCGCCCGCTCAGCCGTAGTCATCGAAGCCAGCATGATCGAGTACATCCCCGAGCCCATGCTCCGCCTGTTCAAACTCGTGCGAGACACACCTGACCCCCTTACCCGCCTGCGCGTCATCGATCCGAACTGGACTCTCTACTCGAGCTCCAAGAGGACGGCGAAACGCTTCGTCGCCTGCGCTCGAGCCATTGACGCGTTTCTCAAGGGGGAGATGTTCGCTGGGTTTGAGCGAAAATGGCGTGCGTATCCGCTGCCTCCTTGGTCGCGGGACTGCCACGCTCTTTCGACGCACCTCTCAGCCGAGGACTGCCAGTTTGCGCGGGACTGCATCGACAACGGCATATGATTGCAGATGTGCAAACCCAGATTGAAGTCATGGAGGTAGACTAGAATATGCGGAGACAACGGGAAGACTCCAATGTGTGGAGAAATAGGTTGGAAGAAGGAAATCAGATGTTAACAACACAAATCAACGAGCTATGCAGGCTCAATTCACGGAAGCGTAAGAGACACTTTACGAACTCCGGGACAGCGTGGAGTTCACTTCGAGAAGCGGGTTCGCTTGGCACCCAGCAAGAATCTCATCTCATGCCACTCATCTGCTTAGTTCCGCGTAGACAATTGTAAGAACACCATCTGTGTTGCCAACCCACCCTCAACCAAGTTCGACGTCAGGTCTCCATGATCTTTTACCTCCTACACGAGCAGCCAAACGTGCCATCCTCGCCCCATATCACACCCGCTCTCCAACCCCTCTCTTGCTCCCAATACCATTCCTACTCTCCAGAACGTACGCATGCATTAATTCCTCTCTTCATCCTCCACGCTTGTCCCAGTCGTTAGCCCCAACCAGCACCTACACACCACCAGACGTGCAAAAAGACCAAAATCTACGCCAGCTCTTGAGCTACGCATCGTGCAGAGGCTAGAAATAGTCGTTCTTAGAGAGTGCTACGACGGCAAGGTGAGCCCATGATCTAGTTCGAGAAGCGTTTGAGTATAATGAGGCATGCAATCCTCTGATACAAGCATTAGCAAAGCACCACATGCCCATAGACACGGATGGAAATGCGAAGTGGAAGAGATATAGAAGAGAAAGAAGTTTTGCAAACAAAGACGAGCTTTAGAAAGGTGAAGGGCATCGTACACAGTATACTTGAATCGAATCATCACGCCATGTACATTGTTGTGAAGGAAGTGAAACTGAAGCTGTGGCCAGTGAAAATCGAAGGATTGACCATGTCTTCGTCGCAACTCCTTCGTCCATGTTTCGAGCCTCAGAAACCGCATCTACGCAGCATCAACCTCTGGCGTAGACATCTTCAGCTCAACTGACCTTTCACGTTGAACCAAGCGCTCAACTCAGCTGCAAGGTACATATCTACCCTTTCCTAACCGAGCCTGCACTGCACGTCACTGACTCGATTCCCAACTTCGCATCTCCCTCATCGCCACCATTTCACCCCATCATCACGAGCAGTAAGCAGCCACACCACGCCCGTGCCAGCGGGTAGGTGCATGAATCATCAATCACCTGACCCTCGCTCAGCCACTCATATACGTGTCGAAGCGCGGCGGAAGCTCAAGCATGGGTATGTGGTAGTGTGGGGTCTAGGTACGCGAATGTGGGGTTTGAGGCCCAAGTTCTGCGGTGCGTCTTCCCCGCCATATCTAGCGCAAGGATGAGAGGAAACGGTCCGATATCAGAGTATCATGGCATGGGTCAGCGAGTGCTGAACTCAGATTTCGATGCTAGCCAAAGGATATCGGCTTTTGTTTTCCGGCGTAGTACTCTGCGAGTCAAATTGGTCTAAAAGATGAAATCAGCGCACCGCTGATGGCCTGAGGTGAGGTCAAACGGCTGTTCGCGGCTAGATGTTCCAAGTGGGGTCGAGAAAACGAGTGGGGAGTATGATGGAGCTAGATGTGATGGTCAGCGTTGGCATTGACCAATAGGAGGTATCGGAGCGTTTTTATATGCTTTAGTGTACCGGCAATCGCGAAAGATATGCAGGTCGCGTGAGGGTTGAGGACCAAAAGCGTGCAGGTCGTTGAAAAATGGAGGACTTATATCAGCTCGTGATGTGGGAATCGAGGTGATGTCTGATAATGGGACGAGGGGTGGCCCGGTGTCATTGGTGGTGGTGCGAGTATTGGGTTTCGTGGTTGGCATGTTCTCCAGCCTCTTATCGCTTGGAAGCAAGATGATCCTGGCACCGCGGAACCCAATTGATCTGGAGAGCTCAAAGGGAACGATTTGAATCGTGGCAGGGTAGGAAGCATGCTGATTGATGGCCATCGACACCGCCATTCCACGATTCTGTGCATCCAACGCGGACGTTTCGAATGTGTGTGAAACACCACAAGCAAGGCGCACGCGTCGTGCAAGGCTGAAGTACCCGCGTATCAAGATGAAGAAGACAGCGCTCGCAACGGTATGCAGGGTTCCGTCCCCTTGGTCCACCGGTGTAACATGTGTCCGGGGTCTTCATTCGACGGCTATGCGTTCCGGATCTCGTCGCATTTTGATCACTTGCATACAGCAGTGCTGAGAATCCCATGGGACATTCGCTCTGCATGTGGCAAAGGAGTCGTACAAAGACGAGAATGAATGCTGCCAAGTCAACTGCGGCACGAACGGTATTTGATAACTGCCGAGTCACTGTGACCTGGCGATTTCGAGCTAGGCGAGGGTGTGTATTCCTGACAAAGGAAATGGTCTGCTAGGGTACCGCGTGAAAGGAAGTAAGCGAGTCGGCCTTGTGCCAGGCGTTACACTTACGTCCTTCTGTTGTCAGGCTAAAGAGTCGACTTGTCTGTATGGCTACTGTGGATACACAGGGTCGGACTTATCAACCAGATGTGATGCTTTTTCCGTGTGTGGTCCACGTGGCGTCGAGCTCATAAGACTGTAGTCTGAAAGATGGAGCTGAGAGGTCGAAGGCATTCCGAAAGAGATAAGCTTGGTGGATGTGTGTTGTACACTGATGTAGCTAGACGACGTGCATTGCGCTGATCGAGCTGTGTACAATCAAGCCTACGACGTGCGCATCCAAACCTGATATCTGGCGGCTCTGTTGTCTTCTCGAAAGTTGCTTTTCGGGAGTGGATTATCCCGGCATCCCGCAGCAATCCATCACATTGCAGTGATTGGTTAGTAACGATCGCTGTGCGTCCTGCTGCCTGATCTAAAAGCTGACTGGAGAGACTCGAAGCGTTGAGACTGTTTGAGTGTTCAAGCAAGCCCCGCAGGAGGTAGCTGCAGGGTCAGTAGCCGGAATTTGCCAGCCTCTGAACGGCGACGTATGTGAAGCTGTGTAGAACGCAACAGAATGCGAATGCGGTCAATAGTAATCTGATGGTCTGGAACAGAACGGCTGTTCCTTGGATCGAGATTTGAGAAGCATGGTAGCAGCATTTGTAACTGATCTACGTTGCGTGACGAGCGTGTGTGATTCGCCCAGACGCAGTACATAGTCCAGCGCCATAGGACCGGGATGCTTGGTCGCAATTTGGGTCCGTAGGCGCCACCAGGATCTCGGAGTGTGGCCGATGACTTGAGCTTGCATAGCCTGAAGCTGCACATCAGGGGCCCCTATCGTGGGCTGACCAGGGCCTGCAGCAACGAGCGCCGCCACACTGAGGTTGAAATGAGAGTTTGGGTATTGGAGCACACGGCAATGCAGTGTCGCAGAGACACGCGCACGACGGGACTCTGACTGCATCCCACGCTCCGGCTGTCGCTTGGTGGGCGCTCAGCTTGCAGAGACCTGCCGTACCGCAGGCTGCTAGGGCTGCCAATAGGAAGGCGGGCTGGCTTGGACAACGGGCTGCATGCTGGGCGGGTATACCAGGCGCTGATATGGCCGAATAGTGCTGAGCATGTCGCAGAGAGAGTGTGGTGCCGGAAGAGGGCGCATAGCAGTAGTGATGTTGGCTGGAGGCACAGGAGGAGAGTAGAAGGGTGTGGGTGGGAAGCAGCGACTCAACGGCGTCCATGATTCGACCTCTCCACACCCCGATCTCTCCACACTGCACAGCGTCATGTCATGAACAAGAGTCCCCATCTGCGCCTAAGCTTGTGCCAGTGTTGCGGTACCATGCGGGTCGCACAGCAATAAAAATGGGGCACCCCAAGTCCAGCGCATGTTCCTGGAATCCTGGTTATCTATCACTTTAGTCGTCCAACGAAACGTTCCTTCTGCAACCCACTCTCCTCGCATCCTCGACGACCGAATCTCTGACTTCCTTCACTTTCACTTTTACTTTCACTCGCACTCTGCATCCCGTGCGAACATATCCCGACAACCACGAAACATCCTTTGCGACACCTGGTATTTATTTATTCCTCGGCACTGCGCTGTGGATCCGAGCTCGAGTCTGCACACACCCAATCCCCCTCGCTCTACCATTGGTCTACGCCCAGTGTACTCATACAAAAGACGTCCAATTACCGCTGCAGCTGCCCGTCCTTGGGCTCCCGGCCATCCAGCTAGTGCGCGACGATACCCTCTCTGCTCCGTGGACCCCATATCAGAGCCGCCCGTCTCCCGTCGCGTTGTTGCATTTCCTGCACTGTCGCATCTTTCGCCCGCCGCATCCCACCCACCACGCACGGTCGCGCCAGGCAGCCCACCGCACCTCTAGGACTCGACCCGCGCCCGTGATTCCTGGTCTCACCGCGCAGCGCACGCATATCGGCCCCATTTCGCGTGCGATTGCGCCTGCGAAAAAAAGTGTCTCAGGCACCACGGCGTTTCGAAGCTGTTTTGCACCCTCGACCTAGATTAGACTACCTACTCGACCCGGATACGGCGCATTCGCTTCGCTTGTTGCTCGTCGCCATATCTTTTCCGCCTCGCGCTCGCCTAAACGCCTCGACCGCACTTCTTTGTCTTCCACGCAGCGCTGCAGAACCGTTGCGACAAAGGAAGAAATGGCCGCGGGGCCTAGTCCGAGCAGCAGAAGCCCATCAAACCTCTCCAATAGCCCCTTTCCCCACGGCTCGCTCAGCAGCTCCACCTCGTCCTCCCCGCCCAACCCGTTCGCGCCGCAGAACACCATGACGGCCGAAGTCTTCTCTGCCTCGCACGCGTACGGCATGCAGGGCGCATTTGGAGAGCGCAGGCCCACCGAGAAGAACATGCTTTCTTCCTTCACCGAACTCGAGTCCGGCCCAGACACTAAGGGCCGCCACACAATTTTCCTGCGCAAGCTGCCGAGCACCAGCGATCGTGACGCCGTGCGCAACATCCTGCTCTTCGCCAAGGACCTCGTCGACTGCGAAATCGTGCACCAGAACCGCTTCGACGACAAGGGCTTCGTCGCCGCTGTCGCGCACTTCCAAACATACGAAGGCGCAAAAGAGGCGCGCGACCTGCTCAACGGCAAGCGAAATGCGACCAACGATGCGACGCTCATCGTGGACGTGCTGCAAGAATCGACATCTCCAGGCGCCATTGGGTCGCGCCGCAACACGGTCGATAGCGCGCCTGCGCGACAAGGCTCCGTCTCATCTGGGGTCGCCGGCGCTACTGCCAATGGCCGACAGTCCTCGCGATACAACGGGACCTTTGAGAAAATGTCTCCACCAAACGGTACCCCGGGCCTTGGCAACGGCGAGTTTCCCGTATCGAATCTCTTCTCGCCAACATCGCCCGTCAACACCTCGTTTGGGAGCCGCAATGTTGGTAAAACCGTCATCAACGAAGACGCCGACGACGATGACGGCCTTCTGAACGATCCACTCGGTTATGCGACTGGCGGTCCTCCTGTGCAGACGAGCATTCAGCGCAGGGCCACCAACCCCAACCCAGGCGTGCCTCTCTCGCGCTTTGCATCATTATCCCTGAACACCAACGGCGTCAACGGCATGAGCTCGCCACCCCTGCCAAACTATTCTTCCCCTCGCTCGGGCGCCAACATGCAGTCACCCGGTGCGCCCATGTCCGCCATGTCCCCACACAGCATCCTATCTGCATTGAGCAACGCACCGAACAGCAGCTACCAACAGTACTCCCAGCATTTTGCGCGACCGACATATCCCCCGGTGAACCCCGCCGATCAAAATCCACCATGCAACACGCTCTACGTCGGCAACCTCCCCATGGACACATCCGAAGACGAGCTCAAGGCCGTCTTCTCCAAGCAGCGCGGCTACAAGCGCCTCTGCTTCCGCACCAAGCAGAACGGACCAATGTGCTTCGTCGAATTCGAAGATACCTCGTTTGCGACTAAGGCTCTGAGCGAGCTATACGGCTATATGCTGCACAACAGCGTTAAAGGCGGCATCCGCCTCAGTTTCTCGAAGAACCCCTTGGGCGTGCGCAGCGGGCAGAGCGGTGCTATTGGTCCACCGTGCTCAACTACGCCTAGTACACCGCATTCTGGCGGTTTTGCGCCTCCTGGCTTTTCTACTGCGACTGGTCCGCCGCCTGGGTTGTCGGCACCTCCTGGCTTGTCGCACTCCAATCCGCCTTCTTCCGGCTTTGGCAATGGCATGTATGGATTCGGCATGGGCCATAATGACATGGCCAGCCCTTTGCGACAAAAGATTGCGACGCCTGTGTCTGGCAACGGGTTTGGTGGTATGAACGGCGGATACACGTCCTACATGATGGGGCGTTGAAGACGAGACTGCCACGCCGTTACGAGTGATGATCTAGGAGTTTGGGGCGTCACTGAGCATCTGCACTACCATCCATTAGCGCGTTATATCCTGTCACTTCTGTCATTGCGAAGGTGTTGAGTCGCGTCGTTGTATTGGGGCTAATTTACGTTGTTGTACTGATCCTGTTCGTTTCTTTCCCCATATGAGCAAGGGCATGGATACTGGCGCGGCTTGGATTTCACTCAGGCGGGGAGGGAGAGGGGGTGGGGGGCGGGCCAATCGACTAAAGTCCTGCCACCTCAGTCATTGTGAAGGTGTTGATCGATTTGCTGGTGTTCTGTTAGTTTCTTCCTCCATTTGAGCAAGGGCATAGGTACTGGCGCGGCTTGGATTTCATTCCCGGCATACATCAGCGACGATTCCCCCTTGTGCGTTTGCTTTCTTCATTACAAGGCGTTGAAGATTGGGTTGCTTTTCACACACGTCGCGCTTCTGCGGCTTTCAGGTCGCTTCGTCTGCCAATTATTGCTGCCTTCTGTGAAGGCAGATAGTCGGACAGATCACTCCATTTCCTCATCGACGACAGCATCTGGGAAGGCTCGCACACATGGCTCGGCGCTATCGATATTGGATGTGCATGGCTCTGGCTTGGTTTACATTCGACGGACTACATATGCCAGAGGGGGCTTTGTTGCATGGCGGCTAATTACTGCTTGGAATACTACGTGTCTCTTTGACTGGACTCGATTGGTATCATTTGTGTGGTAGACGTGCTCTGCGGCGTGCTCTGCGGCGTGCTAAGCGCCTTCAGTCCTTACAGCGATTTCCAGCGTTCTTGTCGTTCCTGGGCGTTGCAATCATATGTCCCGAAACTCCTTCGAGCCCGTACTGTTACTCGCTGTAACGTCTTAATACACGCCAACTTGTGCAATATCTCAACCATCCATGTGATTACGCTTACACTAAGCTACCGCCGCTGAAGTCGAATGCGGCTTGTGACAATGACGAGGACGTGCAGTCTTGAAACGGGCGTTAAGGACAGGACCTGCATGTTTGCCGCTCTCGGGCCTTCTAGACGCATATGAGGCTCATAGACACGATAGCTCCTAGAATGGGTGGTCTTGCAATCAAATGGCTGCAGCGTGATGGATTTTGGGGGATGATGTAATATGATTGGCTGCTGGGTCGCCAAGGGGCTAACTCTAGTGGATCCAGCTAGCATCTTTTTCTGAAATCGATTGCATTGTCAACTTCCACGCCCAATCCAAAGCTCAATCCCAGCCATTGCCTGCCTCTCGCTGCACATATTCTGCATCAATGCTATAGCACTTCACATCCACAATGCCTCCCCGGTTACGTTCCGCCAACCTCCCTTCCTCCCCCGCACCGTCACATTTCTCCTGCACATCGTCACGGCCACAATGCATATCACAAGCACCACGGCCATCGCGCGACTTTTCACAGACATCATGCCAGCAGATCACACTGCGGCGGCGGAAGTTCTATGACTGGATGAATGGTCCGGGCAGGCAATTGAAGGAGCCCATACCCGGGTCCACAAATTACTTAGGGGCGTACGACAAGTTTGGCAATCTTGTTCGCGCAGGCCCGAACTGGTCGCGGGATAGTGCAAGGAAGCAGACGGAGGATGGCGCGCCGCCGATGAAGGCTGACGAAGCCACCTCGAACCCTGACGCTGAGCCTGAAAAGGCGCCGGAGGGGCAGGAAGACTTGGACGAGCTTGAAAAGGCCATCCGCGAGGGCGAGGCACATGAGCAGGAACAGAAAGCCGCGTCGAAAACCAAAGCAAGCGAGGAAGAAATTGACGACAAGCTTCCGCCAGAAACAGCTGAAGATTTACGACCGTTCCCACTCAATCAGTACTTCAGAAGCCAGCCCGTGCTGAGCGAGGGCCTGCGAGAGGCAATATATCAGCGCATCAAGAGAGACGGTGCGACAGTATCGCTTGCTAGTGTCGAGTTCGGCGTCAGCAACGAGCGTGTCGGCGCCGTCGTCCGCTTGAAGCAAATGGAGAAGGAATGGATAGCACAGGTATGTCTTCCCCCACCCCCCTCTCTCACACGACATGATGAGACAGCTTCAAAATTCGATTAGTCTTTAAGACACCTACATGGTTACAAAATCAAGTCATGCTCTTGCTGATCCTCGTACACCCACCACATCTCGACCTTACTTCAAGTAAATTACACGACGCTAACATCTATGCGTCTACTCAGGGCAAACACCTCGCAATCCCCTACTCCAAAGCCGTCCTCGAAATGCTCCCCACAACACCACACATCGACCCCTCCCTTCCCGCCAACAGAGGCAAACGCCCCATCACCCACGAGCCCATTAACGACCTCATCGTCCACCCCGCAACCCGCCAACAACTCTTCGTCCCCGTCTCCGAGTCGCGGCGCTTCACCCGCCACGACGCGGGCCACGCATTCGACAACGCCCTCCTCCCCGCCGACGCACGCATCCCGCACCCGGAACTCGTGCAAGCGGAGCGCGAAATCGCGCAGGGCCTGAGCAACGAGGAGCGCGCGCGGCGAGCGAGTGAGCGCCTGCAGAAGGTGGAGGATGAGAAGCGCAGGCTGGAGGCGAAGGTCGCGGCTGAGAAGGCTGCGTTGAAGGTCGTGCCGCGGCGGCGGTGGGACTTTGTGTTTAAGGATGTTAGTGTTGAGGATGGGGGGAGGGATGGGAGGAGTGGGAAGGGGGTGGGGTGGAGGTATGGCGTTCCGCATGAGGATCGGAAGAAGGGGATTGTTAAGATTCCTACGCGGGTGGAGGCGTGATGGCGTGTGTATGTGTATGGATGTAGTATAGCGTGTATTATGATTGAATGTTGTGGCGTTTGAATGCTGACTGCATATGCTGCTTCACCGTTCATCATCCCCAGTTCTTCCCCGCAAATACAAATGCAGACGCACAGAAGCAGCCGTGCCGCACACATACCTAGACTCGCATGTGCCCTGGCAAGGAGATTACGAAGCCCTCGAGACTGTAGCACAGCATCGTGACAAATACCGAACTGCAACCTGCGGCACAGCAAATTTGCATCATGATTCGAGGGAGTCGAGGTCGTTGATTCAAACAGCATCATAACTTGTCATATTTTCAAAGTGTTCTAGCTCTTGTGAATCTAGTCTAGATCCCTTTGTTTCTCGGACATACGTATGTATACCATGATCACAACACATGAAGACCTGTGTAGCGGTACCGGATAGTGCTTCCGGTGCCGTTGGGATAGGTCATTGGTTGGAAGTGTTGTGGGATATGCTGCATGGTGATGTGAGATTGTGTGCGCAACCTTGTCCTCTGGTTCCCGGCGCTATAATGCTATGCTAGGTGGTAGTGCCGGTATCGGTGTGTCTTTGATATCGTTGCGCGCGATCGGAGGAAGAAGGTGAAGAGACATGGTAGATAAACGGATGCTGTATGACTAGAAATGTCTCCGAGACAGCTGGAGTAGCAATTGAAAAGCGCACGTAATGTCTTAGTTCTCTCCGTCCCGTCCTTGCTCCTCTCTCCAGCCCATTCGCCCAATCCATACTCCTTCCCCCACATCCCACACCACCCTCCTCCCTTGTCCAATCCCTACCGATACGCCACCTTCTGCCCCCCCCTCTTCTCCATCTTCACACTCCTCTTACTCGCCGCCTCAGGCTGCGGCACCCCCGCCGCATCCGTAATCCCCCCCCTCAAACCCGCATACGTCGTCCACGCGCTCCAAACACTATACGCCGGCACAACGCCATACAACCACCACGCGCGGTCGCCCACCAAGCTCACCAGCACCAAATTCCCATACGTCCAGTACACCACGTCCCACATATACTCTGTCAGGCCTTTCGCATCGAGGTCTTCGCCTGCGCGTTGAATGGCGCCTGTGGAGGTGTTGGTTGTAGGCCGGGATTGGCGTTCGAAGAGGAATTGGATTAGGAGGGCGGGGGAGGTTAGGGTGAGGTAGAGGAGGAGGGTGTGGCGGGTGAAGGTGGAGTGGAAGAGGAGGGCGCGGAGGAGCCAGAAGAGGGTGTGGAAGGTGAGGGTTAGGTAGAGGGTTTGGTTTAGGCGGGCGGTGTTGGAGGCGGCGAGGGTTTTGGTGGCTTTCTGGGTGGAGGGGAGGTTAGCTTTGGTGGTGGTGGGAATAGATGTCTTGTGGTGCGATGCTGAGCTTTCAAGGCTGTGAACTGTAGCAAGGTGCACTTTTTCGCAATACGAGAACCTTTGTAACACAATGATAGCTAGAATATTTCGTAGGGCACCGTGGAGTAACAAACAGGAGGGAAGCTACTCACTTGAGCCATGCTGACGTTGAGGATACTTTTCGTAGACCAGAAGATTGAAAGCGTAGTTCCCTCACCCAGTCGCAACCTCGAGTGGTGTATTTATATCGATGTGCGGTGACGTCGAGGTGGTGAGGGTGAGCCAAGCAGGGCAATGGCGTTGACGGCGTCTCATTGGGCGGTGGGTTCGCGCATGTGCAGGCATGGGCACAACAAGCAGCGCGAGCAACTTCACGTCCACCAACAACACAACCCACGCGTCGAAGCCCGACCCGCTGCAGCTGCCCGCGACGAGACCTGCCCCCTACCATGGTCGCCTAATACACCGAAATTCACCTTCACCCTCACCTGCGCGTCGGTCCCGTTTGCCAATTCGCTTTGTCGAACATCGAACCGAAAGCAGCGTCACCTAGCAACCGCCTTCCGCTCTCACCACCAGAACACGCCTTCCACACGACTTTGGCCTGCCGCCCAGCCGAACCTCACTCTGCCGCCTCTATGACGAGACGCCCTTGACTTCCTCCGCCCCTAATAAATCCCCCGTGCGCTGGCCTCCGCTGCCACGACACCACCGCACGCCATGTCGCCGCCGCCATCGGGTGTCAACGCCCAGCTGCGGCAGCTGATACACTACCACCTCGACAACGGCTTCATAGAAAACGCCCTCTTCCTCGCCGGCCGCTTGCACGCCCTTGAGCCCCGCAACGCCGACGCCACACATCTCCTCGCCCACTGCAATCTGCGCCTGGGACGTTATAAAGCTGCATACGACTATTCAAAGTCAAAGGGCCTGCAGTCGCAACATCTGGGCTGTGCGTACGTCTTTGCGCAGGCGTGTCTGGGCCTCGAGAAGTACGACCAGGGCGTGACGGCGCTGGAGAAGGCACGCGGACTGTGGGCTGGCCGCAACCACTGGAGTAAGCGCGTCATGGTGGATGTTATTGGAAGAAAGTGCTGACTTTGGCAGATAAACATTCAGAGACATCGAGACGGCACGTGCCTGACGCAGCGGCCTGCTCGTGTCTGCTGGGCAAGCTCTACGCGGCGCATGGCGACACGCAGAAGGCCATTGACAACTATGTCGCGGCGCTCAAGCTCAACTCGTTCATGTGGGATGCCTTCACCGGCCTGTGTGATCTCGGCGCACAAGTTCGGCCCCATAACATCTTCAAGATCACGCCGGACATGCTGGCATCCTTAATGCATCCTTCAACAAACGGCGCGGCTAGTGTAGCACCGGCGCCTGAAGTATCAGATCCCCGCAACCCCTTCGTCTCGACACCGGACGTCGATCCATTTAATCCTTCATCACGGCAAGGTGGTGACGTCGGACTGAATCTCGGAGGTGCGAATCTGCTCTCGCGTCTGAACGGCAGTGTGCCCACCATGAACGGGGCAGGACCGACATACCACAACCTGGACACGCCAATCGCCAATGGCCAGGAATACGACGAAGACGTCATGATGGGAGAGGCGGGAGGCCCAGTGATGAATGAGCAAGGACCAGAGATTATACAAGCACCACCACGAAAGGCGCGACTGAACTTCAATGGATTAGAAGAGCCGCCAAAGATGCGACCCATTACCTCAAGATCGCGAACAAAGACGAACCCGGACACAGACCAGACCGACATACCGCGGCCGATCAACCAGAATGGACATAAGAGAACCATCTCCGGCCACTCGACGCAACACGTCCAGGTCAACGGCGCTCAAGGACTAGATCACCCTGCAGCGCCGCCTCGGAGAAGTGTGAGGTTGCTGAACTCGGTCAGCACGTCCTTCAGCAGGGGAAGTAGCCGACTCGCGAATGCGTCGAGCAAAGATCCCGACACGAAAGAGCGGAGAGAGCTGCGCAAGGTCAAGGCGACGGGTACGAAGGGTAAGACCAGTACGACGTCGACCATGGGCAGGGTGGTCAGTGGAAACCGCAATCCTACAATGGATCTTTTGGAGACCGCGAAACCGAGCTCAAGACCGACGAGCGCAGCGGCGCATGTCGTCCCACCGCCAAGGATGGGCCCATCAGGTGATTTGCAACGAGATCAGGAGGCTTTGTCTTGGTTGCTGAACTTGCTGCTCAAGATCGGATCGGGCTACAAGTACTTGAGCAGGTTCGACTCGAAGAAAGCATTGGAGGAATTTCAGCGAGTGCCGACTGCCCAGCAACAGACTCCGTGGGTATTGGCGCAGATTGGCAGGGCGCACTATGAGGGAGAGCAATATCAGGAGGCCGAGCATGTATTCCAAAGGATACGAGACAAGGCGCCATCGTTCCTTGACCACATGGAGGTGTACTCCAACACCCTCTGGCAGCTGAAGCAGGAAGTTCCGTTAGGCTACCTCGCACACACCCTCATGGAACAAGACCGTCTGTCACCGCAAGCATGGTGTGCACTCGGAAACGCCAACTCACTCGACCAGCAGCACGACGACGCCATCAAGTGCTTCAGTCGCGCCACCCAGCTCGATCCAAAGTTTGCATACGCCTTCACACTCCAAGGCCACGAGCACGTCGCCAATGAGGAGTACGAGAAGGCCATGGCAGCCTTCCGAGGTGCGATTAGTGCTGACTGTCGGCACTACAACGGGTGGTATGGCCTTGGCACGGTGTTTGAGAAGATGGGCAAGCTCGACTTTGCAGAGAAGCACTACCGCAAAGCCGCAGAAATCAATCCGAACAACGCCACCATTCTCGTCAAGATCGGATTGGTAAGTCCCTTCCCCTCCCTTTTCCCCACACCCCTACTAACATATAACTTCCAGATGCTCGACCGCCTCAAGAAAACCGAGCCCGCGCTCCACCAATTCGACGCCGCGCTCAAAATCAACCCCGCCTCCAAACTCGCACGCTTCCGCAAAGCACAAGTCCTACTCAAACTCGGCGCCCCGGAAGAATCGCTCATCGAGCTCCTGCACCTCAAGGACACGGCGCCCGATGACGCGAATGTGCATTATAGCTTGGGTAAGTGCTACAAGGTACTCAGGGATCGCGCGAGTGCGATTCGCCATTTGACGATTGCGATGAATCTGGATCCGAAGAGTCATGCGGTTATTAAGGAGGTGCTGGAGAGTATTGATGTTGAGGAGGGGGGAGGGTGGAGTAGTGAGGAGGACTGAGAAGGAGAAAGATGCTACGCTATGAGCTCAACGGTGGATGGGCAAGCCCACTTTTATACCCTACGATACGTCGCCGACGGAGCGAAGAAACAAACCATTTTTGTATGCTCAGCATTGCATTTCCATGGCGTCTGGGGAGATTGTGGACTAGCCTAGTTAGGCAGTCAGGGGAACTTGCATAGGACTGGATCGAATGAAGGGATATGATTACAATGAATGGAGTTGCGTATCTTCATGGAGTCTTGAGTTGAGTTGAGTCGTGTGCTCGTTCAGAGGGATGGGGGAGAGCGAGGACATGGGAGAGGGGAAGAGGGTGTCGAGTAAATGGAATGGAATTGAATGAAATGAAAGTTGTTGAACTTGAAATGAGTTCTGATGAGCGTGAGGAGATGTGGAGCGGGGCTGGATTTGGTGATTTCAGTGTTTCTATTGTGATACCCACGAGCGCCGTCAACGAGGAGCCAGATAAAGCGCGGGTGAGGTTCGTCGGCGGGAAACAGGATGGCGCGGTAGTGTTGGGGTGATGGGCGGGGGGACTCGTGTACGAGGGCGCTGCAGAGTGGGGTGTGTTGTGGGGAGTTGGTTTGGCGGCATGGGAGGGAGCGGTAGGCCGTGTTGTGGCAGTTAGGGCAGGGGATGGTGGAGGGGTTGGGGC
>Ga0265798_10000538_pt1 | contig 62411 bp, 61 predicted proteins | sample P3T30metagenome_FD_192430 | JGI IMG/M metagenome (GOLD analysis project Ga0265798, IMG submission 192430) | Plant litter microbial communities from East Loma Ridge, Irvine, California - P3 T30 | ecosystem: Environmental > Terrestrial > Plant litter > Unclassified | place: USA: California... | reverse complement strand
CGAATAGTTCGCATTCACCACGCCTGCGCCGCCGCCGCCGCTGCAGCCGCCGGACACCTTGATGTCATGGATGTGGTTGTTCGACACCAGGGTGTTCGAGCCATTGTTCACGATACCCAGGCGGCCGGTGCCGCTGATATCGAAACCGTTGATCTCGATGTAGTTGCCGCTGTTGGTCCAGGCCGCTTCGGTACCGGTACCGACGATCTTGGCGCCCCACTTGGTGTCGGAGACGAAACGGATGCGGCTGCTCGAGGTGCCGCTGGCCTTGGTGGTCACGTTGCCCGAGTAGGTACCCGCCGCCACGTGCACGGTGGTGCTCGCCTTGGCGGCGGTTGCGGCCTTGGTCAGGGTCTTGAACGGCTTGGCTTGCGTACCGGTGTTCGAATCCGAACCGTTGGTCGCCACGTACAGGTGGTAGGTCGAGGTATCCGGCGTGGTCGGCGCCGCATTCTGGAGGTTGATGTACTCGGCGCTGTTCTTGAACGCGGCCTCCACGTCGGCGATCGACATGCCGCGGTCGACTTGCTGGACCCAGTATTGCAGGCCGGCGCTGTCGGGCTCGCGGCCGAGCAGGGTGCGGTACAGGTTCGCAACTTGATCGGAAGTGCTGGCCCTTGCCGAGCTCACCGACGCCAGGAGGCGGGTAGCCTGAGGAGTGGTCGAAGCATCGGAGGAGGCTTGCTCGAAGGCGCCGGTACCAGCGCTTTCGTCCGTCAGCGCCGTGGCCTGGCCGTCGGCGGCAACAGTTGCTTCGGATGGGTTCGCGCTCTGGACCGAGGCAGCGGTAGCGCTGGCCGGGCTGTCGGGAAGGTTGCCGCCGCAAGCGGTCAACAGGACTGCGGCGCTGCAGCAGAGCAGTGCGCTGGCGTGAACATTCGAAGCAAAAGTGACGAGTTTCTTCATCTGGAAATTCCTTCTCAAAAAAGTGAATACGAAACCTTTGAGCGTAGGAAACTTCCAAAGTTCAATGTTTTTAGGAAAAATTTTCCGTAGGATATTAAATTCTAAAGAGAAATTCCTTTGAATAAACAAGAGATAAAGGAACATCAAATTCGGTGACGTTCCTCGAATCGACAGCTACTAGTGAATTATTCCAACTGATTGTTTGGAAAGGAAATTTCTAGAATGAAATAAACCTTAAGAAATCGATAAGGCGAAGTCAACAATCGGCTTGGCTATTGCGCTGCACGCCATGTGGCATGCCAATGCCTTGCAATAGAAAGCAGGAAATGGCAGGCAGAAGGATTGAATCGGCACGGATGCTTGAGTCCGCCTTTTACGCGTGCATTCGGGATCAAACCATCCATGCGTTTGTTCAATGCTTTTGATAGGCGCCGATATCGATTGCCATCCCGGACGGACGGCGGATACCATCGATGTCGGTGGCCGGCGCGGCCGAAGCAAGTCCGCGTCGCAGCGCCGGCGACCCGCGCTGCAGGCGGTAGTCGCCGCTGCCGTCGGGCCGGAAATCGATGAAGCGCGGGTCTTCCGCGATGGTGCCGCTGGCCTTGCCGACCCGCATTTCGATGTCGACACCGTTGCCGTACACGACGTTGTTCGCCACCACATTGCCGTCGCCGATACAGTCTTCGCCGCGGTAGCAGTACTGCCGGATCGACGCGCGCGGGTTCCAGGCCACGATATTGTTGATGACCTTGGTCTGGGTCAGCACCACACCGCCCGGGCGGTCGCCGGTACCGACCACGATGCCGCCGCCGACCTTGTCCGAACCGTTCGCGAACACCGTGTTGTTGGCGATGATCACCCGGTCGGCCGCATGCCACAGGTGGATGCCCCAGGCCGAGGCGCGGTAGACGATGTTGTTCTGGATCCGGCCGCGCAGGTTGGAATAATAGATGCCGTGCACGCCGGGGCAGGCGCCGGGCGCGCCGATGTCGTGCACGACATTGCCGCTGATGTCGCCGTCCGAGGCCTTGTAGTTGGCATTGACGATGCCGCCGCCGCCATTGCCGGTACAGCCGCCGGACAACGCCAGGTCGTGCACGCGGTTGTTGGCCATGCGCACCCAGGAACCGTAGTTGAGGATGCCGGCGCGGCCACTGCCGCTGATGTCGAAGCCGCTGATCTCGACGTGGCTGCCGCGGTTGTCCCAGGCCGCCTCGGTGCCGCCGCCGATGATTTTCGCGCCCCATTTCACCGTCGACACATAGCGGACCCGGCGTGATGCGCTGCCGCTGGCGGCCGACCTGACGTTTTCGCGGTAGGTGCCGGGCGCGACGTGCACCGTGATGCCGCCAGGCGAGGCTTCGGCAATGCTGGCCGCGGCCGAGATGCTGCGCAGCGGCGCGCGCCGGGTGCCGGGGCCGGCGTCGTCGCCACCGGGCGCCACGTACAACGCACGGCGCGGCGCCTCGCCGCCATGCGCCAGGCTGGCGCCGGCGAAGGTGGAAAAGGCCGCAATGACGGCGACCACGGCGCGGGCGAACAGCAGCAGACGGGGCAGGGCGTGCACGTTCATCCTTTCCACGGAAAAACGCCTGGCAGGACAGCGCCGGACGCCACACGCGACGGTAACGCATGCGCCGGAACCGGATATTGCGCTGGCTCGAGTGCGCGCGCCGGTAGGCGAAGTTTAAGTACGGCAATTCGACATCATTGCCGGCTTGCTTGACGGGCCTCAGTCTCGCGTTGTCCTGCCCATCGATAATGCATTCACTCGGCCAGCGCTGGCCTGACCGGCTCGCCAGCCCGCGCCACGGTATGCCTCAGCAATTGAATTCCTGGGGCGCTCTTGATTGTCATCAATGCCTTGCCGCACCAGGATACCCATCAAAGATGCTGACCCAAATGAAAAGCCTGCTGGCGTCGTTTTCCCTCGGCCGCAGTCCCGATGCCCGGTTCGACCTTTCTGCCGCAATCGGCTCGACCGTACTGCGCCAGGTGGTATCGAGCGGCCTGTATTTCGTCGCGCTATGGGTCACCACGCGCCAGCTTGGTCCGCACGACAATGGCCTGCTGGTCACGGCGCTATTGCTGCCGCAAACCCTGTACGCCTTCCTCAACCTCGGCCTCGGTCCCAGCCATGTGTACCACATGGGCAATGGCATCGGCAGTCCAAGGTTCATGCGGCGCATGAACTGGGGCCTGGCGTTCGGCCTGTGGGCCGCCGCAGCGGCGCTGCTGGCCCTGTTGAGCAATAGTGTCATCGGACGCTACCTGTTCGGCACCGCCAAGCACACCGCGCTGTATGCGAGCCTGCTGTTCCCGATGATGCTGCTGGCGGCCTGGACCGTGTCCCTGATCCAGGGTGCGCGCGACTACGCCACCTACAACAAGACGGCGCTGACCCAGCCGCTGGTGTTCTGCCTGGGCGTGCTGGCGCTGGGCGCCACGGGGCGCATCAGCGTCGTCTCGGTGCTGGCTTGCCACATCCTGAGCCAGGCCGCGCTGTGGCTGGCGAGCGAAGCGCGCGTGCGTGGCTATCCCGTGCCCAGCGCCGGTCCCGGACTGAAGTTCGGCGCCGCGGTGGCCTACGGCTTGCGCACCCACCTGAGCAACGTCATCACCTTCCTCAACTACCGGGTCGCGCTGTATTTCGTGAGCCTGCTGCTCGACCCGGCCTCGGCCGGCCGCTACGCGCTGGCGATCCAGCTGGCCGAGGTGCTGTGGCTGATCGCGAACGCGGCGTCGGTGGTGGTGTTTCCCGAGTCGGCGGCCAACAACGGCACCCCGGCGGCGCTGCATGCGATGGTGCGCAGGGTGGCGCGTTCGGTCTTGAGGATCACGCTGGCAGGGGCGCTGCTGGCCGCCGCACTGTCCGGGCTGGTGATCCCCTGGGTGTTCGGGCAGGACTATGCGGCCTCGGTGCTGCCCTTCGTGATCATGCTGCCGGGCATCGTCACCTGGAGCTACATGAGCGTGGTCGCCAACTCGCTGGCCGGCATGGGCTGCCAGCGCGTGAACATCCAGGCCGCCCTGCTGTCGCTGGTCCTGAACGGCGGCGGCTGCCTGCTGATGATTCCGCTGTTCGGCATGCGCGGCGCGGCGCTGGCGTCCACCGTGGCGTTCACGGTCACCGCCGGCTACACGGTGTTCCTGTACCGCCGCATCATGGCCGAGCGCATCGCGCAGGCCGGTGGTAACAAAGCGAAGGAAGGGCGATGAACGGAACCAGGATGCTGATGGTCACTTCGCTGTACCCCTATGGGCAGGGCGAAACCTTCGTGGTGGCCGAGCTCGAGCACGTATCGCCGTGCTTCAGCCGCGTCGACGTCGTGCCGAGCTTCTACGACCCGGACACGTCGCCGCGGCCCGAGTCGAACCCGATCGATCTCGCCTATGCCGACAAGCGCTGGGGGCCGCTGCGGGCGCCGCGCATGGTCGGCGCCTTGCTGATGGCGCTGCTCAAGTACCGCTGGGTCAATGACTTCGGGTACGTCCTGGCGCGCGGCCGCAGGCTGGCCAACCTGAAGGAACTGGTGCGGGCCCTGTACCGGGCGCGCATGTTCGAGCGCTTCCTGGCCGACAAGGCGCGCCGGGCCGGGCCGGACGGCATCCACGACGTCATCTATTTCTACTGGCTGGTGCCCGAGATCGTGGGCGCGGTGCAGTTCCGCAAGGCCAGCGGCGCGCCCGTGCGCATCGTCTGCCGCGCCCATCGCGGCGACCTCTACGAAGACCTGAAGCCGGGCGGCTATGCCGGGCTGCGGCGCGAGATCATCGCCGGCATCGACGAGGTCTATTGCATCTCGGACCACGGCAGCCGCTACCTGCACCGGCGCTTCCCTGAGTCGGCGGTCAAGTTCCGCACCGCGCGCCTGGGCGTCGACGACCCCGGCTACCTGAACCGCCAGCCGCAGGACGGGCCACTGGCCATCGTGTCGTGCTCCTTCGTCATCGCCAGCAAGCGCCTGCACCTGATCGTCGGCGCCATCGCGCGCCTGCTGGAAGACCATCCGGCGCTGCAGGTGCGCTGGACCCACATCGGCGACGGTCCGCTGCTGGACGCAGTGAAGGCCCAGGCCGCCCGCCTGGGCGAGCGGGCGCAGGTCGTCTTCAAGGGTTACCAGACCCAGGCCGAAGTCATGGCGCTGTACCGTGACGAGCGCTTCGACCTGATCATCAACGTCAGCGACAGCGAAGGCATTCCGGTCAGCCTGATGGAAGCGTGCGCGGCGGGCATCCCGATCGTCGCCACCAATGTCGGCGGCAGCGCCGAGATCGTCAGCACAGCGAACGGCGTCCTGCTCGACGCCGACGCCGACGCCGCGACGATCGCCACCGCCATGCTGCGCTTCAACGACCGCATCGCGGCGCGCGCTTGCCGCCGCGCCGCGCGCCAGTTCTGGGATGCGCGCTTCAATGCCGCCACCAATTACGCGCGCTTCGGCCGCCAGCTGGCCGGGCGCGACGGTTCGCGCGCCGGCACGCCGTGCACCCTGGTGGCGCTGGAAACGCCGCACGACCGCGATCCGGCTGCCGGCTGAGCGTCCCGGGCGTGCGGAACACGAAAGCCGGTGACGAAAGCCCTCGGACCGGGCGTTCGGCTTGGTACAATTGTGTTTTCGACATACGCTTGGGTCCACACCGATAATGATAGACATCCAACTCCTCCGCAAGGACATCGACAACGTCGCCGCCCGTCTGGCGACGCGCAAATTCCAGCTCGACGTCGCCGCGTTCAACGGCCTCGAAGCCGAGCGCAAGGCGATCCAGACCCGCACCGAAGAACTGCAGGGCAAGCGCAATGCGCTGTCGAAACAGATCGGCATGCTCAAGGGCAAAGGCGAAGACACGAGCGCCGTGATGGCGGAAGTGGCCGGCCTGGGCGACGAACTGAAGGCCAACGAAGCCAAGCTGGCCGACGTGCAGGCGCGCATGGCCGGCTTCATGGAAGCAGTGCCGAACCTGCCGAACGAATCGGTCCCGGTCGGTACCGACGAAAGCGGCAACGTCGAAGTGCGCCGCATCGGCACGCCGCCCAGCTTCGACTTCGAAGTCAAGGACCACGTCGACATCGGCGAGAAGCTGGGCCTGGACTTCGATACCGCGACCAAGCTGACCGGCTCGCGCTTCTCGGTGATGAAAGGCGGCATGGCGCGCCTGCACCGCGCGCTGGCCCAGTACATGCTTGACACCCACACCGGCCAGCACGGCTACACCGAGTGCTACACCCCGTACATGGTCAACGCCGATTCGCTGCGCGGTACCGGCCAGCTGCCCAAGTTCGAGGAAGACCTGTTCGCGGTCAAGAAGGGCGGCGCGGAAGGCGAGGGCGAGAATTTCTACCTGATCCCGACCTCGGAAGTCTCGCTGACCAACACGGTGCGCGACGAGATCGTGGCGCTGGACCAACTGCCGATCAAGCTCACCGCCCACACCCCGTGCTTCCGCTCGGAAGCCGGCAGCTACGGCCGCGACACCCGCGGCATGATCCGCCAGCACCAGTTCGACAAGGTCGAGATGGTCCAGGTGGTGCATCCGGAAAAGTCGTACGAGGCGCTGGAAGAAATGGTGGGCCATGCCGAGACCATCCTGAAGAGCCTGGGCCTGCCGTACCGCGTGATGTCGCTGTGCACCGGCGACATGGGCTTCGGCGCGGCCAAGACCTACGACCTCGAAGTCTGGCTGCCGGCGCAGAACACCTACCGCGAGATCTCGTCGCTGTCGAACTGCGAAGCCTTCCAGGCGCGCCGTATGCAGGCCCGCTTCCGCAACGCCCAGAACAAGCCGGAACTGGTGCACACCCTGAACGGCTCCGGCCTGGCGGTCGGCCGCACGCTGGTCGCCGTGCTGGAGAACTACCAGCAGGCGGACGGCGGCGTGGTGATCCCGGAAGTGCTGCGCCCGTACATGGGTGGGTTGGAGCGCCTGACGCCGGCTGCCTGATTCCTAGGCTCTGATCGGAAGAGCAATATTGCATGGCGAAAATAGCTCTTCCGTTTTTCGGTGAGGTCCCCTATAATGCGGCCTCACGCAGCAAACGACCGTTACCGGAGAGGTGGCAGAGTGGTCGAATGTACCTGACTCGAAATCAGGCGTACGGGTGACCGTACCGTGGGTTCGAATCCCACCCTCTCCGCCAGATTCAGAAAAAAGGGCTCCCATCGGGAGCCCTTTTTTCGTTCTGAATCCCACGGCGCTGCTCGCCCCAGCGAGCAGCGCCGTGCGCCGAGGGCGCACGCTGGTCTGCATTGGCTTTACCGTTTTGGCTTTGCAATCTTTGTTTCAGGTTCAGCAGAAGCACCGTTAAACATATCGCTAAACACACCCTTGCGATATCTCCACCCACCCTCTATAATGCGGCCTCACGCAGCAAACGACCGTTACCGGAGAGGTGGCAGAGTGGTCGAATGTACCTGACTCGAAATCAGGCGTACGGGTGACCGTACCGTGGGTTCGAATCCCACCCTCTCCGCCAGATTCAGGAAAAAAGGCTCCCATCGGGAGCCTTTTTTTCGTTCTGAATCCGGCGGAGAGAGGAGAGCGCCTGCGCGCTCTCCGAATCGCCCATCCGCTGCCCGCCCCAGCGGGCAGCGCCGTGCGCCGAGGGCGCACGCTGACGCTCCGCTTTACATCGAGGCTGTACCCCTACCAACATTCCATGGTTTCATTGCACGTATCCCGACAACAAGGACCGCGCCCCATGAAAACAGCCATCTTCAGCACCCGCCGCTACGACAAATCCCTGCTGACCCTGGCCAACACCGATGCCGGCCATGACCTGCTGTTCCTGCAGGACCGCCTGACCCCCGCCACCGCCGCGCTGGCCGCCGGCTGCCCCGCCGTCTGCGTGTTCGTCAACGACGATGCCAACGCCGAGGTACTCGAGACCCTGGCCGCGCAGGGCACGCGCCTGGTCGCGACGCGTTCGACCGGCTACAACCACATCGATACCGCCGCAGCAGCCCGGCTCGGCATCGAAGTCACGCGGGTCACCGATTATTCCCCGTACTCGGTGGCGGAATTCGCGGTCGGCCTGCTGCTGGCCGTGAACCGCAAGATCGCGCGCGCCAGCGTGCGCACGCGCGAGGGCAATTTCGAGCTCGACGGCCTGATGGGCGTCGATCTGCATGGCAAGACGGTCGGCGTGGTCGGCACCGGCAAGATCGGCGCCATCTTCGCGCGCATCATGGCCGGCTTCGGCTGCGAGGTGGTCGGCTACGACGTGCACACGAACCCTGCGTTCGAGGCGATCGGCGGGCGCTACCTGCCGATCGACGAACTGCTGGCCTGCAGCGACGTGGTGTCGCTGCATTGTCCATTGATCGATGCCACGCGCCACATCGTCAACGCCGCCTCGCTGGCGCGCGCCAAGCGCGGCTGCGTCCTGGTGAACACCAGCCGCGGCGGCCTGGTCGACACCGACGCCGCGATCGGGGCACTCAAGACCGGGCAGCTGGGCGGCCTGGCGATCGACGTCTACGAGCAGGAAGCGGGGATCTTCTTCCAGGATTTGTCGTCGACCATCATCACCGACGACGTCATCCAGCGCCTGGTCTCGTTCCCGAACGTGATCGTCACCGGGCACCAGGCCTTCTTTACCGAGGAAGCGATCGGGCAGATCATGCGCACGACGATCGAGAGCATCAGCGCGTTCGAGCAGGGACGCGAGCTGCTGAACAAGGTGCCGCCCATCTGAAACGGCAGCGCGCCGGCGTCAGCCGCGCTTGACCGCATGCAGCCACACCGCCGCGATGCGCTCGACGTTCTCGTACCCCTCGCAGCCCAACTGGCCGCCGAAGATGTCCGGATCCAGTTCCTCGTAGGACCAGGCTTGGCAGTCGCGCTCGAGCTGTGCGCGGATGGCGTCCAGGAAGCGGTCCGCGCCGTCGACGATGGCGACGCCGGTGTACAGCATCAGGCTGCCGCCCGGGTGCAGGCGTTCCAGCCCGGTGCGCACGATGTCGATCGAGATCTGGGCGCCGTGCTCGCCCCCACCGTGGCGGTAGGGCAGTTCGGCCTGGTCGAGGATGTAGGGCGGGTTCGACATCACGACGTCGAAGCCGCCGTCCACGCCGTCGAGCAGATTGCTGCGGCAGGGCGCCAGCCTGGCGGCGCCGTTGATCCTGGCGTTGATGCCGGCCAGCGCCAGCGCGTCGTCGTTGATGTCGGCACCGTAGACGGTGGCGTCGGGGCACTGCAGCGCCAGTTCGATCGCGCCCGGTCCGGCGCCGCAGCCGATGTCGACCGCGCGCCGGACCGGACGATGCATCATCGGCGAGGCCAGCGAGCGTTTCAGCGCGGCGGCGTAGCGGTAGGTGTCGGGACCGAAGAACACCGAGTCGTCGTCGCTCGTCGGCCAGGCCGAATGGAAATACAGATGGTCGCCGATGGTCGATGCGCGCACCAGCGCGCGCCGCGCCTGGCCGCCGCCGGGCGCCTCGCCCAGTTTCGGGCAGGGCTCGATCAGGCCGGCCTCATCCAGCAGGCGCTCGATGTCGGCGGGCAGCACGCCGTCGCCGAACGGCCGGCTCCAGCCGAGCGCGCCGCGCAAGTCGCGCGCCCAGGCGTTTTCCGGACGCCGGTTGACGCGTTTGTGCGTGGCCGGCGTGACGGTGATGAAGCGGTAATCCCGGGCCAGAAGGCTGGCGCCGAGGGCGGCGAGGGCATCGGGAGAGGCGATCGGCAGTGTCATTCTGCCAGCATGCCCGACAGGTATGTACCACTCTGTACGGTGGCGCACTTAAGCACCTGGAGGCACTAGAATAGCGGCCGGGCAAAATGCGTTATGTGAAAGTTCGAACAGACGATGTGCGCACTTTGGCGCATACTTCGGCAACCGGCTGGACGAAGGTGCCGGCCTTTGAATGCGAGGACTGCGATGACGATAACGAAGCTTCCCCTGAACACGCGCGTGGAACGTGAACTCGAGCGCGAGCGCAACGAACGGTCGCGCAACGACGACGAGCGCGCCGGCCTGGCCGCGATGGACGAGTTCCGCACCAAGGATGCGCGCGAGAACATGGGTTTGGTGAATTTGAAGCGTCCGCTAGGACGCTGATGGAAACGCGTTAATGGAGACGCATTAATGGAGAATAAGTATGCGCTGGGAAGGTGATCGGCAGAGCGACAATGTGGAAGACCGCCGTGGAGATGGCGGCGGGGGCGGGGGCGGCTTCGGTTTCGGCGGCGGCACGATCGGCATCGGGACGATCGTCATCGCGCTGCTCGGCTCCTGGTTCTTCGGCGTGTCGCCGACCACCATCCTGAGCCTGCTGTCGGGCGGCGGTTCGGCGCCGCAGGTGCAGCAGGCGCCCGCGCATCCGCCGGCCAACGACCGCGAGACGCAGTTCGTGCGCACCGTGCTCGGCTACACCGAAGACACTTGGGGCCAGATTTTCCGCGCCAATGGCGCCAGTTACCAGGCGCCGCGCCTGGTGCTGTTCTCGCGCCAGACCGGCACCGGCGGCTGCGGCGCGGGGCAGGCCGCCACCGGCCCGTTCTATTGCCCGGCCGACCGCAAGGTATACATCGACCTGTCGTTCTTCCAACTGATGCAGCAGCGTTTCAAGGTTGGCGGGGAATTCACCCAGGCCTACGTGATCGCGCACGAGGTCGGCCACCACGTGCAGAACCTGCTGGGCATCTCCGGCAAGGTCGACAGCGCGCGCCGCAATCTGTCCGAAAGCCAGGCCAATGCGATGTCGGTGCGGCTGGAACTGCAGGCCGACTGCTTCGCTGGCGTCTGGGCCTACCACACCAACCAGGCCAAGCAGATCGTCCAGCAGGGCGACATCGAATCGGCCCTGGCCGCTGCGAGCGCGATCGGCGACGATGCCCTGCAGCGCCAGTCGCGTGGCGAGGTGGTGCCGGATTCGTTTACGCACGGGACGTCCGAGCAGCGGGTGCGCTGGTTTACGCGGGGTGTCCAGACGGGTTCGGTGGAGCAATGCAATACGTTTGAGGCACGTCAACTCTAAACAGCGCTTGCATAAAGCGACGAACGGCCGCCGCAGCGCGGCCGTTTTCTTTTATAGTTTGCCTATTGGAAAATTTCCTTTTAAAAACAAAGGGATAGGGTAAGAGGAAATTTTGTTCAAAACCCTGTTTCGTTTCCGTGCGCGTATCGCCTTCCTTGGCGTTTTGACATAAGGTTGAGTCAAATTCCGCTGTCTCATGCGGATTGTCAATTATCGAGGAGGACAATATGCTGGCAATGAATTACCGCGGTCCCTACCGCGTCCGTGCCGATCACAAGCCCGATCCGGTCATCGAACACCCGGGTGACGCCATCGTGCGCGTGACGCGTTCCTGCATTTGCGGTTCCGACCTGCACCTGTACCATGGCATGGTGCCTGACACCCGCGTCGGCCACACCTTCGGCCACGAGTTCATCGGCGAGGTGGTCGACATCGGTTCCGGCGTGCAGAACGTAAAAGTGGGCGACCGCGTGCTGGTGCCGTTCAATCTGTTCTGCGGTAACTGCTTCTACTGCCAGCATGAGCTTTACGGCAATTGCCACAATACGAACCCGCAGGCGACGGCCGTCGGCGGCATCTACGGTTACTCGCACACCGCCGGCGGCTACGACGGCGGCCAGGCCGAGTACGTGCGCGTGCCGATGGCCGACGTCGGCCCGATGGTGATCCCGGACGACATCCACGACGACGATGCCGTGCTGCTCACCGACGCCGTGCCGACCGGCTACCAGGCCGCCGAGATGGGCGACATCAAGGAAGGCGATACCGTCGTGATCTTCGGCGCCGGCCCGATCGGCATCTTCGCCGCCAAGTCGGCCTGGCTGATGGGCGCGGGACGCGTGATCGTGGTCGACGAAGTGGAATACCGCCTCGAATTCGTCAAGCGCTATGCCCAATGCGAAGTCATCAACTTCCGCGAAGTGGTCGACATGGCCGAGCACATCAAGAAGATGACCGACTGGATGGGCGCCGACGTGACCATCGACTGCGTCGGCGGCGACGCCGCCGGTTCGATCGCGCAGACGCTCACCGGCCGCCTGATGAAGGCGCAGGCCGGTTCCTCGACCGTGCTGCACTGGGCGATCAATTCGGTGCGCAAGGGCGGCAACGTGTCCATCGTGGGCGTGTACGGGCCGACCTTCAACATGGTCCCGGTCGGCAACGTTTTGAACAAGGGCCTGACGATCCGCGCCAACCAGGCCAGCGTGAAACGCCACCTGCCGCGCCTGATCGAACACATCCGCGCCGGCCGCCTGGACCCGAAGGGCATCATCACCCACCGCGTGCCGCTCGAAGAGGTGTCGGACGCCTATCACATCTTCTCGAGCAAGCTGGACGAGTGCATCAAGACCGTGTTGATCCCGCCATCGGCGCGCGAGGTCAAGGCCGTCAAGGCCAGCACGCAGAACGAACAGAATTGAGGAGCCGGTATGAAAACAAGCCACGAAGTCGATCCACATTCGCATCAGCACCACCACCACGGCCACGCCGACGAGCACCAGAACGATTATCCGATGGTGCCGCAGCGCCCGACGCGCGAGCAGCTGGCCCACATCAACGGCTGGGGCGCCGACCTCGACCGCAAGGACCGTCCGGGCGTGCCGATGGAACGCACCCCGCCGCGCTTCATCCCGGAGCCGGTCGGCAAGCTGCCGCAGCAGCCCGAGAACGTCGAGGTGCTGGTGTCCACCGAGCGCCCCGGCATCACGCCGATCTTCGGCACCGCCCAGCCGCCGTCGGGCCTGTCGGGGATGATCCGGCGCGTGGCCTACCGCTGGTCCGAGAACGACATGCGCCACTGGCTGCTGCTGCTGGCCGCCGACCGCGTCAACGTGGTCGAGGGCATCGGTGAAGACCTGGCCAAGGGCAAGGTGCCGAACGTGCTGGGCGAGATGGGCATCAAGGCCGAATGGCAGCACAACAAGGCCGGCTTGGTGAAGAAGGCCGCGATTGCCGGCGCCGTGATCGGCGCCGCCTGCTACCTGATGCGCCGCCGCGACCGCTGAGACACAGTCGCGTCCGTGCGACAGTCCCTGTAGCACATTTCCACAGTACTCCCACCGCGGTGCCACACCGCCGTGGGAATTCTTGCGCTTGAGCAAATCCCTTTAAGCAAGCTCGTCCACACTTCGATAGTCACCCCTACCGAATGGAGACGAGATGAACAAGCGCACGAATTTGCTGACCTTGCTGGCGTCGCTGGGCGCCGGCTCCCTGGCGCTGCTGGCCCCGGCCGGTACCGCATTCGCCGCGGCACAGCCTGGTACCGGCGCTGGCACCAGCGCCGGCGTCGCCGCCATGAGCGCACCGGCCGCATCGACCCCGCAATCGCGCGCCGCGCTGCTGGCCCAGCTGGAAGCGCGTCGCGCCGAACGCGGGCTCGACGCCCGCCTCGGCTTCGCGATCGTCAACCAGCATCCCGGCGTGAAGGGCACGCAGGTGGCGCGCGTCGCCCACACCTACAAGAACGTGCGCATCTTCGGCTCCGAATCGGTGGTGGTGCTGGACGCCAACGGGCGCATCCAGTCCGAATCCGCCTCCGAGCGCCGCCTCGGCCTGGTCAAGGGCATGCCCGGCAATGCCGCCCCGGGCAAGGACTTCGACGTCACGCCGGCCCTGACCGGCAAGGCCGCGATCGACGCCGCGCTGGCTTCGCTGCCGGCCCTCGGCGCCGGCGCCAAACACGTGGCGCAGCCGACCGCCGAACTGATCATCTACCCGGTCATGCGCAGCGAGCGCGTGGCGGGAGCGCGCGACAAGCCCGAGCAGGAGCTGAACGCGCTCGACGTGCAGGACGTGGTCGACCATTTCGAACTGGCCTACCTGGTGCGCACCCGCATGCTGGTGGGCGAGCAGCCGGTGTACCACGACACCGTGGTCGGCGCACGCGACGGCAGGATACTCGACCAGTGGAACATGCTGCAGACCGTGGTCGGTGTGGGAAAAAGCCAGTACAACGGCGAAGTGCCGATCAATACCACGCCAGTGGATGGCAAGTACAAGATGATCGACGACAGCCGCGGCACCGGCGGCACCTTCGGCGCGCTGGCGATCACCAACGCCAACCACGGCACCAGCGCCGGCAACGTCTACGTCAACGACACCAATACCTGGGGCGACGGCAAGAACTACATCCGCGGCGGCTCCACGACAGACGCCAACGGCCAGACCGCGGCCGTGAACGCGATGTGGGGCCTGATGAACACCTACGACACGCTGAAGAACGTGTTTGGCTGGCTCTCGCTGGACGGCAAGAATACCTCGACCTACATCGCCGCCCACGTCAACACCGCCTACGACAACGCCTACTACAGCGATACCTGCCGCTGCATGTTCATCGGCGACGGCAACAGCTTCTACAGCCTCGGCTCGATCGACGTGATCGGCCACGAGATGGGCCATGGCGTCACCGCGGCCACGTCCGACCTGACCTATTCCGGCGAATCGGGTGGCCTCAACGAATCGGCGTCCGACATCAACGGCGAAATCGTCGAAGCCTATGCGCGCGCCGGCGGGAAGGGCGAGACCATCCCGCTCGAGGGCAACGATTGGGTGCTGGGCAAGGAAATCAGCAAGACCGGCACCCCGCTGCGCTGGATGTACCGCCCCAGCAAGGACGGCAGCAGCCCGGACGCCTGGAGCACCTCGCTCAAGCGCCTCGACGTGCACTACAGCAGCGGCCCCAACAACCGCATGTTCTACTTCCTGTCGCAGGGTTCGAACATCGACAGCGTCGGCGACCACTACAGCAAGTACCTGGTCAGGAAGCCGGCGGCGATGACCGGCATCGGGCTCGACAAGGCGTACCGGATCTGGTTCAAGGCGAATACCACCAAGTTCACGTCCAGCACCAATTATGCGGAGGCGCGCACCAAGATGGTGGAATCGGCCGAGGAGCTGTTCGGCAAGGGCAGCAAGGAGGCGGTTGCGGTGCAGCGCGCGTATGCCGCGATCAATGTTGGGGCGGATATCGACGAAGTTGCTGAGCAGGGTAGAGAGTAAGTTTACTGCGCCGACGGCGCGTTCAGGGCGGTCCGGCAAACCCGGGCCGCTTGTAGCCCCACCCAGGCGGCGTTGGTCCAGAAGAAGACATAAGGCAGGGCAACGACGGCAGTGCCGGCCGTGCCCAGGCAAAACGACAGCAGGATCGTGAGCGCGCCGCAGAACGAGGCGAGCACGAACGTCGTCCCATGCCGTGCGGCGGTTTCCGACGTGCCGGCCGCGAAGCCTATCAGCAGGGCAATGGCGAGGCAGGTGGCGATGATGGCGGGCGAGAGCGTCCCGGAAAAGCTGTGGTACAGGCGGGCGAGGACGATGACCGTGACCAGGTATCCACCCAGGAAAACGGTAAGTTGACGTAATTTCATTGGAAAATCAGGCAAGTTAGGGCATCGTGCAATCAAAGCGCCAAACGATGCGAAGTGCCCTCAGTATACATGCACTGAGGAAATCCTGCCGGAGGTCAAGATACAGGTGGGTATTTCTGGAGGATTGGACTGTCCGCGGTAGCAGATGCCTTGCAGGAGGCGCGCCGCAAGGTGCAGCGCAGCAAGGTGTGACGAAGACCTGAAGCAAGGTGAATGCGAGGCAGCGCTGCCCCGCATCCAGGGCGATGATTATTCGCGTTCCGGCCGCGTCGCCAGCGCCACGATCGCGGCACCTGCCGCCACCACCAGCACATCCTCGATCAGCCCGCTGCGGGTCTGCCCGATGCGTGCCATGGCCTGCTTGCGGCAGGCCAGCGTCGCGTAGGCCAGCGGTACCGCGGTGGCCACCGCGACCGCCGCGCCGGCCTGCTCGCGGCCCTTGGGCGCCAGCGCCGCGCCGGCAATCCCGGCGCTCAGCGTGCGCGCCAGCAAGCCCAGGAAGACGGTGCGGTCGGGCGCCGACTTCATCTTGTCCCCGAACAGTTCTCCGGCACCCATCGCGAGTGCGCCGTATTTGAACAGAGGGCGGTTCAGCAAGGCGAGATGCCCCGTCGTATCGCGGCCCGCGAGGCGCGCCGTGGCGAGGGTGGCCATCGGCGTCATGGAGCGCGCGCTGGCGACGGCGCCGATCAGGGCGGAGGAGAGCAGGCTGGAAATTTTCATGTGACGGTACCTATGCGAGTGGAGTTGTCGGGCTGCCATCACAGGCAGCCCGGTGCGTTGATCATTGCCCCAGCAGCGGGAAAGGATTGATTGGCGTTCCTTTCCACCACTGTTTTTCGGGCGTCAGTTCGAACACGGCGAAATGCAGGTGCGGCGCATTCGGATCGGAATTGCCGGTCACGCCCACGTAGCCGATCAGGTCGCCGCGCTTGATCTCGGCGCCTTCCTGCAATCCTTCCGCATAGCGGTCCAGGTGGGCGTAGTAATACGCGTACTTGTCGCTCGGATCGAACTGGTAGACGGTCAGGCCGCCCGGTTTGCTGGTGAACAGCTTGGTGATTTTGCCGTCGGCGGCGGCGATCACCCTGGTGCCCTTCGGCGCCATGATGTCGAGCGCCTCGTGGTGGCGTTCGTTGCCGCGTGGCTGGTCCCAGTTGTCGCGCACCTGCGCCAGCGGGATGCCGTCGACCGGCACCGTCAGCTTCGCCGACGGCCCCGGCACCGCGACGGCCGGACCGGAAGAGGGCGCCTGGGTGGCTGCGGTGGCCGGCCGCAGCGGCAGGTCGAGTTCGGTCAAATCGAGTTCGGTCAGGTCGCGCATGACGATCGGCGCCGGCGGCAGCTTGCCGTCGAGGTTGACGCCGGCCGGGGCCGGCGCCGGCGGCGAGCCGGTGTCCCGGGCGGTTTGCGCGGGGGCGTCGTGCGGCACCTGGCGCAAAAAGGCGAACAGGCCGCCGGCGCCGACGACCACGCCGAGCAGGAAGGTCAACAGCCATTTCATTTTTTGTCTCCTCGTTGTATCCAGCCGCCGTATCGAACCTGCGGCATCAAGGCCGAGCCACGCCAATCCGGCTGTCCGCCGTCCTGCCGTCCTTCATGCCGGAAACTTCAGTCCTGCAGCACGACCTCGGTACCCGCCTGCACCAGCCCCGCCACCTCGGACGCGCTCCAGTTGGTCAGGCGGATGCAGCCGTGCGATTCGCTCTTGCCCACCAGACCCGGCACCGGGGTGCCATGGATGCCGTAGTGCGGCTTGGACAAATCGATCCAGGCCACGCCGACCGGGTTGTTGGGACCGGCCGCGACGGTGGTCTTCTTGTCGCCCGCCTTGGCATCCCAGAACAGTTTCGGGTTGTAGTGATAGGTCGGGTTGCGGTGCACGCCTTCGATCTTCCAGTTGCCGATCGGGAGCGGGTCGTGCTCGCTGCCGGTCGATGCCGGGTACTGCGCCAGCAGCCTGCCGTCGGCGTCGTGCAGGGTCAGGATGCGCGCGCTGTCCGACACCACGACCCTGGCGGCGGGCGGCAGCGGCGGCGTGCCGACCACGTTCGGCACCACGATCTGCTCGCCCAGGCGCGCCAGGTTCTTGCCCTGGTTGAGCTTTTCGATCAACGCCGGGCTGGCGTGGAATTTTTCGCCCAGGCCCTCGGCCGCGGTGGCGTAGCCGAGCGCCGGCAGCTTGGCCTTTTCCATCATGTCGCTCGGGACCGGACGGAAGGGGCCGGCCACGTCGGCGTCGGCCAGCGTGTAGTTGAGCAGGGTCGGCGCGGTGTCGGCGTTCAGCGCGTTCCAGGTGGGCTCGTCGAGGGTGCCGGTCACCTGCAAATTGCGCGCCTTCTGGAAGCCGGACAGGGCCTGTTTCATGTTCGAGCCGTAGGCGCCGTCGATCTCGCCCGGCGAGAAATGGGCGCGGTCGAGCAGCACCTGGGCGCGCAGCAGGCGCTCGAACTCGGCGTGGGCCTGCTGGGCGGCCAGGGCCTGGGCCTGGGCATCCGCCGCGCTGGGCGGCACGGCGCCGTTCGGCGCCTGGCCCGCGACGGCGCCGGGGGCTGGCGCCTGTGCAGGGGCAGGTGTTTGCGCTGCAGTTTGCGCTTGCGCGGCGGGACGTGCGGGCGCCGCCGTTTGTGTGGATGTCTGTGCGGGCGCGCGGGCCGGCGCGGTCGCCTGGCCCGGCGCCGGGATTGCCGGCAGCACCGCGTTGGGGCCGATGGCGGGGACCGCCGCCGATGGCTGTGCCTGGGGTTTTGCCGGCGCCAGGATCGCGGTGCGCGATTGCGGCTGGGCCGGCTGTTGCGTGGCGGCCTGCTGGGCCGAGACGGAAAACGCGCTGCCGAGCAGGGCGGCCAGGAGGGAAATCTGGATGTTCTTCATAATGCTTCCTGCCTTCTTGCTGAGTGAAGCTCCAGCCTAATGCTGCTCATGAGCATGGTCTGTGCGGGAACGAACTCAGGTGCCGGCCGCTACCCGGAGGCGCCTTGCCTCCATTATCTGCAGGTACAATCGATGCCATGAGCACATCGACCATCACGCTCCAGCCGTCCGGCTGGTCATTCGAGGCCGGTCCGGACGAGACCCTGCTGCAGGCGGCCGAACGCGCCGGCATCGAGCTGCCCAGCTCCTGCCGCAACGGCACCTGCCGCACCTGCATCTGCCGCGTCGCCGATGGTGGACCAGCCGGGAAGGTCCGTCACACGATCGAATGGCCGGGCCTGTCCCTCGATGAAAAACGCGAGGGATATATCCTACCCTGCGTCGCGGTGGCGCAGGGCGGCCTGGTGCTCGAGCAGCGCCTGGCCCGACCGAGGCCTTAGCGCGCAGGCAGTTCCAGCGCCGACTCGATCGCCCGCAGCACGCGCGGCCAGGATGCCGACGTCGCCGCCACCTCGTCGTAGTGGCTGGCGCCGGGCAGGATCACGACCTCGGCGGCGTCACCCGCGGCGCGCGCACGGGCCGCGTAATCGTGCGCCACGCGCGGCGGCGAGACCCTGTCGAGTTCGCCAGTCAGCAGGATCGTGCGGCTGCCGTTGGGCAGCAAGTCGGCGGCGTTGGTGTCGGCGAACACGTCCGGCCTGTCCTTGCCGGCGACGCCGGCCAGCTGGACGGTGTCGCGGTCGCAGCTCGACTTGATCAGCGCCGCCTCGCGCTGCAAATCGGCCAGGCCGCCCAGGCTGACGACATTGCGCACCGGCAGCGGCCTGGCGCTGTACAGGGGGCTGGACGCCGGGATGCGTTCCCGGCCTGCCATCCATTGCACCAGCTGACCGCCGGCCGAGTGGCCGACCGCCACCAGGCGCCCGAGGTCGAGCGGATAGGTCCGGGCCTGGCGCGCCAGCAGGTCGAGCGCCGCGTTCATGTCCTGGTAGGTGCCGGGATAGCCGCCGCCGGCTTCGTCGACGCGGCGGTACTCCACGTTCCAGGCGGCGATGCCGCGTGCCGCCAGCGCCCCGGCCAGGTTGCGCAACTGAACGATGCCGCCGAACGCCTTCGTCCAGCAACCGCCATGCACCAGCACCGCCACCGGAAACGGTCCCTTGCCGGATGGCAGGAACAGTTCGGCATACTGCGAAGGTGCGCTGCCGTAGGCGAAGCGGGCGCTGGGCGCCGGACCGTTCAGGGCCATGTAGTCGGCCAGTTTCATCGGGGTGGCGGGCACGCCTTCGGCCGCGCCGCAGGCGGCGGCACAGGTGGCGATGGCGGCGAAGACGGCGGGGCGGAGCAGGGCGGGCAGGGGCGGCATCGGATATCCGGATGAGAAAGCGCAGCGATGAGTAAAGCGCAACTATAGCAAGCCGGGGCCTGCGTTTGCATGCCGGCCTGGATTCCGGGTCCGGATCCCGGTCTGCATCATGGGGGCTGCGGCGCACAACGGCACGTCGCGCACGATTGAAAACCGTGCGGGTTCTTCCATGCTAGTCTGCGCAAAAACGTCAGCGGTTTATGTGTCGATCTTTCACCAAGGAGATATTGCTATGACTCAATCGAAATCCAGCGGCACCCAGAACAAGCAGTCGGACAACCGGTCGGAACAGGACATGGCCAAGGAGCGCGCTGGCAAGCAGGACAAGAGCAGCCATGACGCCAAGTCGCGCGTGAAGGCCAGCACCGGCGAAGGTGCCGGCGGCGGCGCCAAGCAGAAACAGAACCACTGAACCAGGCCGCCGCGATGCGGCCGCACCCGGCAGGCATGCGTTCACATGCCTGCCGGGCCGTCTCGCGGCCCAAGCACGGAGGGAAACCACGATGACCATGCAGCAAAAAGCCCACTCGACGCCCGACCCCGATCCGAGCAATCCGGACCTGCCGCCGCCGAAGCCGGGCCCCGATCCGGACGACGTGCCGGCGCCGGCGCGTGCGCCGGTGCAGGAGCCGGACGCGCCCGAACCGCCGGTGAAGGCGGCGTAAGGGACGCAGCGGGAACGGAGCTGAATATCAGGCAGTACCTGAAGCGGGAAAGGCCGGCAAACAATGCTGGCAAAGGCGCCCTGGAAAAGAGGGGCCGGCAAGGACGGGTTGCCAAACATTGTCCGGCAAGGACGAAATACGCTGCAAGCGGTGCTGGTTGCGGGCGCCCGCACTGGCGTACGCCGGGCAGTCTGCGCGAGGAAAACGCCCCGTCCGCAGTGCGTGACCGGGGCGCAAGGGCATCAGCCCTGGGACGATTGCTTGCCCTGGTCCGGCTGCTGATTGCCGCCCGGCGGCAGCGGCGGGATTTCCTTGATCATCTGGTCGGTTTCGTGCTGGGCCGGCGAACGTTCCCCGCTGCCGATGTCGGCTTCGTGCAGCATGCCCGAGCCTTTCGCGCCCGGGTCCGGTTTGTGTTCAGAGGTTCTCATGGTGGCGTGCTCCTTTTGCGTTGACATGTTGACGTGATCCTAACAGTCCATATCGGGTAACGGCGCGCAATAGAACTGCCGGACCGGCCGCCGGTGCATGTGGATTGTTGCTTTACGAACACAAGCGCACGCTTGAGGTGACAACGCACATCACACGCGCAAAAATTTTTATAATGTGGATAATCGGCAAACGATTTTCCGTGGAGGATACGATGAGCACCACCTTGCATAACAAGATCTACCTGGGCCGCAACACCCTGCGCGACTCGCGCCGCATGCAGGTCACGCTGGCGCTGAGCGCGCTGGCCGGCGCCGGCCTGGTGTGGGCTGCGCTGCGCGCCCTGCACGGGCCACGTTACGCTGCCTGAGATACTCAGCTTGATGCGAGCCGCCCGAAGCAGGTTGCCCGAGCGGCCCGGCGCGGTTACCATGGCGGGCTTGTTTCCGTTGAAAGTGGTAATGAAGAATGAAAAACTGACGGGCGACGAATACGACGCCCTGGAATGGATCCGCCGTGGCGCCCGCAGCGACCGTGTGAACGCCTGTGTCGGGCGCAACGCCAAGCGCCTGTCGGGATTGAAGCTGGTGCAGTATGCGCGCAACGGCAGCGTGGCGCTGACCGACAAGGGACAGGAAGTGCTGTTCCTGCGTCGCTGCGTGGTGTCGCTGCGCGCGCTCGATGCCGACCCGGCGGCCGTGCTCGATGACGACGTGGCCCAGTTCCTGAGCCGTAAATCGCACATTGCGGCGCGCGCCGAGGGCGGTTACGAATTGACCGCGCGCGGGCGCGAATCGCTGGCGGACATCGCCGCCCAGGAACCGCAACGCTAAAGGGGCCTTGCGAACCTGCTGCGCGTTGCATTTTCGGACTGCGATGCCCACCCTACGTTTCAAGCCCCTTTGAGGCTGGGTGGCACGTCGACTGCTGGTAAAACCAGCTGGTGTAATCAACCCGCGCGGCGGCGCTGCGGATACACCAGCGTACGCACCGCGATTTCCGCCGGCACGTTCATCGACGCCAGGAATTCGGCGGCGCGCTGCAAGCCCACGGTCGGGATCGACGCCACCGCCTGGTTAACCAGGTCGCGCGTGCGCATGTCGGTGCGCGGCTTGCGCTGTTCTGCGACTGCGGCGCTGTCGTTGATCGTGTTCATATTGTTTCGTCTCTTTCTTGCCAGCAAAGCAAGCGATTGTAGGCGAACGGTCGCGTTTCGGCCACCGGATTTGTAGCCGAAATACATTTTCTAGATGAACGCTTCTAGATGACGACGTGAGCCCCGTTGTCCGGCAGCGTGAGCCCGCGGCGCTGGCGCAGCAGGGCTTCGAATTCGGGCACCGGCAGCGGGCGCGAAAAATAATAGCCCTGGATTTCGTCGCAGCCCTGGTGGCGCAGGTAGTCCAGCTGTTCGGCCGTCTCCACGCCTTCCGCGATGACGGACAGGCGCAGGTTGTGCGCCAGCGCGATGATCGAGTCGACGATGCGGGCGTCGTCGGCGTCGTGGGTGATGTCGGCCACGAACGAGCGGTCGATCTTCAGCACGTCGATCGGGAAGCGCGACAGGTAGGACAGGCTCGAATAGCCGGTGCCGAAGTCGTCGATCGACAGGTTGATGCCCAGCGCCTTCATGCGGTGCAGCAGCTCCACCGCCGGCGTGATGTCGCTCATGAACAGGCTCTCGGTCAGCTCCAGTTCCAGGCAGGACGGATCCAGTCCGGTGTCGCGCAGCGCCGCTTCGATGCCCGGCAACAGGTCGGCGGCGCTGAACTGGCGCGCCGACAGGTTCACCGCCACCCGCAGCTTGCCCAGGCCGGCGTCCTGCCAGGCCTTGTTCTGGGCGCAGGCGGTACGCATCACCCAGGCGCCGATCGGCACGATCAGGCCGGTGTCCTCGGCCACGCCGACGAAGCGCATCGGCGACACCATGCCCAGTTCCGGATGCTGCCAGCGGATCAGCGCTTCCATGCCGACGATCTGGCCGCTCTTCAGGTCGACCTGCGGCTGGTAGTGCAGCACGAATTCGTTGCGCTCCAGGGCGTTGCGCAGCGCGCTCTCGATGCGCACGCGCTCGAGCGATTCCTCGTTCATGGCCGGCGTATAGAACTGGAAGTTGTTGCGGCCCAGCTTCTTGGCGCGGTACATGGCGATGTCGGCGTGTTCGATCAGGCTTTCGGCCGGCGTGCCGTCGCTCGGGTAGGCGGCCACGCCCACGCTGCAGGTGACGAAGAATTCCTTCGGACCCAGCATCACCGGCTGGGCCACCGAATCCATCACGCGCTGCACGATCTCCGGCCCCAGCGGCTGCTCGCTGTGCTCGGACAGGATCACCACGAACTCGTCGCCCGACAGGCGCGCCACGGTGTCGCTGTCGCGCAGCGTCGAACGCAGGCGCGCCGCCACCGTCATCAGGAGCACGTCGCCGGCCTTGTGGCCCATGCTGTCGTTGACGTACTTGAAGCGGTCGAGGTCGATCAGCATCACCCACACCGGATGGCCCGAGCGGCTGGCGTAGGCCACCGCCTGCTCCAGCCGGTCCTGCAGCAGCGAGCGGTTGGGCAGGCCGGTCAGCACGTCGTGCTGGGCCACGTGGTGCACGCGCTGTTCGGTGAGCTTGCGCGCCGTGATGTCGCTGCCGGTGCCGCGGTAGCCGGTGAAGCGGCCCTCGTCGTCGAACATCGGCTGGCCGCTGACGCAGAACCAGCGCTCGTCGCCGTCGTCGTCGAGGGCGCGGTATTCCAGGTTCCTGAACGGTTCGCCGGCCTGCAGCAGGGCGAGGTGCTCGCGTCCGGCGTCGGTGTCCAGGAAGCCCGGCACCAGGTCCCAGCGCGTACGGCCCAGCAGGCGCTCGACCGATACGCCGGACTTCTCGGCGAAGTCGCCGGTCATCGCCACGAAGCGGAACTGCTCGTCCTGTTCCCAATACCAGTCGGACGACATGGCGACCAGCTGGCGGAAGCGCTGCTCGCTTTCCTGCAGCGCCTTTTCGGTGCGCTTGCGCGCGATGACGTCGTCGATCAGGCGCTGGTTGGCGAGTTTCAGGTCGGCGGTGCGTTCGAGGACCAGTTCGTGCACCCTGCGCGTGCGCCGGCCGGCCGCCTGCACGAAGGCCGTGAGCAGCAGCGTCGACAGCACGCCGCCGGCCAGCAGCAGCGTCGACCCCAGGTGGTCGGCAAGCCAGGAGTGCGGCGCCTCGATCGCTTCCACGGTCCAGGACTGGCCGCCGACCGTGAAGCCGTCCAGCACGCGGCCGCTGTAGCCGCCGGTGAGCCAGGACGGCGCCGCCGGCGCGGGCGTGCGGCCGGCATCATGGTCGGCGTACACCAGGCCGGCGGGGCTGGCCTGGTCGCCGACATAGAAGCGCAGCAGGATGCTGCGGTCCTGCAGCAGGCCAGTGCGCGCCAGCGCGGTCCGCGCCAGGGTCTGCAGGCAGACCACGGCAGCCGTGTCGCCCACCAGGCGCCCGCCGGCAAACACCGGCATTACCACCTGGAAGCTGGGCTTGCGGCCCGGATCCTGGGCCAGGCGCAGCAGGCCTGTGGCGGCGGGGCGTCCGCTGGCGCGCGCACGGTCGATGGCGTGCGCGACGTTGGCGTTGCCGGCCACGTTCAGGCCCAGCGCCGGCTCGTTGCCGCGCAGCGGTTCCAGATAGTCGACCACGTTGTAGCGCGCGCGGCGCGGCGCCGGCACCAGCCGCTCGCCCTGCAGCTCGCGCACGATGGTGCCGGGACGCAGCCGCTGCAGCTCGGCTTCGAACGCGGCGCGGCCGGCATCGTCGACCACGCGGTGGAAATTGAAAGCCTTGATGTAGGGGTTGCGCTGGAGCAGCGGGGTGGTGAAATCGTGGAATTGCGCGCGCGTGACCGGCTGCACGGTGGCGAACAGCTGGTTGGTGACGCTCATGATTTCCACCGCTTCGTCCATGCCCCGGCGCAGGGCCGCCACGCGCACGCCGACGCCCTGTTCGAACGCCAGCGACTTGTTGTCGTATTCGAGGCGGCCGACGGCGCCGGTCAGCACCGCGGTCGCGGCCAGGCCGCCGCCGAGCGTGAGTGCGGCGGCGAAGGTTAGCGACAATGACATACGCGGCATGCGGCGACGCGGCATCCAGTGATTCCTGTGTGATGAGATTGGTAAACCTGCCTTGCCTATAGGCATCAAGTCCGCAAGTTTGTCATACGTGGACAGGTTTTCGCAAACAAATCGTTACGTGCGCAGGGTATCCGGCGGTGACTGTGGCGGGGTCAGAACAGATCGCGATGTGATCCAGGCAAGCACCAGCCTGACGCATAGCCGGTTCAACAAGCCCAGACCGAGGCCGCGCCGGCGCGCCAGGCGGCGCTGCAGGCGCGCCGCCGGCAACTGCGGGTCCGCGCTCTTCAGGGCGAACACGATACGGTTGTTGCCGGCCGCCTTGTCGAACCAGCAGGTGCGGCGCTCGAACACGCCGTCCAGCGCATCCAGCACGGCGCCGTAGCGCGGATCGTAGGTGAACACGTTGGCGACCAGCACGCCGCCGTCGCGCAGCAGCGCATGGCAGTCGCGGTAGAAGCCGGCGTTGGCCAGGTCGGCGGGCAGGCCGGCGCGGTCGAAGCCGTCGACCAGGATCACATCAGCCAAATGCGCGTCCGCAAGATGCGTGTCCAGGTGCGCGGCCGGCTGCACGCCGTCCGGTTGTGCGTGCGGCGGGCGGGCAGCGCAGCCGGCGCCGGCCAGGTAGCCGGCGGCGTCGGCGTGGATCACGCGCAGGCGCGCATCGTCGGGCGGCACCCGGAACTGGTCGCGCAGCGCGATCACGTCGGCGCGCAGTTCGATCACGGTGATGCGGCACTCGGGAAAATGGCGGTAGCAGAACTTGACCAGCGAGCCGCCGCCCAGCCCGACCATCAGGATGTGGCGCGGGCGCGGCACGAACAGCGCGAAGCACATCATCGCGCGGGTGTACCCGAGCACCAGCGCGTCCGGACGCGCCAGCAGCATCTCGCTCTGGATGTCGCCGGGTGCGAACTCCAGCGTGCGGCGCCGCCCGCTGGTGCGCACCAGCGGCGCGCCGGCGCCGGGCACGCGCGGGAAGGGGACGGCGGAAGGATCGGGACGGCTGGCCATGCGCCGAGTATAAGGCAGGCCCGGCTTGTTGCCGGCGATGGGTTTCTGATAAGCTGGCCGCCCGCCCGGACCGGGCATGACATTGAGGCGCGGATGGACCCGACCACGATGGTACTGGCGCTGGCGCTGGGCAACCTGGCGCTGTGCGCGGCATTGTTCTTCTTCGAGCACGCCTCCGGCCACGGGGCAGGCCCGGCGGCGCTGTCAGCCTGGGGCTGGGCGCGCCAATACCAGGCAGCCGGCTGGATGCTGCTGGCGATCGGCGCCTCGGGCGTGGTGCCGGAAAGCCTGGCGCTGCCGGTGGCCTACGCACTGGTGTTCGCCGGCGTGGCCTGGGAAGCCGGCGCCCTGTGGGAACGCGCCGGATGGCGGCGCTGGCGGCGCGTCATGGCGCCGCTGCTGGGCCTGGCCATCGTCGCCTTCGTGCTGTGCAACCTGATCGACCCGTTCGGCCTGCGCCCGCTGGCGGCCTCGCTGATCCTCGGCCTGTTCTACCTGGCCGGCGCGCTGGCGCTGGGGCAGGGCTGGCGCGCGGCCTCGATGCTGCAGCGCTTCCTGGCGCTGGCCATCGGCGCCATGGCGCTGGTGGTGGGCGCGCGCGGCGTGCTGGTGCTGAGCGCGCCCGCCGGCTGGGGCTGGATGGGCAACGACATGCTGCGCCAGCTGCACAGCGGCGCGCTGTATCTCCTGATGGTGCTGGGCGCGTTCGGCTGGCTGCTGCTGGCGCGCGAACGGCTGCAGGACGAACTGGCGCGCATGGAAATCAATGATCCGCTCACCGACGTGCCGAACCGGCGCGGCTTCTTCCAGGCGCTGGCGCCGTGGATGGCGCTGGCGCGCCGTCCGGGGCCGCGCACCGCGCTGGTGCTGTTCGACCTCGACGGCTTCAAGCGCATCAACGACAGTTACGGCCACCCGGCCGGCGACGCGGTGCTGGTCGCCCTGCTCGACGCCTGCAAGCGCCAGCTGCGCGACAGCGACCTGCTGGGGCGCCTGGTCGGGGTCGAGTTCGCGATCCTGCTGCCGCGCACCGGCGCCGAGGAAGCGCTGATCGTGGCCGAACGCATGCGCGCCGCTATCGAGGTCCAGCGTGTGAAGACCGAGCGCGCCATGATCTCGCTGACCGCCAGCTTCGGCGTGACCACGCTGCGCGCCGACGACAGCAACGTCACCCTGCTGGGGCGCGTCGACGACGCCCTGCGCGCGGCCAAGGACAAGGGCGGCAACCGCGTCGAACTGGCCGCGCCGCCGCCCGACCCGCACGACGCCTGAGCCGCCGCCGCGCACCGTGCCACGGGCGGCGCCCGAATCGTATATATTGTTTGGTTTGTTTGATGAGGGAGGCGAAAATGGCAAGGACGACTGCGGCGAAGGCGGCAACCACAGGGGGGGGTACGGACAAGGCGGCAGCGAAGACGGCAACCAGGACAGCGGCCAGGAAGCGCGCCGGCGGCGTCGAGGGAACGGTCGGGAAGGTTTCCGCAACGGCCAGGACCGTGACGCTGCCCGCGGCGAATGTTCCAGCCAGGAGCGCGCCCAAGGCCACGGCCAGGACCGCAGCCAAAGCAGCAGCCGGAACGTCGGCCAAATCTCCGGCCAGGACTTTGGCCAAATCTCCGGCCAAGCCGGCTGCGAAGCCTGCCGCCAAACAGGCCGCCAAGCCAGCCGCGAAACCAGTCACCAAGCCAATTACCAAGCCAGCCGCCAAGCCGCCCGTCAAGCCAGCCATGAAGCCTGCCGCGACGTCCGCAGTCAAGCCAGCCCCCCGCACCAAAACCGCGAGCCCGGCAAAGGCCGCGCAGGACGCCGCGCGCAAGCTCGCCGCGCCATCCGCCGGCGAGCGCCTGGAAGCCGGGCGCGCGCAACTGGTGCGCGACAGCTTCACGATGCCCGAGCAGGAATACGCCGTGCTCGGCGCCGTCAAGCAGGCCTGCCTGCAGGCCGGCTTCGAGGTCAAGAAGAGCGAACTGCTGCGCATGGGCGTGGCCCTGCTCGGCCAGCTCGACACGAAGGCGCTGCGTGCCGTCCTCGCCAGCCTGCCCCAGCTCAAGACCGGTCGCCCGCGCGGAGAATAACGGGCAGCGTCAGGGCCTCCAAACAAGTCAGGCGTCCGGACAAGCCGGCTACACCCGTCCCGCTTTACAGCGCCGCAGGGGGCTTGAAAAACCGTAGCGAGCGGCGGCAATGGTGGTTGAGAAGCGCAACTGTACGAAAGTACAGCGAGCATCGCAGGGCTCGGCGCCCCCGCCGCCAGTGCAACGCCCGGTAGGTTTGGCAAGCCTCCTAATGATGCACGCGTCCCTCTGGGGCAGTACGAGATTCGGCCGTCAGCTCCTTCAGCTCGCGGATCGAAATATTCGACTTTTCGTGCATCCTGAGCAGGATGGTCGCGCCGACGTTCAGCTTGCGATGCCGGATCTTGCTGATGATCGGCGGCTGGACTTCCAGCACGCGGCACAACTCCGCATCGTTTTTCAGCTGCATTCGCTGGATCAAGGTGTCGAGCAGCTTGTTAGGCATAAAGCTCGACGGTTCCATTGCCCGGGCGCGGTGCATCGCCTCGAGCAATTCCTGTTTTTTCTGTCGTACGCTCATGAACTTCCTCCGCAATGGATGAACATTCAGGACAGATCGACCGTTTTGGAGGTAAAGCTCAACAGTATGGTTTTGTCGCCCCATGCGGGGCGGGTTTGTTGGAATCCTACTACGGCTTTGTCAAAGTTGACGCACTGTTCATGACTAAAAGGCTAGAACGTGCTTCTTTCTTCGCGGAATTTACGTTAATTTCAATCCGGAACGTGTCAAGACCAGCGTGCGGTCGGCCAGCGCCGCGGCGGCGTGCGAGTGGGTGACCATGATGGCGCCGGCCCCGCTTTCCTTGATCTCGGCGCGCAGCAGCTGCAGGATGCCGTCCGCGGTCTCCGGGTCGAGGTTGCCGGTCGGTTCGTCGGCCAGCAGCAGTGCGGGGCGATGCACCAGCGCGCGCGCGATCGCCACCCGCTGCAATTCGCCGCCCGAGAGCTGGCGCGGAAAATCGGCGTCGCGTCCTTTCAACCCGACCGCCTCCAGCATGCGGCTCGCCCGCGCCGGGTCGGGGATGCCGTTCAGCAGCAGTGGCAGCGCCACGTTCTGCGCCAGGTTCAGGTGCGGCAGCACGTGGAAGGCCTGGAAGATGAAACCCATGCGCGTGCGCCGCAGGCGGGTGGCGGCATCGTCGTCGAGCGCCGACATCGGCGCCCCGTCGACCAGCACCTCGCCGCCGTCGGGTGTGTCGAGCCCGGCGATCAGGTTCAGCAGGGTCGACTTGCCCACGCCCGATTCGCCCATGACGGCGACGAATTCGCCGGGTGCGAAGCGGTGCGACAGCCGCGACAGCACGGTGCGGCCGCCATAGGATTTTTCGAGGTTGACGAGTTCGAGCATAATGTGACGGCCGGATGCGCGATGCCGGATGCGGGCGCGGCAGGAGCGGCTGATGAGTGCAGGAAATGGGACAGCCGCTACTCTAGCACGCCCGCAGCGCGGCATGCCCGCTGCATTGGCGGCACGCTTGGCCAGGCCGGCATTGCCATAAACGTAAATCGCGTATCATGGCTGAAACGGCAACATCCGCCGCCACCAAGGAACCTCGATGCTGAACCAACTTTCGCCGGACCTGCGCGTACAGGGCAATGGAATGCAAGACAGCGGGCTGCACCAGGCCGCCGAGCTCGACGCCAGCCTGCGCGCGCGCCAGGCCTGGATCTCGCCCAAGTTCCTGTACGACCCGCTCGGTTCGAAGCTGTTCGAAGCGATCTGCGAGCTGCCCGAATACTATCCGACCCGCACCGAGGCCGGCATCTTCGCCGCGTACGGCGCCGACATCGCGCGCACCGTCGGCACCGGTTGCACCCTGATCGACCTCGGCGCCGGCAACTGCGCCAAGGCGGCCAGCCTGTTCCCGCTGCTGCAGCCGGCCCAGTACGTCCCGATCGACATCTCGGCCGAATTCCTGCAGGACGCGGTCGCGCGCCTGCGCCAGCGTTTCAGTCACATCGAGATGCGCGCGCTCGGCATGGACTTGTCCGGCCCGCTCGCGCTGCCCGACACCGTGCGCGCCGAACGCCGCCTGTTCTTCTATCCCGGCTCTTCCATCGGCAACTTCGCGCCGGACGAGGCGCGCGACTTCCTGCAGCGCGTGCATGCCCAGTGCGGGCGCGACGGCGGCATCCTGATCGGCATCGACCTGGCCAAGCACCGCGCCGTGCTGGACGCCGCCTACGACGATGCGCTCGGCGTGACCGCCGCCTTCAACCTGAACGTGCTGCGCCACGTGAACCGCCTGCTGGACGCCGACTTCGACATCCGCCAGTGGCGCCACGTCGGCTTCTACAACGAGGCCGAGAGCCGGATCGAGATGCACCTGGAAGCGAAGAGCGCGCAACGGGTAAGCTGGCGCGGCGGCAGCCGCCTGTTCGAAGCCGGCGACTGGATCCATACCGAGAACAGCTACAAGTACCGCGAAAGCGGCGCCGTCGGCCTGCTCGAGCAGTCGGGCTTTGCCGCCACCCGGGTCTGGACCGACCCGGACAGCTGGTTCGCGGTGATCCACGCGCGCGCACTGTCGCACTGAGGGCAACGGGGACATCATGGGAGCTCCCGACCACCGCCTGGCGACCCGCTTCGAGCACGTGCGACAGCGCTCGGCGCACCTGGCCGAGCCGCTGTCGCCCGAGGATTGTTGTGCGCAATCGATGCCCGACGCCAGTCCCGTCAAATGGCACCTGGCGCACACCACCTGGTTCTTCGAGACCTTCATCCTGGAGCCGCGCGAGGCGCGACAAGACGGCGGCTTCCAGCCCTTCCACCCGGCGTTCCGGGTCCTGTTCAATTCCTACTACAACGGCGTCGGCGACAAGCATCCGCGCCCGCGCCGCGGCCTCTTGACCCGGCCCGCGCTGGACCAGGTGCTGGCCTACCGGCGCGACGTCGACCGCCGCATCGTGCGCCTGCTGGCCGCGGAGCCGGATGACGGCGAACTGGCGGCGCTGGTCGAACTGGGGCTGCAGCACGAACAGCAGCACCAGGAGCTGATGCTCACCGACGTCAAGCACCTGCTGGCGCAGAATCCGCTGTTCCCGGCCTACCTCGATTCGCCGCTGGCCAGCGCGGGCGGCCTGGGCGCGCAGCAGGCGCCGGACTGGATCCGCTTCGAGGGCGGCCTGGCCGAGATCGGACACCGCGGCGCCGGCTTCGCCTTCGACAACGAACTGCCGCGCCACCGCCAGTACCTGGCGCCCTTCGAACTGGCGCCGCGCCTGGTCACCAACGGCGAGTACCTCGAATTCATCGAGGCCGGCGGCTACCGCGATCCGGCGCTGTGGCTGGCCGAAGGCTGGGACAAGGTGGCAAGTGGCGAGCTGCGCCATCCGCTGTACTGGGTGTCCGCGGACGACTCAGGCAAGAGCACCGGCAAGGGCGCCGGCAAGGACCCGGGCGGGCAGGCGGGCCGGCAAGCTGGCGAACCGGCGGATTGGCACGAGTTTACGCTGCACGGCCTGCAGGCGCTGGATCCGGCGCGGCCGGTCACCCACGTCTCGCTGTACGAAGCCGACGCCTATGCGCGCTGGCGCGGCGCGCGCCTGCCGACGGAAGCCGAATGGGAATTCGCGGCGCGCGACGTGGCCATCACCTGCGGCGATTTGCACCCGCGCCAGGCCGGCTGCGGCGGCCTGGCCCAGATGTTCGGCGAATGCTGGCAGTGGACCGCCAGCAGCTACGCGCCGTATCCGGGCTTCGCCCCGGCGCCGGGGGCGATCGGCGAATACAACGGCAAGTTCATGGTCAACCAGTACGTGCTGCGCGGCTCATCCTGCGCCACCCCGCACGGGCACGCGCGCGCCAGCTACCGCAATTTCTTCCCGGCCGGCAGCCGCTGGCAGTTCACCGGAATCAGGCTGGCCAGATGAAAGGCGCGCGTGGCCTGCGCGTACGGGTCCTGAACCGGCGCGCCAACGCCTGGATCCTGGCCCATCCGCTGGAGTTCACGCTCGCCACGCTGAAGGGCTTCCGCGCCAACCAGGGCCTGCTGCTGGCCGGCGCCGTGGCGTATTACGCGCTGCTGTCGATCGTGCCTTTCCTGATGCTGGTGGTGGTGGCGCTGTCCCATTTCATCGACCCCGCCAGGCTGCTGCTGACCCTGCACCGCTACCTGGAACTGATCGTGCCCGGCCAGTCGGCCTCGATGGTGGCCGAGGTCGCGCACTTTCTCGACACGCGCGACCTGATCACCTGGGTGCTGGTGGCGACCATGGTGTTTTTCAGTTCGCTCGCGTTCACGGTGCTGGAAAACGCCATGAGCGTGATCTTCGTGCACCGGGTCTCGATACGGCGCCGCCACTTCCTGATCTCGGCGCTGCTGCCGTACTGCTACGTGCTGGCGCTGGGCCTGGGCGTGATGATCGTGACTTTGGTGTCCGGCGCGCTGCAGGTGATCGGCACCGAATACATCGACCTGTTCGGCTACAGCTGGTCGCTGCACGGGGTGTCAGGCGCGCTGCTGTACCTGCTCGGCCTGGCCGGGGAAATCCTGGTGCTGACCTCGATCTACATGGTGATGCCGGTGGGACGGCTGTCGCTGTCGCACGCGCTAATCGGCGGTGTCACCGCGGCGCTGCTGTGGGAACTGGCGCGCCACGTGCTGGTCTGGTATTTCTCCACGCTGTCGCAGGTGAACGTGGTGTACGGCTCGATGACCACCGCCATCGTGGTCATGTTCAGCCTGGAGATCGCGGCGACGCTACTGCTGTTCGGCGCCCAGGTCATCGCCGAGTACGAGCGCGTGGGGCAGCAGGGCGGACACGAGGCGGCGCCGCTGCACAGTCGCGCTTGATCCGGGCCTGAGCCCGGGCCTGTACGTGTACGGCGCGGGCGCATCCGCAGGCCCCGCATTCGCTGGTCCCGAAACGACGGCGGCGCCCGCAGGCGCCGCCGTATCGGACTGCCGGCACATGACTGCGGGCATCCGTCCGATGAAGCCGCCGCTTACGCGGCCTTGGCCTGCTGCCCGGCCAGCGCCAGCTGGCGGTTCACCGCCGACAGCACGGCCTTGAACGAGGCGGTCAGGATGTTGCTGTCGATCGCGGCGCCGAACAGGGTCGGGCCGTTGCCCAGGCGCAGCTCGACGTAGCAGGCGGCGCGGGCGTCGGCGCCGGAGCCGATCGCGTGCTCGTGGTAGTCCATCAGGCGCACGTCCAGGCCCAGCGCATCGACGAAGGCGTCGATCGGACCGTTGCCGCTGCCCTTGCGGTGTTGGGTCACGCGGTTTTCCTGCAGCGACACGTCGATCTGCACGCGCTGTTCGCCTTCGCCTTCGCTGTCCTCGGTCATGCGGTGCGAGCCGTACTGGTAGGCGGCGCCTTCCTGCTCGAAGTATTCGCGCGCGAACAGGGCGTGGATGTCGCTGGCCGCGACTTCGCGGCCGCTGGCGTCGGCGAACTGCTGCACCACGCGCGAGAATTCGATCTGCAGGCGGCGCGGCAGTTCCAGGCCATACTCCTGTTCCAGCAGGTAGGCCATGCCGCCCTTGCCGGACTGGCTGTTGACCCGGATGACGGCGTCGTAGCTGCGGCCGAGGTCGGCCGGATCGATCGGCAGGTAGGGCACTTCCCAGATCGCATCCGCCTGCTGCTTGGCGAAGCCCTTCTTGATCGCATCCTGGTGCGAACCCGAGAACGCGGTGAACACCAGGTCACCGACGTAGGGATGGCGCGGGTGCACCGGGATCTGGTTGCATTCCTCGACCAGCTGGCGCACAGCGTCGATGTCCGAGAAGTCCAGGCCCGGGTGCACGCCTTGCGTGTACAGGTTCAGCGCCAGCGTCACCAGGTCGACGTTGCCGGTGCGTTCGCCATTGCCGAACAGGCATCCTTCGACGCGGTCGGCGCCGGCCAGCACGGCCAGTTCGGCTGCGGCCACCGCGGTGCCGCGGTCATTGTGCGGGTGCACGCTGATCACCAGGCTGTCGCGGCCGTTCAGGTTCTTGCACATCCATTCGATCTGGTCGGCGTACACGTTCGGGGTGCTGGCTTCGACGGTGGAGGGCAGATTGACGATCATCTTGTTCTGCGGCGTCGGCTGCCAGACGGCGCCGACGGCGTCGACGATCTGCTTGGAGAACTCCAGCTCGGTGGTCGAGAACGATTCCGGCGAATATTCCAGGCCCCATTCGGTGTCCGGATGCCGGGCCACCAGTTCCTTGATCAGTTGCGTGCCCTTGACCGCGATCTGGACGATCTCTTCCTTTTCCATGCCGAACACCACGCGGCGGAACACCGGCGCGACCGAGTTGTAGACGTGGACGATGGCGCGCTTGGCGCCGATGCAGGATTCGACGGTGCGGCGGATCAGCTCGTCACGGGCCTGGGTCAGCACGATGATGGTGACGTCGTCCGGGATGTGGTTCTGTTCGACCAGCACGCGCACGAAGTCGAAGTCGGTCTGCGAGGCCGACGGGAAGCCGACTTCGATTTCCTTGACGCCGATTTGCACCAGCTTCTGGAAGAAACGCAGCTTCTTTTCCGGGCTCATCGGCTCGATCAGGGCCTGGTTGCCGTCACGCAAGTCAGTGCTCATCCAGATCGGCGGCTGGGTGATGGTCCGGCTCGGCCACTGGCGCTCGGCCAGGGGGACGGCGGGGAAGGGACGGTACTTGGCGGCGGGGTTGGTCAACATGGTGGTTGCTCCTGATCTGAATGGCTGGATGGTCTGGATTCTGCTGGATCTGCTGTATCTGTAATCTTTACGAGGCGCCGATTGGCACCGGTGGCGCGGGCTGCCGGGCGGGCCACGCGACGCTAGGCCCGGCAACCGGTCGCTAGGCGTAGCGGCAGCGATGACAGGCGGCGCGGCGCAAAGGCGCCGGCGGCCGGCAAGAACGCTGCGGCGGTGGTGGAAAACGGCGTGAAGGCGGTAGTGGCGAACATCGGTACAACTTTCCTGTGGCTACGGGATCCGGCGGACCGGACAAGTCCTGCGTGGGCAGGTACGGCGGCGTGGTTACGCGCGTAGTAGCAGCGCCGGCGATAGCACGCCGGCGTACGGTAGGGAAGTCGACAGAGGCATAGGGGAGAACATTTCTTCACTCTAAGTGAATATTGTTTGGCGTGTCAAGCAATGAATGCATTGTCGTTTGGCTACCACGATAGTTTCTTTGGGAAATATTGCTATAGGAAATTTCTGATTGGTAGTTTCTGGTAATCAGTATTGCGCTCGGTCAATTCGTTCAATTAGTGCGATGGCACAGTATCCCTTGCGCCGCGCCAAGCGAGCATCAAAAAAACCTGATCGGGAGGTGTCATGAACCAAACCTTGTTCTTCGGTTTCCCCATTCCTGTCGCCCTGGCCTTCTGTGCGCTGGTGCTGCTCCTGCTGGCGGTGCTGCGTACGCTGGCCGTCCTGCGCAAACCGGCGCCGGTGCGCATGCCGGCGCAATCGGGCTGGCACCCGGACCTGTCCACGGCCGACCAGCAATAGCAGGCGCGCAGCATCGTACTGCAAGGGAGACATGATGCCGGTACTCAAAGGGCTGGACACGAACATGGAGCTGACTCGCCATGCCCAGGCGCTCAAGCGCCAGGGCTACGATTTCGCGCTGCGCTACTACAGCCACAATGCATCAAAGAATTTGTCGCTGGGCGAGGCGCGTGCGCTGGTGGCGGCCGGATTGCGCATCGGCGTGGTGTGGGAAACTTCCGGCACCCATGCCGGCTTCTTCAACCGCTCGCAAGGCCTGGCAGATGGCGCCGCGGCCTTCCTGATGGCAAAGGAAGTGATTGGCCAGCCCTTCGGCTCGGCGATCTATTTCGCGGTCGACTACGACCCCACCCAGGCCGAGATCGATGGCGTGATCAGCAATTATTTCACGGGACTGCGCGCCGCGCTGTACGTGGCGGCCGAGGGCCGGCCGTCGTACCGGGTTGGCGTGTACGGGTCCGGCCTGTGCTGCGGCGCCATGATCGAGCGCGAGATGGCCAGCGTGAGTTGGCTGTCGCATTCGACCGGCTTTGCCGGCTCGCGCCAGTATGCCGAGCAGAAGCGCTACGACCTGATCCAGATGCTGCCGGTGCGCATTCCAGGCGAGGGCGGCGCCATCCTGAACATCGATCCCGACGCCACCCATCCGGACCGCGATCCGGGACTGTTTACGCTATAGGTGCGGATCGGCGCCGGCCGCGCCTCATTCGACGCTCACGCGCGGCGCGCCGTCCTCCATGCGGCCGATCACGGCCGCGTGTTCGAAGCCTTCGCGCGCGAACAGCGCCAGCACCTCGTCGACGCTGCCCGGGTCGCACGACACCAGCAGGCCGCCCGAGGTCTGCGGATCGGTCAGCAGCACGCGGCCGGTATCGCCGACGGCGGCGCCGAGGTCGACTTCCTGGCCGTAGGCATCCCAGTTGCGGCCCGAGGCGCCGGTGAAATAACCTTCGTGCGCCAGTTGCTCGACGCCCGGCAGCAGCGGGATGCGCGCCATGTCCAGCCTTGCCGTCAGCTTGGCGCCGCGCGCCAGCTCGAGCAGGTGGCCGAGCAGGCCGAAGCCGGTGACGTCGGTCAGCGCGTGCACGCCGGGCAGTTCCGCCAGCGCCTTGCCCGGCTTGTTCAGCTTGGTGGTGTTGGCGATCATCGCCGCATAACCGTCGGCATCCAGCTTGTCCTTCTTCAGCGCCGCCGACAACACGCCCACGCCCAGCGGCTTGCCCAGGATCAGGACGTCGCCGGCGCGCGCATCGGCATTGCGCTTGACGCGCGACGGATGCACCAGGCCCAGCACTACCAGGCCGTAGATCGGCTCGACCGAGTCGATGGTATGGCCGCCGGCGATCGGGATGCCCGCTTCCGAGCAGATCGATTCGCCGCCCTGGATGATCTTGCCGATGGTCTCGAGCGGCAGCTTGTTGATCGGCATGCCGACCAGCGCCAGCGCCATGATCGGGGTGCCGCCCATCGCGTACACGTCCGAGATCGCATTGGTGGCGGCGATGCGGCCGAAGTCGAAGGGGTCGTCGACGATCGGCATGAAGAAGTCGGTGGTGGCGATCAGCGCCTGCTCGTCGTTCAATTTGTAGACGGCGGCGTCGTCGGCGGTCTCGATGCCGACCATGAGGGCCGATGGCACCGGGAAGCCGCTCGACTTCTTGAGGATCTCGGACAGCACGCCGGGTGCGATCTTGCAGCCGCAGCCGCCGCCGTGCGAGAAGGAGGTCAGTTTGATGGGTTGGTCGCTGTGCGTGCTCATGAGGGTGTCCTTATTCTGAAAGCAGCAGATTATCCACCAAGTCGAGCAGCGCCGCTCGCTCGGCCGCCGGACGGAACAGGCGGGCGCGCGCGGCGCACTGGCGGCGCAGCCGCGCGTAAAAGCGCGGATCGCGCACGCTGCGCTCGATCAGGCGCGCCAGTGCGTCCGCATCGCCAAGTGGAAAGAAGCCGGTGTAATCCTCGCCCAGCATGCCGCGGTTGCCGCCGATATCGCTGGCCAGCACCGGCACGCCGCTGGTCACCGCCTCGATGATGACGTTGGCGCCGCCTTCCATCGCGGACGCGATCACCATCGCGTGGCAGCGCCGCAGGCGCTTCCTGGCTGCCATGTGCGGCAGGGCGCCGAGCCAGCGGTAGCGCGGGTGGTCCTGCTGGGTGGCGCGCGCGGCCGCTGCCAGCGCCGGATCGAGCGCGGCGCCCACGTGCAGCAGGCGCACGCCTGGCGTTGTGACCAGCGCGGCGGCGCGCATGTAGGTCATCGGGTCTTTTTCGGCGCGCAGGTGGCCGATCATGGCGATGTCCAGTGGCGCGCGTGCGGGCGTTGGGGTGGGTATTCGCGTGGAAGCGGATGCCGATGCACAGGCGGCGGAGATTGAAACGGACGCGGCGCGGCGCGCACGCAATGAGGACGCCGACTGGTAGATCACGTGGGCGCGGGTGCGCTGCGCGGGCGTCAGTTGGCCCAGGCCATCGGGCTGGAGTACAACCAAAGCATCGGCCAGGTCGAGCGAAGCGCGCGCGGCCGGGTCCTGGTGGATGTCGCGGTACAAATCAGTGCCGGTCAGGACCAGCAGCGCCGGCCGCGCCGGGTAGGCGGCCTTGAACGCAGCCAGCGCCGCAGCGGAGCGGCGCGCGTGCAGGGCGATCAGCAGGTCGGGTGCGGCCGGCCCGGGCGCCGCCGGCCGGGGTGTCGCTGGCTGGTGCGTCGGCAGACTGGATGCGGCCGGGGCCGCGCCGGGCTGTCCGGTGGCGTCCGGCGTCCAGCCGTGCGCGATGGTGACGCGATAATCGGCGCGCAGGAAGCGCTGCCAGCGGCTGGCGGTCTGCCAGTTGCCGTTGTTTTCGCGTGCGGAAGCGGGACTGGCGATCAGGATGTGCGTGCGTGGCATGCAGTCGGATGGAAGCGTGGATGGAAGCGAAGGGCCGTACAATGCGGGCATGACAGAACACGATACCCCGGACGACTCCTCGTTCCGCCGCGCCGGGCCGCGGCAACTGGCCGCCGCGATGCAAGATGCGCGGCATTATACGCTGGCGCTGTTCGACGCCTTCGACGCCGCCGGCTATGGCGTGCCGGCGCAGGTGCCACGGCTTTCGATCATCAACCCGCCCCTGTGGGAACTGGGACACACCGCCTGGTTCGGCGAATGGTTCGTGCTGCGCGATGCCACCGGCAGCCATCCCGGCGAGGCGCACGGCCACTCGCTGCTGGCGCGCGGCGACGACTGGTTCGATTCCAACACGGTGGCGCACCGCACGCGCTGGACGCTCGATCTGCCGGCGCCGGGCGCGCTCAAGACCTATTGCCGCGAAGTGCAGGACCGTATCCTCGACCGCCTAGCGCGCGAGGCCGATGACGACGCCGCGCTGTATCCCTACCGCCTGGCGCTGGCGCACGAGGACATGCATGGCGAAGCCAACCTGTACACGCTGCAGACGCTGGGCGTGGCGCCGCCGGGGCTGGATGGCCACGTGTCCGGCGGCAGCGGCGTTACCGGTGCCGGCGGCATTGCCGGTGTCGGCGGCGTTGTTGCTACCAGTGGCGAGATCGCCTTTGCCGGCGGCAGCTTCGTGCGCGGCGGCGACCAGTCGCGCGGCTTCGTATTCGACAACGAACGCCGGGCCGCGGCCTGCCGGGTGGCGCCGTTCTCGATCGACGCCGGACTGGTCTCGAACGGGGCTTACCTGGCCTTCATGCGCGACGGCGGCTACCAGCGCCCCGAGTACTGGAGCGAGGCGGGCCGCGCCTGGCTGATGGCGCAGGAGCGTTCGGCGCCGCGCTACTGGCGCCGTGGCGATGATGGCGGCGGTGCTGGTAGCGGCGGCAGTGCTGGTAATGGCGGCGGCGCCGGCAACGACGGCTGGCACGTGGTGCGCTTCGGGCGCCGCATCGCGCTCGACCTGGAAGAGCCGGTGCGCCACGTCACCCTGCACGAGGCGCAGGCCTGGTGCAGCTGGGCCGGACGGCGCCTGCCGCAGGAAACGGAGTGGGAATTCGCGGCGGTCCAGGGGCACCCGGATTTCCGCTGGGGCCAGCTGTGGGAGTGGACGGCGTCAGGCTTCCTGCCGTACGAGGGCTTCGCCGCCGACCGCTACCGCGAATATTCGGCGCCCTGGTTCGGCACGCGCCAGGTGCTGCGCGGGGCCTCGTTCGCGACGCCGGCACGGTTCCGGTCGGCGCGCTTCCGGAATTTCTTCACGCCCGAGCGGGACGATATCTTTTCCGGGTTCCGGACCTGCGCGTTGTAGTGCCATTCTTCCCGCGCAGTCGGGGTCCATGTCTGCTGGCGTCACTTCAGTGCATGCCGTACTTGGGTTCCCGCCGTCGCGGGAACGACGCAGCAAGCGGCCGGGGATGACGCGTATTGCGGATTTGGCGCACGAATGGAAAAAGGCTGCCAAGGCAGCCTTTTTCATTTGCTACTTGCTACGCGCCGGCGATCAACGATCGCCGAAGCTGCGGCGTGCGCCGTCGGCCGAGCGCGGGTGGGCGCTGCCGTTGCGGAAGCCACCCTCGCGGCGCTGGCCGCCGTCGCGGAAGCCGCCGCCGTCACGCGGGGCGCCCTGGCGGAAACCGCCTTCGCGCGGTGCGCCTTCACGCGGCGCCGCGTCGCGGCCGAAGCCGCCTTCACGCGGACCCGAACCCGGCTTGTGGAAGCTGCGCTGGGCCGGCTTGCCGCCGCGGCCGTCGCCCGGCTTCCAGCCGGGACGGTTGCCGGTGCGTGCCGGTGCGGCGCGCTTCGGCTCGAAGCCCTCGACCACGTCGACCGGGATGGTCTGCTTGGTGAAACGTTCGATGCGGCGCACGTTCATGCTTTCGGCATGGTTTACCAGCGACACGGCGGTGCCGTTGCGGCCGGCGCGGCCGGTACGGCCGATACGGTGCACGTAGTCCTCAGGGAACTTCGGCAGGTCGTAGTTCACCACGTGGGTGATGGTCGGCACGTCGATGCCGCGCGCGGCGACGTCGGTGGCCACCAGCACGCGCACCTGGCCGCGGCGCATGCCGTCCAGGGTGCGGTTGCGGGCGCCCTGGTGCATGTCGCCGTGCAGCGCGGCGGCCGCGAAGCCGGCGATGTTCAGGCGGTCGGCGATCATGTCGGCATCGCGCTTGGTGGCGGTGAACACCACGGCCTGGTCCATCGTCTCGTCACGCAGCAGGTGGTCGAGCAGGCGGTTCTTGTGCGACAGGTCGTCCACGAAGTGCACCTTCTGCGTGATGTTCTCGTGGCGGTTGGTGGCGCTCATGATCTGGATCACTTGCGGATCCTTGGTGATGCGGCGCGCCATGTTGCCGACGACGCCATCCAGCGTGGCCGAGAACAGCATGGTCTGGCGGGTGGCCGGGGTGGCGGCCACGATCTTCTCGATGTCTTCGATGAAGCCCATGTCCAGCATGCGGTCGGCTTCGTCCAGCACCAGGATTTCCAGTTGCGAGAAGTCGATCTTGCCCGACTCCATGTGGTCGATCAGGCGGCCCGGGGTGGCGACCAGGATTTCCGGATTCTTGGCCAGCAGTTGCATCTGCTTCGGGTAGGGCATGCCGCCCAGGATCGAGACGGCGCGGATGCGACGCATGTGCGCGGTGTACTGTTCGGTCGCGCTGGTCACCTGCAGGGCCAGTTCGCGGGTCGGGGTCAGCACCAGCATCTTCGGCTGGGCTGCCTTGAAACGGACGCGTTCACCGCGAGCGCGGGCCGCCTGGGCTTCCTGCGCAGGGGTGCGGCCAGCCGCTGCCGGCTCGGCGTTGGCGAACTTGTTCAGGGCCGGCAGCATGAATGCCGCGGTCTTGCCCGAACCGGTCTGCGAGGACACCAGCATGTCGCGGCCGGCGATACCGGCCGGCACGGCCTGTGCCTGCACCGGGGTCGGGTTTTCGTAGCCTGCCTCGGCCACTGCTTTGACGATGGACGCGTGTAAGCCTAATGCTTCAAAACTCATTGTTTATTTACTTTCGGTATAACTGTGGGCGTTCACGCGATCTGCGGAACGCAAAATAGCAACGCGAGCCAACAATACGAAATGACTCAAAAACGAAAGAGATTTCGGCACAAAAGCTTTGCGCCGGGACGGTGCCTGAAGCGGCACGCAGGGCGGGAGGGCTTTATGGATGGGCATCCTTCGGGATGCCGGGGCTTGCGAAGCTGCTGATTTACTGCTGTCTTGCTTAACGTATGAACTGCCGCTGCGAATGATTCGACAACGCGTTTTGCAGCGCACAAACGACACTATACATCACTTTCGGTCGGCGTGCACGGATGGCTTCAAAATGGGGAACAGCCCGGCGCACGGCCAGGCTGTGAACGGATTGGCCCGGACGGTGGCTCAGCGGCGCTTGCGGCCGTTCGCATTGGTGCCGGGCTTGTTTCCGCGCGACACGCGGCTCTTGAGCTCGGCCACGGCATTCGCGGCGCTGGCCTTGATGCGCTGGGCGCCGGTCAATTGCTTGCCGCCGCGGCGCTTGCTGTCGCCGCGGTCGGCTTCCAGTGCCAGCGAGGCGTTCTCGATGATGCTCTCGGCGATGTCGCTGGCGCCGCTGGCGCTGGTCTTCGGCACCAGGATGGTGGAGCCGGCCTTCAGGCGCATCTGCGGCGGGATGTTGTTGGCCTGGCGGATGACTTCGGGCGTGGTGTCAAACCTGGAGGCGAGCGACGTGATCGATTCCTTTGCCGACGTGATCTTGTGTGTGGTCCAGGACGACAGCGCATGGCCCCATTGCGCCAGGTTCACGTGGAACTTCTCGGCGTTTTCCTTGGGCAGCAGGATCTTGGTCGATTCGCCGGTGATGACCGGCTTCTTGAATTGCGGATTCAGCGCCTTGAATTCGTCGACCGACATTTCGGCCAACTGGGCGGCGACGGCCAGGTCGATGTCCGAGGTCTTGTCGACGGTAGTGAAATAAGGCTGGTTGTCGATCAGCGGCAGCGTCATGCCGTATTGCTGCGGATTGGCGATGATGTTCTTGACCGCCTGCAGCTTCGGTACGTAGTTGCGGGTTTCGGCCGGCATCAGTTCGGCCAGGCTTTCGAAATCGGTGGGCTTGCCCAGCGAACGGTTGCGCTGGATCGCTTTCTGGACGTTGCCTTCGCCCCAGTTATACGCCGCAAGCGCCAGCTGCCAGTCGCCGAACATGGTGTACAGGCGCTGCAGGTAGGTGAGGGCGGCGTCGGTCGAGGCCAGCACGCCGCGGCGCTCGTCCTTGAACATGTTCTGCTTCAGGTTGAAGGTGCGTCCGGTGTCCGGCACGAATTGCCAGATGCCGGCCGCGTTCGCGGTCGACAGTGCCTGCGGGTTGAAGGCGGACTCGATCACCGGCAGCAGTGCCAGTTCCGTCGGCATGCCGCGCTTTTCCAGTTCCTGCACCACGTGGTACAGGTAGAGCGAAGCACGGCCCGAAGTGCGTACCAGGTTGTCCGGACGGCTGGCGTAATACTGGACGTGCTTGGCCACCAGCGGGGTATCCAGGTCGGGGATCGCGTAGCCGCTGCGGATGCGCGCCCACAGGTCCGGGTCCTTGTAGTCGTCGGCCCTGGCCGGCGCGGACGACAGCAGGGATTTGACGACGGTGGCGGTGGCGCTGCTCGCGGCCGGGCTGGCATCGGCAACATCGGCAGCGCCGGTGGCGGCATGGCCGAGCGCGGGCGCCAGCAGGAGCGAGAGGATCAGGGCGTGGGTGATACGAGTCGTTTCGTACATGGCTTTCCAGTGTTGCGTCCAGGAACGTCAGAACTGACGAGTGAGGACGGAGTGTACGGACCAGTTCGCAAGTCAGTCAAGAAATATGTCTGTGCCGTTACAAAAAACTTTGTCTACTCTTTTTGTTAACAGCTTGTTCCGATGTGACAACCTTGACGGGAGTATTTGAAATATTAGTGCGATTCAAGAGTGAAAGGTTCGGCAGTTTTCTTGATACCCTGGGGTGTATCAATATTTCTCGACCTTGCCCAAGCACGTTTGGACGGGATTTGACGGCGCTTTGTATAATCAGTCTGCATGCATACCAGAGCCGCCGGCCTTGTCTTTTAAGCTAACCTGGCCCGGCGCCGGTTCTATGAGGCCGAGCAAAGTGCGCGTACAATGCCCTCTCTGCGTCACGCATATTGATATTTTTGAAAGCATCACCATGAGCACTGCCAATCTCAACGCCGACGACGATGAAATCATTGCCGCCACCCGGCGCTGGCTCGAGCGCGCCGTCATCGGCCTGAACCTTTGTCCGTTCGCGAAGGCGGTGTATGTGAAGGAGCAGGTCCGCTACGTCGTCTCGCCGGCGCGCACGCCCGAGGAACTGCTGGAAACCCTGATGAATGAACTGCAGGACCTGGCCGATACCGATCCGGATAAGACCGACACCACCTTGCTGATCCATCCCTTCGTGCTGAACGATTTCCTGGATTTCAACGAATTCCTCGACGTCGCCGATGCCGCCGTGGAAGACATGAGCCTGGACGGCGAGCTGCAGATCGCGAATTTCCATCCGGACTACCAGTTCGCGGACACCGATCCGAACGACATCTCGAACTACACCAACCACGCGCCGTATCCGATCCTGCAGCTGCTGCGCGAGGACAGCATCGACCGCGCGGTGGAAGCGATCCCGGACGCCGAGGATATCTTCGAGAAGAATATCGAAACCATGCAACAGCTCGGCCACGAAGGCTGGGACAAGCTCGATGTCGGCCCCGCCCGCTGATCCGGGCTGCGTGCTGGAGCACGCGCCCCAGTCCGAGCCGCCGCGGTTCGAGCCATCGCAGTTCGAGCCGCAGCAGTTCGAGCCGCAGCAGTTCGAGCCTGAATTTGGGCTGCAATCCCCGCAGCGTGCCGCGGCGCGTCCGGACACGCCCTGCGTGGCGGTCTGCTCGACCACCTTCGACGACGTCTGCCGCGGCTGCGGCCGTACCGTGGCCGAGGTGGCGCACTGGGTGGCGATGACGAGCGACCAGAAGGAAGCGGTGTGGGTGCGCATCCTGGCGCAGGGCTACCCGCGCCGCAATACCTGATCCTGATTAAAAGGTCCCGATGAAGTCGCGCTTGCCGATGTCCAGTCCGTTGTGGCGCAGGATGTCGTAGGCGGTGGTGGCGTGGAAGTAGAACTGGGGCAGGGCGTAGTGCAGCAGATAAGGCAGGCCCTTGAACTGGCGCTGGTTGGCCCCGGTGCCGACGGTGACGGTCCGCTCGGCGCCGGCATCGATGTCTTCGCGCGCCACGCTGTCGAGGAAGGCCAGCGTCTTTTCCAGGCGCGCCTGCAGGCCGGCGAAGTCGTGTTCGACGTCGTCGTAGCGCGGCACCTCGACGCCGGCCAGGCGCGCCGCCGCGCCCTTGGCGAAATCGGTCGCCAGCTGCACCTGGCGCACCAGCGGGAACATGTCGGGGAACAGGCGCGCCTGCAGCAAGGCGTCCGGGTCGAGCTTCCTGGCGTTGACGTGGGCTTCGGCCTTGTTCAGGATCACGGTGAGACTGGTCAGGATTTGCCGGAACACCGGGACCGAAGCGCTGTAGATCGACATGCTCATATGGATTCCTCGAAAAGTGAGGTTTCCATCATAGCAAGCCTGCGCCGCGCGTGCCGGTGCGGGCTTGCCGGGCGGTCCACCTTATTCAGTCAGTCATCGGCATTGGCCAGCAGCGTGCGCAAATTGCAGTCGCGCTGCCAGCTGCGCCGTTCTTCGCTCGATTGCGCCTGGCGCGCCAGCTCGTCGCCGCCGATTCCGGCCTGCGCCAGTAGCAGGCGCTCGGCCACTTTCGGGTCCGGCAGCATGGTGCCGAAGAAGGCGACGCTGTCGCCGCGCTGCAGCAGCAGGGTCGGGAAATTCTCGACGTCGAGGTCGCCGACCACGTCGGCCTGGTCTTCGATATCGATCCAGACGAAGGTCTTGTCCGGATGGCGCGCGGCCAGGGCGTCGAAGCCGGCGCGGTAGGACGAGCAGGTGCCGCACCAGGCGGCGCACAGGCAGGCGACGATCCAGTGTTCGCCGGCCATGGCGGCGGCGAGCTGGTCGCGGTTGTCGGACTCGAGGGTGAAGGCTTGCATGCCGGGATTTTACAACGGCGCGCGCCACAACGGATCGCCCCATCGCTGCGCGGCGCTTTTTGCCGACCCCGGCGCCGGGTTAAAATACGGGATGGCTATCATCCTTGCAATCGAAACATCGTCCGAGCTGGCGTCCTGCGCCTTGCTCATCGACGCCCCGGCTGGCGCGGCGTCCAGCACCCCCGCCGGCGCATCCGTGCTGGCGCGCGACACCTCCGGCGTGCGCACCCACTCGCAATCCATCCTGCCCATGGTGCAGGAACTGCTGCGCGAGGCCGGCGTCAAGCTGGCCGACTGCGCCGCCATCGCCTTCGGCGCCGGTCCCGGCTCGTTCACCGGCGTGCGCACCGCCTGCGGCATCGCCCAGGGCCTGGCCTTCGGCGCCGGCCTGCCGGTACTGCCCCTGGTCACGCTCGAAGCGATGGCCGAAGCCTGCCGCGCGCGCACCGATGCTGCCGAGGTGCTGGCGGTGCTGGACGCGCGCATGAACGAAGTCTACTGGGCGCAATACCGCTACGGCGGCGGCAAGTGGGAGATCGTGAGCGCGCCGGCCTTGTGCGCGCCGGCCGCGGTGGCGCCGCTGCCGACCCTGGCAGGCGCCCCTCTGGCCGCCTGCGGCAACGGCTTCGCGGCCTATCCGGAGGCGTTTGCCGGCAAGGACTTCGCCGCCGGCGCCCACGCCGACATCCTGCCGCATGCGCGCGAGATGGCGCTGCTGGGCGCGCGCGCGCTGGCCGCGGGCGCCGCCGTGCCCGCCGATGCGGCCCAGCCGATCTACCTGCGCAACAAGGTGGCCTACACCAGCGCCGAGCGCCAGGCGATGAACGCGGCCGGGGCAGCCGCCAAGGCGGGCGCCTGACGATGGAGCAGCACCAGCACCAGCATCTGGACCAGGACCAGGACCGGAGCCGCAATTCGTTGCGCGCGCCGGCGCCGCCTTCCATGCGCGCCGGATTCACGTTGCGTCCGATGGCGCTGGGCGACATCGACGAGGTCCATGCGCTCGAACGCAGCGTGTTCCCGCATCCGTGGAGCCGCGCCAATTTCGTGGATTCGCTGGCCAGCGGCTACGATGCCTGGGTGCTGCTCGAGGAAGCGGCCGCCGGTGCGGACGGCGCGCACAGTGGTAAGGCAAGCGGCGCGCTGGCCGGCTATTTCCTGCTCATGTATGCGGTGGATGAAGCGCATCTGCTGGACGTGGCGCTGGCCGCCGGCCATCACGGCACCGGCCTAGGACGCTACCTGCTGGACCGCATCGCGGCGCGTGCGCGCAGCATGCGCATGGAGTCGATCCTGCTCGAGGTGCGGCCGTCGAACGAGCGCGCGCTGCAGGTATACGAGCGCTACGGATATGGCGCGATCGGGCGCCGCAAAGGCTATTACCCGGCGCATGAAGGTAAGCGCGAGGATGCGATCGTGATGAGGTACGTATTATGAACATGGTCAGCGAACGCGACGCGGTCTTCCTGGCCGAGATGGGCGTGGGGCCGCTGTGGCGGCTGCGCGTGGCGCCGGCTGCTGCTGCCGTTGCGGCGGAAGCGGCTGATGTGGATGCCGCCGATGTCGCCGTGGCCGGCGAAGCGGGCATGGACGTGGCGAGCGACGCGATTGCAGGTGCGCCGGCGCAACAAGATGCGCCCGCGGACCAGGCGCAACCTCAATCGCAGCCGCAGCCGTTCCAGGCCCGCTCGCCGCAGCCGGCAGCGGGACTGCCGCCGCCACCACCGCCGCAACCACCGCAGCCACAGTCACCGCAGCAGCATCAGATGCCGCAGCAGGTGCCGGTTCCGCCGGCCACGCAAGCGCCGCCGCGTCCCACCGCGCCGCCATCGTTCCCGCAGCCGCCGCGCGATCCGCGTCCGCTGCAGCCGGTTGCGCAGACCGTGTCGGCGCTGGCGCCGGAAGACGCGGCCTGGGACGACGCCGCGCTGCCGTCGGACGCGACCCCGGAGCAGATCGCGGCCATGGACTGGGACGGGTTGAACGTGGCGATCGCCGCCTGCCGCCGCTGCAGCGCCTGCCGCGACGGCCGCGCCCCGGTACCGGGCACCGGCGCCCGCAGCGCGCGCTGGCTGGTCGCGGCCGGCGCCAGCACCGCCGCCGACGAAAAGGCGCGCATCCCGCTGGCCGGCGATCCGGGCAAGCTGCTCGACAACATGCTGGCGGCGGTCGACATGTCGCGCCAGAAGGACGTCTACATCACCAACCTGATCAAGTGCCGTCCTTTGAACCCGTCCGGCGCCGAACGCGCGCCCACGGCGGCGGAAGCGGCGGCCTGCCGTCCCTACCTGGAGCGCGAAGCGGCGCTCACCGGCGCCTCGACGTTGCTGACGCTGGGCCAGATCGCCGCCAACACCCTGCTGGGCCGGCCGCTGCCGGAACCGCTGGCCGGCGCGCGCGGCAGCGTGCATGCGCTGGAGGGATCGCTGGAGGGCAGGGCGCTGGTGGCGACCGCGCATCCGGGCGAACTGCTGCGCGGCGGCGACAAGGCCCAGGCCTGGGCCGACCTGTGCCGGGCGAGGGCGGCGGGTGCTCGCGCCGGCTGACACTTACCAGTCGTATTTCGAGCGCCGCTGGGGCCACCTGCGGCGCGCGCGGGTGCGGGCGCTGGCCTGGCTGCTGGATGCGCCCGACCTGCTCGACGTCCACGATCCGCACTTGGAAGGACGTATCGCCACGCTGGGGCCGGTCACGCCCGCCACCGAGGATTGGCTGGTGCGCATCGACGCCGATCCGTCCGCACTCGACGCCGCGCTGGGCAGCAAGATGATCACCCGCCTCGGCCTGTATGCGGAAAAGCTGATGGCCTTCTATTTCGCCGAGCAGGGTAGACTGGTGGCCCACGGCCTGCAGGTGCGCGCCAGCCGCAACGATACCGTCGGCGAGTTCGACTTCCTGCTCGATGACGGCCCGGACGGCGTCGAGCACATCGAATTCGCCACCAAGTTCTACCTGCTGCAGGACGATGTCCACGGCGACCTGGCCGCCAACTTCGACACCTTCGTCGGCCCCAACCTGGCCGACAGCCTGGGCCGCAAGATGCGCAAGGTGTTCGACCGCCAGCTGGCGCTGGGCGCCCATCCGGCCGCGCAACCCCTGCTGCCGCGCCCGGTCACCGCGGCGCGCGCGCTGGTCAAGGGCTGGCTGTTCTACCCGGCCGGCACCTACCTGGAGATGAAGGGGATTTCGGCGCGCCATTGCCGCGGCTTCTGGTGCGCGCTGGGCGAACTCGGCATGCTGCAGGCCGAGCGCTTCCTGATCCTGCCGCGCCTGCAATGGCTGGCGCCGTTCCGCGCCGCGTCCGCCGTTTGGATGCTGGACCGCGCCCAGCTCACGGCCGAGCTGCTTGATCATTTCGCGCATTCGGATGCGCCGGTGCTGGTGTCGCTGGTGCATGAGACGCCCGGCAACATCGTCGAAATCGACCGCGGCTTCATCGTCCCCGACGACTGGCGCGAACGCGCCGCCCGCCTGCATCCCTGAGCCCCGGTTTCGGGGTCAGAGCACAAGCGCCTCGATATCCGGGGTCAGGGCACTCGAAAAATAAATAGTCTCTTGGCAAGAATGGCCATATCTATCCAGCCATATGAAATTTTATTTCACAAAAGTTAAATCTGTGAAAGGAAATTTCATAAACTGATAGGGCCGGTGAAGGGACCTGACCCCGAACTCATGCTCTGACCCCGAAAGGGATCAGTGCTTGTGCTCGCCAATCAGCCGCAGCGAATCGTGCTGGCGCTGGTTGGCCGCGTGGCGGCGGCCGATCAGGTACATGATGCCGGCCAGCGACAGGCCGAACAGCACGATGATGATGTTCAGGTCGAGGTTCATGGTGATCATGGCGGCGTACAGCGCCAGCATGGTCAGGATCGACAGGTTCTCGTTGAAGTTCTGCACCGCGATCGAGTGGCCGGCGCTCATCAGGACGTGGCCGCGGTGCTGCAGCAGCGCGTTCATCGGCACCACGAAGAAGCCGGACAGCAGGCCGATGATCAACAGCAGCGGCACCGCCACCGTCAGCGAATGCACCATCGTCATGCTGGTCACGACCAGGCCCATGATGATGCCGAGCGGGATCACGGTCAGCGACTTCTTCAGCGGGATCATCTTGGCGGCCATCGCCGCGCCGACCGCGACGCCGATCGCGACCACGCCGATCAGGGTGGTTGCCTTGTCGAGCGGCATGTGCAGCGAGCGCTCGGCCCACTTGATCACGATGAATTGCAGGGTGGCGCCGGCGCCCCAGAACAGCGTGGTCACGGCCAGCGAGATCTGGCCCAGCTTGTCCTTCCACAGCGTGGCCGAGCAGTCGGCGAAGTCGGCGATCAGCTTGGCCGGGTTGCGTTCCTGGTGCTCGTAGCGGGCGCCGGTATCAGGGATGCGCAAATTGAAGATCGCAGCCAGCGCATACACGCCGATCAGTACGGTCAAGGAAGCGCGCGTCGGGGTGTTGATGCCGGTCTCGATGAAGGGGATGTCCAGGTTCATCAGCCAGGCGCCGCCGTGTTCGCTGATCAGGGCGCCGCCCATCACGGTGCCGAAGATGATCGACATCACGGTCAGGCCTTCGATCCAGCCGTTGGCCGCGACCAGCTTTTCGGGCGGCAGCAGTTCGGTCAGGATGCCGTACTTGGCGGGCGAATACACGGCCGCGCCGAAACCGACCACGGCGCAGGCGACCAGCGGGTGCACGCCGAAGAACACCAGGCTGCAGCCGGACACCTTGATCAGGTTGGCGATGAACATGACCCGGCCCTTGGGCATCGAATCGGCGAACGCGCCCACGAAGGCGGCCAGCAGGACGTAGAACAGGACGAATGACAGCTTCAGCAGCGGAGTGAGCTCGGCCGGGGCTTTCATCGCCGTCAGCAGACCGATCGCGACAAATATCAGCGCATTATCTGCCAGCGACGAGAAAAACTGCGCCGCCATGATGGTATAAAAACCACGATTCATTCGAGACGTTCTAAAAGCGAGTGTGGGTTGCTTTATACCATGAAAGGTCGCTGCGCCAAAGTAATCGACAATACGGCTTTTCAGCCGGAACGGTAAAATAGTCCTTTCGTTCGCATCAAATAACCCCATCTGTATCCCATGCCACGCCCTCTCCACGCCACCATCCATCTCGAATCCATGCAGCATAACCTGGCCCGCGCGCGCGCCTGCGCGCCGAACGCGAAGGTGTGGGCGGTGGTCAAGGCCAACGCCTATGGCCACGGTCTCGAACGCGGCCTGCGCGGCTTTGCCCAGGCCGACGGGCTGGCCCTGATCGAGACCGAGGGCGCGCTGCGCCTGCGCGAGCTGGGCTGGATTCGGCCGGTCCTGCTGCTCGAAGGCTTCTTCGACGCCTCCGACATCCCGCTGCTGGCCGAGCACGACATCAACACCACGGTGCACTGCATCGAGCAGGTCAAGATGCTCGAGTACACCCAGCTGTACCGGCCGATCGACGTCCACCTCAAGATGAACACCGGCATGAACCGCCTCGGCTTCCAGCCCGAGGAATACCGCGCCGCCTGGCAGCGCCTGCGCGCGATCCCGGGCATCCGCAACATCACGCTGATGACGCACTTCGCCAACGCCGACGAACTCGAGCACCCGCGCCTGGCGATTGCCGAGCAGGTGCGCCGCTTCCGCCTCGGCGCCGACGGCCTGCCGGGCGAGCGCAGCCTGTCGAACTCGGGCGGGGTGCTGCACCAGGCCGATCTGCTGGCCGGGCCGGCCGCCGATCTGCAGAGCGACTGGGTGCGTCCCGGCATCATGCTGTACGGCGCCACCCCGGGCGGGCGCAGCGCTGCGGATTTCGGCCTGAAGCCGACCATGACGCTGCGCTCGGAAGTCATCGCGATCCAGCGCATCGAGGCCGGCGAGAGCGTCGGCTACGGCAGCCGCTTCCAGGCCGAGCGCCCGATGGACATCGGCGTGGTGGCCTGCGGCTACGCGGACGGCTACCCGCGCCACGCCGAGCACGGCACCCCGGTGCTGGTCGACGACGTGCGTACCACGCTGGTCGGGCGCGTCTCGATGGACATGATGACCGTCGACCTGAGCCCGGTGCCGAACGCGCGCGTGGGCAGCAAGGTCACGCTGTGGGGCGACGGCCTGCCGATCGATGCAGTGGCCCAGTCGGCCGGCACGATCGGCTACGAATTGATGTGCGCCCTGGCGCCGCGCGTGCGCGTGGACGAAGCGCGCCTGGGCGCCGACTGACGCGAACCTTCGCACTGATTCTCTACTATATATAAATACCCATGGCTAAACCACGTACCAGTTTCGTCTGCAGCGAATGCGGCGCCATCGCCAGCCGCTGGAGCGGCCAGTGCCCCGACTGCAAGGCCTGGAACACCATGACCGAGCAGGTCGAGTCGGCCGGCGTGAACCGGATGTCGCAGGCCACCCACCACAAGGCGCTGGCCCAGACCGCGCCGGTGCTCTCGCTCAAGGACATCGAGGCGATCGACGTGCCGCGCTTCGGCACCGGCATCGACGAGTTCGACCGCGTGCTGGGCGGCGGCCTGGTGGCGGGCGGCGTCGTGCTGATCGGCGGCGACCCCGGCATCGGCAAGTCGACCCTGCTGCTGCAGGCGCTGGCCAACCTGGCCGAGACTCGCAGCACGCTGTACGTCTCGGGCGAGGAATCCGGCGCCCAGATCGCGCTGCGCGCGCGGCGCCTGTCGGTGGAAGCCAAGGACCTGAAACTGCAGGCCGAGATCCAGCTCGAGAAGATCCTCGGCACCCTGGCCGACCTGAAGCCGGAAGTGGCGGTGATCGACTCGATCCAGACTTTGTACTCGGATGCGCTGACCTCGGCGCCGGGCTCGGTGTCGCAGGTGCGCGAGTGCGCGGCCCAGCTCACGCGCGTGGCCAAGCAGACCGGCATCACCATCATCCTGGTCGGCCACGTCACGAAGGAGGGCGCGCTGGCCGGGCCCCGCGTGCTGGAACACATCGTCGATACCGTGCTGTACTTCGAAGGCGACACCCAGAGCAGCTTCCGCCTGGTGCGCGCGATTAAGAACCGCTTCGGCGCGGTGAACGAACTGGGCGTGTTCGCGATGACCGAGAAGGGCTTGAAGGGGGTGTCGAACCCGTCGGCGCTGTTCCTGTCCCAGCACGACACCCAGGTGCCCGGTTCCTGCGTGATGGTGACCCAGGAGGGCACGCGCCCGCTGCTGGTCGAGGTGCAGGCGCTGGTCGATGCCAGCCACCTGCCGAACGCGCGCCGCCTGTCGGTCGGCCTGGAACAGAACCGCCTGGCGATGCTGCTGGCGGTGCTGCACCGCCACGCCGGCATCGCGGCCTTCGACCAGGACGTGTTCATCAACGCGGTCGGCGGCGTGAAGATCACCGAACCGGCGGCCGACCTGGCGGTGCTGCTGGCGATCAATTCGTCGATGCGCAACAAGCCGCTGCCGCGCGGCCTGGTGGTGTTCGGCGAAGTCGGCCTGGCCGGAGAAATCCGTCCGGCGCCGCGCGGCCAGGAGCGCCTGCGCGAAGCGTCCAAGCTGGGCTTTTCGATTGCGGTGATCCCGAAGGCGAACGCGCCCAAGCAGCCGATCGAGGGCATGACCATCGTCGCGGTGGAGCGCATCGACCAGGCGTTCAGCAAGTTGCGCGAACTGGACTGAAGCGGTTCGGACCTGCAATCCGGGCGCGGTGAAAGTCAGGGGTAATTTACTTGAGGCAACATAGATTGCCGTTTCGACCTATAATACGTGACTTGTTTGTCAGTATCGCAAGGTAGGTCGAAGTGACGGATCAAAGGAAATCGGCGCGCAGGATTCTCAAGGTCAGGGCCGTGGTGGCGATGGAAGGGCAGCCACCGGTGCTGTGCCGCACGATGGATATCGGCGCCAGCGGCGTCAGCATCACGGTGCCGCATCCGCTGCACAGCGGGCAGGGCGGGCAGGTTGCCTTCGATGTCCTGATCGAAGGCAAGCCAGTCACCATCCAGTCGCGCGTGCGGGTCATCCATTGCATCTTCAGCAGTGACGAGTTCAGGGCCGGGTTCCAGTTCATGAACCTGGACCCGAACGCCACGGCCCAGCTGGGCCGTTTCCTGCGCTAGCACCCGGGATATATCTTTACCCATGCGAAAGCGGCGAGTTCCTCACGGGGCTCGCCGCTTTGTTGCATTTTGCAAAGAACCGATCGGTCCTGCGCTATTCGTGATAGCGGTCGCGTAGCTTGGCTGTTCCCCCGCGTCCTTCCGCGATGGCTTCGAAGAGGATCAAGCCTGCAATTCCTCCCAGCACTCCGGTAATAAACAACCCGACAATCATGGACTTCAAACGCCGTTGAGCGATTCCTCCCTGTGTGACGACACCTTCACAGTAGCAGAAGGCGCTGTATTTACAAGACGCTTTTTCCTCTTTGGTTTAGCTCTGGTGGCAAGCCTCCAGGCTAGCGCTGAGCCAAGCGAACGCAACAAAAGCCGGCCTGCATGCGTCCAGCGTCGCCCGGCGATGGGGGGGGGGCGACTTGCGGCGCCAGCAATGAAATATGACATCGCCCACAAGGCGTGTGACACGATTGCGCACCCCTCGATCCAGCCACATCCGCCTGTCATCCATTCATGACAAGCCTGTCACATTGGCGTCATATTTGATCATTACACTGCGCAGCATCAACGTGTCACCACCCTAACCAAGGACTTGATATGCGCATGAAGCAACTGCTGGCAACCATCATCATCGGCACCTCGGCCGCCTTTGCGAGCAATGTCTCGCTGGCAGCGGACATCACCGGTGCGGGCGCCACTTTCCCCTACCCGATCTATGCCAAGTGGGCCGAGATGTACAAGAAGGCATCCGGCAACGGCCTGAACTACCAGTCCGTGGGGTCGGGTGCTGGCATCAAGCAGATCAAGGCCAAGACCGTCGACTTCGGCGCGTCGGACATGCCGCTGCCGGCCGATGAGCTGAACCAGGCTGGCCTGTTCCAGTTCCCGGCCATCATGGGCGGCGTGGTCACCGTGGTCAATTTGCCGGGCATCACCCCGGGCCAGATGAAACTGACCGGCGCCGTCGTGGCCGACATCTACCTTGGCAAGATCACCAAGTGGAACGACCAGGCCATCGCCGCCCTGAACCCGGGCGTCAAGCTGCCGGACGACGAGATCACCGTCGTGCACCGCGCCGACAGCTCGGGCACGTCCTTCCTGTTCACCGACTACCTGTCGAAGACCAACCCGGACTTCAAGGCCAAGGTCGGCGCCGGCACCGCCGTGAAGTGGGTGACCGGCGTGGGCGGCAAGGGCAACGACGGCGTCGCCGCCAATGTCCAGCGCATCAAGGGTTCGATCGGCTACGTCGAATGGGCGTACTCGAAGAAGAACAAGATGTCGCACACCCAGCTGAAGAACCGCGACGGCGTGTTCCTGCAGCCGGACGACGACGCCTTCAAGGCCGCCGCCGCCAACGCCGACTGGGCCAAGACCCCAGGCCTGGCGATCGTCCTGACCGACCAGCCGGGCAAGGCCGCCTGGCCGATCACCGGCGTGTCCTACATCCTGGTGCACAAGCAGCAGGCCGACGCCGCCAAGGGCAAGGAAGTCCTGAAGTTCTTCGACTACGCCTTCAAGAGCGGCGACGCCGCCGCCACCGAACTGGACTACGTGCCGATGCCGGACAGCGTCGTCAAGCTGGTGCAGGATGCCTGGAAGGCGAACATGACGGATGCGTCGGGCAAGGCTGTCTGGTAAGCAAATAAGGAACGTCGACCCGCACGTCGTCCCCGCGCAGGCGGGGGGCGATGTTCGGGTTGCAACGACGGTTGAGTTACTAACATTAATTAAAAACATGAGCGCACAGACCGCGATCTCCGCCGACAAGGCCGGCCACCAGGCGGCACTGGACGACGCCAGCCATGCCGCGCTGCGCAACACCATGCGCGTGCAGCGGATGCAGGACTTCGTCTTCCACAAGGTGACCCTGCTGTTCGCCGCCTCGGTGCTGGTGGTGCTGATCGGCATCATCATTTCGCTGGCGATCGGCGCGATGCCCGCGTTCCGCGAGTTCGGCGCCGGCTTCATCACCAGCAACGAGTGGGATCCGATCAACGACCAGTTCGGCGCCGTGATCGCCATCACCGGCACGCTGGTGACCTCGCTGATCGCGCTGGCGGTCGCCTTCCCGATCAGCTTCGGCATCGCCCTGTTCCTCACCGAGATCTGCCCGGCCTGGCTGCGCCGCCCGATGGGCATGGCGGTCGAGCTGCTGGCCGGCGTGCCGTCGATCATCTACGGCATGTGGGGCCTGTTCGTGTTCGCGCCGATGTTCGGCGATTACGTGCAGCCGCTGCTGAAGAAGACGCTCGGCGTGCTGCCAATCATCGGGCCGCTGTTCCAGGGGCCGACCATGGGCCTGGGCATCCTGACCGCCGGCCTGATCCTGGCCATCATGATCATCCCCTTCATCGCTTCCGTGATGCGCGACGTGTTCGAAGTCGTGCCGTCGGTACTGAAGGAATCCGCGTACGGCCTCGGCTGCACCAAGTGGGAAGTGGTGCGCAAGATCGTGCTGCCCTACACCCGCACCGGCGTGGTCGGCGGCGTGATGCTCGGCCTGGGCCGGGCGCTGGGCGAAACCATGGCCGTGACCTTCGTCATCGGCAACGCCAACAAGATCTCGTGGTCGCTGTTCGCCGCGGGTAATTCGATTTCCTCGACGCTGGCCAACGAATTCGCCGAAGCCAGCTCCGAGCTGCACGTGTCCTCGCTGTTCGCACTGGGCCTGATCCTGTTCGCGATCACCTTCATCGTGCTGTCGGCCGCCAAACTGATGCTGGCGGGTATGTCCCGCAAGGAAGGGGTAAAGTAATGCAAGCCGCAGTCAATTCCGTCTACCGGCGCCGCCTGCTCGGCCACCGCGTCGGCATCGCCCTGTCGATCGTCGCCATGGCCATCGGCCTGGGCTTCCTGGCCTGGATCCTGTTCACCCTGCTGGTGCACGGCTTCGGCGCCCTGTCCTCCGGGCTGTTCTCGCTCGACACGCCGGCGCCGGGCAGCGAAGGCGGCCTGCGCAACGCCATCTTCGGCAGCCTGATGATGGTCGGCCTGTCGACCCTGGTCAGCACCCCGGTCGGCATCCTGGCCGGCATCTACCTGGCCGAATACGGCCAGAACAACAAGTTCGCCGCCGTCACGCGCTTCGTCACCGACATCATGCTGTCGGCGCCGTCGATCGTGATCGGCCTGTTCGTGTACGCGCTGTACGTGGCCAAGGTCCAGCACTTCTCGGGCTACGCCGGCACCATTGCGCTGTCCCTGATCGCGATCCCGGTGGTGGTGCGCACCACCGACAACATGCTGCACCTGGTGCCGAACAGCCTGCTGGAAGCGGCCTTCGCGCTGGGTGCGCCGCGCTGGAAGGTGGCGATGCTGGTGCGCCTGCGCGCCGTCAAGGCCGGCGTCGTGACCGGCGTGCTGCTGGCCGTGGCCCGCATCTCGGGCGAGACCGCGCCGCTGCTGTTCACGGCCCTGAACAACCAGTTCTTCACGTCCGACATGAACCAGCCGATGGCCAACCTGCCGGTGGTGATCTACCGCTTCGCCATGAGCCCGTACGAAGACTGGCAGTCGATCGCCTGGGGCGGGGCGCTGCTGGTGACCTTCAGCGTGCTGCTCCTGAACATCCTGTCGCGGACCCTGTTCCGCCAGAAGAACCCATAATTGATAGTCACCATGATGAGCCCAACCGCCACCCTTTCGACCGTGAGCCAGAACGTGAACGCAGCCTCGAGCAAGCCAAAGACCAAGACCAAGACCCTCGAGATCTCGGGCCTGAATTTTTACTATGGCAAGACCCAGAGCCTGAAGAACGTCAGCCTCGACATCCACGACAAGCAGGTGACCGCCTTCATCGGCCCGTCCGGCTGCGGCAAGTCGACCCTGCTGCGCACGCTGAACCGCATGTACGATCTGTATCCAGGGCAGCGCGCCGAGGGCAGCATCCTCTATCACGGCCGCAACATCCTGGAACCTGGCGTCGACGTCAACATGTTGCGCGCCAAGATCGGCATGGTGTTCCAGAAGCCGACGCCGTTCCCGATGTCGGTGTACGACAACATCGCCTTCGGGGTGCGCCTGTACGAAAACCTGTCCAAGGGAGAGATGGACGAGCGCGTGGAATGGGCGCTGAAGAAGGCCGCGCTGTGGGGCGAGGTCAAGGACAAGCTGAACAAGAGCGGCCTGTCGCTGTCCGGCGGCCAGCAGCAGCGCCTGTGCATCGCGCGCGGCGTCGCCGTCAAGCCCGATGTACTGCTGCTCGACGAGCCGACCTCGGCGCTGGACCCGATCTCGACCGCGAAGATCGAGGAACTGATCAGCGAACTGAAACAGGATTACACGATCACCATCGTGACCCACAACATGCAGCAGGCGGCGCGCTGCTCGGACTACACCGCCTACATGTACCTGGGCGAACTGGTCGAGTTCGGCGAGACGGATCAGTTGTTCATCAACCCGGCAAAAAAAGAAACGCAAGACTACATTACCGGTCGTTTCGGTTGATCAAGTAATATAACAATATTCAATAGGACACAGACATGGTAGGCGAGCATTCATCCAAGCAGTACGACCAGGAACTCGAAGGCATCCGCTCCAAGGTGCTGCTGATGGGCGGCATGGTGGAGACCCAGTTCGACGAGGCGATCGAGGCGTTCCGCGTCGGTAATGCCCAGCAGGCCGACAAGGTGATCACCGACGACCACGCGGTCAACCAGCTCGAAGTGCAGCTGGACGATGCCTGCAGCCACCTGATCGTGCGGCGCCAGCCGACCGCGAACGACCTGCGCACCGTGATGGCGACGATCAAGGTGATCACCGACCTGGAACGCGTCGGCGACGAAGCCACCAAGATCGCGCGCACCGCCAAGAGCCTGCACGAGCGCGGCATGATCGGCTTCAACCACTACGACATCGTGCGCACCATCTCGCGTACCAGCGCCGACATGCTGCACGACGCGCTGGATGCCTTCGCGCGCCTGGACGGCAAGGCGGCGATGCAGATCATCGCCCAGGACGACGAGGTCGACCACGAATTCCGCTCGATCATGCGCAACATGATCACTTTCATGATGGAAGACCCGCGCACGATCTCGTCGGCGCTGGACACGCTGTGGGTGGCCAAGGCCATCGAGCGCATCGGCGACCATACCAAGAACATCGCCGAGTACGTGATCTACGTGGTCGAGGGCAGGGACATCCGCCATACCAAGCCGGTGATCGAGCGTGACGTCGCCGAACGCGGCGAAGGCTGATCGATGGCGTCGAACACGAGCGTCCTGATCGTCGAGGATGAGCCGGCCATCATCGCGCTGGTGAGCTATTCGCTGCGCGAGACCGGCTGGGAAGTGCGGTCGGCGTCGACCGTGGCCGAAGCCTGGGAATCGATCGTGCGCGGCAGGCCCGACCTGCTGCTGCTCGACTGGATGCTGCCCGACCAGAGCGGGCTGCGCCTGCTGTCGCGCCTGCGCGGCGACCGCGATTTCCAGGAGATCCCGGTCATCATGCTGACCGCCAAGAGCATGGAAGAGGACAAGATCGCCGGCCTGAACACGGGCGCCGACGACTACGTCACCAAGCCGTTCTCGCCGCGCGAACTGCTGGCGCGTTCCAAGGCCCTGTTGCGGCGCAAGAGCCCGCACCTGGCCGAGGCGCCGCTGTCGGCGGGCGCCGTGACCCTGGATCCGGCCAGCTGCACGGTCACGCTGGAAGGGCGCCAGCTGGACATGGGCAATGCCGAATACCGCCTGCTGAAGTTCCTGATGGCGCACCGCGAACGCGTGTTCTCGCGCAGCCAGCTGCTGGACAAGGTCTGGGGCGACGCCGCCGCGGTCGAGGAGCGCACCGTCGACGTCCACGTGCTGCGCCTGCGCAAGGCGCTGAAGGAAGCGGAAAAGCTGATCCGGACCGTGCGCAGCGTCGGCTACATGCTGAGCGAAAAAGAGAAATAAGCCGGCCAAAGGCAAAGAGCCGGACGAGGGCAACAAGCTGTAGAGGGACATTCCGTTGAATCCAAAATTGCTGTTCTGGGTGCCGGCCATGCTGCGCGTGGGCCTGCTGCTCGTCGCATCCGGCGTGGTGTGGTGGATGTTCGGCGCGGTGGCCGGGCTGGCGCTGGCGCTGGCCACCACCATCGCACTGCTGTTCGTGCAGCTGTCCTACCTGCACAAGCTGGGCGAGTGGCTGAACGATCCGCACAGCAGCCGCCTGCCCGACGGCTGGGGCGCCTGGACCGAGGTCTTCGCCCGCCTGTATCGACTGCGGCGCGACGACGAGCGCAACCAGTACGAGCTGGCCGAATGGCTGGCGCGCTTCCGCCAGGCCATGCAGCTGCTGCCGGAAGGGGTGGCGATCATGGACGACGTGCTGTTCCTCGAATGGAGCAACCCGGCCGCCGAGCGTCACCTGGGCCTGACCCTCGAGCGCGACAAGGGCCGGCGCGTGACCAACCTGGTGCGCCATCCGGAATTCATCGACTACATCATCCTGGGCCGCTACGAGCAGCCGCTGACGCTGGCGATCCGCGGGCGCAAGCTGGTGGTGCAGATCATCCCGTTCGAGAACCGGAGGCAGATCCTGGTGACCCACGACGCCACTGAAACCGACCGCATCGAGGCGATGCGCCGCGACTTCATCGCCAACGCCTCGCACGAGCTGCGCACGCCGCTGACCGTGATCGTCGGCTTCCTGGAAATCGCGCTGGCCGATCCCGGCCTGGATACGGTCACCCGCACCGCGCACCTGAACATGATGACCGAACAAGCGCAGCGCATGCAGCGCCTGATCGAGGACATGCTGACGCTGTCGCGCCTGGAATCGAGCGACTATCCGCTCAAGCGCGAGCGGGTCGACATCGCCGCGCTGGTCGGACAGGTGGCGGACGATGCGCGCGCGCTGTCCGGCGGGCGCCACACGATCGAAGCGGCGGTCGACGGCCCGGACGTGATGGGCAGCCTGGACGAACTGCGCAGCGCCTTCGGCAACCTGGCCAGCAACGCGGTGCGCTACACGCCGGACGGCGGCACCATCCGCCTGGCGTGGCGGCGCGGTCCGGACGATTTGCGCTTCGAGGTGGCGGATACCGGCATCGGCATCGACGAGCAGCACATCGGGCGCCTGACCGAGCGTTTTTATCGCGTCGATAAAAGCCGCTCGCGCGAGACCCAGGGCACCGGGCTGGGACTGGCGATCGTCAAGCACGTGCTGCTGCGGCATGGCGGCAAGCTGTCGATCCGCTCGCAGGCGGGGAAGGGCAGTGTGTTTACGGCGTCGCTGCCGAATACGTCATTGCCGGGGTAGGTAGGGCTGAACGAAGTCGGCATGGGTCCCCGCGCAGGCGGGAACCCATGCACCGTCTGCGGTGACGGGCCATCGCACCGGGCACGGCAAGCACATAAGACGGGTTACAATTCCCTCTTTGTCCCACGCCCCGGATTTATGTTCCCTCGACGCTTCCTGCTGTCCGCCTTGGCCGCCGCGCTGCTGGCCGGCTGCGGCTCCACCCCGACCCAGCCGACCACCCCAGCCGCTGCTCCGCAACCCGTTCCACGGAAAGTCAAGATCGGCCTGGCCCTGGGCGGCGGCGCCGCGCGCGGCTTCGCCCACATCGGCGTGATCAAGGCGCTGGAAGCCCAGGGCATCGTGCCCGACATCGTGGTCGGCACCAGCGCCGGCTCGGTGGTCGGCGCCATGTACGCGGCCGGCAACAACGGTTTCACGCTGCAGAAGATGGCCCTCGAGATGGACGAAGCGTCCATTTCCGACTGGGCGATTCCCTTCTTCAGCAAGTCGCCGGGCGTGCTGAAAGGCGAGGCGCTGCAGGCCTACGTCAACAAGGCCGTGAAGAACCAGCCGATCGAAAAACTCAAAATCCCGTTCGGCGCGGTCGCCACCGATCTGAAGACCGGGGCGCCAATCCTGTTCAGGCGCGGCAACACCGGCATGGCGGTGCGCGCCTCGTCCAGCGTGCCGAGCGTGTTCCAGCCGGTGACCATCGCCGGGCGCACCTATGTCGACGGCGGCCTGGTGGCGCCGGTGCCGGTGCGCTTCGCCAAGGAGATGGGCGCCGAATTCGTCATCGCCGTCAACATCTCGAGCGCCACCGAGGCCCAGGCCACGGCCAGCTCGCTCGACGTGCTGATGCAGACCTTCACCATCATGGGCCAGCGCATCAACCAGCTCGAACTGAAGGATGCCGACGTCGTCATCACGCCCGCGCTGGGCGCGATGGGCAGCGCCGACTTCAATGGCCGCAACCTGGCGGTGCTGGCCGGTGAACAGGCGGCCGCAGGCGTCATGGCCCAGCTCAAGGCGCGCCTCAAGGCGAAGCAGCTGAGCGCGCCGGCGCCGGCCGGCCGCTGATCAAGCATCCAACGCAGCCGGCGCGCCCGGCTGTTTGATACCCGGCTGTCCACTATCCCGCTGTCCCATAACCCGTTCATCCAATAAAAAGGAGCATCATGCAAACCAAGCCTTTCCTGACCCTGGAAGATGTCAAGAAGATCGCCGCCGCGGCGGAGCAGGAAGCCGTGAACAACGGCTGGAAGGTCGCGATCGCGATCTGCGACGACGGCGGCCACCTGTTGTGGCTGCAGCGCCTGGACGGCGTCGCCCCGGTGTCGTCGCACATCGCGCCGCAAAAGGCCAAGACCGCCGCGCTGGGACGGCGCGAGTCGAAGCTGTATGAAGACGTCATCAACAACGGCCGCGTGTCCTTCCTGAGCGCGCCGGAACTGCAGGGCATGCTCGAAGGCGGCGTGCCGGTCATCGTCGATGGCCACGTCATCGGCGCGGTCGGCGTCTCGGGCGTGAAATCGAACGAGGATGCGCAGATCGCCAAGGCCGGCATCGCCGCGCTGGGCGCTTGAATGCTTGAGTAGCAGGGTAGCGCGCGTCCCGAGGCGCGCGTTGCCGGTTTGGCATCGACGACGAATCGTCGCGGCGACGATTGCCGGCGGGGGTGAATTACGCTATAATTCAGAGGTTTAGCCATCAATTATTTGCCGTAGCGATTACCCACCCATTCCTCCTTCTTAACGACCTGCAACACCCCGGGCGCAGCTTGAGTCAACGCGCACCCACACTCGTTCAGGCCGGTCTGACGTGGCGCAGCTACGGCAACTTTAACGGGAGTTGCCCTTGCCGCCATTTTTTTCCGGCCCAGCTGTTCCAGC
>Ga0265798_10000537_pt1 | contig 62424 bp, 56 predicted proteins | sample P3T30metagenome_FD_192430 | JGI IMG/M metagenome (GOLD analysis project Ga0265798, IMG submission 192430) | Plant litter microbial communities from East Loma Ridge, Irvine, California - P3 T30 | ecosystem: Environmental > Terrestrial > Plant litter > Unclassified | place: USA: California... | reverse complement strand
TATGGGGCTATTCGTCTGAATATTTTGATGCACAAAAAAGAAAGGCAAGGTTTAAAGAACTGGCAGCCATGGGCGTTAAAGGCGTTAAAATCGATTTTTGGTGTTCAGACAGGCAAGAGGTAATGGCGTCATTACAAGGTGTTTTTGAAGATGCTGCAAAAGAGCATTTATTGATTAACCTGCACGGCACAACCATGCCAAGGGGCTGGCACCGTACCTGGCCTAACTTTATGACTGCTGAGGGTATTTTAGGTACCGAAAGCTATTTTTATGAGCCAAGGTTTCCTGAAAAAGCTGCAGAACAAAATACAGTATTGCCTTTTACACGAAATGTAGCAGGCCCGGCAGACTATACACCATTTGCTTTAACCATGAGGAAATTCCCACGTTTAAATACAGGCGTGCACGAGCTTTCTATGGCCATGATCTATATCTCGGGTATCATTCACTTTGCCGATTCTAAGGAGGTATTTGAATCATTGCCCGCAGAAGTTAAAAATTTGCTTAAAGAGATGCCTGCAACCTGGGATAAAACCGAATATATTGTGGCAGACCCCGGTACATCATTAGTGTTATCCCGCCAAAAAGACAACCTTTCTTACATTGTGGGTATAAACGGCACAAATAAACCACTGCCAGTTACTATTGACCTTGCTAAATACGGCAAAGGCTTTACACAGTTCAGGATAATTACCGAAGGTGCTGATCCACTTATGCAGTTTGATGTTAAAACCTACCCTATCACTTCAGCATGGAAGTATAGTATGGCTCCAAAAGGAGGTTTTATCATTCAGTTCATTAAATAAATTACACTGCACTAAGTAGTAAAACAAATGTCCCGGGGTTTGCTCCGGGACATTTTGTTTTTTATAGTAGGCTACAACACGCAAGTCCTAACAAACCCATGCAAACATTTTGATGTATACACACATTGGCTTACATTAGCGCAACAAACCTACACAAAATGAAACTTCGTTTACTAACGGCGCTGCTGCTTATAGCATTGCTTTCAACCTCATGCATGTCTTTAGCCTTAAGGGTTTTGGGGGTTTATAATACAGAAGCCGGTTTATCTCTCTATTCTGATGGTACAAAAACCATGGCCTACATACCCATGAGGCACATAGGCACTAAAGAGTTTTATGCCGATGTTAAACATAAGGTAGACTCGCTGCAGGCCGAAGGATATATTGTGTTTATGGAAAGTGTGCGCGTAACCGATTCGCTTACACAGCCGCAAAAAGATACGTTAAAACTTAAGTTACGCAAGCTTACCGGGGTAACCATCCGTAAGGAAGGATACCTTGATACCATAAACCATAAGCTCATGGGGCGTAATTTTAAAAACAGGCGCGGGTTAGTTAACCAGCCAAAATACAGCCACCTGGGCGTAGATACAATTAAAGGCCGTGTTGTAGATGTACCTATGAACAGGCTTATAAAACAATATGAAAGTCAGTACGGAAATATTGTGCTTGATGCCTGCGATTATACTACGCCGTTAGAAGATAAGTACAAATGTGGCAAAGAAAAAAATTCCCGCTCTAACGAGATGATATTAAAATACCGCAATAAAAACCTTGCTGATGCCATTATTGCCGAAAAGCATACTAAAATCGCGGTTTTGTATGGCGCAGCACACGAAAGTGGGCTGTTTACCGATTTAAAGGCAGCCGACAGCAAATGGGTGTATGTTCCTTAGATTAAAAGATGTTACATCGAAGCATCCAATCGTCGAAGCATCCAATCATCGAACCATCGAACCATCGAACCATCGAACCATCTAAAAATTCAAAAAAATGCACCGCCACTTTATAATATACAAGCCCTGGGGCTACCTGAGCCAGTTTGTGTACAACCTAAAGCGTAACAAAAAACTGCTGGGCGAACTGCATGATTTTCCGGAGGGTACTATGGCTATTGGCCGCCTTGATGAAGACAGCGAGGGCCTGTTGCTGCTTACTACCGATGGTATGATGAGCGAAATGGTGCGCAGCAAAAAAGTAGAAAAAGAATATTATGCACAAGTAGACGGACTTGCAACCCACGATGCTGTAAAGCAACTGCAGGAGGGTGTTGAGATAGGCTTTAAAGGCACACGCTATGTAACAAAACCCTGTACGGCATTTATATTGAGCACGCCCCCTGCCCTGCCCGAACGCGGAAGGAAAATCAGAGATGAGCGCCATGGCCCTACATCATGGATATCTATAACGGTTACCGAAGGCAAGTTCAGGCAGGTACGCAAAATGACATCGGCAGTGGGGCTGCCCACACTCAGGTTGGTTCGGGTACGGGTGGGCAACACACAACTGGGCAGCCTGCAACCCGGTGATGTTGTAGAAGTTGATGCCATCGATATTTAATATAACATAACAAGATTTAGCAAAACTTTACATATAGGTTGGTTTTTAAAGGGGTATCTTTAATCATACACCCTATTTATGATTAAAAAATACGCCATACTGTTACTGCTGCCTTTTGCGGCCCTTGCACAAAAACCTATTGAAACCGACAGGCCGGACCAAACGGAAACTGCTGCTATTGTACCTGCAGGAATGCTACAGGTAGAAAGTGGGTTTCTGCACAAAAAAACAGCTTCGCATGATAATGAGTTCGAGCTGCCCGAAACACTTTTAAAATTTGGCATTAATGAAAACCTTGAGTTAAGGCTTATAAATACAGTGCTTTACAGCGCAGCCGCAGATAGCACGGCTTTGGGGCTACAGCCTGTAACGGTAGGCTTAAAAGTAAATTTATGGAAAGAAAAAAAGGCACTCCCGGAAACATCATTGATAGTACATATGCAATTGCCAAAAGTGGCGACTAAAAATTTTCAGGCTCAAAATTTAGCTCCGGAAATAAGGCTGCTGTTTCAAAACAAGCTTAATAGCAATGTAGAACTGGGCTACAATATTGGCGTAAGCTGGGATGGCGATACTCCCGAACCGGAGTATGCTTACACCTTTGCGCCCGATTTTAAATTAAACAGTAGCCTTAGCGCCTATATCGAAACCTTTGGCTACCTGCCCTCTCATAAACACGCCGACCATTGGGTAGACGGTGGTTTTAAATACCTCATAACAAAAGATGTGCAGGTAGATCTTTCGGGTGGGTATGAATTATCCTCACACCAGAAACACCATCAGTTTTTTGAGGCGATTGGGGTATCGTTTAGGATATAATGTTATTAGTCTACCAACTCTATATTCTTAGCATATTACTCATTATCAGATAGTTTTGACGTAAATTTCTCTAGAAAGATTATGATTTAATATTCAAAATTGCGAAGTTTGCAATATTAACAACGCAAACTACACTCCTTTTGGAAAGTACGGTACTTATACTCGCAGGATTTATAATCGGAACATTTGGCACACTCATTGGTGCCGGTGGTGGCTTTATACTGGTACCCCTGCTTCTTATCTTTTACCCTGAACTGGGTCCTGAGTTAATTACGGCTATATCTATGGCGGTGGTTTGTGTTAATGCTATATCGGGCACTATGGCCTACGCACGCTCCGGCAGGATAGATTATAAGGCCGGTATTACCTTCGCGCTGTTTACCATACCCGGCTCTATTTTGGGGGCACTTACAGTAAAATACATCCCACAAAAACTTTTCAACCTCATATTCGGCATATTGCTTATGGTGCTCGCCTCCTACCTTTTGTACAAAAACCGTACAAAGGCACCACAGCTTGTGCTCGCTACAGGTGGTAAAAACTTTAAACACCATATACTCACAGATCGCGAAGGTGTAACGTATAAATATTGCTACAACGGCACTCTGGGCAATGTAGTAAGTGTACTGGTTGGCTATATATCTCCTTTGTTGGGTATTGGCGGAGGTATTATACATGTGCCTGCCATGGTAAACTGGCTAAAATTTCCGGTGCATGTAGCGACTGCTACGTCTCATTTTATACTTGCGGTAATGGCTACAGTAACCGTTATTACCCATGCCAGTATGGGTACTTACGAAAACCCCGAAACCGTGCGTATGGTGCTTTACCTGGCTATTGGCGTGGTTCCCGGTGCACAGCTCGGCGCTTATTTTTCTCACAAAATAAAAAGCCACGTTATATTGCAGGTACTATCAGGATGTATGATATTAGTAGGTATACGTATTTTAATTAATGCGCTTTAAAACGTATTAATTGCTTACTTTTGCAAAAAATATTTTAAACCATGAAATTTAAGCACCGCCTTGCTTATTATCTTTTTGGCCTGTGCCTTGGAGGCTTTTTAGTTGCCTTTATTTTTACAGGCCGCGGACAGGATTTTTGTTACCTGCCAAACTGCAGGGTACTTAAAAACATTCGCAGCAAAGGTTTTACCGTATCTAAAGAAGCCCAGGCTAAATTTAATGAGAACTGGGTAACAAGTGACGACATAAAAAAGACACTTGAGTATGGCGACATCGATTTTGATAAGAGCAACAAGCAGGAAAAAGGTGGCGGCAAATTATATATTATTCAGGGCCGCAATGCTAAAAATGAGCCGATTACTATTGAAGTTGTAAATTTTGAAAATCGCGCTGTTTTAAAGGACATAAAAAAACAGTAAATTTTTATCTAATTTTATTGTTAATATAAATTCTAAGTGTATATTTGCACTCGCAATAACAAACAAGGCTTGCCTTGAAAATATTGCAACATTGGGGCGATTAGCTCAGTTGGTTCAGAGCATCTCGTTTACACCGAGAGGGTCGGGGGTTCGAATCCCTCATCGCCCACCAATAAGAGGCTTTATTTCACGATAAAGTTAGTTAAATCACAGAAAACCTGCACTTTACGAAGTTGCAGGTTTTTTTATTTTATCCCCCTGCACAGTCAAAATTTGCAAAAATGCCCATAATTTGTGGCACTTTTTGTGGCACAAAATTTTTTTTTAGAAATGTGCCACAGAATACGATGTAACATTCTGATTTTCAACAGGTAAACCTGTTTAACGACTTGATTCAGAGACGCTATAATTCTAATTTTATTAATAATTAAAATGTTGAATTATGTTAGCAACAAGTTTTGGGTTAACCTTCTTTCTGAAGACCCCGCGAAAAGAAACCAATTTCAGGATAATCTATTTGAGGATTACCGTAGACGGAGTGCCAAAGGAAACCTCTACCCGGCACCGCTGGGATGTGACCCGGTGGGATCAGTCGAAAGAACGCGCCCTTGGTAACAAAGAGGATGCCCGCACGATTAATTTCTTCCTAGAAACCCTCGAAATGAAAATCCAGCAGTACCGTACTGACCTTATGTATTCCGGCAAGCCGGTCACAACCGAGAAACTGATGGATCATGTGTTGGGTAAAACCGCATTGAAGAACCAAATTGTGCAGGAGTTCCAAAAGCACAATGATGAGCTATTAGCTTTAGTTCAAAAGGGTGAATATGCCATCGGTACGCATGTGCGCTTCGAAATAGCCAAGAAGCACCTTAAGGAATACCTGCGCTACAAATACAATGTAGAGGATATGGATTTCCGTGAGCTCAATTTTGAATTTGTAAAGGACTACGAATTTTATTTGAAGACGGTTAAGAATATCAGCCATAATACAGCGATGAAGTACATAACTAACTTTAAGAAAATTGTATTACTCGCCATTGATAAGGAGATTATCGCTACTGACCCCTTTAATCGTTTTAAGGCAAAAAAAATTAAGGTTCATAAAAAGCCGCTTAGCAGCTATGAACTTGCACAGTTAGAAAACCATACCTTTTCTACCCCGCGCCTTGCTACGGTACGTGATATTTTTGTGTTCCAATGTTATACAGGGTTAGCATACATTGATGCCTTTAACCTTAAGAAGTCGGATATAAAATTTGGTATCGATGGTGAAATGTGGATTATTACCGAAAGGCAGAAAACCGGTAGTAATATCAATGTACCACTTTTGCCGAAAGCAAAGGCTGTAATGGAACGCTACCATGACCACCCGCTTTGCCTGGAACGTAATTCTGTATTGCCGGTAACCTCAAATCAAAAGATGAATGCTTACCTAAAGGAAATAGCAGACCTGTGCGGCATCGAAAGCATCCTGAACACCCACAAGGCCAGAAGAACATTCGGAAGTACCGTTACGCTCAATAATGATGTACCTATCCATGTGGTAAAAGAACTGTTGGGACACCAGTCGGTAAAGCAGACTGAAGAGTATGCCATAACTGAACAGCAATCTGTTGGAAGGGAAATGAAGCAGTTGCAGTTGAGGCTAAATAGCAAGGAAACTACACCTGAGCCACCGTCACCAGATATCATATCCAAAATGCAGCGGGAAATACAGGAACTGAAAGAGCTGCTTGCGCTATCTCACGGAAATACTCATCTTAAAAAAGTTTAAATCATGGAAAATAATTTTATAGAAATAGCACTGTTAATTAAAGAGGCACGAAATAATGCCCTAAAAACAGTAAATACAGAACTCATCAATCTATATTGGAATGTAGGCTTGTATATATCCATTAAAATTAAAAGCGCCGAGTGGGGAGACAAGACTGTGAGCGAGCTTGCAGATTTCCTCCAAAAAAACCATAGTGAACTGAAAGGATTTAGTCGCACAGGACTTTATAGGATGGTACAATTTTATGAAATATATCATAATACTGTAATTGTCGCCTCACTGAGGCGACAATTACAACAGTCTTATAATGAGGAGAATAAAATTGTCGCCTCAGTGAGGCGACAATTTGAATCAGAAGATATAAGGGATAGTATTTTGGCGAAAATAAGTTGGACGCACCACCGCACAATTTTCTCACGATGTAATACCGATGAAGAGCGAATGTTTTATATAAAACTGAGTATAAGGGAAAATTACAGCGTTCGCGAACTTGACAGGCAAATATCCTCAAGCTTGTTTGAACGGGTGATGACAAGTGAAAATCCTAAATCCATCATACCTAAAGATTCTAAAGCGGATATCCAACATGCTTTTAAAGACAGCTATGTTTTTGATTTTCTTAATCTGCCTGAGCAGCATAGTGAAGGTGATTTACAAAAGGGGCTTATAAACCGTATGAAGGATTTTATTCTTGAGCTTGGTCGGGATTTTATCTTTATCGGTGAAGAATATAAGTTAATGGTTGGTAGTAGCGATTTTTACATTGACTTATTGTTCTATCATCGCGGTCTACAATGCTTGGTTGCCTTTGAGTTGAAAGCTGGTAAATTCAAACCGGAGCATATCGGGAAACTTAATTTTTACCTTGAAGCACTTGACAGGGATATAAAGAAAGAACATGAGAACCCTAGCATTGGTATTTTACTTTGTAAAGACAAGGATAATCAGGTGGTTGAATATTCACTGAGCCGAAGTCTTTCTCCGACGATGGTTGCGAAATATCGAACTCAACTTCCCGAAAAAGAACTGTTGCAACAAAAGCTTAATGATATTTTTGAAGAGGATCAAAATATCAACGAAGATTAAAATTTGAAAACGTTACCAAATTGGTAACGTTTTTTTATATTTGTTTTTAAACTAAATGAGATGTTGCGATTAATTAGAACCGAAGAACAAAATGAGTCTACCTTGAAACGAATTTATGAACTAATACAGCTCGACTTGCGTCCAGATACCGAAGAATCTGACGAACTGGAAATCCTTTCGATGTTGGTTAAGAAATATGAGGACGAATATTATCCCATTCTTGAGCCTACACCGGTAGAAGCCATAAAGTACAGGATGGAGCAAATGAATTTAACTGATGCTGAGCTTTCAGAAATTTTAGGTGCTCGTTCACGTAAATCTGAAATCCTATCCGGCAAACGAAAACTTAGCCTTTCGATGATACGTGCCTTAAAGGAGAGATTAAATATATCTGCGGATATATTGATACAGCTTTATTGAACAAAGTCAATTTTTAATGATTATATATTTTTCGAGAGGCATTTTTTGCTTGCGGAAACTTATTAAAAGTATAATGGTCAATATTTGCTTTGAAAATAGTCTAAAATTTCGTTTTCACTTATTTCAAATTCTGGAAATATGTGAACCAAATTAAAAATGCCTAAAGGATATTCTGAAACTTGTGCCACAAAGAGTTCTTTACCTTTTCTGTCATAAATATTTAGATCATATCTTTTCTCAGTTCCCATACCCCTATCTTCATCAACATCTGATAGTTCTACAAAGATTGGATATATATTTCCTCTATATTTTACAATTAGTTCTTGATGTTCTTTTTTTGTAGAGTTTATGACAATGCTGTTAAATAATACTTTAAAGCCGTCAATAGAATCGTAACGATAAGTTTCGTTATAAAAATGCATATTGTACCTATCTTGATTGTTATCAATTTCAACTATAATTTTATCTGAAATGCTTATATTGAAAATACATTTTTTTGTATTGACATATATAAAACATTTCTCTTTGAAATTTTCAACGGTAAGTTTGGATAGATAATTCAGATTACCAACTAAAAATCTTGTGGTCGATTTTGCCAATTTTATATCGTAGTTTCTCATAATTAATTTTGTCTAAGCTTTGAAATTATAATTAAATCGGTTTTTTGATCCCGAATTACAAAATCACCATTGTTTTCTATTAGTATCTTATTCCCTTTACTTCGTGCAATAATTTTATTACCTTCTCTGGAAACGAAATCTTCTTGAATTGGATACATACGACCATTAAAGTCTAATCCAGGATTTTCCTCAGCGCCAATCCCAGAATGGCAATCTTCCACTTCAATTAAAACCTTATTAATTAGATTAAGTGCTTCATCATTTGATTGACAATGAGGAGCGTTTTCTAGTTTGTAAAAATATGTTTTCAATCGTTCCAATTTTGATAAAGTTTCCCCACATTCTCTTAATGGGGGAATTGGAACATCATTTAATATTTCGATGATTGTCATGTCGTTTTGATATAGCAGTTAATGATGGTCAATGGCAATTCTAAGGAATTTCAGTCAATACATAGAACTTACAATTTTCATATATTTCTTCAAGTGCCTTTAAGACCTCTGCCAATTCAAACAATTCACCGCGAAAAATTAAAGTATTATTAAATGAATTATAACCCCGATGGCTATTTCCTAATCCAGACATGGAAGGATTCATTGATAAATCAACATATACACCTCCTGAGCGGCTTTGGAACCACTCTTCGATTCTTTCATCGTAATGTTCAAAATGATTGCGGAACTTGCGGTTAGATAGAAGATTGTTTTTCTCGACTTTAAGTAATTGTCGTAACCTTTCACCGCGAATTTTATATTTATGGCTTGGCCAAAGGATCTTGGAAACATTCCCTGCAGCTACGAGTATGGACTGGATCGAGCACCAGACCTCAATACGGTCGAAAGTGTTATTTGTTTCTTCTAAACGTTCAGAAGCCCTGTGGGCAATTTTTGATTGCAACACAACTTCACCTATAAAAATCAGATCTTGAAATTCCATTATTAAAAAAGATTTCAATTATTATACACTTATACTCGATATGGGCAGAATTGCAGTAGCTATTTTTCTAAATGCTAAACTATGTAATTTTAATGACGACACGCAAGTTCTTCACTATATATTTCCATGAAGGGATGCCCCCGCTATCCCTGTCACGGAAAAAATTCTTCATCCGCAAAGCAATCCTATATTTCGGAGGTTATTTGAAGGGAGTATTTCACTGTCGAACCCATAAGAAGTATGGCAAAAACAAAGGTTCAATCAATACCAACGAGTGCAATAACTTAAATAACGCACCGCTTAAGATTTGGTTTCAGGAAATACGTCAGCGAATTTTTCAATAAAATGTTCGGGGTCGATTGTAAAAGGAACTTCCCTATATGATATTGCGGTGGTTTGTTCCCTTAATAATTTGTGAGCCCTATCGTACCCTTCTTTTACATTAGGCACATTAATTTTCTTAATGGTTTGCATGCGCTTAAGATGATCAGTAATCACATTTTTTAGGTTTTGGTTCTTGGCCTTTAAATAGGGTATCCATGCAATGAGCGTATCTATGTCAATAACAGTTAGTCCTTTGACCCTGGAAATATTAAACTTGCCACCCAATCGGTCCTGCAGGCTTTTAAAATACCATTTATTTAATCTGTAGTTTATACCCGGAGATTGAAAAATACGATCTTGAATTATCAGTACTGGATAAATTTCCAGATTGTTTTTTGTGTTTACATAGTCATCAAATCGAAACTTCTTTTGGAGGATTTCTTCAACCCCATTAATCAATTGACCGATTCCAACATGCTTTTCGCCATCATACAAAAATTTTGATTTTAAAAAGGTATTAATTTCTTCAATGTTGGCAGAGGATTTAATAGCCTTTGCCACTAAAACATCCTTGTTCTCGAAGAGATATACTGTATTGTTATGGCGTATATAATAATCTGGTTCCCCGTCTAGCTCTGTATCTGTATCTGGTTTCTTTACATAATAATTTTTTTCAAAAATCTCGTCTAGTATCTTTTTCATTAGGAAGTTTTCAGAGAAATGCTTGTTGTAAAACCCGAAGTAGTCGCCATAAATCTTCTTTAAGATTTTGTCTTCCAAATAAAACTCCTTCAGCTTGAATTTTGCGCTTCTGAAAAACTTATCTATCGCGAAAAAATAGTTGACAATAGAAAATGTATTATCCCCTAAAAAGTAGATAGGACTATTTTTTAGATGGGTAAAATCTTCGTCAGCTTTAATATCTTCTGATACCATTGATTTTAAAAAATCCACGGATAAATTATCAACTAGTCGAAATTTGTAATTTAAGGTCGTTTTAGAATGGAGGAGCTGTCCGAATAGATATTTCATTTGATAAAGGAATTCAGCCTCATCCTTAACTTGGAAGCTTTTAATCAGCTTGTTCTTTAATTCCTTGAATTCATCTTTACTATCCAAAAAAACAAACAGCATCTCAACTTTGTAGATGGTGCAATGGATTAGCTTCAGAAATTCAAAACTATCATTATCAAATAGGGCAAGATCAGATTCAGGAAACTTAAAAATCAAAGTATAATCTACTAAACGCTCGAAAGCATCACCTTCTATATTATCCAACCTTTGGGAGTTATTCAATTCCCCATTTATAACTAAGAATGCTTTAAAGATATTAAGCTCATTCTGGTCTATTGAAACAAGCTTATTTTTTGCTAATTCCTTGTTTGATAATATTTGTTCAGTAAGTTTTAGGCTAGCATATTTTGAAATTACTTCAGGTTTTTCACTAATACCATTTCTACGCGAATAGTCTACCACACGATCATAAATATCGCGCTGTAAAGGGGGACTGGAGAAAAAATTGTCAAAATTAGTTGACGGACTTGTGCTACAGAAACCGATTGTTTGTAAAAGGGTATCTCCTGAGACCTGTTTTAAATATTCCTCCACAGGCTTAGTTTCTTCATCAGGAAATACATCTTTGAACTCTAATCGCTGCACTACTTTCATTTATATTGTTTTTTATACTGGCCGGTGCCATATCATATTAAGTTACAGATTTTTTCTTTTATTTCTATAAATAGAAATTTTCCCAACACGACTACCCGTTTATCAGCAGATTAGTCGATTCAGAGCCTTTTGTGCATTCCATTCCAAATTCAATACTCTCTAACACAACTTTTCGCTTTTCTTCAGGTAGACATTGAATAAAGGTTGGATACTGTATTGCTTGTAATACTGTTTACCCATCATTAAATTTATAAAGCTAAATCAGTGCTTCCGAAAGATTAGTCTTTGGATTCTTTTTTAGGTTCAGATAATTCAGAAAGTTCAACCGGCTTTAGTTCTTTAATTAGGGAGCAAAGAGACTGGATTTTCTTCTCACGGAAATCTCTGGCAGATGTGATAATTTCTCTTACCTCTGTAACTACGCCCATTATTGCCTCTAACCCAGGTCCTGATTGTGCACCCCCACTGAATTTCTTAATTGAAAAGGATAATAGCTGACCATCGATTTGGTCTATAAGAAACCCGTATTGTTTGAATTTCTCAGGTAAAGGAGTTTTATATTTTAAATATTTATCTAGCCTCCTATATAATCGCAATTTGTTCGATCTAAATAAGTCCGCACTTAACTGATTAATCAGTTGATCACATGAAAGTTTCAGTAAATTATACTCAGAATTAAATTGTTGAGCCTTGTCGGGCATTTTTTTATAGTTTTCATCCTTGATTAGCGATGTCATTTTATGTTCCGATATTGACTTAACATAGGTTAAGTAGCTCACTAATCCAAGACTTTTAGCATCTATAGCGTCTTGGCTCTGTGCATTTAAGGATAGTAAATACAGGCAAAGGAGAAATAATTTTTTTTTCATAATGCGTTTATTTAATAGTAAAATTTTAGGTCTGGAATTTACAACTTCATTGTATGCTAAAAAATACCCACGAATGGTTAATTGGTACTGTTAAATATAAACAATTTACATTATTTACATATACGTATAATTACTTGATTTCGAATGCCGCGTAAATCTACTGCATGCTTCAGTTAATGTCTGTTCGCTATACATAGAATATAGTCCTTATTTTTGTCGTCACAACACCAGAGATAAAGTTATTATTGTGAAGTGTATCAGCTAAAGTAATAGCTTCAATAACAGCATAACATTAAACACATCACCTTTTGATTACCATTTCGGCATATTTTTGTTTAATTAATTCAATAAAAGAGCTTATAATTCTTAATGAAAGAATAATTACTAATAGAATTTTAGACCAGCAACTCCACCTCACTCCTGTACCCCGGATGGTAGCATGCCGTATATTTTATATACCCCATAACCTGTAATTCCTTAAAATATTTATGATAGGTCGGTAACGTTTTTATGTGTGAAAGCGCCATAATTTTACTGCGGCTGACCTTTATGATTTTTGGCTGCCCCTGACGATAGCCAAGGTACAGGATAGCACTGAGCAGGGCAAAGTGCCAGACATTAAGAGAACTGTCCCGCTCGAATAGCTTCAGGTATTTTAAAAGGTTGTGCAGTTCCATTAGTTTATTTTTCATTAAATAAATTCATAATGTCTGCACGGCTGTAATAGTACGAACCAAGTATTTTTTTAAAACGGATCTTGCCGGTTACGCGCAGGTTTTGCAATGAACCTGCCGATATATCCAAGAGTTTTCGTACCACACGGCTTTTAAGCCAATCCAATACCGGTTTACTGTTTTGTTCTTTTTTTGATTCCTCTATAATCTTACGGAAGTCATTCATCATGACAAGGCCAAACTGCCTCAAATCTTCTTTAGTGATATACTCATCCATCATTATTCATTTTCAGTTTATACCACTAAAATAGTTTACCATCTATTGCATACTGAAAACTGCCATTCTTTGGCAGTCAAAGTCTTTCGATGGTATTGCAAACCAAAAGGCACTCCCTTCCTTACGTCGGGAAAGCCTTTTAGTTTTGAAGTTGTATCGTCAATTTGCAGCTACACTCCTGCGTCGTTCCATAGCAAAACGGCAGTTTGTTTTCGTAAGATAGCCCGCCTATCTTTTCCTCCCCCTTGACTTTTTCTTCATTTGATTGGCAAATGCTTCCTCTTCATAATCTTCGCCTGCCGATTGCGGCAGTAACGCACCAAAAATATCCGATAGCGCATTGGCAGCATTAGAAAGTGATGGATTAATTTCTTTGTCAGAAGTTTTGTTCTGATTAATAGAATGATTGGCATTAGTGGTCGAATTTTCTGAACCTGGAGTTTGTAACTCAATTTTTGGTTTACTGCCGTTATTCCACCAGTCATTGAACGCACCGGCACTGAGATTTTTTGCGAGTTGCGAGCCGTTCCACACCGAACGGGATTGATGGTCGATGAATGTAATGCCGTAGATGCGGTTGTCGGCTGTTCGCCTTACAACCAGATTGATTCCCATGTTTCTTAAGATTGCTTTGAAATCATCCTCACCGGTGGCAGCTTGTATGGATTGTTCAATCGTAGCTTTAAGTTTTGACCTGTCAGGGCTGTTTTGCATTTGCTCCCTTGATGTATTTAAATGCGATTGCAGTTCATTATAACCTGCACCTTTTCCAAACAGCGAAGCTTTAAAAGGGTTGCTTGCTTTTTCTCCTTTTTCATTGAGCGCAAAATACACCAGCCCCTGCCGGGCGATTCCATTGTATTGCCCCTTGACTTCTTCAGCAGTAATATTGAACAGCGATAGCATGGCATTGTATGTTCCCAGCGATGTGTATTGGTAGTATTTTGGCAGGTAACGGATAGCAGCGGCCATTTGGCTTTTGATATCGCCAGCCTTATAATTGACCGGTTTAAAAATAGGTTCGGTTTGGTTTTGCTTTTTTTCAACAGCACTTTTTAAGTTGTACTGCCGTTCCAGTTCCCGGCAGGCAGCCATAGAACGCCTTTTTTCAAAGGCATCAGATATTTTCCTCCCGTCTTCATCCACACAGACCGTTACAATATGGATATGGCTTCGCTCAATATCATTGTGCTTAAATACTATAAAGGGCTGTTTACCATAGCCCATTTTTCCCATGTAGTCTTTAGCGATGGCTTTGTAATTGTTGTCGCTTAGCATATCATCAGGGTCAGGGTTGAGTGAAATATGCACCACAGTTTTTTCAGTTTTCCTGTTGGCAACCTGATACAACTCAAAAGATTTGGCGATTTGTGCTATGGTAAAACTTCCGTCAGCAGATTCAATGATTTTCTGGCCTGCCAATACCGTTGCGGTAGTGTTCTTCACTTTATCCATGTTGTAGGATAATGCACCGAACAAACTTTTGCCCCTGCCAATCTTAGCTACCATTACTTACTTTTTAAGATGGTTCGCTTCAAAGTCTGCCGTAAGCTGTATGATCTTTTTGCTTAATACCGAAAGTTCAGTGGTTTTTTGTTCCAACTGGTACAGGGATGCTGCCGCTTTCTTTTCTGTGAAGTTGGTATAAAGCATTTTGATCAATTGGTTGTAGTTTACACCGATGGCACGGAACTGCCCGAACAGTCTGGTGAGCTTTACATGATACTCTATTGCGGCTTTATCAATTTTTACGGTAGTAATTGTTTTTTGGAAAATACAGGCGGTTATAAAATGTGCCATGACATTCATTCCCGATTGTTCAAATAGCGAAAGGAATTTGGCGTTTTCAGCCGCAGTCAGGCTGATGGAATAACGGAAGCTGGCACGGTCATCTTTGGGATGCCTGCCGCCTTTATGCTTTTTATCCTGGCCATCATTTTCCATTTACGGTTTTCCTCATTAATATGAGATAGTGAATTTAGTAATCGTTATTCAATATCTATGTAAATGGACATTTCTTGGTTGTAATCGGCTTGTAATGGCGCAGTCGGTTAACTGCCGTGAACTGGATAAAAGATTTTAACTTCGGTTAAAACATTATGTTTTTTGTTTCAACGCCTGCTGGCGTTACAAATAATTGGCATTTTTATGTATTCTCAAAATACATTGATATAAACTTTTCCCAAGATGCACCGGTAAAAGGCAGCTAATGTATTGCGGGTAAAGCAGGTGGTAAATCCAAAAGACTACGGCATAATGGCTTTGCTCGCATCCTCACAAACCCACCCTTCGGGACTTATTCCGTTTCCTTTTGTTTTACCGCTTTACCCGCACTGTTTATCTGCTTTCTTTTTCCGGTTTTCTTTTGGGAAAAAGTTATGCGGAGCGCAAGCGAGGCAGGACGGTATCAGATTAGAGGACTGGCAGGGGATACGAAACGATTGTATCATTTTAAATTCAACGATTATGGCACACAATTTAAATTTCAACACAGAGACAGGGCAGCACGCCTTTATGAGTGTAAAGCAACCCGCATGGCACGGATTGGGGCAGATTGTAGAAAGCTACCCGACAAGCCGCGAGGCAATTGCCTTTGCAGGCCTGGACTACGAAGTGGCTAAAGCCCCGATTTTCGCACGTGGCGCAGGGGATTTCGAGAGTTTTCCAATCCCTGACCAGTTCGCCACAATGCGCACCGACACCAAAGCGGTGTTTGGTGTGGTTGGCAAAGATTACCAAATCGTACAAAATGCCGATGCGTTCGCCTTTTTCGATGCCATTGTAGGCGGTGGCGAGGGCATACAGTACGAAACCGCAGGGGCACTCGGCAACGGGGAACGGATTTTTGTAACTGCAAAACTGCCCGGCTACATCCGTGTGGGTAACGGGGATGATGTAACCCAAAAGTATATTTTCCTGACCACCTCCCACGATGGCAGCGGAAGTATTACCGCAGCCTTTACACCTGTGAGAGTTGTTTGCCAAAATACTTTAAATGCAGCGATGAAAACAGCTACTAATGTGATACGCATTCGCCACACCGCAGGGGCAAAAGAACGCTTGGAACAGGCGCATAAAGTTATGGGCGTTGCCGATAATCTTTCATTTCAGTTAGAGGGCATTTTTAATCATTGGGCAAACGTACGCATTGAAGATAAACAGGTAAAAGAGTTGATACAGTTGGCACTTTGCCCCAATAAAGAAACCTACAACCTTTTGAAAAAAGGGGCTACCGAGGAACTTTCAACCATGTATAAAAACGCCTGTGAGGCTGCTTTTGAATACGCTATGGCAGACGATACGCAAAGCATGGAAACGACCAAAGGCACTTTGTTTGGCGCATACAATGCTGTTACAGGCTACTACCAAAATGTGCGCAGCTTCAAAACGGGTGAAGATAAACTGAAATCTATCTTTTTAGGCGGTACGGCACAGGCACGGGGACAAAAAGCTTTTGACCTGTGCGGGGACTTTGCCAAAAACGGGGCAGCTGCCCTGATAATGAACTGATAGTTAACAGCAGTCCCGCTTTGCGGGGCTGTTAATTATAGAGCCTGAGTAAAGATGATACTGTAATAGGTATTTCATAGTGTAACTGCGTTGATACATAACTACGTTGATACACTATCACCTTGATGAACCAGTTATATTAGATTTGAATTTTTCCCTGCAAGCTGCCCTAGTTTAAAATGTGGTTTGCAGGGATTTTTTTGCGCGCGGGCACCCTACAGGGCTGCCGTAAAGTAATTGACCTGCTTGCTTTTATTTATGTAAACTTTTCCAAGGTTTTGTTTTTACCTTCAGAGAATATTGCCGGTTTAATAATTGCCCAAACGATTGCTTTCTTTACAGGCATTATTTTTTATAAAAAGGTTTTGAAATTTGCGAAGCAGTTGTACAACTGCTTTTATACTTTTAAGGTTATATGCTTTTACAGTTTACAAGGTTTGTAAAACAATAATAAAAGTATGCTCTCGGGGACATCCTACAAGACTCTCCTTTACAATTATCAACATTTTTTCATCGCTTTTTTACTGTATTTTTTCGCCGGAAAATATGAGTTGTGGATAAAAGTAAAAGGGCACGAAGCCCTTTATAGTTTAATGACCATTTCTAAATAACCATCGCGGGATGGTAGCAAGTTGTGTTTTAAGCTGCTTGAAATACTTTCCGCAGCTTAAAACAACTTGCCCTTGCGCAGGGGGCTAAAAAATCTCCAGAGTCGATTTTTGGTGTGAGTCGCCAAACTTTTATTGTAACAGTGATTGATTTCATGATGATTTTATTGATGCAGATGATTTATTCTGCATTTTCAACTTTCAGTTTTTTTATATTCATTTTACACCGTGCCATGCACTCTTTAAATATCTCATGGGCTTTTATTGAAATTTGCCCTGTCTTAGTAATGGCTAAGTCTAAAATCTCTTTAGTGAACTCTTCTTTGCACTTATTTTTGTATCGTATTATTCGAAACGAAGTATCAAGCATCTTGATAAGATTTGACTCTTCTTCGTTTTCCTTATCGAAAAAAGCTCCAAACTCAGGATAGAATTCAGACAGATAGGTTTGTTGCTCCTGTAAACTTTGGGAGGGATAATGTTCACCCATGAGTAGTAGTTCCACTTTCTGAAAAGTGTATTTTAAGGTTTGTTGAAGATGAAATGTTGCCTGTAGATAGTTATCAACCTGGCTATACCATCTGGAATAAATATAGCTTTTATCAGCATAAGCATTTAGTAACAGGTATTCTTTTTCTGCATTTCGAAGTAGCTTTTTAGCTTTTTTAATTTTTTTCAACCTGAATGTTTTATTACTGGCATCTGAAATATAGGCAAGTTTATCACCATTAGCATGGTTCATCAGGTAAAGGTTTCCTTCTTCCCAAAATTCTACCGCCACCCTGTTCTCGAAAAGTGTATAACTAAATTGGGGGTAATTTTTAAACAGCCTGTTTACTAAAAGTTTAAGATCCATTGCATCGATTTCGCATTCGTCGGACAGGATTAGGGTTAGTATATTTTCGGGGGTTAGCCCTTTATTATTTAAGGACAGGTATATTGAATGCAGGGGCAGGAAGTCCAATAATGCTTTGGTGACTTTTGCCAACTCCTCCCTTTCAGGGTGGTTTTCCGGGATTGTTATAGCGTATTCCATGACTTTTCATTTAGTATTTAATAGTTCAGTTTTTTCAAGGGCAAGTTTAAAAGCCCTGCTTTGGAACTCCCTGCAACGGCTTGCAACGATTTGTAAATCCTGATAAGGTATCGCGTCAATATGCCTATCTCTCACCATTCCCGGTCGTATGCACAATATTTGAAAAAGTTCCTGCTCATGGGGCGTATTGCGTGGAAAAATTTCCAGTGTGATCGCCTTTGCATAATCGCACAATTCGAAAAGGTATTCTGTAGAGAATTTTTGGGGGTGGTAGCCCAGTATCGAATGTAACAGCATTAGGCAGATATGTTCTACGGCAAGGTGCAGAAGCACCGCGCTGGTCATTGTACTGCCGTTCTTTTCAATAGCCGCTAACGCTTCGAGATAATCCATTGCAGCCGTATTTCGGGTATACAGGTATATCCGGCTATCGTCATAATTTGACTTTGGTTCGTCTACAACATTCAACAAGGATTTTATTTCTCGATTTTGATAAACAATGTTCCCCTGCTCAAAAAGCCTATAAAAAAAGTAATGTTGGTTTTTTGTTACTTCCTGCAATGATGCCGTAGTATGTAATAAAAGCGTAGCAGCTGCCTTGCTGCCCAGGCACTTACTGATTTGTTTGTCGATTTTCGTCAAGCTGTTCCTTTTCAACTTCATTGCAAATACAACAAGGTAAAAATGGATGTGTTCACTTTGGTTACTTTCAATGAAGATTCCTGTGCTGACGGTATTTAAAGTATTGTGATAACCTAAGCAATAGACGGCATCTGTTTCTATGGTATCTGCTATAATGGTACATATCTTTTTTAACACTGCTTTTGCGCTCTCTGAAATGCCTTGTATCCATTTCGCCTCTGACGGGTTTTTCCTTTCCATACTTCCTGAGATTTAAGTTAGTCCTGATTCTCATATTTATCATTTCCCTGCATATCTTCTAATGCCTTGTTTACCAATGTATGGACATGGGCCACAAACTCATTGCAACGGCCTTCAAGCAACTCCATTTCATCAGTGCTGATGCTATCTTTGCCGCTATAGCGTAACGTCCAAGGCTGGCGGCTAAGCTGTTTTAGTATTTGAAGGTCACTCTCAGTTCGTGTTGGAAAAAAATTGGCGATCTCTGGACCGAAATGCTCACAGATCTCCAAGAGGTAGCCTATGGAAAAATAATTAGGGCTGTAGCCTAAAAACAGCCGTATCATCGCAAGGCCGGCCTGTTCAACAACATGGTGCAGCAAAATACCTGTCAGGTGTGTATACGATGAATCGTAACCATCAGCAACATGTTCCAATAAAATGTTAGCAATAGTATTCCTGTAGTGCAGGTACTCTATAGCAGGCTTTAAGTTGCGCTGTTGGGGCGTTACACTATTTAATAGTGTTAGATGTTCAGGATTCAGGTAGAGTTGCTGCCCGCTGCTTATAACTTTAGCGAAGAAATATTTCTGGTCAGCCTGCTCTGTTCCAAGTTCGGTGATATTATGTACAAGTAATGTAACTGTATACCTTCCTTTGGACTTGCTACGGATTTTCCCTGCAAGGTCATGCGCAGTATTCGGCGTAAGCCCATCTTCAAAAACAAGCAGGTAAAAATTGGTATTGCCCATTTTTTCTTCAACAGCTAAACTATCCTTTGGCAGCACAGCTTCGTTTTTCCCAAAGCAATAAATAGCCACCGCTTTAATAGCATGGGTAATTATCCTGCTGATCTTATCCAATGCGGTATTCTCATCATTGGTCTCTGAGAGTTTAAGGGGCTTCTCCTGTACCGGGTCCTGGAAAGTAGTTAACGCTACCTCACATGAAGAAAGCTGTTCTTTATAGACTTTTCGGGTTTCCTTAAGCATCCACTGCATTTTTTTATAGGCGGTTACTACAGTTTCCTTTTTGATTTTTATGTTACCCGTATAGGGGAACGACCTCGTAACAGTATGCAATAGTTCCACCAGTGCTGCTTCTGCCGGATTGGAGCGGTCAAAAAGTTTACTAAATGCTGGTGCGAATTCTTCAGTAATTCCCTGTTGGTCATAGATGCTTTTACCGCTGTAGGCCTTGCCGGAAGTCAGTTCACCGACAATGCCAAAAAGCAGTATGATGTTTTGGTGGATGGTAAGCAGTGCCGGTTGGTGGCTGTTAGTACCCATATAGTGCTGCGCGCCGCGGCTCATAGCATCGGCTTTTCCAAACATCTGTAATACATGTTTTGTAGCTTTGATAAAGACACTTTGTGCAGCAGGTAATTTTTCTATCATCTTAGTATAGGTTGCATCGTTTTTAAACAATGGCCTGCCTGTCAGATACCACTTCAGGTAATAAAGGTTACTGTCTTTAAGTTTATGGATTACGTCGGCACTGTCTACAATTTTATAGGGCAGCAGTACCGAATGTTTTTCAAACAATTTTTCAGCACGGTCGTACATTTCTGAAGCGATCTCTGTGAAGTTCCCTTCCATAACTATAGTAAGTATATTGCCCGTTTTGCCTGCTGTATTGGATTCATGCAGTGTCACGGCAGTAACATCCATCAAAACCCGAAGGTCATTAATGAGAGCTTCAAATTCTTTTTCCGGTGGAATTACAATTGCATCCATAATTTTGATTTTTACCTGTTGAACATTCCTTTAAATTTGTATTTTTGTAATGACCAGCAAGTAAAAGAGACTTTATGGTGTACCGAATCAATTTGTTGTGTATGGTACATTTTTGATCATGTATTTTACATCTTGGAGAATAACACACCTAAATATTACCTTTGAATTATGAGTACTACAGCAAAACCAAACCATATAGGACGTAAAATCAGCCGTATCCGTGAACTTCGCGATATGAAGCAGGAGGCTTTGGCACTAGCTTTAGGAACTAACCAACAGGCAATATCCATTATGGAGAACAGTGAAACTATTGAGGAAGAAAAATTAATAGAAGTTGCAAAGGCTCTGGGAGTTAGTGTCGAAGCGATAAAGAATTTTTCTGAAGAAGGTGTGATAAATTACTTCAATACTTTTAGTGATAATAGTGTTAATCAAGGACCGATAGGTTCTAATAATACATGCAACTTTAACCCATTGGATAAAGTTGTGGAACTTTACGAGCGTTTAGTACAAGCAGAAAAAGATAAAGTAGCTTACTTAGAGAAGTTTATGAATAAATAGTAAGTTCGCTACTGTGACTGATAAAGACTGCCGAGAGGCCGTCTTTTTTATTATACATTTGTGTGATATTCTATTTCATATTTAAATAAAAAATATTTACGTGTGTTTTTTATTTAAATTACAACTTATAAAGTGTTAATTTTAACACAACAATAAATGTCATGAATAGAATTTTCAAAATATTATCGATTGATGGTGGCGGTATAAAAGGTTTATATTCGTCTAAGATAATTGAGCATTTCGAAGAGGAATATAATTGTCGTATATCGGATCATTTCGATATGCTATGTGGGACTTCTACTGGAGGTATATTAGCCTTGGCGCTTTCTTTGAGAATACCAGCTTCGGAGATTAGTAAGCTGTATGTAGAGAAAGGTAAAAAAATTTTCCCCAATCAAAATAAAGTTGTTGCGTTACTAAAACAAGTTATCTTAAACGGAAAGTATAGCGACGTCGAATTACGTAAAGCTTTAGAGGAAACATTTGGAGATGCTAAAATCGGTGAATCTAATAATCTCTTATGTATTCCAAGCTATTCTTTAACAGATGCCAGACCTTTTATTTTTAAATACGACCATGTTGAGGGCGGGCTCACTAGAGATAATAAGGCTTTATATGTTGATGTTGCACTGGCTACATCTGCTGCTCCTACCTATTTTCCTTTAGCTGAAATTAAATATTATAATAACAAACAATTTGTAGATGGAGGTATTTGGGGTAACAATCCAAGTTTGGTAGGATTTATAGAAGCACTAACTTACTTTGTTGGTGAAGATAAAAAATTTGATGAAGTAAAAATGCTTTCTGTTAGTAGTTTGACGAGTACTTCTGGAAGAAAAACCGGATTAAATCGGTATCGTTCCTTCAGGCATTGGCATAATGATTTATTTGATTCTATGATGACTGGTCAAGCCAAATTTAATGAATATTTTATGTCAAAAATTGATGAGATTAATTCTATCCCCGTAAAACATATTAGAGTGCCTAGCGAGGTACTATCACCTGAACAACAAAGTATAATACACCTTGATAAAGCTACTGATGAATCCCTAGATTTACTTCAAGGAAAAGGTAATGATATGGGAGTGGTTTGGAGAAAAAAAGATGAAATTAAAGATTTTTTTAATGAATTGAAATTATATAAAACGAACTAATTATGGCTGATTTGAGTGAAAGTTTTAGTGAATTTAATGGCGTAATCGCTTTAGCTACTGCTAAAAAAGACGAATTACGTAAATCAAGAAACGAGATAAGAGAAGATATTGAAAAATATTTTAAGGAGAAAAGAGAAAAACATACTGTAAAGTTTAAAGGCCAAGGTTCTTTGGCTATGAACACATGTATTTTGCCTATAAGTGGGGAATATGACGTAGATGATGGTGTTTATATATTTGGGAAGGAAGAAGATAAACCTGCCGCAACTGTCACTGTCCATAACTGGATTTGTGAAGCTTTAAAAGATAGAGATATAACTGATAAAAATACCTGTGTTCGAGTAATTTGTGCTGATCATTATCATGTAGACTTACCTATATATTACAAGACTGAAAAACGAGATGATCAGTTCTTTTTAGATACCTCCGATGTGCCTGAATTAGCCCATAAAGCTAAAAGCTGGATAGAGAGCGACCCATACGCTTTTAAGATATGGTTTGATGGCGAGGCTAAAGATAAACCTCAGTTAAAAAGAGTAGTTCGTTATTTAAAAGCCTGGAGCGATAATAAGAAACATTTAGCATTGCCTAGCGGTATGGTACTTACAATTCTAGCGGCTAATAACTATGTTTCTAAAGATAGAGATGATGAATCTCTACTTGAAACTTTAAAAGCTATTCAAAAGTCTATTGATAATATTAGATTTTGGTATGCAAGCTATATTTGTAAGAGACCAACTGTAAATAAAAATGAAAACCTTTTAGATAAATACTCTGCTGAGACGAGGAAAAAAAACTTCTTGGATGAACTTAATAATTTTATTGACTCTGGAGATAAAGCTATGGAACTAAAAAGTAAAAAGGATGCTTGTGCTAAATGGCAAAAGCATCTAGGGGACAGATTTCCATGTTCTAATATAAAAGAAGATGACGAGTCTGCTGCTAAAGCCTTTACTCAACAAGACGTTTTAAGGTATGATCATAAATCGGCTTAATGATTGACTACGATTCTATATCAGCACATATAAATAAAACGGAAGCTTGTAATAGGTTATCGGAAGAAGCTATCAATAATTTAGATTACCGCTTTTTTAAATATGGGATTGTTTGGGAAATTATTACAGAAATTAATTTTGGTGGAAAAAACTTAGAGTTAATTCTATATTTAAATTTCTCAGATGATTTTCCTTTGGTTCTTCCTAAAGTTTTTATTAACAAAGATATATATACCTATATGATGTATATACCTCACGTTAATATGGATTATAGCATTTGTATTTTTGATGAAGGTTTGAATTTTAAAGAACCTGAAAATATATTAGAATTTGTTGAAGTATTCATAGCTAAAGCTAAGAAAATTATTCGAGAATCTGAGGACGAGCAGTATAATATAGAAGAGTTTAAAAGAGAATTCAAGGCATATTGGGAGTTGAGTTTTAATAATTTTGATCAACTTGATAGTGGTTTTTTTTCAATGAAAGATAAAGACTTAACTAATTTAAAAGGTGTAAAATTTAATAGGTTGCTATCTGGATATCAATATTATTTATACGATGATGAAAAGGACTTAGATCAACTTAAAATCTATTGTAGTAGTATAAATGTTAAGTTGATTGATATTGACGTTTTAGTCATAGAAAATCAATTTGAAAAGCCCCCTTATAGCCTTACTTATATGGAATCTGTTGAGTTAATAAAAAGAGATGTGCATAAATACGAGAATTTTAAAAATATCTGTAATAAAACTGATTTTGAAAATATTCTAGTTGTTTTTTCTAATGATATAAATGATACTACAGAAATTTACGGATGGACTTACAAGGGCTTAGAAATACTTCCTAGAAAAAAAGGTGGATATAGAAATGACTCTTCAAGACTCAATTATATGACTAATCCGAAAACGGGTAATGGTAGTGTTCTGAGGTTAAGATTTGATAACCTCTCTTTAGATAGGCTGCAAATTAGAACGGCTAGTTATTTAGAGGAACAGAAGAGCGTAGTTATAAGTGGATTAGGTAGTGTAGGATCAAATCTAATTTATTTTTTGAAAAATTTACCTGTTTCTAAATTTAATCTTATTGATAATGATTTTCTATCTATTGAAAATATAAAAAGGCATTTTTCAGGGTTTGTAGATGTTAATAATCCTAAGGTAGATGTACTACAATTACATTTAAAAGAAACTAATCCTTTATATGAAATTGATGTTAGAAAGAAATTAGTAACCCAAATCATAGATTACGAGCCTGAATTTTTTAACTGTTGTGATTTTCATATCGTCGCGATTGGGAAATCAACGGTAGAGAAATATATTTTGGATAAGGTTTTAATGGGTGTTATAAAAATACCGACAATATTATTTTGGGTAGAACCTTTTTTAGCTAGTGGACAAATGATCTATGTCAATCCGGAAGATGCCGCCAAAGCTTTGGAAATTATAAATGAATATCCGTACCATGTTCTTTCAAATAATCAAATTGATAAAACTTATTTAGTTGAGGGGAGTTGTCAAACGGGTTATTTTCCTTATTCTTCTACATATTTGGTTCAATTTCTTGCGGCGATTTATCCTTATTTGTCAAGGTATATAAATAATAAAGATGGTCCTTCAAGAATTTATACATGGATTGGAGATAAGGTTTTACTCGAAGATAGAGGCTTAAATTTGACCAATTTTGGAAGTGATAATAATGCTTTTGAAATAATTGTGAATGATTTATGATAGAAATTAAGCTAAATAGTATTTCTGTAAAAATTTCTAAAGAAGTGCTTGAAAGAATGTTTTTCTACATACAAGATGATATTGTTAAGACCGAAGCTGGCGGAATATTACTTGGTTATTATTTCGATGAAAATAACTTCTCTGTAATTGATATTTCTATTCCGACTAAAGAAGATAAAGCTAGTAGATATGGTTTTGTAAGGTCGAGGAAAACTGCCCAAAAAAAAATTAGTGAGCGTTTTAAGGAAAGTGAAGGTAAAATAATTTATTTAGGAGAATGGCATACGCATCCTGAAGATTATCCTACTCCTTCATGGATAGATAGAAAATCAATCTTAGAGCGTTTTAAAAGAGACGTTTTAAATTCAAATATCATTTTTACTATTATTATCGGTAGAAAAGGCTTTTATATTGCTCCGGTTGATAAAACGGGGATTCTGAAAGAAATTAATGTTAATTACCAAGAAATAAATAAACCATCTGATGAATTTTAGATATTATAATACTAATAAATTAATAGGTTTGATTTTAGTACTGTCTGTACTATATAATTTTGTCTTCGAAAAGATTGAAGGAGCTATTAAAACGTATCCATTCTTTGACAAAGTTTATAGTTATATAGGAGTATTCTCGACGATTTCCCTAATAACTTTAACTATTTTACTGATAGATAATTTTTTATGGAAATGGACTTTATTTGGGTGGAAGCCCTTTGGCTGGCTTATAGACATTCCTAATTTAAATGGGAGGTATAAGGGAAAACTAATATCAAGTTTTAAGATTAATGGAATTAGTGTAGAGAAAATTTGTGTAATGGAAATCAAACAAACGGCTTCTAAATTTAAAATAAATAGCTATTTTGGAGATGTTTCAACTGGAATTACGACTTCAAAATCTATCAGTATTTCTGAAGAACTTGTAAAGGGAGAAAACGATACATTTGATTTATTTTATAATTTTTCTAACAAAACTGCTCCTTTACTAACTCTTGCTAGTCATGAAGGAACGGCTTTGTTAACTTATTATAATGACAAAAAATTAATGGGCGAGTATTTCAATCAAAAAAATAATAATGGAAGTATTGACGTTGAATTTCTGCAAAAAAAACTCATAGGGAGATTAAACTAATGATTAAAAAACTTTCGACTTTACTAACTGATTTAGACTCAAAAAAAGGTCCTGACTTTGAAGGTTTAGGTATCATAGTTTATTCTGATCTAACCAATCTACCTGTTTCAAGTATTGTATTAGATGATTCTACCTTATTACTGCCTAAAGAAAAATACGATGATATCTTAAATACACTCTTTAGTATTTCTACGTTAGAAAGCAAATTTCACGATGGATTTCATCTTCTTTCTAGTGATTTCGTACTTACGGGAATTTCCAAGTATTTTTCTACACCAATTATAAGCGATTTAAAAATTCAAAATAATTATGGTAGTAGATATAGAACCGCTTTATATGGCTCCTTTGTAGAAAATGTTTTATATACAGCTGTGCTTAGTAAGAATTATGGGCCAGTAATTTTTGAAAAGGGTGTTGAAATAAATCCTGATGCTATATATTAGCAAAAGCTACAAGGCATAATAAACCAAATTGCATTATTAACACAATACTGTTGTCTTCTCAAAAAGCTAATTATAAAATTAGCATTTTGGTAAATATATAAATAATGCGCCCTCATTATTTGGATAGGGGTAAAATTCGCCCTTGTTAAATGTTATATACTCATATTACTGCAATGAATTTGTTCGGTTTTCATTACTATCAGTCACTTAAAATTGGCCAAGATATTTTATAATTACCCCTTTAAGGTTAAAAATAAAAGATTACATTTATTTCTTAAATTTTAGCCAAAATATATTGCATATAGTGTTGGCTGTTAATTATTTATAATGATATTAAAACTGAGTATTTCACAATTAGAACAATATTTATCTAAAGCTGCCTGGATTTTAAAAGGTCCGGTAGATGCTTCTGATTACAAAGTATATATTTTCCCTCTATTATTCTTCAAAAGAATTTCAGATGTATTCGATGAAGAATTTGAAATTGCATTGGCAGAATCAGATGGGGATAAAGATTATGCGGCTTTACCAGAATTTCATAGATTTATTATTCCTGATGGATGTCATTGGAGTGATGTACGAGAAAAGACCTCTAACATTGGCGCTGCTATAGAGGAAGCATTGCGAGGAATTGAGCAGGCTAATCAGGAATATCTTTACGGAATATTTGGTGATGCTCAATGGAGTAATAAAACTAAACTACCTGATCGGTTACTTATTGATTTAATCGAACATTTCTCACAATATACGCTGTCAAACTCGTTGGTGGATCCTGATATTTTAGGGCAGGCTTATGAGTATCTAATTAAGCATTTTGCAGATTTAACAAATAAAAAAGCGGGTGAATTCTACACACCAAGATCTGTTGTGCATCTGCTTGGGTTAATACTAGATCCGCACGAAGGTGAAAACATCTACGATCCTGCTTGCGGAACAGGTGGAATGCTGCTTGAATGTGTAGACCACTTAAAAGAAAATAATGAAGATTACCGAACTCTAAAAATTTATGGACAGGAGAAAAACCTAACCTCTGCTTCTATTGCAAGGATGAATATGTTCCTGCACGGCATTGAAGACTTTTCAATTGTCCGTGGAGATACGCTGAGGCAGCCTGCCTTTTTCGAGGCAGATGGCTTAAAAACTTTTGACTGCGTTATAGCAAATCCGCCATTTTCTTTAAAGGATTGGGGTGCTGAAAATTGGGCTTCCGATCCATATGGGCGAAATATTGCGGGGGTACCACCACAAGGTAATGGCGATATGGCTTGGGTACAGCACATGATTAAGTCAATGCATAAAACCGGCCGCATGACAGTAGTACTGCCGCATGGTGCTTTGTTTAGGAAAGGTGCTGAAGGTAAAATTAGGCAAACGCTAATAGAAAACGATTTGCTGGAAGCAGTCATAGGACTTGGATCAAATATTTTTTATGGCACACAGTTAGCTGCCTGTGTATTGGTATTTAGAGCACAAAAAGAAAAACATAAGCGTAATAAAGTTTTATTTATAGATGCTTCTACACAAATTCGTGTTGGGCGGGCACAAAACTTTTTAGAACCAGAGCATGTAAAACAAATTTATGATTGGTTTACCGGGTACAGTGATGTGCCTGACTACGTAAAAATTGCGACACTAAACGATATTAAGGATAACGACTTTAACCTTAATATCCCGCTCTATATTGAGAAAACTATCATGGATAACCTGCCATCGGTAGAAGAGGCATTAGCTGATTTAAAAGTTGCATGGGCGGCAAGCCAGCAGGCTGAAGAAAAATTTAAAAAGATATTAAAACAGTTTATATAATGACCGAAATTGAATTTATAGAAAAGATAAGGATACATGGTGCAAATTCAAGAGAGTTAGCAGAGGGTACAGGAGGCTTTAATATCAGAAGAGGTATGGCAAAAGTAATGTCAGGCTATGTCGAAGATTTGTTTGCACTTTATCTTGCGACTAAAATAAATAGAAATGATTTACTTTATCTAGTTGATAAAGTAACATCGATGAGATTTAGCAAAAATGGAAAGGCCACGACTTTTAAACCAGATGTTTCTATCATCAATGAATTAGGTATACTTACACATTATTATGATTTAAAAACTAACCTCGGATGGAACAGGGATCTTACCGACTATCTTAAAAAGAAAAATGAATTCATACAGAAAATAAAAGGCAAAAAGGCATGGATTCATTTTAGCAAAGAAGAAGTGAAAGAGATTACAATTTCACCAAATTTAAAATATAAAATGGTGGTTTTATACGGGGGCAATATTAATAAAGTACAAATGCTGGAAAATATCAGACTAGCTAACTCTTATGAAAATATTGAGCTTTATGTATTACATCAACCACAAGAAGATAAAAGCAACCTTATTAGCCTAGAAGACTTTAACCGTCTTCACATTGCTGCTTTAGAACTTTGCAATAATTAACATGACCCAACAACAACTTGAAAAATATCTCTGGGGAGCTGCTACCGCTTTGCGTGGCACTATAGATGCCGGAGATTACAAACAATATATTTTCCCACTGTTATTCTTTAAGCGTATATGCGATGTATATGATGAGGAGTTTAACAATGCACTACAATTAAGTGATGGCGACCTTGAATATGCTGCTTTTGAAGAGAACCACCGTTTTCAGATTCCTGGCGGAGCGCACTGGGATGCCGTGCGTGAAACAACTGTTAACATAGGTATTACCATACAAGATGCCATGCGGGCTATAGAAAAGGCAAATCCGGAGACGCTTTATGGCATTTTTGGCGATGCCAGTTGGACTAACAAAGACCGCCTTAGCGATGCTACGCTTACAAACCTTGTAGAGCACTTCTCTCAACATAAACTTACGCTGGCTAATGTTCCTGATGATCAGTTAGGGAATGCTTATGAGTATCTAATTAAAGAGTTTGCCGATGATAGTGGCCATACTGCAGCAGAGTTTTACACCAACCGCACTGTAGTAAAGCTTATGACCATGATCGCAGACCCACAGCCGGGAGAAAGTGTATACGATCCTACCTGTGGCTCAGGCGGATTACTGCTAAATTGCGCGCTGCATCTAAAAGAAGAAGGTAAAGAATACCGTACACTAAAACTATATGGACAGGAAATTAACCTGATAACATCTGCTATTGCGCGTATGAACATGTTTATGCATGGCATAGAGGAGTTTAGCATTGTACGTGGTGACACCCTTGCCGAACCCGCTTTTATTGAAAATGATGCCCTTAAAAAATTTAATGTGATACTGGCTAACCCGCCTTACTCTATAAAGGCATGGGATAGAAACAGTTTTGCAAGCGATCCTTATGGTCGTAATCTCTGGGGAACACCGCCGCAAGGATGTGCCGATTATGCTTTTCAGCAGCACATACATAAGAGCTTAAATGATAAAAATGGAAGGTATGCAATATTATGGCCTCACGGAATTCTTTTTAGGGACATGGAAGCTGAAATGCGGAAAAAAATGATAGCATCTGATGAAATTGAAGCCGTGATTGGATTAGGGGGTAATTTGTTTTATAACTCTCCTATGGAAGCCATGATTTTGGTAGGAAATAAAAACAAACCCAAGGATAGAAAAAATAAAGTTTTGTTTATTAATGCTAAGGATGATGTAATAAACAATAAAGGTTTAGCATATTTAAACAACCTACATATTGAGAAAATATTTAAAGCTTATACAGACTTTATAGATATACCTCATTATTCTAAAGTTGCTACACTTAGTGAGATACTTTCTTTTAATGGGAATATGAATATAAATTTATACGTTAAAAAAGATAATTCAAATAATAATTCTTCATTCGCACATTCGCTTACTGAATGGGAACAGAAAGGGCATCAACTGAGTGTAAGTATGGATAATCTTTTTAAAACCCTGGATTTATAATGGTTGACAATATTGAAAAAATTATTACAGATATTAAATTAGACAGAAGTGCCTGGAGGTTGGTAACATTTGGTGATGTTGCCGTTCAGCAAAAACAGACTGTTGACAGAGAAAATACGCATCTTACAAGATATATCAAGGGAGAACATATGAGTTCTGAGGATCTCCATATACGCGAATGGGGAGAACTTACGGATGAATATCTTGGGCCCGCTTTTATTAGAAAATTCAGGAAAGGAGATATTTTATATGGCTCCAGGCGTACGTATTTGAGAAAAGTTGCTATAGCCGACTTCGATGGTATAACTTCAAATACCACATTTGTTATCAATGCAAATGAAAATAAGATCGATAAGCGTTTACTTCCCTTTATAATGTTATCAGAAGGTTTTACTGAACATTCTATTAAAAATAGTAAAGGTTCTGTAAACCCATATGTAAACTGGAAAGACCTTGCAGATTACGAATTTTTACTACCTCCGCCAGAAGAGCAGCAGAAATTAGCTGAGTTACTTTGGGCAATGGATGAGGTGATTGAAAGGGAGAAAAAAGTTTTAGATAATTTAAAGGTCCTGCTTGAAAGTGAGATTGAAGAACAATTACATGGCATTCCGTTATATGGGAAGAATATAAATTTTGCCATTAATGAACTTATTAATAGAAAATCTGCTGTAAAACTAAAGTCACTAGGTGAGTTTTTAAAAGGAAAAGGTATAGCAAAATCTGATGTCATTGAGGAAGGGATTCCATGTGTTAGATATGGAGAATTATACACTAAGCATCATAGGATAATAAGAAAGTATCATTCTTTTATTAGTGAAGAAGTGGCAGTTGCAGGATTACGTTTAAAGAAAGGGGATGTCTTAATTGCTGGCTCTGGGGAAACAATATCTGAAATAGGAAAATCTGCGGCTTTCATTAGCGATGATGAAGTCTATGCAGGAAGTGATACTCTAATTTTTCGACCATATGAAATGAATGGTATATATCTGGGATATTTAATGAATTCTCAATTCGTTAGACAACAGCTAAATAAGTTTGGAACAGGTGCGACAGTAATGCATATTTACACTTCTGATTTAAAGAAAATTATAGTTCCTGCTCATAATTTATCACAACAAAAAAGTATCGCAGAAAAATTAGAACTAATAAGTCAAAGTATTCAAGGATTAAAAAACAAAATCGATAGTTCCCAAGCCCTTCAAAAAAGCATCATCAATCAAATATTTTAAATGGAATATACCGGCCCACATTGCTACACATTACAACTTGCAGGCGAACAGGATAAAAGAGTTATTGCGACTAAGCTGTGCAATGGCATTGAGGTAAAATATTCATTGCCGGCGACAAAGTTAAGCACTCCTAAAATCTATATTTTAAAGGAAGGTGATGCTGTGGTTTATGTAGGGTATACAAGCCAGTCTATTGCTACACGGTTTAGACAGGGCATAAAAGCTTCGGGCCTCAACGGTTATTACGGTTATAAATGGAAACAAGCTAATGAGCTGAAATTACTGGTATTTGTTTTCGATCAAAAGCTAAAGGGCAACAAACATGAGGATGATAAAACCTACATAGAACTTGCAGAAGCAGTGGAGGCAGAATTAGTATATACAGTGCGCGATAAAACCGGTATGTGGCCCGCTTATCAAAATGAAATTCATTTTAATAATTCTCAATCGGATCTAGCAAAAGGAATAGCAAGTGAGATCTATCAAAAAATTACCGCTGCATAAGAAAAATAGTATATTTTAGCTGTTATCAATACAACCATAACCTAAAGCCCTCCTTCTCATGGGATTTACCGAATTAAATAGTGTAGAGCATTATATTATTAATAAGTTGTGCGGTCACAATCTTAACACAGGTGTAGTCGCAGAACCTGCTCCAGGATATGGTGTGCGGTGGACTTATAAATCATCGGCGGCACTAAGTCGTACTACTAATGAAGTGCTGCTTGAAGACGAGCTGAAAAGCGCCCTGGTACGTTTAAACCCCGAAATTGCTGTCCGGCCAGAACTGGCCGATGAGGTAATTTATAAACTTCGCACCGTTTTACTTTCGGTTAATCAGACCGGGCTTGTTAAGGCAAATGAAGAGTTTTACAAATGGATGCAGGGCGAAAAAACCATGCCTTTTGGTGAGAACAACCGCCATGTAACTGTACGTCTTATAGATTTTGCTACGGTTGAGAACAACAGCTATATTGCTACAAACCAATTAAGGGTTCATCATCGTGAAACAAAAATACCCGATATTGTATTGTACATTAATGGCCTTCCCGTTGTAGTAGGCGAAGCAAAAACGCCTATACGCCCATCGGTTAGCTGGCTTGATGGCGCTCACGAAATTCATGATGTTTATGAAAATGCAGTTCCACAACTATTTGTGCCAAACATACTATCCTTTGCTACTGAAGGAAAAAACTTGAATTATGCATCGGTGCGCTGCCCGTTAGAATTCTGGTCGCCCTGGCGTCTGGAAAATGATGATGACGCATTAGCCAAACGTTTGGGCCTGTCGGAAATTGGCAAAGAACTATCCGATTTATTAAGTCCGCAGAGGCTTCTGGACATCCTGCAAAATTTTTCGCTGTTCTCTACAAACAAGAAAAAGCAACGCATGAAAACCATTTGTCGTTTTCAACAATATGAAGGAGCCAATAAAATTGTAGAAAGGGTAATAGAAGGAAAAATAAAGAAAGGACTAATATGGCATTTTCAGGGGTCGGGAAAATCATTACTTATGGTTTTTGCCGCTCAAAAGCTACGTCGCTCACCACAGCTGAAAAGCCCTACTGTTATCGTATTAGTAGATAGAACCGACCTTGATACGCAAATAACGGGAACGTTTAACGCCGCAGATGTAGCCAATGTTGTTTCTACTGAAAGTATCAACGAACTACAAACATTACTGGAACGCGATACCCGAAAGATTATCATTTCGATGATTCATAAGTTTCAGGATGCGAAGCCTAATATGAACACCCGTGAAAATATTATTGTACTTGTTGATGAAGCCCACCGTACACAGGAAGGTGATCTTGCACGCCAAATGCGGGCTGCATTGCCTAACGCCTTTTTGTTTGGTCTTACAGGAACACCGGTAAATAAAGCAGATAAAAACACATTTTGGGCTTTTGGCGCACAGGAAGATGAAGGTGGCTACTTATCCCGATATACTTTTCAGGATTCCCTTCGTGATGAAGCGACATTACCGTTGCATTTTGAGCCACGCCTGCTGGATGTGCACGTTGATAAAGAAACAATAGATATAGCCTTCCAAAACTTTAAAGATGATGCCGCGCTTACTGATGAGGAAGCTGACGAACTGAATAAAAAATCGGCTAAAATGGCTGCGTTCTTAAAATCGCCAGAACGGGTTGCTAAGATAGTCAACGACATAGCGCTTCACTTTACAACAAAGGTTGCGCCACAAGGCTATAAAGCTATGATTGTAACGCCGGACAGATATGCGTGCGTGCAATATAAAGAAGAGCTTGATAAATACTTTCCACCAGAAGCAAGTAAGGTAGTAATCTCTACATCTGCAAATGATGATTTTGAGTTTAAACAAAAGTGGGGTATCGATAAAAGTCAGCAGGAAAAAATTGTAGATGAATTTAATAATGCAGACTCTCCATTAAAATTTATAATTGTTACAGCAAAATTGCTAACAGGTTTTGATGCCCCTATCCTGCAAACTATGTATCTGGATAAGTCAATTAAAGACCATACTTTACTACAGGCAATATGTCGCACCAACCGATTATATCCTGGGAAGAAATTTGGCCGCATTGTTGATTATTTCGGTGTGTTTGATGATGCTGCAAAAGCGTTGGAATTTGATGAGGAAAGTGTAAAAACGATTATCTCTAATTTATCTGAACTACGCGACAAACTGCCTCAGGCTATGGAAGAAGCATTGGCGCACTTTGAAGGAGTAAACCGTAGGCTTGAAGGTTTCGAAGGCCTTGAAGCTGCCCAGGATGCCATAGGGACGGACGAAAAGAAGGATACCTTTGCCAGTGATTATAAATATTTATCCATGCTATGGGAGTCGTTATCTCCCGATAGGATTTTAGACCAGTACCAGGAGGATTACAAATGGTTATCGCAAGTTTTTGAATCGGTAAAACCGGCATCAAGTCACGTTGGGAAATTACTTTGGTTTAGTCTTGGAGCACAAACCACTAAATTAATTCATGATAACATACATGTAGGTGAAATTCATGCATTAGAAGAATTTATTCTGGATGCGGATGTAGTGGAAAATATTTTTAATAATCCCGATCCTAAAAGCGCCAAGGAACTTGAAAAAATATTAATTAAAAGATTTAAGAAAAACGCAGGCGACCCAAAATTCAAGAAATTAAGTGAACGTCTGGAAGATTTAAGAAACAAAGCCGAACAAGGTTTAATAACTTCAATTGAATTTATCAAAGAGCTTTGTAAAATAGCCACGGAAACCTTACAAGCAGAAAAAGAAGCAGATGTTTTTGTCGCAGAGAAAACGCCACAAGCAGCTTTAACAGAATTATTCCTTGAACTTAAAACTAACCAAACACCAGCAGTAGTTGAAAGGATTGTAAATGATATTGACGCTATTGTAAGGCGCGTTCGTTATCCTGGATGGCAAACGACAGTTTCAGGAGAAAGAGAGGTTCAAAAATCTTTACGGCAGTCGCTTTTAAAATATCAGTTACATAAGGAACAGGTTTTATTTGATAGGGCCTATGAATATATAAAGGAGTATTATTAACACTATTTCATTCTAAATCACACTAACCAAACAAACTATCAATGAATCACAATATTACTATCAATCTGACGGATGCTTACAGAATAAAAATTGAAAAAAGCGGTGAATTCAAAGATTCAATTTTCAGTTCTGTTTACAAATCAGCAAAAGAGAATTTAATTGAAATCCTTAACGAAGCAGAAAAAAACACATCTAATTACAATGCAAACGAAACTTCAATATTAAATAATAGTTTTAACAATCTAATTTGTTTTGCTGGTGAAAGAGGGCAAGGCAAATCATCTTCAATGATTTCATTTTTGAAGGCATTAACGGAGAAGAAGAAAAGTGATGATTTTTTTGTTGAGAGAGAAATAACAAATAATCGTTTTACAACAATTGAACTTATTGACCCTTCATTATTTAAAGGAAAGGAAACTTTATTTGAAATTATTTTAGCGAAAATGTTTTCAAAATTTAAACTTAGTCTTGAAGAGAAAAATGATACGTTGCAAGATGACGACCGAAGGAAATTAGTTATTTGGTTTCAAAAGGTTTTTGAAAATTTAAAATATGTGAATAACCGTGAAGATATTTATAAGGAGGATTCGCTTGACGCACTGATTAAATTATCTACCAGTAGTAATCTAAAAGATAGTTTTGAGAAACTTGTTTCTGAATATCTTAAAGTAATGTCACAAGGAAGAAGTTCTTTTCTTGTTATTGCAATAGATGATTTTGACTTAAAGACCGAAGGAGTGCATGATATGCTAGAAGATGTTAGGCGATTTTTAATATCTAAAAACATCATTTTACTTATTGCCTGCAAAGTTGAGCAATTAAGACAGGCAGTTGAGGCTAGCATTTACTCAGAATTTATTAAGCAAGTGGGTTACAATATCAATATATTAAACGATATTGTCGATTCTGTTGAAATCAAAGCTAAAGCTGTCAAATATATCGATAAACTTATTCCGGAAAGCAGAAGAATTAATCTTCCAGAAGTTTCAAGACTTAATTTAAAGGAAATCCTAAAAAATGAAAACAGCGACTACAGTGGTGCTAATTCATTGGTTTTGAATGCTATATATAGTCGTTTGAAATTGTTTTTAAAAAAGGAAAATTTTCAAGATTCCATACTCTTAAAAGGAACGTTACGTAGTTTAATTTCTTTGCTTGTTAGACTTAACAAGACTGATAATTTTAATATAAATAACTCAGAGGGGTATTACCAAGCAGTTTTAGAATTTAAAAATTACACTAGCGATTTTCTATCAACTTTCCTCGATCCTGAAGAAATTGATCTGATATTGACTTCCAATATTAATCTTCTGAATTTTAGAGTTATTCAAACTCTAAAGCTATATTTTCCCTCAGAAACTGCTACCGAGCTTCAGAATATCAAATATTACAATCTAATTCAAAATGGTGATGTATATGCCACTTTTTTTAAAATAGAAACTCAAATATTGGATGATGATAATAATTATAATTGGTTTCAATCCTTTAAATTATTATATATAATTAGACAATTGTTATATAGAATAGAGTTTTCTCAGATTAACACTTTCGAACTAGATACTTTCAATCAATCAAGTTTAATAAATATTAAATTTATTGATGAAGTTCTACCTAGAGATGAAGGAAGAAGTAGAGATAATTTTAGATTCACTGAGACGCCAGAGGAAAAAGATATCTTTGAAAAAATAGCTGCGTTAGATGATTTAAGCAAAAGTATCTTAGCGTCGTTCGTTTTAAATCTAGGACAATTTAGGGAATCATCTTTTAGATCTCTAAATCGTAATATTTTTGATGTAAGCTTGGATAATGCCTTAACGTTGGAGTTTTCGCTCTTTTCTTTCTTTTCGGCGCCATACACATTATTAAATAAGCTGAGGAACAATTACGGAATAAAGGATGATGCCGAATTGAAGAAAAATTATATTATTTGGAAAAATTCAAAATTCTACTATCTTTTTAACAATATAGATTTTGCTATTGTTTTTTATAATGAATTTCTTAAAAATTATGAAAGTTTAAGAAAAGACAAAAAGTTCAAAAACCTTACCTACTATGAAATTTTACAAATTCTAATAAATGAAGGTATAAGAAAATCATTTAAGAATCTTAACGATATTTATCCGTATCTAAATTTATCAATTGAAAATTATTACGAAGCCTTTCCTTATGCAAAAGTTTTTGTAGAGGAAGAAAATGAAAATTTGAAGAATATTATCAATTACATATATGATAATCAAATGATTGCCGGCATATCGCCGCGATCAAGAAGAATAGTTCCAAAACAAATAAATGAAGTTAGGGCTGTGAAAAACATTGAGGCTTTGATATTCTTTTTACATTTTCTTAAAGAAAATAGACAGAAGAGATTTGAAAGAAAAACTCTTGAGAGAGAAGTAAAAAAGCTTGATTCTGACTTGAGTAATATTATCCTTGATACATCCAATTTTAATAAACTATTTAAGTCAGGAGGGAATAAAGAAGCTATGTTAAACAGGGATAAACTAATCATCGAATTGGAAAACTTACTAACTAGAAATGGATAATTTACGTAAAACCATTAAGTTGTTCTTTACGGGATTAGATCCTGATAGAATATTAAAAGAGATAAAAATTAATGGTGTTAAGCGTGAAAATAATTATGTCTTTGGAAAGGAGACTTTTAAAAACACTGCCTTTTCACAGAAAACTTTTGATAATGATAGTATCGATGAGATACATAATCTAAGACGAAAAATAGATGAAGATTGGTGTTATTCTCCATATAAAAATAATAGACAGAAATCTCCTTTCTATCTTCTTTCTCATTTTACAAATCAGGTTTTAATAGATGAAGGCAAGGAGCCTTTTGTTGTTTACGAGCATTTATTAAAATGGCGCGATGTTACATTTGAAATAGGTGAGGATGTTTTTTCAACTTCATATTTAGCTTATTGTGATGTTATTTCAAACCGTGAAAGGCATTATTTATCTTGGCGGCCTATCCTTTTTAGCAATAATAAGCGATTGAAAAAAATTGTGGATAAAGGCGTTGCAGAAAATCATTCGCACTTATACGCTTCCAGTCTTAATTTCGACGTTAGCTGGATAGCGTTGATGAATAAGTATAGTTTAAAAAAAAGCATTCTTGATGATATTCTTAAGGAGAGCAGACTCTTGGGAAAAGTTGTGCACGAATTCGATACTGACAAAGTAGAATTTTCCATCCTTATAAAAAAGGCAGTAGCTATAAGGCTAATGTTATTTGAGGCTGTTGAATATTACAAGAACGACCAAATAGAAGGGAATTTAGAAACATATTTAAATGAAAAATTAAGTTTTGATATTATTTATCTTGCGGAGAACTCCAATCCTATTGATTCCTTTCAGCTGAGTTCACATTTTGACGAGGTTATAGATCAGATTAATTTCTTAGGCAATGAAAAAGCCATTAAAGTGCCTCATAATAACAGTGCAGAGTTTTATGATTATGCAGCTATAAATAATATGCAAACCGAGAATTTTTCCGGATGCTACTTTTTATTTGGTGAAAGATATATCCTGTACCATGCGTTTAAAAATTTGTATCAGAGATTAGAATCTAAAAAAGATATAGTTCTTTTAGAAAAGCTATTACATTGTTACCTATTAGTGAAAAATTCATTTAGAAATGAGATTGTTCAATTGAATAAGCGATACGGTTTTGGTAATTTTAAATTATATCAGGGGCGAAAATATTCTCTAATAGGAAATGGTACTATATATGATACTTTTTTTCTCGACTTAACTTTAAATTACAATAGGAAATTGATGAATATAAGATCTCATGAAGTTAGAATAGGTCCAGATAAAAGAGTTCAATACTTAAAATCTCATCTTGAAAAGGTTATAAAAATAAGAGAATCTGAAGATACAGAAACTGATTTTAAGAAATATTTGTTAGGGACTAATGACCCAATTAAATATATAAATGAATTTACTGAAATTGAAGATTATAAAGACAATAGTCAAGAGTTATTCTTCGTACTCCATTTTTTTAAAATGAATGATAATATATTTAATGACAAATATAACTTTAGAAAAGAGATATGGTTTAAGCAGATAGCAGAACCACGCGACAAGATTTTACGGGATATAATTAAAAAAAGCGCCATTAGTATTATTGAATTAAGAAAAAATTTCCCTCTTGGTGCTAAAGTAAAAGGAATCGATGCTGCATCAAGCGAAATAGCGGCAAGGCCTGAAGCCTTTGGTCAGTCCTTTAGATATCTTAAAAATCATACACTTAATCAGGAAGACACCCTTATAAAAGGGATTGGTGATATTAAACCATTACGGATAACTTTCCATGCGGGAGAGGATTTTTTTGATATCGTTGACGGTATGCGTTATGTAGACGAGTGTTTATTATTTTTAGGAATGGGACAAGGAGATAGGTTTGGACATGCTTTAGCTATTGGTGTAGATGTACAGTCGTATTATAAATTAAAGAACCGTAAACTAACAATGCCAAAACATACTGTTTTAGATAATATAGTATGGTTATTATCTAAGGCCAAAGAATTTGGGCTCATTGACCATTTAGGTGAGATGGCAAAATTGGAGAATGGTTTTAAACATCTATTTAGTGAAATATATCTGAATTCAGAAATTCATCAAGATATAAGAATTATTTCCTACCATGACTATTATGATTCATGGAAACTGAGAGGAGATGATCCTCTCATTTATTTAGACTTTTTTAATTCAAATAACTCCAATGCAATGACTTTGGTTGATTATTTTAATAAAATAGCAAATATTAATTATTGGGAAAGATGTCGATTAAATGATGTTGATTACAGATTAAAGCAGATTAGAAACAGGCGTGAGATCTCGAGATTATATTACGAATATCATTTTAATCCTTCTGTAAAGAACATCGGTAATGAAATTAAACAATTTGAAATTACTGATGGATATATAAAGCTAGTTGAGGCTGTTCAAAAATGTATGATGAAGACTATTTCAAACAAAAATATATCTATTGAGACAAATCCGACATCAAATTATCTAATTGGTCCAATTTCAAGATATGTAGAGCACCCTATAACTAAATGGTACAATTTGGGTTTAGAATATGATCACAAAAAAATTAATGATTCACCACAGATTTCGGTCTCTATAAATACAGACGATGCTGGGATATTTGCTACTAGCTTGGAAAATGAATATGCATTAATGGCAATTGCTTTAGAGAAAGAAAAGGATGAAAATGGGAATCCAAAGTATAACAAATCTATGATTTATGACTGGATAGAAAAAATAAGGCGAATGGGCTTAGAACAAAGTTTTAATACTTAATTTGTATAAGAAATTGTTGAGGATACTTTAGAAATTTATTTATATTTGCTTATCATTAAGACATTATTTCGTCCTTTAAAATCAGTTCTTGCAGGTAATGTAAACTGATGATTTAACTTTACTGGTAAAAAGTTCGTGGCACAGCCAAAATGAACTTTTAAAAACATAGCAATGACGGAGGTTTTGGCGTAAAAGTTCGAATCCCTCATCGCCCACCACAATTCAGCTTTATATCATAATAAAGTACATTAAAACAATGAAAACCTGCAAGTTACGGCTTTGCAGGTTTTTTATTTTTACCCCTGCACCATCAAAATTTTCAAAAATACACAAAGTTTTTGTGGCAAATCTGTGGCAATTTCAAATTGCAAAAAAAATTGCCACAAAATACGCTTTAAGTTTTTGATTATCAACATGTAAAGCTGCTTAACGACTTGATTTGAAAGCACTATAATTCGACATAATTTTAAAAACGTTGAATTTATGTTAGAGAACAGTTTCGGAATAACCTTCTTTTTGAAGAGTTCCACAAGTAAGACAAATGTGAGGTACGTTTACCTAAGAATCACAGTAGATGGGATACCCAAAGAGACATCTACCAAACGCAAATGGGTAACAGACCGCTGGGATCAAAAAACAGAGCGGGCTACGGGCGGGAAAGAGGATGCAAAAATTTTAAATTTCTTCTTGGATGCACTGCATATGAAAATCCACCAGTTTAAAAGTGAGCTCATGTTAACCGGTCATCCAATTACAACTCAAAAGATCATGGATTTTGTAATGGGCAAGAATGTTTCAAAAGGAAAGGTTGTCCAGGAGTTCCAAAAACACAATGACGAACTTTTAGCTTTAGTAGAAAAGGGCGAATCCGCTATTGGCACGCATGTGCGCTTCGAGATAGCCAAGAAGCACGTCAAAGATTATCTGCGTTACAAATACAACGTGGAAGATATGGATTTCCGTGAACTCAATTTTGAGTTCGTAAAGGATTATGAGTTTTACCTGAAGACGGTTAAGAATATCAGCCATAACACAGCGGTGAAGTACATTACCAATTTCAAGAAGATTGTATTACTCGCCATTGATAAGGAGATTATAGCAACTGACCCCTTCAAGCGGTTTAAGGCGAAGAAAATAAAAATTCATAAAAAGCCGCTCAGTTCCAATGAACTTGCACAATTGGAAAACCATACTTTTTCTACCCCACGCCTTGCAACAGTACGGGATATTTTTGTGTTCCAGTGCTATACAGGGTTAGCCTACATCGATGCCTTTAACCTGAAGAAATCGGATATAAAATCAGGCATAGATGGCGAAATGTGGATAATTACCGAAAGGCAAAAAACCGGTAGTAATATCAATGTGCCACTTTTACCTAAAGCGAAAGCCGTCATGGAACGCTATAAAGACCACCCGCTTTGCTTACAAAGAAATTCTGTGCTGCCGGTAACCTCCAACCAAAAGATGAATGCCTATCTGAAAGAAATAGCTGACCTCTGCGGCATAGAAAGCATCCTGAACACCCACAAGGCCAGGCGTACCTTCGGAAGTACAGTAACGCTCAATAATGATGTGCCTATCCATGTGGTAAAAGAACTATTGGGACACCAGTCGGTAAAACAGACCGAAGAATATGCTATTACCGAACAGCAGTCCGTTGGAAGGGAAATGAAGCAGTTACAGCAGAGATTGCATCAAAAAGCTGAATTGCCGGATGCCCCGCTGCCACCAGATGTTTTAAGAATGCAGGAAGAGATTGTTTCTCTGAGGAAACAATTGAAAATAGTAAATGAGGATAAGCCGGAAATTATAACCGTTCTGCGTATTTGTAAATAATGTTTCTAGTCTCTGTTTTTATAATTGTCGCCACAGTGTGGCGACAATTATAAAGACCATTAAATCAACACAATAAAATTGTCTCATCAGTGATGGGACAATTTCCATTTGAAAACTTTAAAATAAAAACAAACAACAATGTAACCAAATTGGTAACGATTTAATATATTTGCAATGAGGATAATCGCTGTAAAAACAATAAGGGAATACTGGGAGCAATTTCCGGATTCGGAGAGGCCGCTGCAATACTGGTATAAAGATGTGACCGCTGCTGAGTGGAATAGCCCGAACGACTTAAAAGTTCAGTTTGGGAATGCGTCGATATTAACTAGTAAACGGGTCGTTTTTAATATACATGGTAATACCTACCGCCTGATTGTAGATATTGAATACCGTTTGAAGATAGTATTTATAGTCTGGTTAGGGACACATAAAGAGTACGATAAGTTTAACGCAAAAGAGATTAGCTATGTTAAGACTGATAAAAAATGATACGCAACACGAAGATACCCTTGCCCGTATCTACGAACTAATGCAACTCGACTTGCAGCCAGACACCGAAGAATCCGACGAACTGGAAATCCTTTCGATGCTGGTTAAGAAATATGAGGACGAACATTATCCAATTCCTGAGCCTACACCGGTAGAAGCGATAAAGTACAGGATGGAGCAAATGAATTTAACCGATGCCGAACTTTCAGAAATTTTAGGTGCTCGTTCACGTAAATCTGAAATCCTATCCGGCAAAAGAAAACTTAGCCTTTCGATGATACGTGCATTAAAGGAAAGATTAAATATATCTGCGGATATATTGATACAGCTATACTAAAAGTATCAAGTATTTAATATGATTAATTTATAATTGTCGCCGCATCGATGGGACTTTTTGTATTCGCGTAATTGTGTTATCAGTGATGTCACAATTATAAGTGTTTAGTTTATAGTATTTTGAATTTGTTGCCCGCAATGCGGCAACAAATTCAGAATCTTGCTTTAAGATTAATTGCTATTTTCTATATCAATCAATTTCTTTCCGTTTTCTCCTAGGTAGTAAACGAGTAATTCATTGTAGAGCTATTTAGAATTGACCACTATTTCTCTTGGTCTACAATTAATTAGTAACCTAATTAAATTGGCGGAAAGGGGTCATGTAATTAATTTATCCACACTACCATCCAGAACCGCAGAATTATATTATCCGTCAATTACAATGGTCAATCTCACTCTTATTAATAATTTTTAATGCTTTACGTTTTAACATTTGTAGCAGATAAACACGCTATTTTGTTAACAATTTGATTTGGCGTATTTTGATTTTAATTTTATAATAAATTTACAAAAACACCTTACATGCCACAAAAGATATTTATAACAATGGTTGCCCTGTTTCTCTTTCCACTTTTATGTTTTTCACAACGAGAAGTCGAGGGAAAAATTATTGACTATGACAATACTGGTGTTGAATTAGCAGAAATTATTTTTACAAATACAGACACAATGACTCAAATCTATGATGTCTCGGATGCCGAGGGAAATTTTTTATTTCATATAAAAGACGGGAGCTATCTTTTGGAAATTAAAATTTTTGGGAGAATCTACTTTTCTAAAAATTTGGAGATCAAATCAAATCTCCAGCTCGGAAACATCGTAATTAATACTTCAACTGGCCTAGACGAAATTATCATACAAGTCCAAAAGAAACAGATTGAAAAGAAAGTAGACCGATTGGTTTTTAATGTTGAAAACATTGCACAATCTTCAGGAACTGATGCCTTGGAACTGATAAAAATTGCTCCACGCATTAAAGTACAAAATGATCAAATTTCAATGATTGGAAAGAGTACAATGTCGGTTATGGTTGATGACCGCTTGATACAGCTTTCATCAGGTGATTTAGTAAGCTATTTGCGTTCAATTCGTTCAGAAGACATTCAAAGTATTGAGGTTATTACGAATCCTCCGTCAAAATATAGTGCAGAAGGAAATAGCGGTATTATTAATATTATAACAAAGAAAAAGAAAGAGGATTTTTGGAACGCATCCTTGCAGACCGGTTACAAACAAACAACTTATCCTGGAGGCCGCGTTGGAGCAAGTTTTAATTATAAAAAAAATAATTTTGCATTGAATTTAAACACTGGCTATTACGATGGTTCAAATGCTCCTGTCGACAGGAGTGTGATAAATTATACAGATATTGTTTGGGATGAGTCAAATAAAAGACATGATTTTACAAAACAATTTTCAACCAATTTAGGAGTTGATTATAGAATTTCTGAAAAAATATCGACTGGTATAAGCTACCGCTATAATCCTAATAGAATGGAACTAAGAAGCCAATTAAGAAGTAATTTATTAAACCTTCATACAAGCACTATTGACTCCACAATTGTAACTCCGAGCTCGCAGTTGAACAATACAAAACTACATACGCTTAATTATCACTTCATATTTGAAATGGATACGTTAGGCAGGAAATTATCTTTTGACTTCGATTATTTCAACTACAATTCTTCGTCCAACCGAAATTTCACTTCTACTACCTACAATGCTTCCGATTTGACAGATCCAATCGACCTTTACTCTGCTGACAACAAAGGTGAGCAGGAAATAGATAACTATTCTTTTAATATGGATATGGAACATCCTATAGGTTGGGCAGAGTTTAATTATGGGGTGCGTCTGTCTGGCATAAATACTGATAGCGGATTTAATTATTTCGACCTTACAAGCGGTATCCCGGTTTTTGATCCGCTCCAAAGTAGTGAGTTCAATTACAAGGAACATACTCAGGCCGGATATTTTTCCACTCAGAAAAAATTATCTGAAAAATGGGAAGCAAAAATTGGAGTTCGTTTAGAAAACACACAGACAAGAGGGAATTCTATAACATTAGACCAAACAAATAAATTAAATTATACAAAATTGTTCCCAACTGCTTACATTAATTATGTTCCTGGAGAAAACAATTCGTTTTCATTAAGTTATAGCCGGAGGATTAGCCGTCCGAATTTTAAGATGCTTAATCCATTCCGTTGGATAGCTTCGGCTTATTCTTACTCAGAGGGAAATCCATATCTACAGCCCGCATTTACAGACAATGTAGAATTCGAGTACATGTACAAGGAAAATTTAATCAGTTCTATATATTTTTCCTATACCAATAATGATTTTGAAGAATTGCTGATTGTGAACCCTGAGACTAATATTCAACAAATTATTCCTAAAAATTTTATTGTTAATAAAACCATAGGATTCAATCAAACCTATATTTTTAAACCGTTGACATGGTGGAACTTAAATGCTTTTTTTACAACATATTACAGCCACACTGATTCGAAGGTTCCCGTTACACTTCAATACTTAAAAGGGTGGAACGGAGACATATCTATAAGCAATGATTTAAATTTAAATAGTAAAAAAACACTGTTTTTTAATATTCGGTACAGTTATACTACAAAAGGTGTAGATAATCTTGACTATAATTCGGCCTTTGATCAATTGAATCTTACTTTCAAAGGATTATTCCTAGAAAATAAACTCGTTGCTTCACTGCATTTTAACGATGTATTGAGTTCAAACAGAATTACATACACCAGCTATTCCAATGGTTTAAAGACTACTTCGAGAAGTTACTACGATACCAGATATTTGCTATTTTCCCTGACTTATAATTTTGGAAAAAAATTTAATACAATTAATAGAGAAATCAAAAACCAAGAAGAACAGCAGCGAATAAACTAAAGCTAGGTGTTCTTCGGCGGATTCAGATACAGTTTGCAAACGAACCGGCTACACGGTTAAAATATGTAGTAAAATTTATTACTAATTTTTTACTCTTAATTTCTTATGGAAAATTCAAGTTTTAAAGCTCTAATTGCAAAAATGGCGCAGTTAGAAGAGTCTGAGCAAGGTCAATTAAAGGGCGGTTTCAGTTCCTATTCAGCTTCGGGAACTGATTTGACGCTGGGGGATGGAACACTGGATCCAGGAACAGGAACAAATAACTGTAACTGTAAAAACAAAAACAGGGGCAAAACTTGTACTGGCTGTGAAGCAGCCTTCTAAAATTATCCACCCTTTATCCGCCTTAAACGGATAAAGGGTTTCTTTTCTTTTTTCTACCAAAGTCGATAAATTATTTTGGTTTTCTGTGTCATCGGTTATGTATAATCTAAAAAAATGAATTATGATAAATAAAAAATATAGCAGGTACAATCTTGATATGCCAGTAGATGGTAAAATATTGCTTTATAATTCTGTCACTGATAATTTTCTGTTGTTAGAAAATCTATTGTTCGAATTATTGACTGCTGCAAGAAACGAGAACTACATCGTGGGAATCCATGATTATCATCCAGATTTTTATAAAGAACTCTGCGATAAAGGTTTTATAATAGACGAAGATTTCAATGAATATCTATCGGTACGAGACAAAATCATTTCAACTGATAATGGTACAGAAGAATTCAATATTATAATCAATCCTACAATGAATTGTAATTTCAAGTGTTGGTATTGCTATGAAGAACATATCAAAGGCTCTAAAATGACCAAATCCACCATTGATAAAGTATTTGCTTTAATTCACAATGTTATAGTAAGAGATCGTGTTAAAAGTTTATATTTAGGATGGTTTGGAGGAGAACCCCTTCTATACTATGAACAAGTTATGCTTCCGATACTTAAATATGCGTCTGAAATATGCGAACAAAATAACGTTATTTTCGAATCTGACATTACAACGAACGGCTTTCTTTTGCGACCGGAGATGCTACCTATATTTAAAAAGTATAATTTAAACTTTTTCCAAATTACTTTAGATGGAAACAGGGACAAACATAATAAAGTACGTTTCGTAAATGAAAAAAGAGGATCGTATGACGAGATTATTCAAAATATCAAACTATTGACATTAAATAATTTCATTGTTAATCTAAGGATAAATTTTACTGACGACACTTTAAAAGGGTTGGAAGAAATTATTTATGACCTCAAAGATTGCGATTCGGAGTTTTTGACAATCGATATGCATCAGGTATGGCAAACCAAAAATGATAATGACCGAATTCATAACAAAGAATTTGAAAATAAAATTAAAGAAATCAAAGACGAGTTTAGGGAAAGTGACCTTAAGGTTGCAAGTAATGATGTAAGTTATATAACGAACTCATGTTACGCTGACAAACATAATGAAGTTGTTGTAAATTACAACGGCGATATTTACAAATGTACAGCCCGTGATTTTACTAAGGAAAATAGTCTAGGATATATTGATACGGATGGAAACCTTATTTGGAATCAGCAAAAGTATGATAAACGGCAATCAGCAAAACTTAACAATAAGCCATGTCAGGAATGCCCTATTCTTCCAATATGCGGATCCGGCTGTTCGGAATATGCTTATAATTATGACGGAGAGGATTATTGTGTTTACAATTTTGATATAAATAAGAAAAAAGAGCTAGTTTTAGATCATTTCTACGAAAGTTTGCAAAAAAATGCAGTATGATGGAATTTATCCCTCAACATGACCAGATGGACTGTGGACCAGCTTGTTTAGCTATGGTTTCAAGCTTTTATGGGCGAAAACATTCTATAAACTTTCTAAGGAACACTACTTTTATAACCCGTGAAGGTGTTTCTTTATTAGGTATTAGTGAAGCTGCTAAGAGTATTGGATTTGACACTTTTTCCACTAAAATTACTATTGAGGAATTAAACGAGCAAAATAAATTAATGCCCGCTATTTTACATTGGAATCAAAATCACTTTGTTGTATTAAAAAAAATTTCTGTTAACAGGTTCTCAGGTAAAACGTATTATCATATCGCTGACCCTGCCTACGGTGTAATTAAATTATCAGAAGAAAAATTTCTCAAATCATGGCTTTCAAGTGGTGTTTTAGGTATTGCTTTACTTTTAGATCCTACAGAAAACTTCTATAACCAGAAACCCATTTCAAAAGACAAGCTCAATATTTCATATCTTTTTAAATATCTTGTCCCTTATAAAAAGCAGCTGGCATCAATGTTTATATTACTGCTGTTTGGGAGTGGACTGACTTTAATATTTCCCTTTCTAACAGAAGCACTGATAGACAAGGGTGTTAATGCAAAGGATTTGAGCTTTATATCATATGTTTTAATCGCACAGTTGGGTGTTTTTGTAGGTACAATTACTGTACAAATCATACGAAATCTTCTAATGCTTTATGTTGGTGCCAATTTATCAATTTCCATTATTTCAGATTTCTTGTATAAAATGCTTAACCTCCCTATTAGATTTTTCGACACCAAATTGATGGGAGATTTTAGCCAACGGATCCAGGATAATGAGCGGATAGAGAATTTTTTAACGTCTCATAGTTTGATAACGCTCTTTTCAATTATAACATTCTCTGTTTTTTTTGCAGTCTTATGGAGTTACGACTTTAATATATTACTTTCCTACTTAGTATTAACAATTGCTTCGATTTTGTGGTCTTTATACTGGCTGAAAAAAAGGAAGAATTTAGACTACTTTAGATTTCAACAACAAAGTGCTAATCAGGAATCTATCTATGAAATTCTTAATGGTGTTTCAGAGATGAAGCTAAATCAATTTGAAGAGTATAAACGTAAAGAATGGAAAGAAATTCAGTATAAGTTATTTAAAACCAACAGGCGAATATTAAAGTTAGATCAACTCCAATTTTCTGGGTTTGAAATTATAAACCACCTTAAAAATATATTTGTAACATTTCTTGCAGCTACATTTGTTGTACAGGGTAAAATGACTCTTGGAGCATTACTTAGTGTCTCTTATATAATTGGCCAAATGAACGCCCCGATCAGCCAATTAGTTGAATTTTTCCGTTCATTACAGGACGCTAAGCTTAGCCTGTCAAGGCTAAGTGAAATTCAAAACAATCAAGATGAAGAACTTTTGAGCTTAAATAAACTAAATATTGATCCTGATGTTGGCCAAATCGGAATTAGTAAGGGAATTAAACTTGATAGGATTTCTTTTCAGTATGATGGACCGAAATCCCCGTATATTTTAAAAGACATAAGTCTATTTATACCAGACGGTAAAGTAACCGCTATAGTGGGTGCAAGTGGAAGTGGGAAATCAACATTAATGAAATTACTATTACGTTTTTATGACCCAACTCAGGGGATTATTAAATATAATGAGGACAATATTTTGAATTTATCGCCCAGAAGCATTCGTGAAAACTGCGGTGTGGTAATGCAGGATGGCTTCATGTTCTCTGACACTATCGAACGAAATATAGCTATGGGAGACGAAAAAATAGATAAGGACAAGCTAAATTTTGCAGTTAAAGTTGCTAATATAGAATCGTTTATAGAAAGTCTTCCTCTAAAATATGATACTAAAATAGGAGCTGCCGGAAATGGTATTTCTGGTGGCCAAAAGCAGAGATTATTGATCGCAAGGGCAGTATATAAAAATCCGCATTATATATTTTTTGACGAGGCCACCTCTGCATTGGATTCAGAAAATGAAAAAATAATTCATCAAAATTTACAATCTTTCTTTAAAGGAAAAACTGTACTAATAATAGCCCATAGATTGTCAACAGTAAAAAAAGCTGATCAAATTATTGTAATGAAGGATGGTCAAGTAATAGAGTATGGCTCGCATCACAGTTTAGTTGCACAGAAAGCTAACTACTATGACCTTATTAAAAACCAGTTAGAGTTAGGTGCTTAGTTTTATATTTTGAAAATATTGTTAGACCTTACTGTAAGGATGTGTCAAAAAATAACTTTGTGAGAGCGGAAAAGGGGAAAACGTAATTCAATATTAAAATTGAACCTGTATCTTGGTCCCCTTTCGGTCATCGCTCTTTATTGTTAGAGTACCTTTGATTTCTTTAACTCTAGCCTCAATGTTTTTAAGCCCAATACCTGGTTTAAAAATTTGAACATCAAATCCTTTGCCATTGTCTGCTACCTCCAGACTCAAATGATCAGAAACTTTGAAAAACAAAACATCGCATTTTGTAGCTTCCGAATATTTATTTACATTGTTCAATAGTTCTTGCACTATTTTATATAAATGCATTTTAATTTCGGGAGGTATTGAATCCCAATCAATAGACTTATCCATAAATAAATTAAAAATTGTAGAAAATTTATTTTTTTGTGATAGAACCAGTTCATTGATTATAGTATAGAAGTTTATGTCTCGTTCTTGAAAGTATTTTGTTAAGTTATGCGAGACCGATCTAATTTCTTCTTCGGTTTCTTCAAGTTGTTTAATAAGCCTATCTTTCGAATCCAATTGGGAGGAATCCAATTTTATGAGATTATATCGGGTTATAAAAATCTTGTTAATTATTCCATCGTGCAGATCCATGGCAATGCGGTTGCGCTCGTCCAACTGGGCTTCTTTGGTTTTTACCTGTTGATCCAACATTAATCGATATATTTCTGCATTCGCAACTTGCTGTTCTTGAATAAGCTTCAGCTTGTTATTTTTATACTTATATTTTAATACTATTGAAAACCCAATCATTAGTGAAATTATACTCAAGGAAACAATGATAATTGTAATATTTCGTCTTATCATATCCTGATATTTATTTTCCACAATATCAGTTTCAAACGCAATTCTTGCAAATTTGTCTCTGGTGGATCTTTCACTATACAACAAGCTATCACTTATCTTATAATATAGATTGGAATAATATTTATCTTTTTCTGTTTGTGATAGTAATTTTAACGATTTTAAAATATCATAATGACTTTTAATTTCCTTCGATAAGGTATAACCGTCCTCAAGATACTTTACAGCCTGAAGAGTATCTTTATGGATTAGATAATATTCGCCGAGCCGGATTTTACTTGCGACGATTCCAGATAAATTTTTTAAACTATCCCTTATGAATAATGATTCATCAAGTAAATTTTTAGTATTCTTGTCTATACCCAATTGCATTTGCGAATAACCCAAGTTGCTGAGTAACATCGAATATAAAACAGGCTTTTCTTTTTTTAAATTTTCTATTTTCAGCGCCTTTTTATAAAAATCAATTGCGGTACGATAGTCCTCTTTATTTTCATATAAAACCCCCAAGTTATTATAACAGGAAGCACGAGAATACATTACGGCTAAAGGGGTTTCTTTCTCCAATTCCTCTATTTTTTCTAACGCTAATTTAAAGTATTCCAAAGACTTTGAATAGTTGTGTTGATCTTTTAGAGAGAGCGCTATCAAGAGATAACATTCATATATTAGCCTCTTATTAGTGGTGTTTTTCAATTGATTGAGTGCCTTTACAGTTTCAACCTCACTTTCAAAAAAGTTGCCAGTTTCGTGTAAAATACCTGCTTTATAAAGCTGTAATTTTCCCGAGTTGAGGGTGTCATTAATATTTCGGTAGAGCTTTTCAGCTTGCGTATAATAATATAATGTACTATCCATTTTATACTTGGCCTCATAATAGTCTCCTAAGTAGTATAGGGCATTTGCCATTTGCAATGTATCATTTTGCTCACTCGACAAACTGTATAATTCCCTACAAGAATTCGCATATTTTTCATAAAATCCATTGTTGTAATATTTTCCGCAAATTTTAAGTAAAAGTGAACGCTTGACAGAGTCATTTCTGCCGCTCAAAATCCTCTGATAGTTTTGATCTATAGCAACTTCTCTTTGCTTGTTAGGCAGTAAATCAACACTATCAATTTTGGCCCTTAAAATATTAAAAGGTACACTCTCTTTTTTATCGCATGATATAATCGCTAAGAGAAAAAATGGGATAAGTATTCTAGAATATAGTCGCAAAGATCTTTTTCTCAAAAATATTGATTTTTCTTTAAGAAACAAAGCCTCAAATTATTGAGGCTTTTGTATAACAAATTATGGCTTCTTGGTGTCCTTATCTTTATCTTCATCTCCATGATAATTAATGCTGGGATTGTTGGGCTTCGGCGTATCCTGAAGCAAATTATCGTTGTAAGTTTTATCTTCTGGAAGACTTTCAGGTGAACAGGAAAAAAGTAAATTTAAAGTGATTGTAAGAGATACTATATATAATAGCTTTTTCATAATTTAATAATTTAAAGTTAATACTACATTCAAATTGCGACAATAGGTTGCCGCATATAACGACTGGGGCGCAGTGCGTTATAGTATTAAGAATGAAATAGATAAAGTCTATTTTCCCCCATTCTTTAAAAAATTATGAAGCTTCAATACTTCAAAGTAACGCTATTTAAATCTACGTTTCTCATCTCTGTATCATCGTTTTGCAAAAGGGTATTATAGAGTAGTTTTAGTGGGAAATAAAGTTGTGAAATAGATGATTTCTATCTAATGTTATTTAGTATTAGGTCAATATTCTCCCGGTAATTGGACGTAAAAGGAAGGACTTGATTGAAGTTTAAATAGCATTTTGATTTACTAAAATGGATCCGAGACACGTGATGTACATTAACAATGTGACTTTTATGAATGCGAGAGAAGTAAAATGGAAGCGTAATTTCGAAATGTTTCAATGTTTTATAGGCAGTGATAATATTATTATTTCTTAGAAATATGTCTGTCGTATTATTATCCGCTTTCAAATATATTATATCCATTAAATTTATGAAATGATAATCGCTGTATGATTTTATGCAAATGTTTTGAGGAACTCTGGGTGTATATAATTTTTCAAATCGGAATAGACTTTTTCCCAAAGTACTAATTTGTAATGGGGTAATCCAAAAGTCAGATATCCCATTCTGAATTGCCTCAATCGCATCCTCTCTTTCATCTGAGATTACTATAAAGTATGGCATCACATCTAGAAACTGATGCATTTCATTTATGCTGCTAAACGAGAGTCCTTTATCCTTATCCTTTAAGTTTTGAAATATTACAAGATTTGGTTTTTTGATGCATATAGTTTCTAATATTTCGGCTTCACTACCAGAAACAAGTAGACCTGAGCAAAAATAATTTTGGAAATGTTCAAATAGCTTGGCTATTGAGTTTAAAAAAATTGTATCATTGGAGATTAATAGAAAGGAATATTGCATAGGTTGGTGAAATCATAACGCAATCTATTCATCATGATTTTCTTTTGTGTATAGAAAAACTAGCTATTTTGTTAAATGAATGTACTCATTATAGATGATCATCCCCTAATCATAGACGCTTATAAAAGTGCCCTAACCAATATCTACGCTAAAAAAATTAATTTTAAAATTTGTCATAATTGTGAAGAAGCATATGTAGCTCTGGAGACAATAAACAATACATCCAATTCCTATGACTTGGCAATTATTGACTTTAACTTACCGCCTTATAAACCCGCAGGTTTATTTACAGGAGCAGACGTAGCTTTGTATCTAAAGAAAAAAAATCCCAATAGTAAGATTATAATCATAACAGCCCACACAGAGGTTATTATAATATATGATATTTACAAGAAGGTTAATCCTGAAGGACTAATTATAAAAAATGAAATTACACCTCTGAATTTGCCGGAGATAATCCATAGTATAATAAATGGTGAAGTTTACCAAAGTCCACATATCAAAAATTCTGTCAAAGAAATTTGGAAAAAGGAATTAATGGTGGAAGATTATAATCGCTTAATATTATTTTATCTTTCCAAAGGTTATAAAATCAAAGACCTTGAAGAAGTTGTACCTTTAGCCGGAAGTACCATACAAAGAAGAATCATAAATATGAAAAAAGCTTTTAATGTATCCGATGACAGCAGTTTAGTAAAAGATGCTATTGAGCAGAACTTTATTTAGAATTGAGATTAACGTTTAAAGGTGTTTTTATTTTTCTCCCTTATATCCATAGGTTTTTAAAATATAACACTTTTAAGACAAAATTTACATGTAAGGATATTCTGTCGGTTGATTTAAACTTACCAAACCAATGGATAACCGATTCGTAGTGGCTCAAAATGGAGATTTAGGAAGACCAAAATGTAGCTGCTGTTTCTCCCTTATTCTCTTTAATTTTCACATACATTTAATACTTATAGATTACCTTTAGCGACCATTTATTTTTCAAACGCTATCACGAACAAACAAATGTAATAAAGATAAGCCGTCCACTCCAAGTGATTGTTCCATTCACGAATAGTAATCAAGTTAAAACATATAACACCGGGGCTACTGATTTACAGTATTGATCTATAGTAAAGTAAAATTGTCGCCTCACTGAGGCGACAATTGGAAATTTGGTTTAAAAAATAGTAGTTCTACTTCACTTCTGTAACCTGGATGATAGCAAGGTGTATACTTGATATACCCCATAACCTGAAGTTCCTTAAAATATTTGTGGTATGTAGGTAACGTTTTGATATGAGAGAGTGCCATGATTTTGCTACGGCTGACTTTGATTACTCTGGGTTGCCGTTGCTTATAACCAAGGTACAGAATAGCACTTAGTAAGGCAAAGTGCCATGCATTTAATGATGTATCACGCTCGAATAACTTCAGGTATTTCAAGAGGTTGTTCAGTTCCATAATATCATTATTTGTCGTTAAACAAATTCATAATATCTGCCCTGCTGTAGTAATACGAGCCAAGCACTTTTTTAAAGCGGATCTTGCCGGTAATACGCAGGTTCTGCAACGAACCTGCCGAGATATCCAACAGCTTACGCACCACACGGCTTTTAAGCCATTCTGGAGAAGCTACGTCATTCTTAGAAGTACTATCCAATTGTATTAGTTTACGTATCTCATCTACGATTATTAAACCAAGTTGCCTTAGATCATCTTTTGTTATTTGCTCACTCATATTTCATCTTCATTTGATTGGACGTAATTTCAAAGATATTAGTAGTTAAGTAATTAAATTGAAACTGTCTTTCAATGGAGGCATTTGGCATGTAAAGGCTAAATAGAGGTGGTTCTCAATATGTATACTGGTAATGATTAAGATATAGGCACTCCCTTCCTGCGTTGGGAAAGCCTTTATCTTATGAAAGCGGTATATCCCATTAATAGCTATGCTCCTTCGTCGCTCCACTATTAAAGGGATGCGGTGTAATTTTGGGATATTGATATATCCCCATTTTCCTATTGGAACAAATTGCAGGATGCACATTTTGAAACTTATAGTTTTCTGCGTTTCTTTTTTTTCATCCGGTTTGCAAAAGCAGTTTCTTCAAAATCTTCTCCCTGCGCTTGCGGCAACAGCCCGCCAAATGCCTCAATAAGGTTGCTTTCTTCATTGGAATGGCGCATATCTTCCTTGCCTAAAAACTCAAACGGGTTATGGTGTTGGTTCATCTCTTCTTTTACAATAGTATCGGTTTTGAAATCCTTATTATCCTGTGCAGGCTGCTGCAGTTTGTTGCCATTATTCCACCAGTCATTAAAAATATTAGCTGAGAGATTTTTGCCTAATTGTGAACCGTTCCAGACGCTGCGGGATTCGTGGTCTATAAAGGTCATGCCGTAGATACGTCCCTCACCATTTCGGCGCACCACAGTATTGATACCATGTTCCAATAACTGTTTCTTAAATTCTGTTTCGTTAGAAGCAATGCTTATCGCTGCTTCAATTTTATCTTTGATGTTTCCCTTAGCAGGATTATCTTTAAGTTTGATACTGCTTTGCCCGTAATAGGCCTGTAATTGTACAAATCCTGCACTTTTACCAAAAAGCGAAGCCTTGAAAGGGTTACTTGCTTTTTCTCCCTTTTCGTTCAATGCAAAATAGACAATGCCCTGTTTAGCCGTTCCGTTATATTCCCCTTTGACTTCTTCGGCGGTGATATTAAAGAGGGATAGCAGGGCGTTATACCCCCCAAAACTTTGGAACTGGTAATATTGGGGCAAATGCCGGAGTACGGAAGCCATCTGGCTTTTTACATCGCCTGAGCTGTAATTTACCGGCTTGAATACCTGGCTTCGTTGCTTTTGTTTTTGCTCAGTAGCAACTGTTAGGTTGTATTCCATTTCCAATGCCCGGCAGGCATCCATCGAACGCATTTTCTCAAACGTATCTGATATTTTCTTCCCTTGTTCATCCACACACACCGATACAATATGGATGTGGGTGCGGTCGATATCGGTATGCTTGAACACCACAAAGGGTTGTTCCCCATAACCCATCTGCTGCATGTAGTCCTGGGCGATATTGGTATAATCAGTATCGGATACGGTATCGTTCGGGTCAGGGTTTAACGATATATGAAGTACTGGCTTTTCTGTTCTGCGGTTGGCTAATAAATAGGGCTCAAAAGAACGGGACAATTGGGCAACCGTATAACTGCCATCGGGTGCTTCAATCATCTTTTGGGTAAACAGAACCTTACCCTTTTCTTTTTCGACCTTGTGATGGTTGTAGGACAGTGCGCCAATCAGGTTTTGACCCCTGCCAATTTTCGCCACCATTTTTAAGGGTTATTTTTTAGGTAGTTGGTTTCAAATTCAGCAGTAAGCTGTATTATCTTCTGGCATAAGACGGCTAGTTCCGTTGTTTGCTTTTCCAGTTTGTAGAGATAGGCTGCGGCTTTCTTTTCGGAAAAATTGTGGTAGAGTATTTTCACTACCTGGTTGTAATTCACGCCAACAGCCCTGAACTGTCCGAACAAGGTGGTCAGGCGCATATAATAATCCATTGCACCTTTGTCGACTTTTAGTGTTGTAATCCCTTTTTGGAAGATGCAGGCAGTAATGAAGTGAGCCATTACATTCATCCCCGACTGTTCAAATAAGGAAAGGAAACGCGCATTTTCTTCAGCATCAAGGCTGATGGAATAGCGATAGACCGCAGGATTTTTTTTGGGGTGCCTGCCGCCTTTATGCGGAGTGATTTTGCCATTGCTTTCCATAACTATTATAAGTTGTTGCCTTTTGAATTTTAAAAGCCAATATATTTTTTTATTTCCAATTGCAGCGGAATGTGGCTACAGATGGAAGCATTTGGCTTTTTGTTTCTGCATGTAAATTTATACGCTAAGGACATATTAGGTCAAATAAAGCCATGACAGGACACTTTTTTAGGATACTCTGTTTTCGGAATTAATTTTCTGAAAATGTAAAATTATGCTCCACAAAGAAACAGTAACCCGGGAGATGTGGGAACTTCTCCACAAGCTAATGAAAGATGAAAAGCTTAAGGGTTTTAACCTTGTAGGTGGTACAGCACTGGCATTGCGATTAGGGCACCGGCAGTCAATAGACATCGATCTTTTTACTACAAAGGATTTTGATGCAAATAAATTATTTAAGCATCTGCATGATACCTATGGAGCAGAGCTAAAGGAAACCACAGTATTTAGCGGCACTGTACTTACCTATATTGACGACATAAAAGTTGACATTCTTTCACACAAATATCCGATCCTTTCGCCAATCGAATGTAATGATGGTATGCGGCTAATATCAAACGAAGATATTGGCGCAATGAAACTCAACGCTATGCACCAGAGCGGCGAAAGGTACAAGGATTTTATTGATATGTATTTCCTACTGGAGCAGGAACCCTTAAAATTTTATCTCGATGCCTATCAGAAAAAATATAATATGAATCCGTACTAGGCGGCGATAGGTTTAGTATCATATGATAAACTTACATCGTTTGAAGGTATTGATATGCTGCCGGGAAAACAACGCGATTGGAACGATATAAAGAAACGATTAGAACTGGCAACGAAAAACACATCGCATAAATTTACTGAAGAAAAACAAATCCTCCCACCTGATAACAACAACAAAAGGAGGGGATTCCGTAGGTAATATGCTAAAAAAAAACGTATATTTAAATACCCAAAATGTTAAACGATAATGAAAACGACAACTCAAGATATACCCAACCTACATCCCAAATTCTTTTGGGAATTTAGGTTTGATGAGATTAACTGGGAAAGGGGATACAAGATGGTAATAGCCCGTATTGTTGAGCGTGGAGGCCAGGAAGAAATTGATGAAATTGTCCGTTTTTACGGATTAGAAAAAGTTATAATAGCAATCCGTGACGAAATATTCTTCCTGCCCAATTATGCCATTGACCGGGCTATGAAATTCTTTCCACAACTAAAAAAGGAAGAAATGTATTGTTACCTAAACCGTAAGGACAAACCTTATCATTGGATATAGGGTGAACTAATTACGTTGCCTCCCTCTGCCAATTTGATTAGGTTGCTAATTATTGTAGGCTAATCCTGGAATAACTAAGCTTTGGTGGCTTATCTTTTTTCCATTTTCTTTATTGGTGTTTACTTCTTTCATAATTTTTTTAAAGTAGGCATAGTTGTTTAACTAAGCTTATAATGGCTCTTTATGGCTTTTATATTTTCCTTAAAGAATAAACAGGAAATAATAAAAAGAAAACGAAGATAGGTCGGGTTAGCTTAGCCTAGCCAAAAGACTACGGCATAATGTCTTGCTCGCATACTCGCAAGCCACCCTTGCGGGACTTATTCCGTTTCCTTTTGGCCGGCTCGCAACCCGTCCTTTGAAATGGCTTTCTTTTTCTTTTTTTCGGTTTTTCTGTTTTCTTTTGGAAAAATATATTAGTTGGTTTTTGTACAGGCTAACTTTTGGGTGTGAGGTTTAGCAGGGGACATTTCTACAAAGCTTCAGGGATGTATAGGAAGTGTGTATGCTTAAGGTGGGCTTACAAGATTGTTCAGTATAAGAGGATTACATATTTTGCGGGCTTGAATGCCCGCAGGCCTGCACCCCTGCATACTTGACTGCTAGCATAACTACCTGCTTGCAGGCTTGAATGCTGGCATGCACACATGCACACTTGACTGGTTGCAAACCTGCCTACGTGAAGGCTGGAATGTTTGCGGCTTTGGATTCCCGCAGGACTACAGGCAAGCACACTTGCAGACTTAGATACTTACCGACCAGGATGTTTGCAGCCTTGAATGCTAGCATGCCTACATACTTGCACACTTGAATGTTTGCAGGCTGGCAGGCTGGCTAACTTCCATAGATAAATACTTTAAAAAGATACAGGTTAGTTAATACTTGAATACTTATTCCTGCCATCTATGCACCTTACGTTAACACGCCTGTACGATTAGGGTACTATATAGGGCTGCTATCCATCTGTAATATCCTACCTGTTATAAAATATCCTGGCGGGCAGTCCCGAGGCTGCCAAAATTTGTTTTTGCTTTTAATTATCGCAAAGAATTTCGATTATCCCTGCACTAAGATCAGTTTCAAGTAAACTGCCTTTACCGACACAAAAAGAAAAAAGGGCAATAGCCCTTTCAATTAAAACCATTCCTAAAAATGTTTTCGCGGGAAAACAGCAAGTTGTGTTTTGAGCAGCTTGAAATACTTTCCGCTGCTCAAAACAACTTGCCCTTGCGCAGGGGGCTAAAAAATCTCCGGAGTCGATTTTTCCCGTGAGTCTCCAAACTTTCTTTATTATATTTGATTTTATCCTTACGATGTAGGATGATTTTTAGGTTCTATATTTTTCATCTTCCTTTTACATTCCGTCACGGATCCCTCAAATATCGCATGTGCTCTAGTTGAGATTTGTACCGACTTAGCAGTAGCCAAAGCGATCATTTCCTCGGTGAAATCTTGTTTGTTTTTCTTGTTGTGCAGCACAATACGATATGAATTATCAATCTGTTTTAAAGTAGCATACTCATCTTTATTTTGATTGTCGAAGAAAACTCCAAACTCAGGATAGAATTCGGCCAGATATAATTGGTGTTCTTCCAGGCCTTGTGAGGCTAAATACTCACCCATGAGTATCAGTTTCGCTTTTTGAAAAGTGAATTTTATTGCCTGATGAATATGGAATGCTGCCAATAGGTTGTTATTTGCCTGCCGGAACCACCTGGAATAGATGGAGCAATTATAGGCATACCCGTCAAGTAAGGCATATTCATTTTTCGCATTTCTAATCCTCTTTCTGGTTTCTTTATCATTTTTCAGGCGGAACGCTTTTTCAGACGGATCTAAAGAATAGGCAAGTTTATCGCCGGTTGCATGGTTCATTAAAAAAAGGCTTCCCGCATCCCATAGGTCTACTGTCCACCAATGTTCAAAAAGTGTATAACTGAATTTGGGGTAGTTCCTGAATAGCCTGCTTACAAACGGCTTAACATCCATTGCGTCGATCTCCAGTTCCTTAGATAGTCATAATGTTATTATAAAGTTAGGGCTAAAGCTATTGTCATTTAATGAAAGATATATAGAATGCAGCGGCAGGAAGTCCAACAATGCTTTGATGACTTTTTCTAATTCCTGCTTCTCAGGGTGGTTTTCCGGGATTGTTATAGTGTATTCCATGATATTCATTTTGTATTTAAAAGTTCAATTTGTTCGTGTGCAATTTTAAAAGCCCTGCCTTGGAACTCCCTGCAACGGCTTGCTACGATTTGTAAATCCGGATAAGGCACTGCGTCAATGTGCCTGTTTCTCACCAATCCCGGTCGTATGCACAATATTTTAAACAGTTCCTGCTCGTGGGGTGTATTGCGTGGAAAAATTTCTTTTGTGAGTGTAGTTGCATAATCACACAATTCGAAAAGGTATTCTGTAGAGAATTTTTGCGGGTGGTAGCCTAGTACAGAATGTAGCAGCATCAGGCAGATATGTTCTACGGCATGGTGCAGGAGCACTGCGCTGGTCATTGTACTGCCATTCTTTTCAATAGCCGCTAATGCTTCAAGATAATCCAGTGCTGCTGTATTGCGGGTGTACAGGTATATCCGGCTGTCATCGTAACATGGTTTGGGTTCTTCCACAACATTCAATAAGGATCGTACTTCCTTATTTTGATAAACAATGTTCCCCTGCTCAAAAAGCCTGTAAAAAAAGTAATGCTGATTTTCCGTCACTTCATGCAATGACGCCGTCCAATGCAAAAAAAGCGTGGCTGCTGCCTGGCTGCTCATGTTTTTCCTGATTTGTTTATTGAGTTTCGCTAAGCTGTTCCTTTTCAACTTCGTTGCAAATACAACCAGGTAAAAATGGATGTGTTCGCTTTGGTTCTCTTCAATAAAGATTCCTGTACTGACGGTATTTATAGTATTGCGATATCCTAAGCAATACACGGCATCTGTTTCTATAGTATCTGCTATAATGGTACATATCTTTTTTAAGGCTGCTTTTGCGCCCTCTGAAATGCTTTGCATCCATTGTGCCTCTGACTGATTATTCCTGTCCATACTTCTAAGATTATGTTAGTCCTGATTCTCAGATTTATACTTTCCCTGCATATCTTCCAACGCCTTATTTACCAATATATGGACATGGGCAACGAACTCATTGCAACGGCTTTCAAGCAGTTCCATTTCATCAGTACTTACGATATCTTTACCACTATAGCGTAGAGTCCAGGGCTGGTGGCTGAGCTGTTTTAATATCCGAAGGTCGCTCTCGGTTCGGGTTGGAAAAAAATTGGCGATTTCAGGGCTGAAATGCTGACAGATTTCCAAGAGGTAGCCGATGGAAAAATAATTAGGGCTGTAGCCTAAATATAGCCGTATCATCGCAAGGCAGGCCTGTTCAACAACATGGTGCAGCAAAATACCTGTCAAGTGAGTATACGATGAATCATAACCATCAGCAACACGTTCCAACAGAATGTTCGCAATAGTATTCCTGTAGTGCAGGTACTCTATGGCAGGCGCTATGTTGCGCTGTTGAGGTGTTACACAATTTAAGGTTGTTT